>Ga0307378_10000923_pt1 | contig 48889 bp, 42 predicted proteins | sample UN1MG_FD_202238 | JGI IMG/M metagenome (GOLD analysis project Ga0307378, IMG submission 202238) | Soil microbial communities from Risofladan, Vaasa, Finland - UN-1 | ecosystem: Environmental > Terrestrial > Soil > Coastal area > Acid sulfate soil | place: Finland: Risofladan, Vaasa | collected... | reverse complement strand
GGGAAGTCGGCGTCGTCCTTGGCGCCGAAGAGGTCGAAATAGGGTGGCGAGCGCTCGTAACTCACTTAGGATTATATAACATATTAGGCCGGGGCGTGTCAGCGTCAAAAACCGTTGCGGGAGAGGGTGTTATCGGTTATATTCATTACGCGGCCGTACGTAGCGTCGTTGCGCTACTTCGGTACGGGTGCGAGTACTCGAATGTTGCGTCGGTTTATACAGAAAAGTAATCCCGTAATTGCGGGCGTCGCGTTGGCGGCGGCCGCGGTCCCGTTCCTATTTTCCTGCGGCGACGACGAGGGCCCCACCGGCCCCACGCTGCCGTTCAACTACCGCCATCCCGACGGCGGGGAGTGGATTTACGGCTACGAGAGCATGGAGTTCGCGCGGTACGTTATCGCGGGGACCTACGACCACCCCGCGGGCGGCGAGACGCAGAAGTTGTACGAGTACGTCCGCGGCCGGAGCGGTTGGGAGGAGTCGTTCGTCTACTACCTCAAGGTCGGCGCGGACGACGTAAAGATATACGCCGACGCCGAGGCGAACCAGTTCATAGTGCTGCTCAAGTTCCCGCTGACGCAGGGCGGAAGCTGGGACGCGGGCCTGGGGCTGAGGGGGACGTTCGTCGCCGTCGAGAAGGTTACGGTCAGCGCCGGCACGTTCAATTGCGCCCGGGTGGCCTATACTGGCGGCCCGGGCACCTTCACCGTCTGGTGGGCGTCCGGCGCGGGCGGGTGGGGCGCCAGGAACGCCGGCTGGTGGGCCCTGGGCGGAGAACCGATCGTGCTCGAGCTAGGCTGGTACAATTTACCGACTTAACGTCGGCGCGAGGCCGGGGTCGGGAAGCAACGGTTTAGTTTTAATAAAAAACCGCCGGCCGTCAAGGCCGGCGTTTACCGCGATTTCCCGACGGGATGTTCACGGCGAGCGAAGCGTCGTAGCGGGGCCCGGGCGTTTTCGGCGAAGGTAAAATAATTGTTGCAACCAGCCGGCTTATCGGTTATGTTTACCTTTGCCGAGACGTTTGTGGCGCTTTTCTCAGGGCAGGGGGAATTAACTGCTAACGTCCATAATCGGACGCAGGCGCGGTCCGCGCCAGAGAGGAGCTAGTCGTATGGTTAAGCGGTTATTAGCAGGGCGTTACGTGATCGCAATCGCGGCGGTTTTGCTGGCGGCGAGTGCCCCGTTGTTGGTATCGTGCGGAGACGACGACGAGCCCACTGCCCCCACGACGCCGGCGTTTGCGTATCCCCATATGAACGGCGCCGAATGGATTTACAACTATAAGGGTGAAACGGCCGCGAAGTACACGATATCCGGCGTTTTTAATCACCCCACCGCCGGCGAAACGCAGAAGCTCTACGAGTACGCCCAGGGCGAGAGTGGTTGGGTGCTGTTCTACCTTTACTACCTTAAAGTAACCGATACCGACGCCCGGATATACGGAGACCCCGTGGAGAGCCAATTCATAACCCTACTCAAGTTCCCGTTGAAGTCGGGCGGTAGCTGGGACGCCGGCTTGGGCTTAACCGCGAACGTTTCGGGGCCGGAGAAGATTTCAGTCCCCGCGGGTTCGTTCAATTGTTTCAAAATCGACTACACCAGTACCGAGGATAGCTTCACCATTTGGTGGCCTTCCAAGGTAGGCGGCATGGGTGCCAAGAACCACGGTTGGTGGTCCTTGGGCGAGGACCCCATCACCACGGAGCTCGCTTCGTACAATTTACCGACGTAGCGTCCGGAAAGACGCCCCGGTTGTCCGCCGCATCGTCTTCGCGACGAACGAAAGCCGGCCCTCGGGCCGGCTTTTTTAACGGTTTTTAGAACCCGTTACGGCGCGGAGGAGGACGTCTCGTCCGTTCCCGCCGGTTCCTCGGCCGCGGCGACCTCTTCCTCGGCCTCGTCCGCCGGTGCGTCTTCGGCCGGCTCCGCTTCCGTGGGCGGGCCATTACCCCAATCCCAATCCCAACGCCACCGGAAAGGCCCCTCGTCCCAATCCTCCCAGTCGTCTATTCCGGACCAACCCAGCAGTCGCGCAATCTCGACGGTCTTGCGCACGGTCCCGGTCGCGGCGCCGGACTACAGGACCTCGCCGGTTTGTACGTCCAGGGTGCGGAGGTTGACCGTTACTTTGGCGTTGGCGCGGACGGTGGGGTCGCCGCCGCGGCCGCGCGAGCTGAAACGGTCGAACCAAAGCTCGGCGGCGACGACGCGATACGCCAGCGCCCGGGTCGCGCGGTACGGCGTGAGCGCGGTGTCTTCTTCGCCCGGGTTGGCGATGCCGGGTGCGGTTGCGTCGGCCGTGCGTTCCTTTCGACCCGTAAAGTCGGGAGATAGTTTAACGCGGGCCGACCCGAGTGGGCCGACCCGCATGTACGCTCGTCGCGGAGCGCGAGTCGTTAACGGGGCGTGAAATTTATCTTTACGTAATAGCGCACCCGTCTAGTCACGGCGGTTTTCTCGCCGGCCTGGGCTGGCGTCGTTCCGGGCTAACTGTCGGCGGGTTCCGCGCGTACGAAGTATACGAAATAAACGCCGGGCAGGATTTCGGCTTGCGACAGGACGTATTCGCGGCGGAGCCGCGGCGACGTCGCCATCTCGCGCTCGGCGGGCCACTGCGTACTTTTAACTACGTCGTCGATGGAGACCGGGCCGGGGGAGAATACGAGGCCGTAGATGAGGACGTAGTAAGGTTCTTGGTCCAGGACGTAATCGGTCGCGGAGAGATTGTGTCCCGGGAAGGCGAAGGTCCTTTTACCCCGGCGCGCGACGTACGGGTCGGTTAGGCCCAGCATGTCGACGGTGTAGAGGCCGCTGTAATACGGGATGATGCCGGCCGCGGTCGTCGCCAGCGTAGCCCCGGGCGGCGCGTTCTCGGCGAGCCATTTCCCGGCGACGACGTGTAGTTCGTGGGGTTGGCGGTACTGGCGGGCGTAGAAGAAGCCGGGGATGAATTGTAATAGGCTGGTCGCGACCAGCGCCACGGCCAACGTCGCCAGCACCCACCGGCGTAACCGGCCGAGCGACGTGACGACGTCGTACAGGGTCGCGGCGACGGCGACGAGCGCGAGAGGGATAATCGGCTGATAGAAGCGCACCGAGGGTTTCATATCGCCGCCGACGGCGATTACGTATACCACGAGGACCGCGAAGAGGGTGCCCCACAGATAGAAGACCTTGCGCGGTTTCGCGGCAAGCGGGAGGAGCAGGAAGAAAGGCGAAAATTTCAATAGGAAGCCCGCCGTGTACTTAAGGCCGTATATGAATTCCGTCCCCCGGGCCCCTACTTTGGCGTAAAAAGTATTGGGCAGGAAGGCGCCGTAGTAGGCGAGGCGCCAACCTTCGTACGCGGCCGCGGCGACGACGATGGCGCCGAGCCAGAGGGCGAAGCGGCGCGGGTTGGCGCGCGCCGTCGCGACGTAGAACGGCAGCGCGGCGATGAAGACGAGGGCGCCGTCCGGCCGCGTGAGGAAGGTCAAGATAATCAAGGCGGCGGACAACGGCTTCCTGGCGGCGTCGACATATTCTTCGCTCGCGCGCCAGGCGGCGGCGGTTACGAGGAGGACGAAGAGGGAGGTCTCCAACCCCTGGGCGGCCTCCAGCAGAAAGTCGCCGTTGGCCGCGAGCATGGCCGCGGCGACTACGCCCATATATTCGCCCGCGTAACGGCGGCCCAGAAAGGCCGTTAGTACGATGGCCCCCAGGCTGGCGGCGACGCCGAACCATCGGCCCGCGGCGGGCGCCGCTATCCCCGCCTTTACCGCGGCCGCGACCAACAGCGTCCACAAGAAGTTCGTGTAACCTTCGACGCGTTCGCCGACGTTGTAGACCAGGCCGTTGCCGGCGACGAGGTTCTCCGCGTAACGAAAAGAGATGTACGCGTCGTCCTGCGTGATGTCGCCGAAGGAGGCTTCGGTTGCGGCCGCGGCCAGGCATACCGCCGCGACGCCGGCGAAAAAAAATATCCGCCTATTTCTACCGGTGGGGTTCAAGCGTTAATCGCCCGTTGATACGCGTCGGGTCTTAAGCCTTCTTGGCCGACTCCCACAAGCCCACGACGCCGCCGGCCGGGTCTTCGAATATCGTATACCAACCCATTTCGCCTACGGCCGTTTTAGGCGTCGTTATCTTGCCGCCGGCGGCCTCGACTTCCTTCGCCTTTTCATCTACGGAGGCGACGAAGACGTAGACCAGGCAGCCCGCCTCGCCGCACTTGCACGGCTCTTTGACGAGGTTGAAACCGCCGCCGGGGCCGTCGTCGGGCGTCCACATGGCGTAATCCGTCTTCGGGTCGACCTCGACCTTCCACCCGAAGACCTTCTCGTAGAACGCCTTGGATTTGGCGAAGTCGGTCGTCGGGATCTCTATGTGGCATATTCCGTGCATAAAGGCTCCTTTCCCCCGCTCGTTACGATTAGAAAGTTTATTTGATGAATTTCTTTTTTACCCATTCCAGTTGGTCGACGCCGAATTGGAAATCGTCTTTCTTGTCCGCGTACTTCTCGGCTCCTTCGCGGAAGGAGGCGACGGCCTTTTCGTACCGGCCTTTACCTTCCCCGTCGCCCCTCACCCACTCGGCGAGCCCTACGTAGCCGTCGGCCAGTATGAGGCCGAACCCCGCTTCCGCCGATACCTCCGTCGCCGCGCCCTCCTCCTTCGCGACCTCGACGTAATAGTCGAAGGATTTCCTGAAATTTTCCAAAGCGCCGTCGACGTCGCCGAGCGATAGTAGATGCATCCCTTTGGCCCAATACGCCATAGCGAAAGGGCCCGGCCCTTTTCCGAGCTCTTCTCGCCAGCGGATGCAGTCTTCGGCGGCCTTGAGGCCCGCTTCGAAGTGGCGCTTCTCCCGGGGCAGCGTATCGCCGGGCCAACACTCCGCCAGGCCGGCCGAAAGGTTGTACGACAGGACATTGGCGAAGTCGACGAGCTTGGCCGAATACTCGGCGGAAGGCGCGGCTTCGGCCTGGCGGAGGCCCTCGGCTATGCCGGCGTTGGAGACCTCGACGTAGCCGTCGAAGCTCTTACCCTCCCATTCCCGGCCGTAGAAAGCCCGCTGGGCGAACGAGTAAAGCTTACGGCGTTCCTCGTCGTTGAAGGCGGCCACGAAGTCGGCCACGGCGGCTGCGCCGCCGGTCTCCATCCTCGTTCGCATCTCGTTCCAGTGGATTTCCGGGAATTCCGCTTCCGTTTCCACGTTACTCGCCTCGCCGGGGCCTTCGTAGGCCAGGCCGACAGCTGCGGCCGCGACGGTTAACGCGAAAACGAAACGTACGCGAATTTTCACGGTAACACCTCCCGCGGGTTCCGCGTTCTTATGGCTCCTCGGGCCATAGCTCCCTTTTCCGCAGCGCGACCGTAAACGAGCCGTAGCGGCCTATGTCGTACATGTTCTCGAGGACCGTTATCACTCGCGGGTTTTCCAGCGCTTCTTTATACCCGTCGTGTATAAAGTACGCGTCCCGAAGTACGACCGCGCCGGTGTACCGGTCGCGCACCCACAGGCGGAAAGCCTCGTCGTCGCCGAGGAGGTCCTCGACCGCGACGTGCGGGTGGCGGTACCGCTCGGCGAAGGCGACGTCGACCGGCACCACTAACTTCATATATTCGGGAACGGCCCGCAAAGCCGACGCGGCCTCGGTCAGGCCGCGCTCGCCGTAGTTGAAACGGCGTTCGTAGTCGGCCCGGGCGTGCCGGACGTCGAGGGCCGGGCCGGCGGCGGCGGCCAAAATTACGAACGACATCACCCGCCCGCCTCGCCGCGTCATAACGACGAAGGCGACCAAGGGCAGGATTATGAAGGCGCCGGTGAGCGCGAGGGCTTTGTTGACGTCCCCCGGCGGCGCGAGGAGTACCTCCTTCGCTTCGCGCGCGACGTACGGCCAATACAGGGGGTCGCGGACGACGAGGAGGTAGTATATGAAAGCCAGCGCTCCCAAGAACAGGACCGTTCGTTTCGACTCCCCCGCGAAGGCGGGCCCGAAAGTGGCGCCGAGTACCAGCGCGGCCAACGGTACCAGCGGCGCGTGGTATTTGACGAACCCGTAAGCGTCGCCCCCCACGAGCAGGTAGAAGAGTAGGAGGGCGAGCGCGGCTACGGCGGCGTACGCTACGGCCGGGTTAACGCGCGCGAACCGCCGCCGGACCTCGCCCAGCGAGGCGACGAAGAAAGTAATCAGGAACGGCAGGCCGAGCCAAAGGACGAGTCTTAAACTCCGTTTAACTACGACGCCCCAGAACGCGCCGCCCGGCGCCGCGACGCGGCCGAGGGAGTGCTTGAAAGGCTCGAGCAGCGGCAGCCCTTTTATCGTGGCGTACGGTACGAAGTAGACGGCGAATAAAATCACGCTTATCCCCAAGGCCGCGGCCAGGTAAGCCAACTGACGCGGCCTTCGCGCCGCGACGTAGTAGATACCGAGGGCGGCGGCCAACACCGGCGGCGTCGTAAACTTCGCGGTCAAAGCGACGCCGACGAGCAAACCGAGCCCCAGCCATCCGCCGCGGCCGAGGTCGAAGTCCCGCCGCGAGAGGTACCAAATTAAAACCATGCCGACAAGCGGCATAAGGGCCGTGTCCGTATCAACCGATAACGCCGATTGGACGGCCAGCGGGTGAAGGGCGTACAACAGAACGGCCAGGAACGGCCCCCGTCGTTCGCCGGTGACGCGGTGCGCCACGAGCCAGAGTATCGCGCCCGTAGCGTAGAAACACGCGAGGCCGGCGAGGCGACCGGCCCAAGGCGCTTTCCCCGCCAGCCCCACGGGCACCGCAACCAGCGAATGGTAAAGCAGGGGATGGCACAGGACCGCCTTCCACGTCGAGCCCGAGAAGGCCATGGGCCGGGCGGTGCCGGCCAACGAGGAGGCGATGTCGACTTGTTGCGGTTCGTCGGCGACGAGCGGCCCGTTTATTTGGGAGAAGAGGAAGACGCCGGCCGCGGCGGCGACGGCGGCCAGGAGGAGGGCGTATACGACCGGAGGAATGGGCTTTTTCAATTCTTAAACCGGTACCGGCGGAGCGGTTATTCTTTTATCGTTTAATAACTATATTATTATTAATCCTATCGCCGTATTCGTTTAATACCGGCCGAAGGAGATATCCTTACGCCTTATCCTTCCGCAAGAACCGCTTCACGCCGGCGACGAAGCCGTCGACGCCTAAGGGATACGGGAATATCCGGCGGCGGTTGGTGTAGCCGTACCACAGCGTGAATATCAACTTGTAGAGGGGGTTGGACGGCAATTTGCACAGCGGCCGGGCGAGGCGCGCGAGGAAAGGCCACTCCACCATTACGCCGAAGAGCTTGTGGAGGTTGGCCAGCATTTTTCCCTCGGTTTCGCTTTCGAAGCGGAGGACCGAGTGGTCGTGGAAGGTGTGGAAGACGGCGTTAGGGTCGCCGTCGTAGTAGCCGCGCTGCACCGCGTATTCGGTGAGCTCGGTGCGGGGGTACGGCATGAATAGCGCGGACCAGGCGAAGGCGGGACGGCATTCCTGGTTGAGCCGGAGCGTCTCGAGGGCCTGCTGGAAGGTTTCACCCGGCAGGCCTATCATATTGGAGGCGTAGACGTTGACGCCGTTCTCGCGCAAGTACCGGCACGCGGATACGATCGTCTCGCGCGACATGTTTCGCTTTAAGAGCTCGTTGCGGACGGCGTCGTCGCCGGTCTCGATGCCGAGCAATACCGAGACGCAGCCCGCCCGGGCGAGGTCCCGCGCCACCTTTTCGTCCACCATGTTGGCCCGTACGTTGCAGTGAAAAGGGAGGCCGACCGCGCGGCCGTACTTGTCGGCGAACTCCGCGACCCACTCTTTGCCGTTGGTGAAATTGTCCGAGAGGAAGCGGACGAACTTGAGCGGGTACCGTTCGCGCACGTCCTCGATTTCGGCCAGGACGTTGTCCACCGAGCGCCACCGCAAAACCCGGCCCTTGCCGCGGTAGAGCTGGTTGTATTTATGATTGAAGCAGTAGGTGCACAGGTACGGGCAGCCGCGCATGGGGAAGAAGTGCTTCATCGTGACGCTGCGCATGTACTTGTCGTAGTCGTAGAGGATGTCGCGCGCCGGGAAGGGAAGCGCGTCGAGGTCGGCGACGAGGGGCCGGACGTCGTTGCGGTGAACGGTGCCGTTTTCTTTGACCCACAGGTTGGGTATGTGGCGGTAGTCGTCGCCGCGGGCCAGCCGGTCCACCAGCTCGACTACGGCCTCTTCGCCCTCGCCGCGGCACACGACGTCCACGCCCTCCTCCTCCACGAATTCCGGGAAGAAGGTGGCGTGCGCACCGCCGAAGACGCTGACGACGGGTTTTTTAAGCGCCGCGCGGAGCTCGCGGTTCAAACGGAGGTAATATTGGTGGTAGCCGGTGGTGACGGAATAGGCGAGGACGTCGGGCCGGAACGACTCGACGTCGCGGGCGAAGGAGCGGCGGTCGGCGAGGGCCAGCGCCGCCTCGTGGCCCGCGCGCCGGAGCGTCGCGGCCAGGTAGAGGACCCCCAGCGGCTCGGTGAGCGTTACGTCTTTATATACGAAAAGTACTCGCACCGCTTCTGGATTTATAACACAACCGCCGAAAAGGCGCAACAGGAGACCGACAACGACGTGGCGTGCGAAAGGCGGCCCGAGGGCCGCCCTTCCGAGTAGCGGTTATTAAGCCGGTCGTTATTCGGTTTTTTCTTCCGCCGGGGGCCCCGTAAGCTTGGCGGCTATTTCCGGCGCGGCGTACTCGCACGCCTCGAGGAATTTGGCCTTGGCGTCGTTGCTGAGCGCTTCCAGCTCTTCTTTGGTCATCGTCGGCCCTTTGGCCATCGCCGCTTCGGTTATTTTGGCCAGCCCTTCGACGCTCACCGCCGCGGCCTCGACTTTGGCAGTCGCTTCAGCGTACGCCGGAGCGTCCGCCTCGGGAGCCTCTATCTCCGTCAGCTCGGTGTGGAGACCCTCGAGTTTGGCGACGTTGTCGTTGAAGGCTTGCGCCAGTTCGGCGGTAGGTTTCTCCGCGCCGGCGCGCAAGTTCTCAACTTCCTCCAGGACGGCCGCTAGCCGCCCCTTCGCGTCGTCTACGGTCATGGCCGGTGCCGCGGTCTCGGCCGTCGGCTCCTCGGCCTTCTTGGCGCAACCGAAAATCGCCAACGCTACGGCGACCGCGGCCGCGACCACTATTGCCTTACGCATATTATGAAACCTCCTATGGGAAGATAAAAGAAAGACGGGAAACGGGTTCGAAATTACCACGCGCGGGTGCTGATGTCAAGTTTTAAATCCCCGCCGCGGGTATAATTCACGCGTTTTGCGACGAGGTGAGGGCCCGGCGGCGGGCGCCGCGGCAAATCGATTGGCGGCTGCGTCGGTTTATGTTATATTCTGACAGGATTTCGGCCGAGAGGAGGATGTACGAAATGGTTCCCAGAACGTTGACGGTTCTCTCGTTGGTTGCGGCGCTGGCCGTCCCTTCGGCGTTCGCCTGGCGCAAGTATTCGGGGCAGTACAACCCTTCCACCGGTTGGCCGGGTGTCCGCGTGGTCGACGAAGAGAACCACGTCGTCGCCGTCATATCCTTCGTAACGCCCAACGCCAGCTTCAGCGTCCCGTACATTACGCTCGAAGAGACGATGGACCCGAACGACATCGCCACCTGGAACGAGTTCGACAAAAAGCAAGAACCGGTGGTCGCGAAACGGGTGAGCGGCTGCGCCCAGGCCCTCAAGGTGTGCAAGTTGAAGATCTACGACTACCTGACCGAGGAGGCGTGGGGGAAGTGCGGCGGCCACTCGGCGTTCGTCAATCACAACGTGCGCATCGTCGTGGGGTACCTCAAGGGTACGAAATACAAGAAGCTCGAGGTCGAGGATTACGAGGTGGACCCGGCGATGATGGGCGTGGTTTTCGAAGTCGACGCCGTAAAGGACATAACGGAGATGGGCCCCGTATGCTGGGGTTATTGGTATCCATAACGTCGCGGGTTTAACGAGAAGCGTCTCGAAGGACGGGTGACGTGGCGCCGGGAAGGTTAAAGGATTACGGCCGGTTCGTGGGCGAGGTCGCGGCCGTGAGTTGCGTCGCGGGCGTGCTGGCCGCGGCCGGCGAGTACGTGTTGGGCGCGGCGCTGGGCGACGGCCGGTTTTGGGGGCCGCCGCGTTATTTTTTCCAGATATTGTTGGGCGTCGAGGCGTTGTGGGTAGCGTTTTTAGCCGCCGCGATTTTCGCGGTGGCCGCTACGGCGTATTTTTGGTGGGCGTCGCGGCGGGGCCCGGTTCGGTTGGCGTCGCCGGCGCTCTTCGCGGTTTTAGCCGCGCTGGGCGGCGCCGGTGCGGCGCGCTTCTGGGCCACGGTGGACCATCCGGCATTGCACCGCGGGGGCGTTACGACGCGGCTGATTATCGCGGCGGTATTCGTAGGCGCCGCGGCGGCCTGGGTCGGCCTCTCCGCCGGGATATACCGGCTCCTGCAAAAGGCGCCCCGGGCCGCGGGGGCGAAGTCGTCGGCCGCCGTCGTCGCCTTACGCCTGTTCGCGCTGGCGCTGCTCCTCCCGTTCGTAGCGGTCGAACTCGGCGGCCTTTGGCGGGCGCAAAAGCCCCGGCCCCACAAACCGGACATATTCTTCTTGGTAATGGACGCGTTCCGGGCGGACCGCCTCGAGTCGTACGGCGCGACGCGTCGCCTGGCGCCTACGCTCGAGGCCTTCGCCGGCGAGAGCGTCCTTTTTCGGGAGGCGTACACCGTCTCGTCGTGGACCAAACCCGCGATCGCGACGGCCCTAACCTCTACCCTCCCGAGTACCCACGGCGTTACGGCGCGTTTTACCGGGTTGCCCGAGGAGGCGTTGACGCTCACGGCGTACCTGCGGGGGAAGGGATACCGCACGTTGGCGGTATCGGCGAACCCCAACATAAACCGCATGGCCGGGATGGGCGACGGTTTCGACGTAATGGACAACGCCTGCGGCGGGAGCATCTTGGAAGCGGCGGGGCCGCCCACGGCCGCGGCGCGTATTCTGACGAAGCACGACGTATCGCCGCGCGTCTTCGGCGCGCTGTGGCGGCCTACTCGCGACGGCATGGCCTTGAACCGCAGGCTCGAGCTCTGGATGCGTTATACGCGGGGGCCCGCGCGCTTCGTGTACGTGCATTATTGGGAGCCCCATACCCCCAATCCGGCGCGGCCCGAGTATATGGCGGAATTGAAGCCCTTCCTGGACCGCGTTGACCCGGCGCGCGCGCGCGAGCTCGCCGAGGGTAGGTATTTCTTCCATGACCTTATCAAGGACCCGTTTTTCCGGCCCGATTACGACGACGACGAGATCGCGTTGGCCAAAGCGCTGTACGACGCGGAGATCCGCCGGATGGACGTCGTTATCCAAGACGTGCTGGAGAACGTTATTCCCGCCTTCGCCGAGGAGCCGGAACCGATAATAATAATATTGGCGGACCACGGCGAGGAGTTCCTGGAGCACGGCCGGTGGCTCCACGGCGCCGGCCTGCACCGCGAGGTGGCCGAGATCCCGCTGATGTTCAAGGCGCCGGGCTACCCGGGCGCGGTGGTCGAGGGAGCGGTGACGCTGACGGACGTCGCGCCGACGCTGGTATCGTTCGTGGGCGGGAAGATCCCGGCGGAGTGGGAAGGTTTGGACCTGAAACCGTACTTCGCCGCCGAGGAGGCGGTTCCGCTCAGGGCCCTCCTCCTGGAGGGCATACAGGATTTCCACGTACCGGAGCTCGAGCCGCCGCAGCGGAGCATCGAGATGGACGCGCTGGTGGCGGGCGGTTATTATTACCTTAAAGACGACAATACGGGACGGGAGTTCTTTTATAAAAGGGAGGCCGACCCGCTTCAGCTGGATAACTTAGTGGGCGAGCCGGCCGGCGTCGACGAGCTGCTGGCGGAGCGCCGGGATACGGCCGACCGTTTAAAGGCCGAAGCCCAAGCGCGGGCGCTCATCCCCTCGCTCGGTTTCGTTCCGCCCCGGCTCGAGAAGTCGCTGCGGGCGTTGGGCTACGTCAACTGAGTCCGCGTCCGCCGACGTAGATTATCGCCCTTGACTTTTTCTATTTTTTATATATAATCTGGGAAAAGAAGGGCCGAGAGCAAAGGTGGAAATAATAAAAGTAGCGGTAGTCGTAGTTGTAAGGGGGGCACCGGCCCGCCCTTGGTGACGTTCGTTCGTTACGCTCCAGCGGGCCGGCCCAAGAGCCGGCCTTCTTATTATTTTTTCAGGTTAGCGCCGTTACCGGCCCGGTCTAACTCCGACGATTAACGGCGCCGTATTGAACGAGGTGAAAGTTGTGCCCAAGAAACTCGTCCCCCGATACGAAGCCTCGGAGCTCGAGGAGCGATGGTACCGCGAGTGGGAGGAGGCGGGCGTATTCACGCCGCCCGAGAAACCCGCGTCGGAGAAGGGCGTTTTTTCGGTAGTCATCCCGCCGCCCAACGTAACGGGCTCGCTCCACATGGGCCACGCGCTCAACAACACCATCCAGGACGTCGTCGTGCGCCAACGCCGGATGGCCGGGTACGATACGCTGTGGCTGCCGGGGACGGACCACGCGTCCATCGCGACCCACACCGTCATCGAGCGCGAGCTCGCCAGGGAGGGGCTGAGCCGCCGCGACCTCGGCCGGGAGGAGTTCCTTCGCCGCGCCTGGGCCTGGAAGGGGCAATACGGCGACACCATCGTCAACCAGCTCAAGAGGCTCGGCTGCAGCTGCGACTGGACGCGGCTCCGCTTCACCTTGGACGATGTGCTCTCGCGGGCGGTGGTGGAGGCGTTCGTGCGATATTGGGAGGACGGCCTGCTGTACCGGGACCTTCGTATGGTCACGTGGTGTCCGCGCTGCCGGACCGCCCTCTCCGACCTCGAGGTGCGCCACGAGGAGACGGACGGCATGCTGTGGTACATCCGCTACCCCGGCGCGGGGGGCGGCGAGGGCGTCGTCGTCGCCACCACCCGTCCCGAGACCATGCTGGGCGACACCGCGGTGGCGGTCAACCCCAAGGACGAGCGCTACAAGGGACTGGTGGGCGCCGCCGTCGTGCTGCCGCTCGTAGGGCGCGAGATACCGGTCGTTGCGGACGAAGCCGTTGACGCCTCGTTCGGGACCGGCGCGGTCAAAATCACGCCCGCCCACGACGCCGACGATTACGACGTGGCGCAGCGGCACGACCTCCCCACGGTCGTGGCCATCGACGAAGAGGGCCGGATGACGGACGAGGTCCCGGCCAAGTACCGCGGCCTGACGCGCGAGGAATGTCGCGAGGCGGTTCTCAAGGACCTCCAGGTGGAGGGGCTGCTCGAGACCACGAAGCCCTACAAGGTCCCGCTCGCGATATGCGACCGCTGCAAGACGGTGGTCGAACCGTACCTCTCGCTGCAGTGGTTCGTCAAGCAGGCCGAACTCGCCGGGCCGGCGCGCGAGGCCGTGGCCGCCGGCGACGTCAAGTTCGTGCCCGAGCGCTGGGTCAAGGTCTATTACGATTGGATGGACAACGTTCACGACTGGTGCGTCTCGCGGCAGCTGTGGTGGGGGCACCGCATCCCGGCCTGGTACTGCGACGACTGCGGCGAGGTCGTCGTGGCGCGCGCGGAACCGACGACGTGCAGCTGCGGCTCGAGCAAACTCCGCCGCGACGAGGACGTACTCGACACCTGGTTCAGCTCGGCGCTGTGGCCTTTCTCCACCATGGGCTGGCCCGACGACACGCCGGACATGAGGGTTTACTATCCCACCGACCTCCTTTGCACCGCCGCGGACATCATCTTCCTGTGGGTGGCGCGGATGATCTTCTCGGCGCTGAAGTTCACCGGCCGCGTGCCCTTCCACACCGTCTACTTCCACCCCATGATACAGACCGCGGAGGGGAAGCGTATGTCGAAGTCGCTGGGGACGGGCGTCGACCCGCTGTCCCTCGTCGACCGCCACGGCGCCGACGCCACGCGCTACACCTTGACCGCGCTCTGCACGCAGTCGCAATCCTTCCGGCTGTGGGAGGAGCGGTTCGACCTGGGCCGCAACCTCACCAACAAGATATGGAACGCGGCGCGGTTCCTGCTCCCCTACGTGGGGGAGTCGCCGGACGAGTCGCTTCCGGCGGCGGCCGAGCTCGAGCCGGTCGACCGCTGGGTGCTGTCGCGGCTCGCCCGGGCGCACGCCGAGGCCCAGCGCGAGTTCGACGAGATGCGGTTCAACGACTACGTGCACACCCTCTACCAATTTTTCTGGGGTGAATACTGCGACTGGTACCTGGAGGCCATAAAGCCCCGCCTGTACGGCAAGGCGCCGGGCGGCGACGCCGCGGCCCGCGTCGCCCGGCACGTCTTCGACGTCCTGCTCCGCCTCTTCCACCCGGTAATGCCGTTTATTACGGAGGAGCTTTACCGGTTGGTAGCGCCGGGCCGAGGTTTTTGCGCCCGGGCGCCCTGGCCCGAGGCCGACGTTGCCGCGGCCGACGAGGAGGCCGAAGCGCGGCTCGAGCTGCTGTTTGACGTCGTCCGCGCGGTGCGGAACATCCGGGCCGAGATGAACGTCCCGCCCGGGCGCGACGTCGACGTAATGTTGTCCGCCGAGGACGCGGTCGTAGCCGGCGCCGCGGCCGAGGCGCTGGCGCCTTTCTTCGCGCTGGCGCGCATCGCGAGCGCGTCGTCGCTGGCCGCCGGCAAGCGGCCCGCCCACGCCGCCGCCGCCGTCGCCGGCGAGCTGACGGTATTCGTCCCGCTGGAGGGCGTCATAGATTTCGACGTCGAGATAAAGCGGCTGACGCGGGCCAAGGAGAAGCTGGAGGCCGACGTCGCGACGCTGGGCCGTAAGCTGAGCGACGAGAACTTCGTCAAAAAGGCCCCGGCGGACATCGTGGCCGCGGACGCGGAACGCCTCGAGGTCCTCAATGCCACGTTGGCGCGGGTAGAGGATAACCTGACGGCGCTGCAGTAGCCGGTTGGCGCCTTTCCGCTTGACGCGTTCGGGCCGCCCTCTTATAATAGTCGGCGGGGACCGTACCCATCTTTATGGCGATAGGAGATAACGGCCGCGGTCGGCGCGGCTGCCTCGTCGGCGCGCTCGTTTTGGCGTGCGCGGCGTTGGCCTTAATAGTCTCGGTGTTGATATGGTTGGGCCGCGCCGCGGGCGACCCGACGAGCACCGGTTACGAGCTGTTGCGGGTCGTACGGGGCGAGATGCCGGCCGAGGAATTTGTAACGGAAGCCATAATCGACCGGATGGCGAAGAAGGCCGGGGTTCCCCCGGACGAGGTAGCGGCGCTGAAGCGGGAGCTGGGGCCCATTACGCGGGACCTGCCGCGCTTGTCGGAGGGCGAGAAGGAGAAGCTCGCCAACCTCATTCGCGGCGCTGTAGAGGACGGCCGGGTCACCGACGACGAGCTCGCAACCATCCGCTTGTACAGCTACGAGTCGGCGCGGGATGGCAACGTCAAACCTTAGGGAACCTATCGTGGCGGGGCAATTCTACCCCGCGGACGAGGCGTCGCTCCGCCGCGAGCTGGCGACGTACGTCGTGGCCGCGGAGCGCAAGCCTTACCCGGGCGGCCTGTGCCCCCATGCCGGCTACGTCTATTCGGGCCCTACCGCGGGCGAGCTGTTCGCGCGGCTGCGCGTACCGGCGGTCGTCGTGCTGCTCGGGCCCAAGCACCACTCGGCGGGCGCGCCGTACGCGGTGTGGCCCGCGGGGGCGTGGCGGACGCCGTTGGGCGACGCGCCGGTGAACGAAGACGTGGCCGCGGCGCTGCTCGAGAAATGTCCCCTGCTGGAGGCGGACGAGGCCGCCCACCTTCCCGAACACTCGCTCGAGGTCGTCGTCCCGTTCGTGCAGTACGTCAATCCCGACGCGGCAATCGTCCCCGTCGCGCTGGGGCCGATGGCGGCGGCGGCCGTCCGCGATACCGGCGCAGGGGTCGCGGCCGCGCTCGAGCCTTTTAAACAGGACGCCGTCGTAATCGTCTCGAGCGATATGACCCATTACGAGTCCGCGGCCTCGGCCGAACGCAAGGACGCCCTCGCCATAGAACGCCTGAAGGAGTTGGACGGCGAGGGTTTGTTGGAGGTCGTGGCCTCGCACGACATCTCGATGTGCGGCGTCTGGCCCGCGGCGGTGGCGCTGGTCGCGTTGCGGGCCCTGGGCGCTTCGGGCGGGACGCTGATTCGGTATGCCACGTCGGCGGAGGCGTCCGGCGACTACGGCCACGTCGTCGGCTACGCCGCGTTGGCCTTCGCGTGAGAGGTTGGGATTATGCCGGCTTGGAAAGTTGAGAAGATAGTACTGCCGATAATGGTCGCGGCGGCCGTCCTCATACTGGTCTTCGGCGCGCTCAAGGAGACCGAGGAGGAGAACCTCGCCAAGCGGCTCGACGAGTGGCGCGAGGTCCTCCCGGCCGATTTCCGGGCGGAGTTCGACGCGGGCGAGGACGCCGCCTGCGCCAAGATGATTGAAGAGCGGCTCGAGTCCGACGCCGGGTTCAAGGAGCGGTACGAGGCGCTGCAGGATGAGGAGCTGACGCCGGTCTTCTCGCCCGAGGACATGGTGGATTACTACCGCGTGTACTTCGTCGACCGCCTGGCCGAGATCCGCGCCGAGAAGCAAAAGAGTTTCTGGTACCGCCTCTTTCACGGTTCCGGAAAGCGCGGCCCGGCCGATTAGTGGGCCCGACGGTTGAACTAACTCTATTCCAAACCCCTCGGCACGGTAATGGTTATGCCGTGCCTTTAACGCAGCGGTAAATCGGCAGCTGGCCGTGGTCGCCCGGGCTAAAGTTTTAATGGTTCACAATTACTCGTCGTGGGGCGGCAACCTCGCGACGGTGTTGGCGCTGTGCGAACGCTTGCCGGCGCGCGGCTTCGACGTCGCGCTCGCGGCCCCGAGCACCCAGCCGTACGCGACGCGTTTCAAAGACGCCGGCGTTCCCACTTTCGACGCCGAAGTCAAGAGCAAGTACGACGTGTTTACCCATCGCCGTTACGCCGATTTGGTAAAAAAGGAGGGCTTCGACGTAGTGCACACCCACACCCGGCGCGCCGACTTCGTCGCGGCCCTCGGCGGCCGGCTGGCGGGTGCGGCCACCGTGTCCACGCAGCACGGTCAAATTAACCTCGACCGCCGTACGTTGAATGAGAAACGGGATTTCTCGGCCAGGTTCTATTGTTTCTGTTTGAGGAATTTTTTCGATAGACACGTCGCGGTCTCGGCGGAGATAGCTGACGAGCTTCGCGAAAGGTGTCGCGTACCGGCGGCCAAAGTTACCCATATACCAAACGGCCTGGAGGCGGCGCCCTTCCTCGAGGCCGCGCGCGAGCGACTGTCGTTCCGACACGAGATCGGCGCGCCGCGCTGGGCGGTGGTCGCGACGGTGGTAGCGTCGCTCGATTCCAAGGGGCACGGCGACCTTCTGGCGGCGTTTGCGGAGCTGCTAGCCGAGGGCTTAGACGTACGACTCGTAGTGGCCGGGGAAGGGCATTGGGGCCTCCCCGTAATCCGCCGGGCCGCGGCGGAGTTGGGTATAGCCGAACGCGTCCATATACTCGGCTTCCGCGACGACATCCCGCGGGTCCTCGCGGGTTCGGACGTTTTCGTTTTGCCGACGCCGTCCGAAGGGTTGTCGATAGCGATTATGGAAGCTATGGCGGCAGCGCTGCCGGTGGTCGCGACGGCCGTGGGCGGCAACCCGGAACTGCTCGAGCCGGGCAAGACGGGTTACCTGGTTCCGGCGGGCGACGTCGCCGCGTTGGCCGACGCCTTGCGAGAGCTCGCCCGCGACCCGGTCAAGCGTAGGGCCATGGGCCGCGCGGCGCGGTCGCGCGTCACGCTCGAGTTCACGGCGGATAAGATGGCGGACCGGTACGCTAAATTATACGAAGAGCTCCTGCGGAAGAAGGGGGCCGAGGCGTGAGCGGCGGCGACGACGTCAAGGTTGCAGTCGTCGGCGTAGGCCGGTGGGGTTTGAACCATCTGGCGAAGCTTGTCCCGCTCCTGGGGCCCGAGCGCGTCGCCTTCTACGACGCCGACGCCGAGAGGGCGCGCGCCGCCGGGGAACGTTATCCCGAGGTCGCGGCGCTGCGTTCGTGGGAGGAGTTCCTCGACGGCGGTTATAAAGCCGCGATAATCGCCGCGCCGGCGTCCCACCACGCCGAGCTGGCCGGTGCCGCGCTCGCGGCCGGCAAGGACCTGCTGGTCGAGAAGCCGCTGGCGCTCACGCCGCCCGACGCCGCGGCGCTGGTGCGGTTGGCGGAAGAGAAAAAGGCCGTATTGATGGTGGGGCACATATTGCTCTTCGACCCGGCCTTCGAGGCGTTGAAGGACGCTATCGCCGCCGGCGAGCTGGGCGATATCAAATATATGACCGCGGCCCGGGCCAAGCTGGGGACCATCCGCCTCGAGGAAGACGTGACGTTCAGCCTCGCGGCGCACGACGTCGCGCTCGCGCTCTGGCTTTTGGAGGATGAGCCGGCGTCGGCGTCGGCGGTGGCGGTGGACGCCCGGGGCGCGGGCGTCGCGGACGCTGCCTTCCTCAACCTGTCTTTCTCCGGCGGCGTTACGGCCCACGTATGGGCGTCGTGGTTGTACCCGCTCGAGACGCGGCGGTTCGTAGTCGTGGGCAACGAGGCCATGGCCGCGGTGACCCAGGAGAAGGGCGGCCGCGGCGAACTTACCGTTTACCGTATGGGCGCGCGGGGCGGCGGCGCCGAGGTTTACGACGACGGCTCGAGCGCGGTGGAAGTCCCGGTCGTCGACCTGTTGGAAGCGGAGCTCGGGCACTTTCTGGAGTGCGTCGCGACGAGGGCGACGCCGCGGGCCGACGGCCGCCAGGGGCTCGACGTCGTCAAAGTTTTGGCCGCGGCGCAGAAGTCGGCCGCGGCCGGCGGGGGGCCGGTACGCCTCGAGAACTAGGGCCGCCCGGTCGGTCTTAAATTTAAAAATGAGCGAAGCGAGCGATTATTTCGTGCATCCCACGGCCGTCGTCGACGACGGCGCGTCGGTGGGCGCCGGCACCAGGATATGGCACTTCTGCCACGTTATGGGCACGGCCGTCGTCGGCGAGCGCTGCGTCCTGGGGCAGAACGTCTTCGTGGGCGCCAACGTCACCATAGGCGATAACGTCCACGTCCAGAACAACGTCAGCGTCTACGAGGGCGTGACGTTGGAGGACGACGTCTTCTGCGGGCCGTCGATGGTCTTCACGAACGTACGGGACCCCCGGTCGGCGTTCCCGCGGGGCTCGAGCGCGGATTACGAGAAGACGCTGGTGCGGCGGGGCGCCACGCTCGGCGCGAACTGCACTATTGTATGCGGCGCGACGGTGGGCGAGCACGCGTTCGTGGCCGCCGGCGCCGTCGTGACGAAGGACGTGCCGGCGTACGCGGTGGTGGGCGGCGTTCCGGCGCGCCTTTTGGCGTACGCGTGCGCGTGCGGCGAGCGGCTCGGGATGCTGGTCCCCGGCGACCGGCGGGCGTGCGGCCGCTGCGGCCGGGAGTACGCGTGCGGCCCGGGCGGTTTGCAGGCCGCTTCTTAAGGGTTAAATTTTATGGCCGAAATCAGGATACCGCTCAAAGACCTGGCGGCGCAGTACCGGGCGCTGGAGGGCGAAATAGCGCCGGCGGTGAAGGAATTCCTCGCGTCGGGACGGTACGTGCTCGGGCCGCCGGTGGAAAAATTCGAGCGCGAGGCCGCGGCGTACGTGGGCGTCGAGCACTCCGTCGGCGTCGGCTCCGGGACCGACGCGCTGCTCATCGCGCTGCGGGCGTTGGGCGTCGGCGAGGGCGACGAGGTCGTAACGACGCCCTTCACGTTCGTCGCCAGCGCGGACGTCGTCGTCCGGCTGCGGGCGCGGCCGGTATTCGCGGACGTGGACCCGCAAACCCTCAACGTATCGCCGGCGGCCGCGGCGGCGGCGGTTACGGAACGAACGAAAGTGGTGATGTCGGTACACCTCTACGGCCTGCCGGCCGACGTGCCGGCCCTGGCCGAGGCGGCGCCCGGCGTCGCCATTTTGGAGGACGCGGCGCAGGCCATAGGGGGCGAGCTGGCGGGCCGCAAGGTCGGGGGCCTGGGTGCCGCGGCGGCGTTTTCGTTCTTCCCCACCAAGAACCTGGGCGCTTTCGGCGACGGCGGCCTGGTGGCCACGGACGACGCCGAGTTGGCGGCGCGGGCGCGGCGCCTCCGCGTCCACGGCGCGGCGACGAAGAATTACCCGGAGGAGATAGGTTACAAGAGCCGCCTCGACGGCCTGCAGGCCACGGTCCTCTCGATAAAGCTCAAGCACCTCGACGCCTGGGCGGCGCGGACGCGCGAAATCGTACGGTTGTACCGCGAGCGGCTGGCGGCGGTCGACGACGTGACGCTTCTGCTCGAGCCGGACGATTGCCGACCCGCCTACCACCAATTCACGGTGCGGGCGGCGCGGCGCGACGAGCTGCGGGCCTTCCTGGGCGAACGCGGCATCGCCTCCGCGATTTATTATCCGACGGCCGTTCACTTGACGCCGGCCTTCGAATATCTCGGCTACGGCCCGGGCTCTTTCCCGGAGGCGGAGAAGGCGGCGGGCGAAGTGGTGTCGCTGCCGCTCTGGCCCGAGATGACGGGCGAGCAGGTGGAGGAGGTCTGCGCCGCGGTCGCCGATTTCTATGGATAATAACGGGCGCATAATGCTGGTGGTGGGCGCGCGGCCGCAGTTCGTGAAGGCCGCGCCTTTGCTGGCGCAACCGCCGGAGGGCGCGGCGTGGCTGCTGGTCCACACCGGCCAGCACTACGACTACGAGATGTCGGCGGCCTTCTTCGCCGAGCTCGCCATACCGGAGCCGGCCTACAACCTCGAGGTCGGGCGGCTCGCGCCCGCGGCCCAGCTGGCCGCGATGACGGGGCGGCTGGCGGACGTGGTCGACAAGGAAGCGCCGGCCGCGGTCGTCGTGGTGGGCGATACGACGTCGACGTTGGCGGGGGCGCTGGCGGCGTCGCTCTCGGGGGTGCCGTTGGCGCACGTCGAGGCCGGGATGCGCTCCTACGACTGGGCGATGCCCGAGGAACGCAACCGCGTATTGACGGACCGGCTGGCGGCCTTGCGGCTGTGTCCCCACGATGGCGCCGCGGCGAACCTGGCGCGGGAGGGCATTACCGACGGCGTAGCGGTCGTCGGCGACGTGATGTACGAGGTGGCCGCGGCCGCGTACCCCGGGCTCGACGCCGCGAAATATATTACGCCGTTGGCGTTGGAGCCGGGCGGTTACGCGTACGCGACGTGCCACCGCCAGGAGAACGTCGACGTCCCGGCCCGGCTCGAGGCGGTGGCCGAGGCGCTGCTCGAGTTGGAATTTCCGGTCTATTTCCCGGCGCACCCGCGTACGGCGAAGGCGCTCCGGGCGGCGGGCCTTTGGGAACGGCTCGAGGCCGCGCCGCACGTCACGCTGGCCGAGCCCGCGACCTATTACGCCAGCCTGGCCCTTACCCGGTATGCCGCGGCGGTGCTCACGGACTCGGGCGGCGTCCAGCGCGAGGCGTACTTGTACGACGTCCCCGCGCTCACCCTGCGAGACCGCACCGAGTGGCCGGAGACGGTGGCGGCGGGGGTCAACCGCTTGGTCGACGTAGATTCGGAAGCCATAAGGGCGGGCGTAGCGGAGGCGCGCGCGCGCCGGGAAGGTCCTTCGCCCCGTCTCGAGCTCGTCGGCGGACCGGCGCCGAGCGTACGCGTCGCCGAGGCGTTGAGTTATTTAATCCAAGGATAATTCCCGGGGAGAGTCCTTGACGCCCTGCGTTCGTTATGATATCATTCGGGCGCGGGGTGGAGCAGTCAGGTAGCTCGTTGGGCTCATAACCCAAAGGTCGCTGGTTCGAATCCAGCCCCCGCAAATACGAAACGGCCCTTTTGGGCCGTTTTTTATTGACGGCGGCCGGGATTTTGGTCGTTGCAATCTGCGTTAATATATTTTTTAATAGGAGGGGCGAGCCGGCGCGGACCTCTTTGATTTCGGATTAAATCAGGGAACAGGGAAATGGCAAGCAGGTTCAACGAGTGGCTCAACGGTTTATCGCCCGGGCGGCTGAGTCTGGCGTTGGCGGCCTCCTTCGCCGCGGCGCACGGCGTCTACTATTTATGGGGAATTCGTTTCGACGACACGCCGCTGCTCTGGTTCTGGCAATATTCGGACCCGCAGCTTTTAAAGGTTAAGTTACTCGAGAGCGTTTTCTATATGCACAGCCAGCCGCCCCTTTTCAATCTTTTCCTGGGGGCGGTTTTAAAAATCACGGCCGGCGACGGCCGGTACGTCTTCCAGGGCGTTTACCTCGCCGCGGGCTTAACGCTCTACCTCTCCCTTTTTTGGCTGCAGGTTAAGTTGGGCGTCTCGCGCGGCCTCGCGTTTGCGACCAGCGGCCTCTTTATGCTGAGTCCGTCGTTCATCTTGTACGAGCATTGGTTGTTTTACACGTTCCCGGTCGCCGCGCTATTAACGCTGTCGGCGTTTTTATTTTACGAGTTGGTAACGACCCGGCGGGGCTGGGCCGCCGTCGCCTTTTTCGCGACTTCGTTCCTGGTCTGCGGCGTACGGCACGTCTTCCACTTGGCGTACTACGTCGTAGTCGCCGGGGCCGTCGTTGTCTTGTGCGCCGGTGCCCGGAAGAAGGTCCTACTCGCCGCGGCCGTGCCGTTCGCGGTCCTGTTCTCCTTTTACGCCAAGAACTACGTACTCTTCGGCCAGTTTTCCGCGAGCTCGTTGGGCGGAATGTACTTGTGGGAGATGACGGGGTACTTCCTGTCGCCCGAGGAGCGGGCGGCGCTGGGGGCGGACGGGAAGCTCTCGCCGGTCACGGCGGTACCCGCCTTTTCGGAGCTGGGGCGGTATCCGCCGGCCTTCGCCGAGGATACCCGGTTCGCCGGCGTCGACGCGTTGACGCAGCCGAACAAGTCGACCGGCCCCAATAATTATAACCACCTGGCGTACGTCGCCATTTCGCGCGTTTATATGAAGGACGCGCTGGCCGTCGTCAGGTATCGCCCCCGAGCGTACCTTCGGGGGTTGCTGCGGTCGTGGTTCATGTATTTTCGATCGAGCAGCGACTACGCGAGCGGCGTGCGTTTCCTGGACGAGGCCGGCAACCAGAGCAGGATTTCGTACGTTGAACGCTTCTACGACTACTTCTTTTACGGCAAGGTTCCGCTCGGGCCGCCGCTGACGAGGGTATTCGCGCTCTTTAATCTTAAGTGCCCGCCGTACGCGTATTTGTATCTCGTGATATGGTTGCCCCTTCTCGTCTATTACGGCTTCAGGTTGGTGTTGAAGCGGGACGCCGCGGCCGCGGCCGGCCTGTCGCGGGAACAGCGGCTGACGGCGCTGTACGTATGCTTCAACGTAATCTACGTAGCTCTGGCGGGCACCATGTTCAACTGGGCGGAGAGTAATCGCATGCGGTTCTTGTCGGACCCGCTCTACGTGGCGTTGCTGGGCGTCTTCGTCCAGCATTTCCTGGTTCGCAACGTCCGCGCGCCGTTGGGCAAGTAGCCGCGAAGGTTTACGGGAATGGTGCGGTCGGCTTTAAGGGAATCGTGGGCTCGGCTCGAGCGGTGGCCGCCGGCAGCGACGGCGGCCGGCCTCGCCGGCGTCTACGCCGCGGTGCACCTTTTTTATTGGGCGTTGGGCGTACGGTTCGACGACACGTCGCTCGCGTGGTACTGGCAATATTTGGACCCGGAGCTTTTAAAAGACAAACTGCTCGAGAGCGTTTTTTACATGCACAGCCAGCCGCCCCTGTTCAATTTATTTTTGGGGGCGGTTTTAAAAATAGCCGGCGGCGGCGCCCGGTACGTCTTCCAGGGCGTATACTTCGGCGCGGGGTTGACCCTCTACCTCTCGCTTTTCTGGCTGCAGGTTAAGCTGGGGGTTTCCCGCGGCGTCGCTTTTACGGTAAGTACGTTGTTCCTACTTAGCCCGTCGTTCGTACTGTACGAACATTGGTTGTTTTACACCTTCCCGCTTGCGGCGCTGGTTACGTTGTCGGCGCTGCTTTTTTACGACGTGTTGGCGCGGCGGCGGGCCGGGACAATAGCCGCTTTTTTCGCGTGTATATTTTTGATGTGCGGCATCCGTCATACGTTCCACTTGGCGTACTACGTCGTCGTCGCCGGCGCCCTGGCAGCGTTCTGCGCCGGGGCGCGCAAGAAGGTGCTGCTCGTCGCCGCGGCGCCGTTCCTGTTGCTTTTCTCCTTTTGTTTTAAAAATTACGTACTGTTCGGCGAGTTCGCCGCCAGTACGTGGACCGGCATGAACCTCTGGCAGATGACCAGCGGGAACCTAACCGTCGGGGAAAAGGCGTCGCTACTGGTCGAAGGTAAGCTGACGGACGTCTCGCTGTGCATACCTTTTACGGCGTTGTCGGAGTATTCGCCGTCCTACGCGGACGCCTCGCGCTTCGCCGACGTCGAGGTGCTCTCGCGGCCGTACAAGTCGACCGGCCCTTGTAACTACAATCACGTCGGGTACGTCGGGATTTCGAGAGCATATCTTACCGACTCGTTATACGTGTTAAAGCATTTCCCGCACGCGTATTCGAAGGGGTTAGTCCGGTCGTGGTTGACGTATTTCCGCTCGAGCACCGACTACGCGAGCAACGTCGCGTTTCTCGACGAGGCCGGCAACCTCGGCCGCGTCTCGCTTATTACCAGCCTCTTCGACCGCTTGCTCTTCGGTAGAGTCCCATCCAAACCATTTACGAAGTTTATCGGCAACATTTTCTTTTCAGAAGATGAAGAGTCCTTTTACTTGTACTTGTTGGTTGGCTTGCCGCTTTTATTGTATTACGGCTTTAGGACGGCGCTGGGGAAGAAAACGTTCGGCGAGGGCGCGGCGGCGCGTGCGAGACGGCTGACCGTGCTGTACGTGTGCTTCACCATCTTGTACGTGGCGTTGGTGGTGAATGGCTTCTCGTGGGCCGAGACCAACCGCATGCGGTTCCCGACCGACCCCCTGTACGTCGTTTTACTCGGCCTGTTTATCCAGTACGCCGTATTGCGGGGAAGCCCCCGGGCGCGAGCGCGCGAGGCCGGTTTGTAATTGCCTACGCTTAACCCTGGCCGTCGCAAACGTCGCCCTCGCGGCGGCTCTTTAATTTCAAGCGGAGGCCGTTCAGGCAGAGCAGGACGAAGGCGGCGGCCGCGACGGTCCCCACGTAGTCGAAGCCCCCCTCGGCCGGCGGCGCGGCGGCGGCGGTAGCGGCGAGGCCGAGGCCGCCGTAGAACGCGTTGAGGGCGACGCCCGCGGCGACGGCGCAAACTATTATGGTAACGAGGTATATAACCACCGAGCGCCGGCCCAGGTACTTGGTGAGGACGGCGAGGCTCGCGGCGTTGGTGGCGGGGCCGGCGAGGAGGAAGGCGAGCGCGGCGCCCGGCGAGACGCCTTTCGCCACCAGCACCGCGGCGATCGGCGTCGCGGCCGTGGCGCAGACGTACACCGGCGCGCCCAGCAGGACCATCGCGACTATTTGGAGCGTGGGGGACGCGAGCCGTTCGGCGACGAACGCCGGCGGAACCAACGCGGCCAGCACGCCGGCTAAAAGAAACCCCGCGAGTAGATATACCGCCATATCCTCGAACATCTCGCCGAAGGCGTAGCGGAGGCCGACGACCAGGCGGCGCGCGAGGCCGGGTGGGGTCTGTCCCTTGGATTCGCCCCGGTCCCCGTCGTCGCAACCGCGGCCGTGCGTTTGCGTCCCCGGCGCGCGCGCGGCTGCCGGCCCGGGCCGGCCGAAGACCAGCTCGGCGACGCCCGCGGCGAACGCGGTAGCGAACGCGACTATCGGCCGCGCTATCGTCATCGGGAGGTCCATAAGGGCGTACGTCGCGAGTACGGAGTCGGCGCCCGACTCGGGGGTGGAGATTACGAAGGAGGAGACGGCGCCTTTGCTCGCGCCCTCCCGCCTGAGCGCCGCGGCCATGGGTATCACGCCGCACGAACACAGCGGCAGCGGTACCCCTATCGCCGCGGCCCAGAATACGGAACCCAGGTCGCGTTTGCCCAACAACTTCACGACCGTGGCCGCGGGAACGAGGGCCCGGACCAGGCCGGCGAGGAAGAAGCCCGCCAGCATATAGGGCCCGGCTTCGGTTAGGAGCCCCCACGTCGAGGCCGATATATCGCGTAACGTTCCCACGGCCCCTCAAGTATACGATATCATAATAGTCGGAAACGCAAAGCGTCGCCCTTTCGGCGGCCGGTTACGGCGAGGGGGCGCGCGCCAGCTCCCTCACCGCCTCCAGCGTAAAGTCGCCGCTGTTAATCGAAACCGCGTCGAAGTAGAACGGTGCGGTCGAACGGACGGTGAATTTCAGACGGAAGGGGCGGTCGCTTTTGAGCCGAAGGCGGCGGGGTTGGTATCCGCCGCCGGACACCAGCACTTTGGACGAACGCCTGAACCGGAATTTCGACTCGTCGTCGGGGTCCGTGAAGTGCGCCGAGTATACGACCCGACAAAACCTCTCGCCGGGGCGGAGCAAGAAAACCAAGCAGTAACGCCCCGGAGGATAAAGGAAGTCGGACGGCCCTTCGTGCCGCAACTCTTGTTGGACGAAAATGGCGCGGCCGTCGTGGGCCGCGGCGTCGGCTACGACGCGCTCCCCGCTCGGCGTCCGACATTGCCATTCCTCGACGGTACCGAACCAGCGGCGGAATAACTCGTCTTCGGAATACCGGGGCGGCCCTCCGGCGAAGTACGCGTAATCGGCGTTGCAATCCACGAGCGCCAGCCGCCAGGCCGCGGCCTTTTCCAGTATCGTCGGCAAATCGGCCGGCGCGTAGAGGCAGCGGTTGAGCAGCAGCGCCTCCGGCCTCGCCGGGAGCTCCACGCCGGCGCAGTGTTCGTACGAATACGCGTATTCGCGTTGGGCGAGATGCGCTATGAGCGGGTCGTCGGCGCAGGCCGGTACGCGGGCCGGCACCCGGGCGACGGCCCCGGCGAGGGCTTTTTCGTGTTGGGTGGGGAAGGCGGCGGCGAGCGTAGGTTCGTAGTACGAGCGGGCGAACGCGGCTATCAACAGCAATTGGACGGCCACGGCGGCTAACGCGGCGGCCGTGACGAGGAACGCCCGGGCCGGGCCCGGCGAAGGTCGGACGAGCCGCCGCGCGCCGACCGCCGCGGCGCCGAAGACGAACGGCACTACGGATAGCGGGTATTGGCAACCGATCTTAAAGGCCGGCGCGACGCTCGAGCTCGCCGGGACGGCCAGCGGCGTCAGTATCGTCAAGAGGAAGCCGCCGGCCGCGGGCAGGAACGCCGCGACGGGCGCGACGAGCGCGACTACGTAGCCTACCTTCTCCAACACGACGGCCTTCATCCCGGCCTCGCTCGCGATGTATCCGCCGTAGTCGAGGTGACGCGTCAAGAACCAGGGGCTCAACGGCCCGGCGCCGGGCGCGTACGTAAGTTTCGGGTATAGCACGCAGCAAAAGCCGACGAAGTACGCCGCCAGTACGGAACCCGCGACGAGGCCGGCGCGGCGGCGCCCGGCGGCGAAGCCCCCGTACGTGACCAGCGCCGCGGCGTGCAGCGCGAGCTCTTCGTGGGCCAACGCCATCACGGCGGCGCAGGCCAGGCCGGCCCCGAACCGTTTGCGGTCGAAGAAGTAAAACGCGCCCAGCGCGAGCGGGACCGCGAAGGCCCGGGGGTGGAAGTCGAAGAGGGTCGCGCCGTGAAGCGCCGGCGATAACGCGAAGGCGGCAGCCAGCGCCGCCGCCGGCCAGCGCGAACCGGCCGCCGGCCTCGCTACGCCGTAGACGAGCGGTATGCCGGCCGCGACCAGTAATGCTTGCAGCGGCAAGAGGTAGGCCGGTTCTTTAAAGACGTACGTGAAAGGCGCCAGGACGGCGAGCAGCGGCGCGCAGTGGTTGATGAACCGGTCCGCCGGAAGCAGCGTTTGGACGAAGAAGTGCCCCCGCCCGAAGTGGTAGATGGCGTTGGCGTAATAACCGAGGTCGAGGCCGCAGGTGGCCATACCGTAGTGGCGGCCCAGCGACGCCGCGCCGAAGAATAGGAAGTACGCGCCGGCCAGCGTCCACACCACGAACGCCGGCGAGGGTTTTACGAACCGCAGCCGTCTCCGAAATACGACGGCGGCCGCCGCGGCCGCGGCCGCCGCGAAAGCGACCGCCGCCACTACGAGGAGGACGTTAATCGGTACGGCTTTCGGCGTTATGTAATCCATAAAGGGCTTGGCGGTATTACGAGCCCCGGCCCCGTTACCCGGGCCCCAACGCGCGTACGTTCTCGAGCGTATAGTCGTCGCTGTTGACCGATACCGCGTCCAGGTATAAGGGCGAGATGGAATGTACCTCGAGCTGCAGAGTGAACGGCTCTTTACGCTCGAAGCGGATTATGTACGGCCGGTATTTTGCGGAGGCCCTGACGCGGTTGGTTCTCCGGTAGACCTTAAAAACCGACGGGTCTTCCGCGGAGGCGACGCGCGCCGTAATTACGGCGAAGCAGAATTCGCCCGGGTCGGCGCGCCGCAGCAGGAAGGCCAGGCCGTATTTACCGGGAGGATAGACGTAACCGTCCCCGGGCGCGCAGTATAAGTAATTCTCGAGCAGTACGGCGCGGCCGTCGTGGGCGCGCGCGTCCGCTATGGGTCGCTTTCCGCCCGGCGCCCAGCACTGCCACTCCTCGACCGTGCCGTACCACGTGCGGAAGAGCCTTTCGTAATCCAAGGCGTAATCGCCCTCCCGCTTCTCGAAATAGGCGTAGTCGGCGCAGAAATCGACCGGCGTCAGACTCAACTTCTCGGCCTGTTCTAAAATTACCGCGAGCTCGAGCGGCGGGTGGGCGCGGCGCGCGAGCAGCATAGCTTCCGGTTCCTTCGCAGGCCAAAACCCGGGAGCCGGGTAGTTAAGGTAGATGTATCGACGGTGGGCGAGGTGCGCGGCGAAGACGTCGTCCGCGGATAACGGAATATCGCGGGGCACCCGCGAGACCGCCCCGGCGAGGGCTTTTTCGTGGGCGATCGGGAAGGCGGCCGAAATATAATCCCGATAGAAACGCCGCGTGAGGGCGATGATGAGGACGATTTGAAGGGCGACGGCCAACGCGCTCGCGGCCGTAATGAAGAGGCGCCGGCGGCGACCGGCGTCGGCCCGTACGATACGATGCAAACCGACGGCCGCGGCGCCGTACAGAAACGGCAAGATCGAGAGCGGGTATTGCCACCCGATTTCGAAGACGGTAGGTATACTCGTAAGGGCCGGCACGGCGAGCGGCGTCGCGACGGTTATTAGGGCCGCGCCCGCGGTGGGGAGAAAAGCGACGACGGGAAGGACGAGCGCCGCGACGTAACCGCCTTTGGCGGCTAGTACGTGCGCGGAGAGCGGCGACCCCTCGCCGCCCGAGGCGAGGTTTTCGAAGTAACCCAAAAAGTGCAGCGGTTTTCCGGTAACGCCGTACGTCAGCTTGGGGTAGAGGAAGCAGCAAATCGCGACGAAGTACGCGGCGACCAGGGCCGCGGCGATTAACCCGGCGCGGCGCCGGCCCGTCGTGAGGCCCCCGTACACCGCGAGAGCGACGGCGTGCACCGCCAGCTCGTCCTGGGCGAGCGCCAAAAGGCCCGTGCAGGCTAAACCTGCCGCGAGGTTCTTTCGTCTAAAGAAGAGGAAGGCGCCCAGTGCGAGAGGTACCGCGAGCGAGCGGGGGTGAAAATCGTAGAAGTTGGCGCCGTGGAGCGCGGGGGATAGCGCGAAGGCGGCGGCGAGGGCCGCGGCGGGCCAACGCGAGCCGGTCTCCGGTTTCGCGATGAAGTATATTAGCGGTATCCCGGCGGCGAGAAAGAGCGCCTGCAGCGGTAGGAGGTACGCCGGGTCCGGGAAGACGTACGTGAACGGCGCGAAGACGGCCAGCAGCGGCGCGCAGTGGTTTAAGTATATTTCGTTCGGCAGTAAGGACTGGTGGAAGAAGTGCCCCCGGCCGAATTGGTAGACGGCGTTGCCGTAATAGCCGAGGTCGAGGCCGTACGTCGCCATGCCGTAATGGCGGGCCAACGTGAGGGCGGAAAAAAATAGGAAGTAAGCCAGCGCCAAACCCCACACGACGGCTTCCGGCGTAGGGGCCTTTACGCGGATTTTACGCCGCAGCGCGGCGAGCGCGGTATACGCCGCCGCGACCGCAGCGGCGAGCGCGGATAGGATTAGGACTTCGCCGATCCCGACTGATATGGCCAAAGGCTTGCCTCCCGGTTGATATTCTATTATTGCGCTTGGGGTATCGCAACATTAAAAACGCCGTGAAGAGTCTCGGGGCCGCGGGCCCGGCCGGAAGCCTTGACGCCGCCGCCCGGCCGTGGTAAATTCTATCCGCCGGTGCGTGGCGGAAAACGCAGGAGGTTCGTATGCGTAAACATCTGGCGAAAGTAGCGGCCGTGGCCGTCGTCGTGGTGGCTTGCTCCTCGGGCGGCGGTTCCGGTCCCGAAGAGAACCCCGTACCCTGGCGGCCCGTCCACAGTCCGACGGCCGAAGACGTTCGCGCCATCTGGGCCGTCGGCGAGGATGATATCTGGGCGTGCGGCGACAACGGCAATATCCTGTACTACGACGGCTCGGAGTGGCGCCTGGACATCACGACGCTGGCCCCCGATTTCTTTGACGTCCAGTTCGTGTCGTCGACGGAGGGATGGGTTTGCGGTAAAGACGGCTGGGTGGCGCGCCGCGGCGGCGGTAGATGGGAGAGGGTGCCCGGGAATACGCGCCCCGATACGCTGTACGCGCTCGACGCTCACGGCGTCGACGAGGCGTGGTTCTGCGGCGCGCGCGGGGTCGTCCTTCATTACAAGGACGGCGTATGGACCGACGAGTCGCCGAGCGTCACCGACGACCTTTACGGCATCCGCGTCGCCGGCGACGACGAGGGCTGGGTCGTGGGCGACAACGGCCGTATATTGAAGAGGTCGAAAGGAGCGTGGGTAGAGGTCACGAGCCCGGTGGAATCCGATTACCGGTGCGCTTTTTTCGTCAGCGACAACGAAGCGTGGTTCGGGGCTTCGGACGGCTTCGCGGTGCACCTTAAGGGCGGCGGCCTCAACAAGACCCGCCTCCCGAGTACGGAGACGATTACCGGCCTTTACTTTAGGTCCGACGGCCGCGGGTTCGCCGTAACCAAGGGCGGCGGCATATACATCTATTCCCCCGCGGCTCGGAATTGGCGCTTGTGGCACAGCCACAATCGACAGCTGTTCGACATCACTTTTTCTTCGGAGGAACGCGGCTGGGTCGTGGGCGCCGTGGGCACCATTCTCAGGCGTTAACGCTCGACGGAAGGAGTGCCGGCGTCGGATATTTCGCGGCCTCCTAACGTCCGTTCGACGCCCGCTTAGGCGCCCGGAGCCATGCGCCAGGTACGCGAGGTATTTTTAATCCTACTCGCGACGTCCATCGTATGGGCGTCATTTATAATCGTTATCGACGGGTACCCGCTCCGGAGCGACGAGGCCGAGTACGGCCTTACGGGCCGACGGCTGGCCGCCGGCCTCGGCCTGACCGACCGCGGCGGCACGTTGTACGTCCACAGCCACCCGCCGCTTTACCCCGTTTTTTTAGGGGCGATTTACGCGCTGGGAGGGGGCGAAGCGGCGGTGCGGTGGGTGCAACTGGCCTTGGCGCTGGTCACGCTGGTCATAGTTTTCGTGACGGCGCGCCGCGTTTACGGCGCGGCGGTCGCGCGGGCCGCTTTGCTCGCGGGCGGCGCATATCTCCCCACGGCCTTTTACGTTGCGCAATTGTTGTCCGAGGTCCTTTTCACGTTCTTCCTCGTTCTGGGGGTTTACCTTTTAATCGCGGCGTCGGCGCGCGCGCGTCGGGGGTGGTGGCTCGACGGGGCGGCGGGGGTCGCGTTCGGCGTCGCGGGGTTGACGCGCGGCGTCGCGTTGGCGGCCGCTTTCGCGATTGCCGTTTTGTTCTTGGCGAGACGGGGGATATCCGGGCGGCGGCGGCGGGTGTCGGCCGCGGCCTTCGCGGTCGGCGTCGCCGTCGCGGTGTTGCCGTGGAGCGTTTACGTCTACGGCGGGACGGGCAGGCCGGTGCTGGTGGACACCAAGGGGGCGGGGATTTTGTACCTCGGCAACAGCCCCGGCACGCCGATGCACCACGCCTGGGACATCATCGACGGGACGGCGGGATACATCGTCCCGCCGGAACGCCCCGGCCCGGGTAGCGTTTACGACCCTACTCGGGTATTCGGCGGCGCGGCGTTGAAGTATATGGCCGCTCACCCCCTCCAGACGTCCCTACGTTTTGTGTCGAAATTCGCCGATATGTGGGAGGTGGAGCGGCTTTTCGTCGGCTCCTGGCGCCAGGGTTTCCTACCGAACGCGCCGGCGCCCTGGGTATATATCTTTATCGTCGCCGAGGTGGCGGCCTCGGCCGCGGCGCTCGCGTTGTTTTGGTTTACCATACTTTTGACGGGGAAGAGCCTTTGGCGCGGCCTTACGCTCGCGGTGGTCCTGGGTACCGCGGTCGCGTACGCGGTCACGATCGCGCATTCCCGGTATAATTACCCCCTGATGGTGCTCGGCATGCCCGCGGTCGGCTACTTCTTCGTCTACGTCTTACCCCGGTGGAGGGCGCGGGCGATTCCCCGCCGTCGCCTCCTTCTGGCCGGCGTCCCGGTGGCGGCTTTAGGCCTCATCTGGGCGAGGATGGTCTGGTTGTTCGTAACGCGGGGTAGCTGACGGCCCTTGGGCCGGCGGCGATAGTACGGTGCCGATGGAGATGACAACCCCTCGGGCGAAAAAAGAGCCGCACCCCTTAGGCCGCACGTGGCGGTTCGCGTTGCTCGTCCTGTGCGTGACGGCTTTCGTATGGGGGTCGTTCATCGTCGTTGTCGGGGAAATCAAACCCGCGAGCGACCAGCGCGAGTACTACTCGGCCGCGATGAGGTTTGCGAAGGGGCTCGGCCTCACTCACCCCGGCGGCGAACTGTACGTGCACACCCACCCGCCGCTGTACGCGCTGTTCCTGGGCGCGGTCTACCGCGCCGGCGGCGGCAACGTTACGGCGAAGTTCGTCCAGCTCGCGTTGGCCCTCGCGACGCTGGTGCTGGTCTTCTTGACGGCGCGGGCCGCGTTCGGCGCCGGCGCGGCCAAGGCGACGCTCGTCGCGGGCGCGGCGTACCTGCCTACGGCCTTCTACGCCACGCAGCTCCTCTCCGAGATACTGTTCACGTTCTTCCTCGTGTCGGCGGCGTACGTTTTGTACGCGACGATGAAAAACGCCGGCGCCGGCCTTTGGCGCTACGCGGCTACGGGCGTACTTTTGGGTCTGGCGGGCCTTACGCGCGGCGTCGCGTTGACGGTCGCGTTGGGGCTGGCTTTGTATATTTTACTGCGGCGCGGTTCGCCCTTCGGTCGCCGTGTTGCGGCGGTCGCGATTTTGGGCGCGGGGGTCGTCGCGGCCGTCGCGCCGTGGAGCGTATACGTTTATTACAAAACGGGTCACGTCGTACTCTTGGACACGAAGAGCTCGGCCGTGTTTTATTACGGCAACGGCGTGAGCACGCCGGACCACCACGCCTGGGACATAACCCACGCCGGCAGCGCGTTCGTCCCGCCGCCGGCTATTGCCGAGGCCGACGACCGCTTCGAGCACTCCCGCATATATCGCGCCGCCGCGCTCGACTACATAAGGGCACACCCCGTCAAGACCTTCGCGCGCTTCTGGTCGAAGTTGGCGGATATGTGGGAGCCGGAGCGGCTGTTCTTCGGCGGGTACCGCCGCGGGTATTTGCCCAACGCGCGCCGGCCGTTGGTATTCGGATTTATCGGGGCCGAGGTCGTCGCTTCCGCGGCGGCGCTGCTCTTGTTCTGGGTCGCGGTGCCGATGATGCCGAGGAGCCCCTGGCGTAACCTGGCGCTCATAGTCGTGTTGTGCACGTCGCTGGCGTACGCCGTCACCGTCGCGCACCCGCGGTACAATTATCCGCTGATGGTTTTGGGTATGCCGGCAATCGGGTACTTCTTCGCCGAGGTGCTCCCTCGTTTCAAGGCCGGCATCTATTCCCGCCGCGGCCTCGCGCTCGCCGGGGCCGCCGTCGGGGTCCTTCTGTTAATTTGGGCGAGGATGGTTTGGTTGTACTTCGCCCGGGGTAGCTGAGCCGGGGTTCGCGTTTGGCCGAGAAGCGAACAGTCTTTTTATTGCTCCTGTTGGCGCTCGCCGTCCAGCTGGCGTTCGTGCTGGCTTTGGGCGACGCGCCGCTGAACGCCGACGAGGCGGAGTACGTAACGGCGGCCAGGCGCCTCGCCGGCGGCCTGGGCCTTACGGCGCCGGACGGCCAACTCTACGTCCACCGCCACCCGCCGGGATACGTCGCCTTCTTGGCGGCGATATTTTACGCGGGGGGCGGCGTGTTGGCGGTTCGGCTGGTGCAGGGGGTCGTCGCGGTCCTGACGCTGGGGTTCGTGTACGCTACGGCCCGCGCCGAGTTCGGCTCGCGGACGGCGAAGGTCGCTTTGCTCGCGGGCGCGCTGTACCTGCCCGCCGCTTACTATTCCACCAAGGTCTTAACGGAAGCGCCGTTCACGTTCGCGCTCGTCCTGGGTATATACCTGTTGGCGCGGGGGACGCGGGGCGGGCCGCGGTACCGGTGGCTCGCGTTCGCGGGGGTAACTTTCGGCGCCGCGGCGCTGGTGCGGTCCGTGGCGTTCCCGGTTGCGCTCGCGCTGGCGTTGTTCCTGGCGCTGGGGCGCGACGGCTCGAGGCGCGCGCGGCTGGCGGCCGCGGCGACCTTCGCCTGCGGCATCCTCGTCGTACTGGCGCTGTGGTCGGGGTACGTCTTCTCGCGGACGGGCCGCGTCGTCGCGACGGATACGAACGCGTCGGCCGTATTGTATATCGGAAACAACCCCCGGGCGCCGTACGGCCACACCTGGAAGGCGTTGGAGGACCCGGCGAGCTGCGCGCCGCTGCTCGAGGTGGCCGGCGCGGGCGAGGACGGCTTCCGCGTCGCGGCCGCGTACCGGCGGGAGGCGCTGCGATATATCGCGACGCACCCGGCGCAGACGGCGCTCCGGAGCGTAGGCCGCCTCCTCGACATGCTCGAGCCGGAGCGCTTGTTCGCGGCGACGTACGCCGCCGGCCGCATCCCGGCCTTGCCCGCCGGCGTCGGCTGGCCCATGGCCGCGCTCGAGGCGGCGGCGGACGCCGCGGCGCTGGCGCTGTGCGCCCTCGGCCTGGTCCTGATGCCGGCGGGGCGGCTGCGCGGAATCCTGGCCGTCTCGTTCGCGGTCGTCTTCGTCGTCCACGGCGGGACGCTGGCGTACCCGCGGTACCACGTGCCGCTGGTGGTGGCGGCGCTGGCGGCGGTCGGCTACGCGCTGGCGGCGGGCCTTCCGGCGCTGCGCGAGCGGCGGTTGTCGCGGCGGCAGTGGGCGGCGTTGGCCGTCGTGGCCGCGGCCTTGCTCGCCTCCTGGACGCGGATGGTGCTGTTGTACGTCTTACGGGGCCAATAGGGAAGGGTGCGAGTAGAGGAAAACCTCGGCCTTGCGGCCGAGCCGGGACAAGGGGCTTAAGCCCCTTGTCGGGGGGCGGTGTTCAGACCGATCAACGACGCCGGGCCGACCTGAAGGTCGGCCCCTACATAAACGATACCCGGCCTTGCGGCCGGGTTAAAGGATTACGTAGGGTCGTACCTTTAGGTGCGACCGCCTTCTGAATTTCGTATTACTAAAAGATTTCAATCGGCCGACTGGAAAGTCGGCCCCTACGAAAACCCGGCCTTGCGGCCGGGTTTCTTTACGAGGAAAAACGATAGCCGTTCATTCGCCGACGCCCGGCGCCGGCGCGACGGCGTCCTCCGGCACCCAGCCGCGGAGGCCGTCCTCGTTCAGGACCTCTATGAAGCCGGGCCTCGAGCCCGCCTCGGCCGTGGGCGCGAACGCCAACACCGCGCCCTTCTTCAGCCGCGTGACGTCGGCGGGGACGTCCGCGGGAACGCCGGCCAGCGTCGTCTCTTCCGCGACGACCGTGAGCGCGCGGCCGAGGTAATCCCATTCCGTCAGGCCGCGGCGGCCGTCTTCCAGCGTCACCAGGCAGTACGTTCGCGGGCTCTCGGGCGTGCCCACGGGTTCCGCGACCACCGGCGTCCAATACGGCAGCCGCTCGACGATGTAGTCGTCTCCGTAGTTGTGGTCCTCGTCGTACAGCACCGCGCCTTCTACGACCACCAGGTGCGTCGGCGCGAACGCGAGGGCGGTTGACGCGACTAACGTTAAAGCGGTAAATATCTTCACCATCGCTGGGACCTCGCTGCCGGTTAAACCTTCTTTACGAACTCGTACGTCGGTTTGTTCTTCTTCGAGAATTGGAAGTGGCCGCCTTGCCTCAGGCCGGAGACGAGTTCCTCCGCCTTCAAATGGTCGTCGGTGACGGAGAGGACGGCTTCCGGCTTCATAACTCGCGCCAGCTCGGCGAGGACCGCCTCCGGCGAGGCGAGGTCGTGGAAGACGTCGTAGAGGAGGACGACGTCGACGCTCTCGTCGGCCAGGCCCGTCGGGCCGTCGGCCTGGACCGTCTCGACGTGCGCGAGGCCGCGACGGCGTATTTCGGTCCGCACGAGCTTGACAGCGAGGGGGTGAACGTCGAGGGCGTACACCTTTCCCTCCGGGCCGACCAGTTCCGCCGCCGCGACGGTAAAGCCGCCCCGGCCGCAGCCGAAGTCGAGGACCGTATCCCCCGGTTTAATCCCCACCACCGCCAGCGTATTGAGAGGCGGGTGGAAGAGGTCCCGACACGCCGAGTAGAAAGCGAACATCCGGAAGCGGCCGTCGGTCATCGGCTCTTCGGGCATCCGCGTTCCCCTTTCTGTTTCTTGAACGCGACCGGTTCCGGCCGAGTCATAATTTAAGCGTCGAGCATTCTATTTGAAGAGCGCTCTGACCTTGCCGAACGAGGCGGCCTCTACGCCGATCCCCGTAGGGCAGTGCACCTGGTAGATTCGATTGTTATCGTTGTCGGTAACCCACAGGTATTGGCCGTAGTACGTCAGGCCGACGGGTTGGCGGCTGGGGGAGGCGAACGAGGCCGCGACCGACCCCGTCGTAGAGAAGCCGTAGATGAAGGGAGCGGTCCCGCCAGCGGCCAACCACAGGAGGAGGTTGCGGTGGTCCCACGCGACGTCGAGGGGGCTGGGCTTCGGGATCGAGAACGACGACAGGATGCTGCCGGTGGTCAGGTCGTGGCGGAAACCTTGCGGCGGCGTTTCCCTCGTCGTGAACAGCGCGGTCGTCCCGGCGCCGCCGTCGCCCGTAGCCTCGGGCGCCAGGCCGTGCGCCCGGGCGGGTACGGCGAAGGAGCCGTACAGGCTGCCCGTGGGCGAGGCGCGGTAAACGTAGGAGTTGCTAAGATCGCCGACCCATACGTAACCCGGCTCCGAATAGGCGAGGCCGTGGCTGCCCGGAGACCAGGTTATGGTCCACGAGGAGCGGATGGAACCGCTCGCCGGGTTAACGCGGTACACGCGGTTCAGCGCGCCCGCGGCCAATACGTAGAGGTCGGCGTTCGAGCGCGCCAACCCGAGGCCCGGTCCGGGTGGAAACGAGAACGAGCCGACGACCTGGCCGAGATCGGCCGACGCCGGCATCGCGGCTAACGCCACTACCAGGACCTCGTAAAATATTTTTCTCATTTTCTTCCCCCTGGGATTAAGGACCGCGTACACAGTCGATCGTTCTTTTAGCGGCGGGAGGGAAACCGGAAAACCGCCTTCCGGCCGCCTTTTTCTCCTCCCCGCGGTTATTTCTTAAACGCCACCAATTCCTGGAACCACTCCTCCTCGCGGTAGCGCTCGAGGTCGACGTCGGTGGCGGCGTAGACGTGGCTCGGCGGGTCCAGCCGGAGGGCTTCCGCCAGGTGGTGCCGGCACTGCTCGGCGTCGCCCCGCGCCGCCCAGTAACACGCGAAGTTGTAGTGCTGGTCCGCCCCCTCGGGCTCGAGCGCCAGGGCGCGTTCGAATTCGGCGCGCGCCTCCTCCAGCCGGCCCATGTATTCGTAGACCGAGGCGCGGGCGTCGTACGCGCGGGCGTCGTGGGGGTCGTTCCGAAGCATCGCCGCTACGGTTTCGAGCGCTTCGTCGGACCGGCCCAGCCGGCCCAGCGCCAGGGCCCGGCCCTTCATCGCCCGGCCGTTGCCGGGGTCGTCCGCCAGGACCTCGTCGAACATCCGGAGCGCCTCTTCGTCCCGCCGTTCCCGGATGTAATTCATCGCGACCGTTACCTGGCCGTCGGCGCGGATGCGGCGGGCTTCCTCTTCCGTAAGGCGTTTTTTCTCCGCTACCATAGTGTCGCGATTATACGAAAACGGCCCGCGTTTGTCGAGGGGTCGAAAAATCCGGCTTTGCGGCCGGGTTCCGAGAATACGTAGGGTCGTACCTTCCGGTGCGACCGCCTTATTTCCTTAGACACCGGCGGGTAGGGGCGACTGGCCAGTCGCCCCTACTATCCATCGTCGTGATTTCGGACGGCGGCCGGGCTTTCATATTGTTAAAAGATTATAGTTGGCCGACTGGAAAGTCGGCCCCACCAACTGAATTTCATATTGTTGGAGGATTATAGCGGGCCGACTGGAAAGTCGGCCCCACGTTTAATGGGAAAACCCGGCCTCGCGGCCGGGGAGGGACAAGGGGCTTAAGCCCCTTGTCGGGGGGCGGGCCGACCTGAAGGTCGGCGCCTACGCACTTTGCCGGAAGCGGCGGGGTTAAACCCCGCCGCTCCCGTTTAAATAGAGAGGAGAGGATAGGGGGTGTACTACTCCTCCCTGCCGTTGTGCGCGGCGGCGTGGGGGCGGGTCGACATTTAACCTTGACGGCGGCCGGGGGTGATAATAAAATGTTTACGGCGTTGCGGCGCGAAGCCGACGAGAGGTACGGGAACCATAAAAAAAGTAGGATTATCGGAGCACGCCCGGTACAAGATAGCGCTCCTGGCGGCGTTGGGCGTGCCCGTGGATGAGGAAACGGTTTTGAAAACGGCGACGGCTCCCGAAAACGTTAAAGCGGGTTACGGCGGGAGGAGCGTCGCCGAGGCGCCGCTCGATGAAAAGCGTGTTTTACGGGTCCTGTTCGTCGAAGATGCCGACGCGGTTACCGTTATAACCGTATATCCCGCCCGAAGGGGGCGTTATGATTAAAACGAAATACAGCGACGACGTGGACGCGTTGTTAATACAGTTCTCCGAGAAAGCGGTCGACGTGGCGGAGGAGCGAGGCCCGTATATCCTCCACTACGCCGTCGACGGGGACCTTGTATTGTTGGAGGTCCTGGACGGTCGCGACTTCATTTTGGAGGCCGTCGCCAGCGTATTTGCGGGTAAAGAGCACGCCGCCGAGGCGCCGGGATAGACGGGCCGACGGTACGGGCGTATAATAAAAACCCGGGCCTCGCGGTCGGGTACCTCTTGCGTTCAAGTAGGGTCGTACCTTCAGGTGCGACCACCATAACGGCGGGCCGACCTGAAGGTCGGCCCCTACATTTAATGGTAAACCCGGCCTTGCGGCCGGGGAGGGACAAGGGGCTTAAGCCCCTTGTCGGGGGGCGGGCCGACCTGAAGGTCGGCCCCTACATTTAATGGTAAACCCGGCCTCGCGGCCGGGTAGGGGGAATACGTAGGGCCGCACCTTTAGGTGTGGCCGCCTTTTTCCCTTAATAATAAGGGATTATTCAAGGCCGACTGGGAAGTAGGGGCGACTGGCCAGTCGCCCCTACCAACGGCTTTCATATTATTAAAGGATTAAGGTGGGCCGACCTGAAGGTGGCCCCCTGCGAAAACCCGGCCTTGCGGCCGGGTTTCCTTAAGAGGAGAGGATAGGGGGGTCCTACTCCTCCCAGCCGTTATGCGCGGCGTTGCCGCCCCACATCGCCCAGCCGTCCGCGGAGCGGTCTTTCACGTCCACGCAGAAGATGTTGCCGTAGTCCGTCCCCACGAAGACCTTGCCGCCCATCACGGCCGGCTGGAAGCGGATGGGCTCGCCGACGTTGAAGCGCCACAGCTCTTTGCCGTCGCCGGAGCGGACGCAGATGACGTGGCCGTCGGTGGAGCCGAAATATAAATTATCGCCCGCCAGCGAGGGGGGCGTGAGCGCGCGACCGCCGACGTCCTCTTCCGGCTTGAATCGCTTTTCCCACAGGACCTTGCCGGATTCGACGTCGACCGCGCGGACCGCGTCGCCCATGGCGTTGTAGGACGTGTTGTTCAGGACGACGGGCCGCGAGCCCTGGTAAGCCCACACGCCGGATACGGTCCCCACGCCCAGGTTATCCTGGGCCTGGCCCAGCTTGGCCGCTGCCGGCGCCGTGCCGAAGCCCACCGAGGAGTCGAGGTCGGCCTGCTCCTCCGCGTACCGGCTCGAGGTGTCGTGCTTCAAATAGTCCGCCTTGCCGTAGGCGTACAGCTCTTCGTTAGTCTGCGTGCCGGAGCCCCGGCCCAGGCCGGCTATCCCCTCGTACTGGTCCATGGCGCCGCCCTCGCCCGCCACCTCCACGCGCTTGGAGACGTAGACCTCTTCGCCCACGACCCAGGGCGCCGACGTCGCGAACTTCTGGTCCTTCCACTTCAGCTCGCCGGTGTCGGCGTCGAAGTGGTAGACCGTTCCCTCCAGCGTCGAGCAGAAGACGGAGCCGCCGTTGACTACCGGCGTCGTGATGACCTCGCCGATGAGCGGCTGGTTCCAGACCTCGCCGCCGTTCTCCAGCGCCCGGCAGGTGAGGTGGTGCTGGCCGTCGCCGCCGGGGTAGGTGATATAGATCTTATCTCCGGCCGCGGCGGGCTGCGCCATCAGCGGGTCGCCCAGCCACTGGCCCCAAATCTTGTTGCCTTTCTTGGCGTCGAGGACGTAGAGGATGCAGGACTCGGTGTTGAAGGCCACGCGGCCGCGGTGTACGACGGCCGCGGTGGGGCCGTCGTCGCCGACGTGGTACTGCCAGGCCAGGTCGCCGTCGTCGGCGTCGAAGGCGTAGAAGTCGTAGGTGCCGAAGCCGCCGCCGACGAATACCAGGCCGTCGGCCACGGCGGGCGTGGCGAGCGGCTTGCCGTCCGGCACGTGGACCTTCCAACCCTTGAAGCCGTTATCCGTTTCGTACGGCTCGGCCTTGATGGCCGCGTCGGGCACGAGGCCCTCGCCGCCGCCCTCCTCGAAGCTGACCTGCTCGGGCGAGGCCGCGAGCATCTGGTCCTCGTACATCTGCTCGCTCAGCTCGACGGAGGCGGCCTCGTTCAGGCCGGCGATGACGTCGGCGCGGGCGTCGTCGCCAGGCAAGAGCGCCAGGCCCAGGCACGCGACGGCGCCGAGCGCGAACGCGGCCATACGGGGAATACGGGATGAAGACATTTCGGGACCTCCGGGGGTATTATCGAAGCGTATTAATCGCTTATTTGCTTATTGGACTATACCAAAACCCAATAGGTTTAAGTAACGAAAAAGCCGCCCGGGCGGGCGGCTTGTTGCTCGTCAGCAGAGAGGTTTACCTGAACAGCGCCTTGACCTTGCCCACCGACGCCGGCGCTAAGCCGACCGTGTTCGGGCAGTCGAAGACCCAGATGTACTCGTCGGGCGTACCTTCCGAGTTACTCACGTAGAGGCGGTTGCCCCAGTAGGCAATACCGTAACAAGCCCCTATCGTAGTCCAGATAGGATGCAGGAACGAGGTTTTTATCTTGCGTGTGTCGGGGTCTACGGCGATGATGTAATCCGTTTGGGTGTTCGCGTACCAGATCAATTTGTTGCCGTAGTCCCAGGCGAGGTCCCAGTTGCGGGTTTCGGCCGTCATTTGCCAGAAGGCTACCGGGTTGCCCGTTAACGTGGATTTGAAGAAGTCGCGGTATGAGTAGGTCTGGTAGATATAGGTTCCCCCGGAAGTTCCTCTATGGTCTGCGCAGATGCCGTAGCGGTAGCCCGTGGGCCAGGTCCAGGTGCTGAGTATGCTGCCGGTGTCCGCCCGCGCCCTGACGACGTAGCGCGCAAGGTAGTTGCTGTAATAGAGGCAACCCAATCCGTCGTAACTTACGCCGCTGGGGTATACGCGGGTGGGGAATTGGATGCGATACGAGCTCACGAAGGCCCCGTTCGACCTCCTCATCGTGATTATGGGCCAGTTCCAGCCGCCAGAATATTGATAAGAGTATAGGTAGTTGGCGTCCGCCGCCATGCCGTAGTGAGGAGAGTGCAGGTAGCCTGGGTTTGGGAACGACGCTACCAGCTCGCCTAACTTGGCCGAGGCCGTACCCGCGAGCAGCGCGAGGGCCAATACAATAATTATGCCCTTCCTCAAAGCGAATCACCTCCTTCCGTAGTTTGCAATCGAGAATATCCTAACAAACGTCCTATTATAATTGCAAGTTTTTTTTGCGCGTTTCGGGGTGGTAAAGTTTTTCCTTTTTTGCACCGCTTTTTTCGTAAGCCTTCGATGATAAGACGCCGAAAAAGTTGAAAAACCGAAGCTCGCGTTAGCGCCGTGGCCGGACGGGCGGACCCCTCTACCGCATCGCCGGGTTTTACTAACGGTAATTATTTGCTTATTTGGTAAAAAAAGCCGCCCGGGCGGGCGGCTTGTTGCTCGTCAGCAGAGAGGTTTACCTGAACAGCGCCTTGACCTTGCCCACCGACGCCGGCGCTAAGCCGACCGTGTTCGGGCAGTCGAAGACCCAGATGTACTCGTCGGGCGTACCTTCCGAGTTACTCACGTAGAGGCGGTTGCCCCAGTAGGCAATACCGTAACAAGCCCCTATCGTAGTCCAGATAGGATGCAGGAACGAGGTTTTTATCTTGCGTGTGTCGGGGTCTACGGCGATGATGTAATCCGTTTGGGTGTTCGCGTACCAGATCAATTTGTTGCCGTAGTCCCAGGCGAGGTCCCAGTTGCGGGTTTCGGCCGTCATTTGCCAGAAGGCTACCGGGTTGCCCGTTAACGTGGATTTGAAGAAGTCGCGGTATGAGTAGGTCTGGTAGATATAGGTTCCCCCGGAAGTTCCTCTATGGTCTGCGCAGATGCCGTAGCGGTAGCCCGTGGGCCAGGTCCAGGTGCTGAGTATGCTGCCGGTGTCCGCCCGCGCCCTGACGACGTAGCGCGCAAGGTAGTTGCTGTAATAGAGGCAACCCAATCCGTCGTAACTTACGCCGCTGGGGTATACGCGGGTGGGGAATTGGATGCGATACGAGCTCACGAAGGCCCCGTTCGACCTCCTCATCGTGATTATGGGCCAGTTCCAGCCGCCAGAATATTGATAAGAGTATAGGTAGTTGGCGTCCGCCGCCATGCCGTAGTGAGGAGAGTGCAGGTAGCCTGGGTTTGGGAACGACGCTACCAGCTCGCCTAACTTGGCCGAGGCCGTACCCGCGAGCAGCGCGAGGCCTAACACTATAATTATACCCTTCCGCAAAGCAAATCACCTCCTCTCGTATTTTAAATTTTGCATAGCTTAACATACGTCCTACCTATTTAAATATCGCCTTCACCCTCCCCAGCGACGTAGGCGGCCCCGCGGTATATGCGCCGAAGCTCAGGCGGGTATAGCACGTGTACCTATCGAGGGTACCCTGGGAGCCTTGCGGGTTGTCCACCCAAAGGCGGTGGTACCCCGCAGCCAGTGAGCCGAAATCAACGCCGACGTTCACGTTGTTGTCGCGGTTCCACTGGATCTCAATAAGTAGATGGTCGGTGTTGTTGTAGGTGAAGGGGGTAGTCGTCATGCCCAGGCCGAACCAGCCCGGGAGGGCCAGAATATTGAAGGTACTCAAATTCGCTACCGTAACGGGGGTCCCTTTATAGTTTGACGCGAAAGTGGCCGAAAGGCTCCCCGAGCCGCAGTGGCAAAGTATAAGCTTATAATCGTAGAACGTCCCGGCGGTGCCGCGCCAACTATGTAACTCGACCTGGTTGATATTCCCCGCGTATTTTATCTGCAATTGGTCGATAAGGGCCTGGTACCGCATAGCGTTACGTGAGGCGCCGTAGAACGGTATGTAGCTGCCGCCAATTGTATCCCAGCATATTACCTGCTTCCCGGTGGCGAACGCGGGCCCGGTTAACGCGACCGCCAGGCCAACAACGACGACGCCAATTACGCACCTCCTCATACCATTACCTCCTTGTTTTGATGAAAATTCTAAAGAACGTAAGACGACTTCCCGGCTACGTAATCCCCGATTAATAGCGACGTTGAGGTCCATATTACCGCGCGGCCTTTAACTTCCAATCCCTTATTTCGCCAAAGAGGAAACCGCCGCGGAGGTCGGCTTAACTTAGCGTACGCAGTACTTACTTGAATATCGCTTTGACTTTACCCACCGAGGCCGGCTCAACGTCGACGGGGTACGGGCAGTGGACCTTGTAGAAGTAGTGGTTCGGGGAAGTGGTACCAATCCACAAGTACTCGCCCCAATAACTTAAAGCGGCGGGGTTCTGGTCCGGGATTAAGAACGAGGCGACGACGGTACCGGTCGTGTTCCAGCCGCGTAATATGCCCGGGTTGCCTACACCGCCCCATATTAATTTGTTCCGCCAGTCGTAGGCGATGTCCACGCAGAAGCTGCCACCGTGGAAGAACGACGAAATGATGCTTCCCGTTAACGGGTGGTGGAGCCATGTGTAGGTAGGTGAGGTGTCGGTGGAAATTATAGCCTGCGGGTTAGCGCCGCCGTCGCCCGTGGCCTGCGGTGCCAGGCCCATCGGGTCGTGGCCCGCTTTCCAGGAAAAGTAAATCCTCCCGGTGCCGAAGTCGCACATGTTGACGGTGTCGTCGCCGTAGTCCCCGATCCAGAGGTAGTTTCCACCGGGGGCGCCGCCGGAAGTGTAGGTAAGACCGCAGGAGTCCGATGTGCATGGCGACCTGAACGTGCTGATGACGGAACCGGTATTGGCGTTGACGCGGTAGACATTATCGCCCGCGGCTCGGCAGTAGACCCAAAAAAGCGTTGTGCCGTTCGCCTGCGCGGCCCCGCGGGGGGTGGTTGCAGGCGCGGGCCACGAGGCCACGACTTGGCCCAGGTACGCGAACGCCGTCCCGGCGGTTACGGCCAGTGCTACGATGATAATAACTTTTCTCCTCATTTCCTGTTCCTCCTGAACGTTTATCAAATATGTTAAGGTTAAGTTACGCGTTATTCTTAAATTTTATTTTTTAAAGTCAATAGAGTAATATAACGTTAAATAAAAACCCCAGGCCGGCCTATAGCCAAACCTGGGCAACGTTCGACGACGCGCGCCGCGGACGACGACACGCTCTCTTGATTTAAATTCCTCCTGTCCGGGCATACTCTATCCCTTTGGCAATGCGCCTGCTTGCGTCTAACTACTCCCTTATGCGCCAATTTAACATAATCCCCAATACTAGTCAAGTCGAAATCAATTCGGCTCAGGATATGAAAAGAGGCCGGCCCGAAGGCCGACCCCTATTTTTCAATTACGCTTGGCCCTACCGGAACAACGCCTTCACGCGGCCGTAGGGGCGACTGGCCAGTCGCCCCTACCGGAACAGCGCTTTCACCCGGCCCAGCGACGCGGGTTTGACGCATAGCGTGCCGGGGCAATCGACTATATAAACCGTGTTGTTGGCGTCGCAACTGACGTATAAGTATTGGCCGTAGTACGCCATCCCGCGAGGCGTGCCGGCGGGCGCGGCGAAGGAGGCGCGTACGTACCCCGAGGTGCTGTAGCCGTATATGATTCTCGGGGCGTCGGCCATCCAAATTGCGGCGTTCCGTTGGTCCCACGGTATGTCGTAGTGGCTCGGGTTCGCGAGGGGGAAGGAGGAGAGGATGCTGCCCGTCGTCATGTTACGGCGCCAACAGTAGGAGGGGCTCTCTGCGGCGCTGAAGATGGCCGTCGTCCCGGTGCCGCCGTCGCCGGTGGAGTACGGCGCGAGGCCGTGGGCGTAGTTGGTAGCCTCCCAAGATCGGTATACGGTCCCCGCGTTGGACCTACAGTCGTAAACGGAACCGGTTTGGACGCAGCTTACCCAGACGTGTCCGCCGGAAGAATACGCGAGGCCGTAGTTGCCCCGCGCGTGCGGCGTGAGCCAATAGCTATAGATCGACCCGGTGGGAGGCGCTGCGTAATACACGCGTTGGGGATTGTGGGAGGATATGATATACAAATACCCGTCCGCGCGCGCGAGCGCGTACGGATCGGCAAGGAAGGCGCCGCCGAACCACGGCCCGAAGAAAAAGCCGCCCCGAAGGGGCGGCTTTCGGCGATCGTCTTGATTACCTGAACATGGCCTTAATTCTACCCATGGACCCCGGCGTAACCGCGGAGCCCTCCGTCTCGAACCGATAAACGCGGTCCCTCGAGGCGTCGAACCCGGCCCAAACGTAGTTGCCGACGGGGTCGTAGTCGAGGCCGCCGATGGCCCCGTACGCCGCAACCGAGAAGGAAGCGTACGTCGAGCCGGTGACGGAGCACTTGCGGATGAGGTTATAGGTGATGTCGGCTATCCAGAGGTAACCGTCGCCGTAGCCGATGCCTCGGGGTACGTAGAGTACGGGGTACGAGGCATATACGGACCCGGTAATCGCGTTCATCCGGTATATATGGTAGTCCGCGGTGCCGGTGCCGTAAATGTAATACGTCGACCCCTCTTGCCGGTACGCGACGCCGTAAGGCCTCGCATAAGGCACCACAAACGAGCCGTAGAGCATCCCGTTATTATAGCCGTACCGGGTAATAGTCCGGTCGTTGAGATCCTGGACAAAGACATAACCGAGACTGCCGATAACGCCGCCGTCACAATCGCGCGTACCGCCTCTCCACAGGTTGAACGACCTTTGAATCGACCCGGTGGTGGTTACCCGGTAACAGTAGTCGGGTGAGTTGGTAGCAACCCAGAGATAGTTGTTGCCAAAGATGGGTTCCCATCCTACGCCGTTAGGGAGTGTCGAGCCCGCGGGGCAATAGAACGACGATACCACGCTGCCCCAGCCGAAGGCCGAGGCCGCCAGCGCGCACACGGCGGAAATCGTGATTAAAACGTAGCCTTTCTTCATCCGACGTCCCTCCTGCGGCGAGAGAGGTAAAAACCTCCCGTTGCGGTAGAGTACGTGAAGTACGAAATACCCTCACGAAAACTTATTATTCTAATAACATTATTTTCCCTAAGGGTCAACCCCCTTCTCGACAGGTTTTATATATTTACGTAAAAAAAGCCGCCCTCGCGGGCGGCTTGTTTTGCGGTAGGGGGTAGGCTGTTACCGGAACAGCGCCTTGACCTTGCCGACGGACGACGGCGTTACGCCGACGTTGGGCGGGCAGTGGACGCGGAAGACGTTGCCGTTGATATACGCGATGTAGAGGTATTCGCCGGAATACGCAATGCCGTAGGCGCCGCTCCAAGGCCCGGAGAAGGACGTCACGAGGGAGCCGGTGGTCGTTACGCCGTGGATAACGGCGCCGTTCATCCCGCCCCAGATGATCTGGTTACGCCAGTCGTAGGCTATGTCGTACATCATGCACGTGGAAGCGACCGAGAAAGAGCTCGTCAAGCTCCCCGTCGTGGCGTTGTAAACGTAGATCCGGTCGGCGGAATAGTCCGAGACGAATATAGCGGTCGTCCCGGCGCCGCCGTCGCCGGTAGCCAGCGGGGCGCAGCCGTGAGAGTAGTTGGTCGGAGTACTGTACGAGGCGTAAATGCTCCCGTTGGCGGCGTTGGTCCTATATAGGAGGTAAGGGACGGCATAGGCCTTGCATTGCCAGAGGTAACCGGGGGCGGCGTACGCCAGGCCTCGGGTACTGCCGCCGCCGGCGTTCGCGAACGACGCTACGACCGAGCCGGTCAACGGGTTCGCGACCGTGACCCGGGACGAGCTGTAGTTACCCACGTAAAGGTACGTCCCGATACCCAGGCCGGCCTGGCCGCCTCCTGGAATGGGATACGAGCCTACGACGGTGCCTAGGTCACCGTACGCGGCGGCCGCTACGCAGAGCGCGGCCAAGGTTGCTATTAACGCTTTCTTCATTTCTTTTCCTCCTTGTAATTACGCTTGGTAACCGTTATGATTATGTGTCGGGGAACTCGGAAAGAAACACCCCGGGGTGCGAACGCGCCGGGTAGAACCGAAATCCACCGTGCCTCCTAATATAATAATTAAAAACGCGTTAATAGTCAACCTGAAATGATAAAAAAGCCGCCCGGAGGGGGCGGCTTCTTTTGCGTTCTGAAAGAACTTTACTTGAACACGGCCTTGATCTTACCCATCGAGGAGGGCGTGACGCCGACGGTGTTGGGGCAGTCGACGCGGTAGATATACTGGGTGGTAGCGCTGATATAGAGGTACTGGCTGTGATAGGCCATCCCGGCGTACGGGCCGTGGCCCGGCCACGAGAACGACGCCTTTACGGACCCGGTGGTGGTAATGCCGTATACGACGTTCGAGTTGTAGCGCCAGATGAGGCCGTTGCGGTGGTCGTAGGTGATGTCCTGAAAGGACGAATTGGGCGCCGCGAAAGAGCTTATCAAGCTTCCGGTAGTATAGTGATGCCGCCAGAAGTAGCTGGGCGAGGAATCGCTGCAGTACAAGGACGTCGCGCCCTCACCGCCGTCGCCGGTCTGGACGGCGGCGAGGCCCTGGGGGTCGTGGGCTACGGCCCAGGACGCGATAACCGACCCGGTACCGGAGTTGCAGCGATAGATGGTGTCGTTGGACCAACATCCCACGTAAACGTTATTGCCGAAGATGTACGCCAGGCCGCGGTTGCCGGTGTTGTACGGCGCCGGCCAAGAACCGGTCAAGGAACCGGTCGTGGGATTCAGGCGATATACCCGGTTTGGCGAGTTGTAATCCAGGACGAAGAGAACGCCGTTGGCCCGGGCCAGGCCGCGGGGTTGGGTGGCCGGCGCCCGAAAAGAACTTACGATATCGCCCAAAGCGCCGAAGGCGGTAGCGGCGCTGACGAGCGCCAC
>Ga0307378_10000921_pt1 | contig 48969 bp, 38 predicted proteins | sample UN1MG_FD_202238 | JGI IMG/M metagenome (GOLD analysis project Ga0307378, IMG submission 202238) | Soil microbial communities from Risofladan, Vaasa, Finland - UN-1 | ecosystem: Environmental > Terrestrial > Soil > Coastal area > Acid sulfate soil | place: Finland: Risofladan, Vaasa | collected... | reverse complement strand
CCTTTAAGATGCTTTGGATTTCTGCACTTTTTGGCTCATCCGGCGATTTGGAAACGAATGTGATGGGCTTGCCGAACAGGAAATCGACCGCCGCGTTGACTCGCCATGCGATGTCGTTCTCGATGACAACTTCTTTTCGCTGCACCTGGTTGACGGGTCTTGCTCCAAAGATTCCCGCCCGGCCTGTGTGCATAAGTCCGGTGATTCTTGCCGGCAAGCCATATTCCTGAGCTTGCGTGTAGCACCGGCCGGATTCGTTTACCTTCCTGTCGGCCGCACCTGTGCCGGTCGTCTCTACCTTCGGGTTGGCATAGTAATCCCACAGCCGAACGAAATGTTTCTGGATATCGACCGACTGTGTATCGACGAGCCACTCAAGGTAATCGCCTTGAAGTGACTTATCTTCAAAGATATCAAGTTCAAATCCCATGCTTTACTCTCCCGTATTCAATTTTCATGCCGAGCCGGCCGCGGGGGTGCTTTGGCTTGCCGTCGGCTTCGCCAGGCGATTAACATCGCCCCCCATAATTGGAGCTACCTGCGCGTTTGATGCGAAAATCTACAAAATTGTAGACAGCGATTTTGCTGTAAGTCCTTGCCATAGAAGCAATAAAAAAATTTTTCAAATTTCCGATTTTAGTTATCAACTACCATCGCTTTTGGTCGAAAATCAACTGTATTTTTGCCTATCTTAACGCACGAGCGCACTCTTTCAGCACCCGTCTGCAGGGTGTCTCGCCGGGCAATCCCATCCTTCTTCTGAGCGGCCAACTTGGTGTTTGACACATCTGTGCATCTGTTGTATATTACTGCCGGTTCAGGATTCTGCTTATGCAGAAAGTGCGGATCGCGAGCCGGTCCTGCTATATCGCTCGCCTCTGTGGGTATCGGGCGGGCTAATCATAATTGAAAGGTAGAAGATGAATAAAAGTACAGTAGACAGAAGACAGAAGACAGAATACAGTCCTGCGATCTCGGTTTTGCATCTTCGGTCTTCGGTTTTCTTTGCTTTCACGGTTGTTCTCTTTCTGGCCATAGGAGCTTTTTCGCCTGCTGCTATAGGTGCCGAATCGCTGTCCGGGCCGGCAATACCCGACGGCTTCGGCGTCAACATCCACTTCACAGGCCTGCCGCGCGATCTTCATATGATAGCCGAGGCCGGATTCAAGTTTATTAGAATGGACCTTGCCTGGTCGCGCATCGAGCGGACCAAAGGCGTTTATGATTTCAAGGAATCGGGTTATGACTCTTTAACTCTTGGATGCGAAAAACTTGGCATCCGTGTCCTGTATATTCTCGACTATAGCAACAAACTGTACGAGTCGGACAGGTCCGTCCGCACAGAGGCCGGCCGCAAAGCGTTCGCAGATTTTGCCGAAGCAGCCGCTAAAAGATACGCCGGCAAAGGCATCCTGTGGGAAATATGGAATGAAGCGAACATTAAGCAGTTCTGGAGCCCGCAGCCCAGCGTGGATGATTACTGCAAGCTCGTCGAAGCATCCGCTTCGCGGATTAGGAATGCCGATCCGAGCGGACAGGTTGTTGCCGGTGCTACTTCGCAGATACCGTTAGGATGGTTTGAGGGTTGTTTCAAGAATGGCCTTCTTAATTGGATCGATGTCCTTAGCGTCCATCCATACCGGTCGCAACCTCCCGAAACGGTAATCCAGGACTACGCCAAGCTCCGCGGACTTATCGCGCGTTACGCCCCAACAGGAAAACAGATTCCCGTCATCTCCGGCGAGTGGGGATACTCGAATCTCAACTGGGACAAATCCCGCCTGACCGAACAGCAGCAGGCCGATTACCTGGTACGAATGTTCCTGGTAAACTCCTATCAGAACATTCCGGTCAGCATTTGGTATGACTGGAAGAACGACGGCACGGACCCTAAAGAGCGGGAGCATCAATTCGGAACGGTCGGCCATGACCTGAATCCCAAGGCGGCGTATCTTGCTGCAAAGGTTCTGTCGTCCACTCTCGAAGGCTATTCTATAAGTGAGAAACTCGATCTCGGCAATGAAAATGACTTTGCCTTCATGCTGACGAACGGCAATAGCAAGGCAGTTGCCTTCTGGACCTTGGGCCCGAGGCACAATGTCAACCTGCCGATAGATCCGACCGAGGTCACGCTCATCGGCATCTATGGCGGCAAAGTCATCATCAACTGGAAAACCGAACATCTTAACATACGTGCCGAACAAAGCCCACAGTATCTGCTTATAGAGCCTCAGGACAACTAAGACTCCAAGAAAGATCGTCAGGGATCTTTTAAGAAGTGACTTCGCTTAAGAGAGGTTTTTGATTCTTATCCACAGCATCTTTTGTATTTCTTTCCGCTGCCGCAGGGGCAGGGTTCATTTCTGCCGACTCGGGTCTCTCTGTGTACAGGTGGGGTAGCCGGATTATTTTCCACATCTTCATATTTAATGTAATCTGAGGCATTCGCCTCCAGACACATACGAATGATGGCGGCGGTCAAATCAGCCTTCTGCCGGATATCGACTTCTATGTATTCGCCATCCTCGGTGCCATAATGTTGAACTGCGAAATCGAGGATTTCCTCAAGCGTTTCCTGATCCACGGGAAGAGCTGCTCCGGTCGTCGTAAAGAAACCTTCAAAAGGCAGAAGCCTTGTAGCAAGTACCATGTCCTCTGCTGCCGTTCTGCCCAGTCCCATATCAACGAGCAGGAATTGTCTGTCTCCCATCAGATCATTAACTCTCGCCCCGACTCCCGGTAGGATATCATCGACCTGCACGAGCGTGTAGAACGATTCCGACATGGCTTTTACCACGGCATATTTTTCAGAATCCGGGTCGAGTTGGGAATCAGCGATGTACCGCGAGACGGCGTTGAGTCCGCCTTCCCGATAGTCATAGATGCAATAATCCATAATCACGCCGATTTGATCCATGTCGTCTAAAATGAATGTATTGTTCTGCATGACTCTAAGCTTCTTGCCGCATACTTCGAGAGCCTTTTTTGATACATACTTTAGCAGGGCATCGTTTTGCAGCTCGCATATAATCTTGCGAAGCTCTTTGTAGCGGGCAACCAGTTGAGAGTTTTTTACTTCCGTAGAGTTTTTGGACATCAGTTCCTCCTTGAGTATACTAAGCTGGCAAAGTCATACCTTGTAAATCCAGATAATTACTCTGTTTCCTCTTTCTGCAGCAACTCTATAATATCGGCCTTCGTTGGCAGTGCTTCAATCGAACCGAATTTCGTGCAGGCCAGTGCTCCGGCCGCCGAGGCGAATTTGACCGCCGCTCGAACATCGTTCTCGACGGCACAATAAGCCGCTAACGCTCCTGCAAACGCGTCTCCCCGGCCGGTGTGGTCGACCAGTTCGATCTCAAATGCGGGAATATGATCGGCACTGTTTCTGTCCACAACCATACAGCCTCTTCTGCCCATTGTAATGACTGCGTAGTCCACGCCGCGAGCCACCAGGTCCGAGCCGATCAGCTTAGCGGTCCGAATGTTTGCCGCTGACTGTTCAGTGATATCGGCAGCTTCGTAGAGATTCGGAATCAGAATATCCGCTTTGAAATATTCGATGGGTAGATCACTGGTCGTCCGGCCCTGCTGCTCCAGCGGTCTGGCGGGATTGAGGATGACTTTGACGCCGTACAATTCGGCGCAGCGGAGGGCACTAACGATCGCTTCCTGTGGCAATTGGCCGTGAATTAAACAGACGTCGGCCTCGGAGATCATCTGTTCAGCTTCGGTAATGTCCAGGGCCTGTAAGGCACTATTGGCGCCGGGGTAATAACAGGATGCGTTTTCGCCTTCAGCGTTCACTACTGTGACGACCAGCCCGGTGTTCTTGGCTTCTGCGGTGTAGACAAAATCCGTATTAACTTTGTACTCTGCCAGACTGTTCTTGGCCATTTGAGCGAAGGGATCTCCGCCGACTTTACTTATCAGGTGCACCTCGCAGCCGCACAACGCAGCTTCCACGGCCTGATTGGGTCCCGGGCCGGTGATTGTGTATGAAAGAGCAGAACCGGTCACGCTCTGCCCGGGTGTTGGTATTTGGCTGCAACGTATCGCCATATCCACGTACGTGCCGCCAATGACAACTACTTTCGGACTCCTTCCCGGCATCATATCCATTGTCTTAGTCTTTCACGGAACTCCTTCGAGCTACATTTTCCTAAACTTACAAAAATCCAGTATAGATGTCCGGCGTTCGAATGCAAAGGTTTTTTTCGGACAATATTCAGCAAAGTCATTCCCGGCAGGAAGTCTGCTGTTGAATGTTCTGCTGTGCCAGCCAGCATCTCAAAACCTCGACGATATAGTCGATCTGTTCTTGTGTGAGCGGCCGGCCCTTCGGGATGTGGTGCCATTTGGCCAGGCAGCCCCGGCAGCAGGTCCCGGTCGCGTGCTGAGCGATAAATACCGGATGGTTCCGCATCGGCGTCTGCCGGCCGTCATTAGCGGGATTGGCATCCGCCAGCCGCTTCGTCACAAAATCCCGGGCGTGCAGGAGGATTGTTGCCAAACCCTTGTCCCTGAAATACTCCGCTTCTTTGCCGGAAAGCCGAAACCGGCTCCGAAACTTCGACCGCCCCAATCCGGCAAAAAGCTCATCCATATCACGCATCTGTCATTCCTCATACCAGCCCCCGGCCCTATTCAAAGCCGGCTCGGACATGGTTTAATTTAATAAAAAACTACGAAAAGGTCAATTTAACATCTAAAACAAAGCGTTTTCTTAAAAAAGCATCATTTCCTATATAGGAAATTACTTGGAAATGAGAAAATTTCTATTGTTTATTTCCTAAAAGTACGATATATCCTATATAGGAAATAGTCTAATATTAGGAAAATGACAATGAGACTTACAGAAAAACAAGTTATTCAATCTCTCAAAAGCATGGGCGAGAGGTATTCCCCATTGATGATAAATAGCCTTGCGGAGCAGGTTTCTTTGCCGGAGGGATATCGAGTTAATGCGGTCATAGAGTTCTCGATTCAAAATGGCCCTTCCTTCAAGGCCGTGGCGGAGATTGCACCTGTATCCACTCCGCAGAATATTCTCAGGAGTGCCCGACAACTTGCTGATTACTTTGGCAAAGCAAAAAAAACAAATATGGTGCCCTTGGTAATCGCTCCCTATATAGGCGCCAAACAGGCTAAGATTCTGGCGGATAAAGGTATCTCGTGGATCGATCTATCCGGCAATATGTCCGTCAGGGTTTCAAACCGGGTATATATCGAGCGAACCGGCAAGCCCAACCGCTTCCCCGACACCGCTCCGATCAAGAAGATCTTTCAGGGGACATCGTCTCTTGTCAGCAGGGCGCTGCTCTTGAAACCGGAAGGCTTCTCATCGTTGTATGAAATAGTTGATTTTATAAACAACCGAAATGCAAAGATAACATTGTCGACAGTCTCAAAGGTGCTGAAGTCACTTGAAGAAGATCTGTTGATAAACAAGGGAGAATTTCTTATCTCTGTAGCTGATCCGGAGAAGTTACTTGAGAAACTTGCACAAGGCTACAAGAATTCGACGGAACGAAAGAGAAGAAATACGTACAGATTTGTAATTGAGGGTATTGAACAACTGTCTGATGGGATAACTGCCCTTTGTAAGGACTATTTAGCGTGTGGATTCTATGCGTCACAAATTAAAGGTTTGGCTGTGACGGATAAGATGACAATATTTGTAAAAGATATAGAACAGTTCAGAAGGAAGGCAGAGGAAAAATTGGTTTCAATTACTGCGGACGAGGAATTTGGAAACTTCATTATCACTGAGACTAACGATCCCGGTGTTTGGTTTAATGCTGACTACCAAATAACAGTTTCAGTTGTCGATGACATAGAATTGTATCTTGAGATGATTGCCGATACTCCGAGAGGACCGAAGATTGCCGAGCAACTCAAGCGGCGGATTTTACAGAAAGGCGATAGTGATGGACAGGAGACTAATTGAGCAATTGGCCGACCTGGCGGAATCGTTCAACAGAATCGGGCTCAAGCCCGTTATCTGTGGCGGGCTGGGTCTCTACCTGTGTTTTCACAAAGCTGAGGGACAAGCTCGCCAAATGATTCGAGCCACAACCGATATCGATTTGATGCTTACACGGACACAGGTCCTCAAAGAGGCCGAACGGCGGGCCATCGCCGCTACAATAACTGATGGCCTGGGATACATTGTGCGTGAAGGTTGTGAGTATTATCAATTTATAAAAGAGCCGGATCAGGACCTGGATATACTTTCGCCGCCTGTTGAGGGACTTGAGGTTGATAATTTCAGGATCAAGATTGTAAAGTCTAAACTGCACGGCCATATTACTCCCGAAGCGTGTTTTATAGAAGAAGGTCTAAGAACTGTATCTTTACGAGAGTTTCTGCCGGACGAAGAACAGAGGCATGGTCTCGAAGTCCAGGTACCGTCACCAACGAACTTATTGCTCCTGAAGCTTTTTGCGTTTAACGACCGCGACGAAGGTCAAAGACAGGATTCAGAGCGTGCTCAGGCTCATGCATGGGACATATATGTTATAATTATGCTGGCTACCAGTAGAGACGATTATCTTGAGGGACAGGATTTTCTGTCGCGGCACGAAGATTCGGACATAATCCAGAATGCCCGGTCAATTGTCGGCAGCAAGTTTAATGCAGTCGAGCAAGCCGGGTGGCGGCGTGTTCTTGAGTCGTCCGATTTTTATCCCGGCCTCAACAGGCGGGAAAAAGAAGCCAGGCTGGATGAGGCCATGCGTCGTCTGCTCAGGTGGTTTGATATAAGCCGAGCCGGCAGTAAGCCTGAGATTATTTGACAACCTGTTTTGCTCATCAGCCTGCCAGACGTGTATCAGTTCCTATCCGTCAATTACTCTTGCCTTCAGGCCGGGACGCCGAGGGCGGCCATGCAGATGGTGCTTTCTTCGGTGCCGTCGGTGCCGATGATTGCGTTTACGTGGTCGTCGTAGAGCGCGCCGATTTCGCATGTGCCGAGGTTCAGGCTGACAGCCGCCAAGGCGAGGTTCTCGGCGATGTGGCCTGCGTCGAGATAGATATATCGATAAGCCCGCTGGCCGTACTTCCATTTGCAGCGTTCGAATACCGCCGAGAAGATAAAGACCGCCGCCGCTGTGGCGCACATTCCCTGGCCGAGGGCTGCTGCTGCGATTTGCCGCCGGAGGTCACGCTGCTCTAATTGTTCGAGCAGATGAGCCCGGATGGAGTAGTGATAAACGCCAGGCTCCAGAGATTTGACGTTGTTGACGACCACATAGGTCTCTATCGGATATAGAGCGCCGGCCGAAGGCGCCGTGCGGAATTCGTAGCCGTCCTCGACACGCTGGATGCCGGTCGAGGCCCAGAGCAGATACGCGAGCTGGCCCTTGCTGATTGGCCTGTCCTGGTAATCGCGGACGCTCTTTCGCTGCCTGAAGCTCTTATCCAGGCTCATCTCACGAGCCGGTTCGAAGGCCGGCAGCTCGATCTTACCGGCCTGCGGATACTCCTTATACAAATCCGGCTTTGCCCCCCAGTCGAGCTTATGGTCTGGCATTTTTCCCTGTTCGTACTTCGTTTCCCGCTGGAATCGATCGCCTGTATCGCTCATCTTAACACCTTCGTTTCTTTCGTTACTTGTCACTCACTCGCAGCACGAGTTTACCGAACTGTGATGAGACATTCATTTTCTCGAATGCTTTATTGCCCTCGCTCAGGTCGAAGACTTCATCGACGACCGGGCGGATTTCGTGCTTGCCGACCATATCGAGCATGGCAGCGAAATCACCGGGTGAGCCCATCGTCGAGCCGACCAGGTGCAGTTGCCTGAAGAACACTTTACGCAAATCCAGTTTCCCGGGCATCCCCGCCGTCGCTCCGTAGTTGACGATTCTCCCGCCGGGGCAGACCATGTCGATCAGCTCGCCGTAGCGGTCACCTCCGGCTCCGTCGACAATCAGGTGGACGGGGCCGAATTCGGTGTTGACCTTTGAGGCATAGCCGTTGGCGGTATAGAGGAATCCGCCGGCCGCCCCCATGGCCAGCGCCTTGTCGATCTTGGCCTGCGAGGATGATGTCACGATGACGGTTGCCCTAGCCGCGACGGCAAGCTGAAGCGCTATGCACGCCACTCCACCGCCGATGCCTGTGATGACGACGGTCTGCGAGCTTTGCAGCCTGCCCTGTTTGAATAGCGCCCGGTACGCCGTAAGGCCTGCCAGCGGAAGTGCAGCCGCCTGCTCCCAGCTCAGATGTTCCGGCTTGCCGAACAGTTGCTCTTGCGGCACGGCGATTTCTTCTGCGAAAGTGCCATCGTCCGGCATGCCGAGGATTTTGAAATCTCCGCTCTGAGCCTCCTGCCGCTCGCCCCAGTTATAGCCGGGATTAATGATGACTTCTTTTTCCTTAAAGTCGGCGGTCCCGGCACCGTCCGAGCCCAATATGACAGGGCAGCGAATCCCCGGGTACAGTCCCTGCGTTATCCAGTAATCGCGCCTGTTAAGTGCCGCTGCCTTGAGCTTGACGATGACCTGCCCGCGGCCAGGTTCCAGACTTGGCCTTTCCTGCAGGAGCGGCGGCTGCTTGACTTCGTTCAAAACCAGTGCTTTCATGGCGCATCACTTCGAATCTAAATCTGAATTCCTCAAATTTCTCTCCCTAATCATCCCATGAAAGCATCGAAATTCAAGCAAAAAAGTGCCTTTGTCGGGCATGAAGTCCGCTGTTTAAAGAAATTTAATATATTTTATTAAAAAAACAAACAAAATACTTGACTTAGTTGTATTTTAAGGTAAAGTTATAATTATGTATGATTATTACATAACACATTTTATTGACAAAACACGCTCAATGAAGGATTTACAGCCGATAGAGCCTGTTTATCGTTATTCGGCAATAAATGCCCGTTTGCAGGCAGGGCAGGGGGTTGGAAATGAAACGAGTTCATGAAAATATCGCCGAGCAAACAAACAGCGTCAAGGGCCTGCATCGAGGCGGGATCGAGCTGCTGCGGAGCAGGCTGAATCTGCTCAGCGGCACGGATAAGCTGCTGATGACCATGTATATCGAGCACGGCAACAGCATCCGGCAGATCGCCCGGATCCGCGGTGTCAGCGAGACGAGCGTCGCCCGGAGGATACGCGCAATTACAAAACGGCTCACGGACGGCCCGTACATCGACTGCTTGAGGAACCGTGACAAACTGACCGGCCGCCAGCTCGCCATCGCGAAAGATTACTACCTGATGGGCCTGTCGATGAGACGGATCGCGGCAAAGAGACGTTGGAGCTATTACCGCGTTCGCGACACCCTCATCGAAATCCGAAGCATCGTAACAGCACCGCAGCGCGGGACCGGGTAGGGTTGAGTTTAATTAGCTGCATTCACAATACAAAGGAGAAGCTATGGCAACGTACAGCATTTCAAAGACTTTCAAATGGCGGGGCACCGTCACCGACAAAGTCGCCTCGGTCTGCCGGATGTTCGGCCTGACACTCGACAGGCTCACCGGGCTGCGTTTCACGCACGCGTGCCGGCTCGAAATCGATGCCGGTGATATCGTTTATCTCACGGGCCCATCCGGTGCCGGCAAGAGCGTGCTTCTGGCCGAGCTTCAGAAAGCCGTCCCCGCCGGCGAGAAGATTAACCTTGCCGAGATTCCTCTGCCGGACGACAGGACGCTTATCGACTGCATCGACGCCGATCTCCTGGCGAGCCTGCGATTTCTCAGCGTCGCCGGTCTGAACGACTGCTTCTGCATTCTCAATCAGCCGGTCAATCTCAGTGCTGGCCAGCAGTACCGATTCCGGCTGGCGATGGCTCTGGCCGCGGGTAAGAAGTTCATCTTCGCCGATGAGTTCTGCTCAGAGCTGGACCGCGTCACGGCGGCTGTGATTTCGTATCGCCTGCAGAAGTTCGCAAAACGCACCGGTACTACTTTCATCCTGGCCTCCAGCCGTGACGACATCCTGCTCGACCTGGCGCCGGATGTCCTGGTAGTCAAACAGTTATCCGGCCCCGCCGAGGTTATCTACAAGCGTAAGAGGAGCAAATAAAATGACAAGCTGTTCTGTTTGTGAGAATCTGCAAATCGTGCCGGGCTGCCTCGACGACTACAAGCGGCTCGCCCGGTATCACTATCGTGGCAGTCACCTGGGACCCGCTTCGGCGATCTTCAACCTGAGCCGGTCCGGCGGCAAAACGCCGGTCGGTGTCATCGTCTATTCGAACGCACCGGTCGTGCTGGAGCTGCGAAATATTGCGACCGGCCACGTCTTTGCCCGACTCGACAGAAGCACTCAATTGGGACTGATTAACGCCAATATCCGCCGGATCAGCAGGTTGGTTATCGATCCCCGGTTCCGCAGCCTCGGCCTGGCGAGCCGGCTGGTACGCGAGACGATGCCGTTGGTCAATGTCCCCATCGTCGAGGCTGTAGCCGTGATGGGATGGGTCAACCCGTTCTTCGAAAGAGCCGGGATGAAGGCCTACAAGGCAAAGCCGTCCGCCGCAAGCGTGCAGTTCGTTGAGGCGCTGAGCATCATCGGCGTCGAACAGGCCGGGCTGATCGATCCTGAGCAGGTCCAGCAAAAACTCGAACAGCTCAACGATTGCGATGCACGGTTCATCGAGCATCAGATCCGGCTCTTTCTCAAAAGTCACGGCAGACGCAGAGACATGCCGCCCGGCCTCGAACGAACGCAATACATCCTGACAAAACTCACCGCACGCCCAGTTTATTACATCTGGTTCAATCCAAAACTTACAGATACCGGAGACAATCTTTTGGAGGGTCAATAATGCGAAAAACAAGAATCAAAAATCGAGTATCGAGTATTCCAATCGACAAGCTCGCCGCCCATCCGGGTAATCCCAACCGGATGAGCAAGAGGAACTTTGCCCGGCTGGTTCGCAATATCGAGCGGACCGGCCGCTACGAGCCGCTCGTCGTCAGGCGGCAGGGCGATTGCTTCCAGATCATCAACGGCCAACATCGCTGGCTGGCTTTACGGGAGCTGGGCTATATGTCTGCCGATGCTGTTGTCTGGGACGTGGACGATGCCGAGGCCGACATCCTGCTTTCGGCGCTCAACCGCCTAAGAGGCTCGGATGTACTGAAGAAAAAGCTCGCCCTGCTAAAAAGGCTCAATCGCAATATGGAAGCCCGCGAGTTGGCCAGGATTCTGCCGTTCACTCGCCCGCAGATCGAAAAGCTGAAAAATCTCAAGGTCCCTTCCGCACCTGCGAAAGTCGGCGACAAAAGCTTCGCCGTGCCGATGGTCTTTTTCCTCAGCGGTGCCCAGGAGCAAATCGTCGCCGAAGCGCTGGCTTCAACACCGGTCAGTAACGACAAAACCAAAGCCGCACGAAACGCCGCGGCCCTTACAGAGATGGCCCATTGTTTCAATAAGAAAGATCAAAAAGATGAAGATTAAATATGTCCAGTTAGAGTCTGACGCGTTTTTGACGGATATCGACTTCGTTCAGTTCACGCCGGCCGAGAGGGGGGTGTATTGCAGCCTGATTCTGGTGCTTACCTCCAACGACGGCAAATGCACGTTAGGGCCGCGGGCACTTAGCCGCATCTGCAATTGCGACAGCGTCGAAGAGTTCGAAAAAATCTGGGAGAGAATCTCGAAAAAGTTTCAGCTCCGCAAGGGCGTGATCAGGCACAAACGCGTCACGCAGGAGCTCGGCAGAGCAAAGAAACTCCTGCAAGCCAAGCGCAGAGGCGGACTTAGCACGGCTAAAAAAAGATGGCACAGCGGCCGCACAGCTAATAGCACAGCTATCGCTAAGGAAACGAAAGGAAACGTAAACGTAAAGGTAAGTAAAGATCTTACGAATACGGCTGATCGCTCTATTTCTTCTTCGGGTTCGCTTCGTACTGAACAGCTTCGCGCGTTGCATTTTAACGATGCGCTTAGCCGGATTATTCCGCCTGCGGGCCGGTCGGACCGCACGTGCTTTCGCAATGTCACCAACTGGCTTCTCGAAGGCTGTGCCGGCGGGCGGTTCAACGCCGAGATTTTCGATCGCGTGCTGGACTACGCCAAACAGGCCAGGCAGGGCAAAAAGCCCGCTGCCGTGTTTATGGCAGTACTCAAAGAAGAGCTGGGATACGAGAAGAAAGGAAAAAGGCAAAAATAAAAAGGGAGAAAGCGGAAAATGAATGCTGATATTATGATTGAGAACGTTGAGCCGGCTCGCTGTAAGACGATGCGGATGGAGGCCGAGCTCAAGCGAGATGAGTTTGCCCAGCAGCGGGCGGCGTGGGAATGCCTGAAATTCTTCGAGCAGACGCCCGCCACCGAGGTGGATTTCAGCAAGAGATTCGCCGAGATGGCCGCCGACGATGTCACGTTGCTGAAGGCCTTCTACAACATCAAAAACGACGCCGAGCTGCTGAGAATGATCTGCCGCTTCTGGAACGTTTAAGCTGCACACAGATTAAACGGACGAATCATCCAGCTTGATGCCCCCAAGTCTAAGCTAAAAAGGGCTGCAAGCGTCCGTGCTCACAGCCCTTCTGTTTGAAATTACCCTTACAACGAGGTTGTTTTTGAAATGTTCTAACGCGCCAAGGCCTCGATTTGCTCCGGGGTCAGGGCCTTGTCGTAGATGCGAACATCGTCGATCAGGCCGGAGAAGAAAGTTCCGGCATCGAGATTCTTGCCGGTGCCGATGTATAAGCCGCCGTCCGAGGAGGACAGTAAAGCTGGTTGGGTATCAAAAGCCACTCTTATCCCATCGACATACAGATATCTGACCTTTTGCTCGGTGACGATAATACCGACATGATGCCACTGACCATCGGTGATGACGGCGTCCGCGACCATAGGCTGTGCGGGCAACCGTCCACTGGGAGCCCGTAATCCGCTCATTAGCTTACCATCCGATGTATCAGCGCAAAGCCACGTCTCTCCCGTCCCATTCGGACCATCAGTTTGAGATAAAATCACCTGTCCGGGCGATCCGCCTTTGACCCAGGCAAAAACGCTGAACACTCCCAATGATGGGTTTAATATAAAATCAGTGGCGATATAATCGTTTATCCCGTCGAATTGGAGATCGCCGGCTACTTGGCCTGAGTCTGGCTGCCAGACCGGCTCTCCATAAAGGATGCCGTGATTGTCAATGATGCTGTTATGAGCGAGGTCACCTTCTGCCTCGTCGAGCTTCCAATATGCCACCAGTCCCGGTGGGAAAATTTCCTCAAACAAATGCTCAGCAAGGACAATCAGGTCCTGAACATCCACTACACCGTCACCCCAGGGCATCGGGCCGATGTCACACAATGGGTAATTCTCGCCCCAGTGGTCAACTATGATGCACATGTCCGCGGCATCAACGATTTCGTCGCCGTTAAGGTCAACGACCGGAACGATTGGTACCTGCCATAGGTCGCCACTACCTTCCCCGCTGGGTTGTTCGGACTCGATATAGAGGTTTAAGCCATCGGTCGAGATGCTCGGCCCAGTCTCGAAAGACGGACTATTTACAACCGGCCCAAGATTCATGGGGGGACCCCATTGGTCCTTTGTGGTTGCCCGCCTCACCAGATACAGGTCCGAAATACCATACCCGCCGGCTCGTGTGGAGGCAAAGAAGAGCGCCAGGCCGTCAGGCGAAATGCAGGGGTCACCCTCAATAGCCGAGCTGTTTACAGTTGGCCCGAGATTCACAGGTGTGGTCCATGGATCGTCTTTGGTCTGCCGCGTCGTCATCCATATGTCATATCCACCGTAACCTCCTGGGAGGTTGGACTGCATGAATAGCGTCAGCCCATCGGCCGAGACGCTCGGGTACGCGTCATAAGACGAAGCGTTAACAGTCGGGCCAAGATTCACCGGCGTGCTCCACGGATCGGACTTGGTTGTTCGTGTCGTTACCCAGATGTCCGACTCTCCTGAGCCACCTGGACGGTCAGAGTCGAAGAACAGTGTCAGGTCGTCGGCCGAGATATCCGGTCCGGAGTCTCGATACGAAGTGTTGACCGGTGGCCCAACATTCTCCAGCGTCGTCTAGCCCTCACTTGTCGTTGCACGTCTTGCGACCCATACATCGCGATTACCATATCCCCCCGATCGCTCAGAGAAGAAGAAAAGCGATAGTCCATCGGCCGAAATACTCGGTTGAGCCTCCAGGGCCGGACTGTTGATCATCGGCCCCAGATTTGTAGGCGTGCCGAAGGTGAAATCTGCATTCGTTTGCTCCGTAATCAGGCAAAATGCCAGAACCAATACAAGTAGAATTGACTTTTTCATCTTAACACCCTTTCAAAATTTGTTCATGCTGGAGCAGGGAATGATTAATATTTTTACGCCGCATCTTATGCGCACCTTTAGCGACATAACCTTTTTTTCGACCAGATTCCGCTGATTGCAAGCCACATGGAGTTTCTCCTCCAAAAAGCTTATTAAACGGTTTACGGAAAGTATATCTTATTTTGAACAAATCAACTCAGTTTGTCAAGCGTGGTGACTACGTATTTTTCCTAATGGGCGGTTTGCAGATAGAGTGTCAAATCACGCTGAGTTGGGTAAGAATTCCGGGGATTTTCGACCAAAAGCGATAGTAGTTGAAAGTAAAAATAAAAAAGTTTAGAAAATTTTTTATTGCTTATGGGACAAGGGCTTACGAGAAAAACGCTGTCTACAATTTTGTAGATTTTCGCATCAAACGCGCAGGTACGTTCAATTATGGGGGGCGGCTTTTTCGGCCGGGACCGGGAGCCGGTTGACCGAAATTTGAATATGGTAGCATGGGATCGGGATTGAACGGATGGTTTCGAGTAATAGTGACATTATGACCTGTCACGAGCAAGAGCTTCAAGAGATGCTTGAGATTGGCCGGTATCTCGGTTCCGGGTCGCGATACCTGCTGTACTATTACGGGCAGCTTGCGATTACCAACGACGCCGGACTGATGCGCTGGCCGGAAGGGCCGAAGGTGATTGGCGCCGTGATCAAGCCTCAGGAATGCGCGTGCGGGCTTAGCCCGGCGAGAAAGGCGTATCTGCTGGCGAAGCTACGTTCGCTGGAAGATGTCAGGAAAGTACAAAGCCGGCAGGCGAGCGAGGATAGACGTAGGCTCAAATTGCAAAGGAGTTGAAATGTCAAAGAAGGATGTCACTATGCCGTTACGAGAGCTTCCACAATCGATAGCAGCCGAGGCGGCGGTGTTGGGCTCGATTATTATCGATCCGGCGTGCCTTGCCGAGGCGGCCGAGATTCTCTGCGTCGAGGCGTTTTATCATTTCGAGAACCTTGCAATATACGAGGCTCTGCTGCGAATCTCCAACCGCGGTGACGGCAAGTCCATCGATTGCGTGCTGCTGCGGGACGAGCTGGTCACGATGGGCAAAATGGAGGAGGTCGGCATAGAACATATCGCGAAGATAATGGACACCGTTCCATCGGCCGCCAACGCGATATATTATGCGAAGATAGTCAGAGAAAAATACCTGCTTCGCAAGCTGATTGCAGCCTGCAGGGACATCTGTGACAGGGCGTTCGAGCAGGGCGAGACGGTCGACGAGCTTATCGATATGGCCGAAGCGAGCATCTTTGCAATCGGCCGGCAGACTCAGGTCTCGACTATGCACGAGTTGAGCGAGCTGATGCCTTTGGCGTTTCGTGCCATCGAGATGCGAGACCCGAACGGCCTGACGGGATTATCGACGGGGTTCTATCAGTTGGACGAGATAACGTGCGGCCTGCAGAAGGGCGATGTGATTGTGATGGCGGCTCGCCCGAGCATCGGCAAGACATCGCTGGCACTGAACATCATCGAGAATCTGCTGATCGGCGAAGATGTGCCGGTCGCCTTGTTCAGCCTTGAGATGGGCGGTGTGCAGTTGGCCGAGCGGATGATGAGTTCCCTTAGCCGATTGGAAAATCAGAAGGTCAGGAGAAATCATCTGAACGACAAAGACTACGCCGAGCTGGCGGACGATATGGGGCGGCTCGTGGAAAGACGCCTCTGGATCGAAGAGGCCTCCGTGCTGACGCCGTTGAGTATTCGGTCGAGGGCCAGGCGTCTGAAGGCCGCTTACGATATACAATGCATCGTCATCGACTACTTGCAGCTTATAATCACGCACGGCCGGCATGAAAATCGCCAGCAGGAAATCACGAGGATAAGCCGGTCGATTAAATCGCTGGCGAAGGAGCTGGATGTCCCTGTCATATTGCTCAGCCAGCTCAACCGGGCACCGGCAAGTCGCAGCAACTTTATGCCGAGGCTGACCGACCTGCGCGAGAGCGGCAGTATCGAGCAGGACGCCGACGTCGTGCTGCTGCTGCATCGGGAGGACTATTACCACAAGGGACAGGCCGATTACTCCAATACCAACGTGGCGGATGTTATCATCGCCAAGCAGCGCAACGGCCCGACCGGAGCGATAAAGCTGACATTCCGCCCGGAGCTGTCACGCTTCGAGAGCTACGCGCCTTCGGAGCAATAAAAAACGAAAAATCTCTTGACAATAAATTAAAAATTGTCGATATTAATATGTTGCAAGTTAGAAAAAGGAAGGTTTTCGAAAGGGATTTCTTCCTGAACAATCGGGGCGGCATGCCGCAAAAGAAGTGTAAGTCTTTTTGTTTTAGTGTTTTACGTTAGGGATACTTGTTTCTAATAGGGCTCCCTTTTTTTCATTTTTTTTGGTAATGTGAACATCCGGGAATAAGGAAAGGGGTTGTGTAATGACGAACAATGGTGAAAAAAATCTTATCAGCGGTCCGTGGTCGTGGACAGAGGATGACATCAAATTACTCAAGCAGCTCTATCCGCGAGGAAATACCAGGATGATAGCCGCGAAGCTTTGCCGGCCTTTGACGGCGGTCAGGCAGAAGGCTTACGACATGGGTATGAAGACGGACATATACAACTATTGGACAGAAGATGATTTGAAGCTGCTTTCTAAACTTTATGCAAATACGATAACAGGCGAACTGGCCGAGCGATTTGGCCGGTCGGCAGGGTCAGTAAAGACCAAAGCACGCCAATTGGGGCTAAAGAAAAGCCAGAGCTATCTGAAAGCCATCAAATCCCGCCCCCGGAAACGACGCAAGAAAAAAACCTGATTTCCCTTAGGGTTCAGACGTAAATATTTAACCCCCAGTCTCACTGGGATTTATCGAACATCGTTCGTATGTAGTTCTCTACTGGAATATCCAGCCAAAGCCAAATACCATTTTAAGCCTGAAATTTGATAAGGGCAATAGGGGGGTCCAGCCATGACTAATGCAAAACCATTGAGCGCCAGACAGCTTTCCGTGATTGACGATTTGTTCGAAGGCCGGCTGGAAGAGCAGGCGATTCTGGAAAAACACAATCTCAGCAGGAAGCTCTACAACAAGTGGCTGGCGGATGAGGCCTTCAACGGCCACCTCGATCGGCGCATGGTCTGGGAATACCGCAGGAGCGAGTTTATGCTGGCCCACTACGCCCGGGTGGCTGTTTCAAATCTCGTACAGCTCACAGACCCCAAAAAACCAGAAGCCGCCCGCAAGGCCTGCATCGACATTATCACAATGCGCACCAATCGTTTAGCCGGCACCCCCGCGGTGCCGGTTGATAATCCCACATCGGCCGTGCCCCAGCCCTTCTCGCCCGAAACCGCCGGCAGAATCTTAGCCGTCCTGGCAGAAGAAAAAAGGGCTTAGTACGTTGTATCATAGACCGAATTTTTTACCTTATACTTTTCGGGCCTAAAGTATAATATGGATTCGCTTATTAAACGAAAGTATAATAAGATATAGTGCCCACACGGTAGGACTAAGAGTCCTTAACAATGTGTTATTAATGTCATTCTGAACGGAGTGCAACGTAGTGAAGAATCTCTTGTATCCATACTAATCCCAGATGCTTCGCTTTGCTCAGCAAGACAATGAGAGTAAAATTTTGTCCAATTAGGCGTTGTTAATGACGGCAGGCGAATAACGCACGAGAACGAAGGAGTGAATTGGTATGAGTCAGTCTGATGTTACACGGCGGGGATTTTTGAAGGCGATGGGGGCTGGTGCGGCGGTGCTGGCTTCGGCGGGTAATCTGATGGCTGGAGAGCGAAAGGCGGCGGGCAAGCCGAATATTTTGATGATTCTGGTTGATGATTTGGGCTATGGAGATTTGTCCAGTTATGGGGCGAAGGATTTGAAGACGCCTCATATCGACAGGCTCATGACGGCCGGGATGCGGTTCGATAATTTCTACGCTAATTGCCCGGTCTGCTCGCCGACAAGGGCGGCACTGCTGAGCGGGTGCTATCCGGACATGGCCGGCGTGCCGGGAGTGATTCGCACGCATATCACCAACAACTGGGGCCACCTGGCTCCGCATGCGGAGCTGCTGCCGAAGCTGCTGAAAGAGTACGGGCGGTTCGCGAACCGCCCCTACCACACCGCTATCGTCGGCAAGTGGCATCTCGGCCTGGCCTCGCCCAATACGCCGAACGAGCGCGGCTTCGACCACTTCCATGGCTTTCTCGGCGATATGATGGACGACTACTACAACCACCGCCGGCACGGCAATAATTACATGCGGCTCGACGGCAAAGAAATCGACCCCGAGGGCCATGCCACCGACCTGTTCACGCAGTGGTCTATAGACTACATCCGAAATAGTGTCGAGGGCGTCCCGCCCTCGAATCGCGGGCAAGATGCCCGCGACACGAAGCCGTTCTTTTTGTACCTGGCCTACAATGCTCCGCATACGCCCATCCAGCCGCCAGCCGATTGGCTGGAGCGAGTCAAGAAACGCCAACCCGGCATCGATGACAAGCGAGCCAAACTCGTCGCCCTGATTGAGCATCTTGACGACGGCATCGGTAAGGTCATCACGGCAATAAAAGACGCCGGCGTAAGTGACAATACGCTGGTTATCTTCACATCCGACAATGGCGGCCAGCTCGGCGTCGGAGCCAGCAACGGCCCACTGCGGGCGGGCAAGCAGGACATGTACGAGGGCGGCATCCGCGTACCGATGTGCGCCGTCTGGCCGGGAAAGATTAAGCCCGGCACCCGCAGCGACCGCGTCGCGCTGACGATGGACCTGTACCCGACCATCTGCGAAGCAGCCGGGGCAAAAATCGCTCACCAGATCGACGGGCGAAGCATCCTGCCGACGTTGCTGGGCAAATCGCAGCCTGCCGAGGACCGCTTTTTGTTCTGGGTTCGTCGCGAAGGCGGCGGCTACGGCGGGCGGGCATATTACGCCGCACGGTACGGCAACTACAAGCTCGTGCAGAACAACCCCTTCGAGCCGATGGAGCTTTACAATCTCAAGGAAGACCCGCGAGAGCAAAACCTGCTGGACAGAAGGCATAAGATGTACCGGACTCTCTCTACGGCTCTTCGCAACCACATCATCGAGGCCGGCGCCGTGCCCTGGCAGAAATACCCCGTTCCACCGCTGGCGGCGGAAAAATCGGGCTCGTAATTTTTTACATTTTTTTTACAACCGAAAACGTAGGACCGTCGTCATAATATATGGGAATACGAGGATATCTTTGTATTCCTATGGAAACGAGTTCAGACGGCATTCTATCCGGAAAGGGCTTAGCGATGATAAGAGGCATGAAATTCTCATTCGCAGTTCCGGCGTTAGTAATTGTATCTTTGCTGTTGGTGCCGGTGTTGGGCGATGAAAAGCCGGGCGAGTCCGTAACCATGACGGAAAGCCATGTCAGGGAATTGGCCGAAAAGGCCCTGGTCGGCAGGCATGTAATAGTACGGGTCTACAACAACTGGCAAACCGATCCACGAGTGTACAAACTAATCAGCGTGCCGTTGAGCGGCCTTTCGGTTAGCTTCGATGCCGTCAGGGAAGCTTTTCCCGGTATAAAAGATTCGGCCGCTGTCGTCGTATTCGGCAAACAGCAGAAAGATAAGGCTATGGCGGCAATGATAGGTGATTCGCTCTACGCCGAACGCTATGTAAAAGGCAAACGGTTCTCTATCCCGTCCCCAAACTCCGGCACAAAGGACTCGACGGAGTGGGCCGTTACCGATGCTCTGGGACTTCCGTTTCCAAAAGCCTCGGTTGACATCTTCGTCCATGGAGTATCGGACGAGCATCCCAACATCTATTTACACACGGCCACGACTGATGAACAAGGGCAGTTGGATGTTCCTGACCTGACCGGCACGTTGAGGTTTTTTTCTTTTATTATTTCAGAGCCGAACTACGGCGTCTCTCTGGTCGAGCGTTACATCCACGAACAGAAAGAATTGATCGTGCCCCTTGTGTCCAGAGTCACGGAGGCCTATAAGCGTTCAATTCACGGGATTGTTATGGACCCGGAAGGTAATCCGGTCGGCGGGGCGGTAATTGAGTGCTTCAACATACGCACACTCGGCGAGGGCCTGATCAACTCCCTTCACGGCTGTGCATACAAATCCCTTACCGATGAAAAAGGCGCTTTCAGCCTGTACCTGCCGAATGAAAACCGCCGTGATGAAAGAGGATATCTCGTTCCACCGAAATCAAAATATCATGTACGTATTGAAGCGCCGAAAGAGCTTGGCCTTTTGCCGTACGTTAAGCCGATAGAAAACGGCCGGGAAGCCTTGATTTTTTTGGAAAGCGACGGGCGTTTCAGGACTTTTATATTTGAAGACGCAAACGGGCCGATGACAGACCCGAGGAAACTGCAGTATATCAGTCTGACTATCAATAGACCCGACGGTAGCCGGGTGTCACTGGGATACGACGACTTCAAAGACGGAGGTTTTTTCCAGCCGGGAGAATATCACGCCGTCAGGCTGGGTATGGAGAATTTTGATTTCGAGCCTCTGACCGTAAACGAGCAGAGCCCTGACGAATTGATATTCAGGCTGCCGGAAGATATTCTTTATTATGGGCAGATTATTCATGGCCTTACCGGCGAGCCGATGGCAGGCGCGTTTGTTATCGGCTTCAGCAGCAAGTCCCGGGGGAATCTTTCGATGATTACTGACGAGCAGTGGCAGGCCCTACAGACTTTGCCGGCCGATCCGAGTCTTACGGACCCGGCGGTAAAACCGATACTCGAGATTTATGGTGTAAAAAAAATCGTGCGGACTGATGAGCGGGGGCGCTTTGAGATGAGCTTTCGACCCGGCGAGATTTATGGCTTCATTGCTTTTGAAGAAAATTATCTCGGCCTGATGCATCGCCGGCACGCATTAATACCCGACGAGAACAGGCAAGCTGAAATCCCCGTGATGAAGTTGTATCCGGCCGCTACTGTTCTGATTGAGGTGCGTGCCGGGGCGAAGCATATTTCTATCTGGCCTCGCTGGATGATAGATGAAAATGAAAATCCTGTTTGGGTGCGGGAATTTTTAAGCACCGACGACAGAAGAGAGAGTCTGTTTACATACGATGCCTGGATAGAACAAAACAAAGCGCAGAGTTTTCATGTTCCCGCCGGATTGAACTTGCGTGTCAAATTGGATACTCCATACGAAAGGCAGTTCTGTCCCATCGAAATACGCCGGGTCATTCACCTCGCCCAGGCCCAGGTGCTGGATTTGGGCCGGCATGAGTTCAGGTCCGCCCTTGAGGTTTATGTGCAGGTGACCAATACGCAGGGTCTGGCGATAGAAGGCGTACCGGTCAGGATGCTGCGAGACGGCAACACATGGAGTGTGGCTCACAATACCGATGAATCCGGCATAGCTTTGTTTCACGTGGTTCCTAATTCCCAGGGCGAATTCGGCGTGCACTACCATGAAGAAGGCGGGGTATACCTGAAAGAAACCATTCCTTATCAAATGGGGGGTGATAATGATTCGGGCCGGCAGCTTACACTTCAGCTCTCTGATGAAATCCTTGATTTGCTGTTCAAATCGGACGGCCTCTAATCATTAAAATCTTGACATCGATGGCCGTTTGCCGATACAACACAGCAGATAATTACATACAGAGCCAATTGCGAACCACGAGAATTAGGGAGGCAATGTTTAAATGAAAAAGGATATCCTGAGCGCATTGATATTTGTATTTTTGCTGCCGGTGCTGATTTCTTCTGCCGGGGCACAGACCGTTCTTGTCGAGGCCGAGGGCTTCGCGAACCGTGGCGGCTGGGTAATTGACCAGCAGTTTATGGACCAGATGGGTTCGCCGTTCTTATTAGCACACGGCCTGGGCATACCGGTCGGCGACGCTGCGACGGCTATATCGTTTCCGGCGGTGGGCAGCTACCGCGTCTGGGTGCGTACGCGCGACTGGGTTGCTCCCTGGAAGGCGCCGGGAGCGCCCGGCAGGTTCCAGCTTATTATCGACAATGAACCGCTCGACGCCCTATTCGGAACAGAAGGCGCCCAGTGGCACTGGCAGAACGGCGGAACGGTCGAGATTAACAAAAAGCAAATCGTGCTCAAACTGCACGATTTAACAGGCTTCGATGGTCGATGCGATGCGATTGTTTTCACAATGGATATGAACTTTGTTCCGCCGAACGAAGGCGAGCCGATGGCGGCTTTTCGCAGAAGGTCACTCGGCTTGCCTGATGCGCCTCAGGACGCAGGCAATTTCGATTTGGTGGTAGTTGGCGGTGGTATCGCCGGCACTTGCACAGCCATCACGGCGGCAAGGCTCGGCCTGCAGGTGGCGCTCATACAGAATCGTCCCGTGCTTGGCGGCAACAACAGTACAGAAGTCCGCGTCCACCTCAACGGCGAGGTCAACCAGCCGCCGTACCCGGCCCTTGGAGGCGTCGTTAACGAACTTGATACAGGGCTCCGAGGCAACGCCCAGCCCGCGGAGCACTATGACGATCAGCGGAAACTCAAAGTTGTCCAGGCGGAGGAAAATATCCACCTGTTTCTGAATATGCACGCTTTTAAGGTTGAAAAGCAGGGCGACCGGATTGTCGCGGTTGTAGCCCAGGATATTCAAAAAGGCACAATGTCGCGATTTACTGCTCCGCTGTTTGCTGATTGCACCGGTGACGGCACGCTCGGATTTCTGGCCGGCGCCGAGTTCCGAATGGGACGTGAAAGCAAAGCCGAAACCGGCGAGTCTCTGGCTCCTGAAACAACCGACAAAATGACGATGGGCGCATCGGTCCAGTGGTACTCGGAACAAAGCGGCAAACCGTTGAGGTTTCCGGATTGCCCCTGGGCTTTGCAGTTTAACGAACAAAACTGTCACTACCTTGTTCGCGGCGACTGGGACTGGGAGACGGGAATGAACCGCGACCAGATAACCGAATTCGAGTCTATCCGCGACCACGCTCTTCGTGCCGTCTACGGCAACTGGGCGTATCTGAAGAACAGCAGTCGGGACAGGGTAAAATACGCCGACCGTCAGCTCGAATGGGTGGCGTATATCGCCGGCAAGCGCGAATCACGCCGGCTGCTCGGCGATGTCATATTACAGCAGCAGGACATTCAGCGAGGCAAGAGGTTCACCGATTCGTTTGTTACGACCACCTGGTCCATCGACCTTCACTATCCGGATCCTAAAAACTCGAAATACTTTCCCGGCGAAGAATTCCGTTCGATTGCCAGGTATGCCCAGATAAAGCCGTATCCGATTCCTTACCGCTGCCTGTATTCCCGCAACATCAGCAATCTGATGATGGCCGGCCGCTGCATTAGCGTGACACACGTGGCGCTCGGAACCGTCCGGGTGATGCGAACCGGCGGAATGATGGGCGAGCTGATCGGAATGGCAGCGTCACTTTGTAGGAAACACAATACTACTCCTCGCGGCGTTTATGAGAATCACCTGGCCAAGCTGAAACAGTTGGCTCGAAACGGCGTCGGAAAACTTATCGAGGTTGACGAAGACACCTTCCGGCAGGCCATAGAGAACGGACGTCTGGCCAATGAAGGATTTACTCACTGCCGGGACTTTGTCAAAGGCTGGCTTCGACATGCCGATAAGAAGACCGGACTGATCCCCAGAAATCTTAGCCGGGACAAAGACATCTGGAACGCCCAGGACAGTGCCGCGGACAATTATCCGTTTATGGTGCTTACTGCGGCTATTATAGACCGCCCGCTTTTTGACGGCCGGATGCGAAATATGCTGCGTGCCGAAACCCGGCTTACATCCCGCATCGGGAGCCTGCCCGATACGTACTCTTTTACCAAACAGAACTTCCATGAATCGAGAGAAGATCTGGGCCGGATAATCTTCGGCTCATCGGAATACGTCAAAGACGGCTTGCTGCCGCTTACCGAATGGCTCGGGCCGAGCCCATGGTCTGAACGCATGATAAACATCCTTGATGATTTGTGGCAGCGGGCGCCTGTTAAAACAAAATATGGACAAATCGTTTCGGAAAACCAGGAGATCAACGGGGAAATGCTCCAGACATTGTCCCGTGTTTACTGGATGACCGGCGACAGGAAATATTTGCAATGGGCCGTTCGTCTCGGCGATTATTATCTGCTCGGCGGACATCATCCCACACGCGACGAAGAAGCACTCAGGCTTCGCGACCACGGCTGCGAAATCGTCTCGGGCCTGTGCGAGTTATACGCGACCGTTAATTTCGCTATGCCGGCTAAAAAGGGTGCATACCAAACGCCCATTCATGAAATGCTCGATCGTATTCTCGAAATAGGCCGTAACGAGCACGGTCTTTTCTACAACGGCATCTATAACAGGACGGGCCGGCACGATAGAGATCTGGCCGACACATGGGGCTATAATCTCAACGGTTTTTATACCGTGTATCTGATAGACCAGACCGAGGCCTATCGCCAGGCGGTTCAGAAAGCGCTCGGCAACCTGAACGACTACTACAAAAATTATCAGTGGGAAGGCAGCAGCGCCGATGGTTACGCCGATTCAATCGAAGGCGCGATCAACCTCTACAATCGTGAGCCGGTTGCTTCGGTTGTGAAGTGGATGGACAGCGAAATCAAGGTGATGTGGGACATGCAAAAACCGGATGGCATCATCGAAGGATGGCACGGCGATGGAAACTTTGCTCGCACCACAATTATGTACTGCCTCTGGAAGACAAAAGGCCTGACTATACGGCCCTGGCGGGATGGTGTGGTTTTTGGAGCGTTTCAGGATGGTGACGTTCTAAAAATAAGCATAAGCTCCGACAGAAGGTGGCAGGGAAAGCTGCTCTTCGACACGCCGCGTCATAAGACAGTTATGAATATGCCGCTCGACTGGCCGCGTATCAACCAGTTCCCCGAATGGTTCACCGTCGAGCAGAATAAACGCTACATGATCCATGACCTGACGTCCAATACGAGGAAATCCTATACGGCACAGCAGTTGGCTGACGGCGTAACTATCAGCGTCCAGACCGGCGTTCCGCAGTATTTGATAGTGCAGTGATTAGATGTGAGGGTGGTTCGCGGGCCGCCAATTAATAAGGACAGTTCAAATGGATCAGTCAAAAGACACCAAAATCTATGAAGAGCTTGCCGATGCGCTCAATGCTCTTCCGAACGGCTTTCCGCGAACGGCCTCGAATGTCGAGATACCGATGCTTCAGAAAATCTTCACACCGGCCGAAGCAGCGCTGGCCCGGCACCTGGGCCGTGAGTTGGAGCCTGTCGATGTGATTGCCCAACGCGCCGGACTCGATGAAAGGCAGGCCCGTGCCGGCCTGATGGTACTGGCTCAGCGCCGTCTGATATGGTTTGACGGCCGGCCTGATAATCCGCGTTTCAGACTCTCTCCGTTCGTAATCGGAATCTACGAAATGCAGTTGGATAACATGGACTACGAGCTGGCCCATCTCATCGAGCACTATATGGCCGACGGCGGGGCGGCCGGAATCATGAGGCCCGACCCGGCCATCCATCGTGTAGTACCCGCACAGAGCGCCGTCAAGTCCGAGTGGGTTCTGCCCTATGACGATGTACGTGAAATCCTGCTCAATGCCAACACGTTTCGCGTGCATGATTGCGTCTGCCGCAAGCAGCGGGACCAGCTCGGCCGAAAGTGCGATTTCCCGCTTAGGACGTGCCTGGTCTATCATTCGGCTCAGCTTCCGCCTACACCTGATATGATCTCGCGTAATGAAGCTCTGGCGGTCCTCGACGAAGCGGAGGAAATCGGCCTGGTCCATACGATGAGCAATGTCAGGAACAATTCGCTATTCCTCGGCGATGTCGGCTATATATGCAACTGCTGCGGCTGCTGTTGCGGTATCCTTCGCGGAATCAACGACTGGGGTATCGAGAACTCCGTCGCTCAGGCGAACTACCACGCAACCATTGACGCCGAACAGTGCACTGCATGCGGATTGTGCGAACAGCGATGCCAGGTCGGCGCCGTCTCCGAGCAGGATGGTAGTTTTGTTGTAGACACCAAGCGTTGCATTGGCTGTGGCCTGTGTGTGACCGGCTGCCCAAGCGGCGCTGCAACGCTACAGCCAAAACCCGATGCCGAGATCATCCCTCCGCCTCTGGACCTGGCGGACTGGGAGCAGCAGCGCATGCAAAACCGCAAGTAGGCGCTGCCATCCACTACTACAGAAAAATTCTCAAACCGCAGGCGATATTCTTCGTCTTCGACTCAGAATGACATTCAAATCAGGGGGTGTACTAATGACGCAACTAACTTTTCCAGAGACTTGCAGTGAGATCGAAAGAGCGGCTCACCTTTACGCCGAGCTACGGCGGACTCGGCCTGTTACGAGGCGGGATCTGAAGAATTATGTGAAGGTCTTTCTTGGTATCGATGTGCCGGATAAGAGAATCTGTCCGGAACATCAAAACCCGATGGATTACCTCTGGCACACTTTTCGTGAATCAAGGCACGAACCAAGGGCTGTGAATCAAGATTCGATCGTTTGGGCGAATCGTGCCGGCGGCAAGACCGAGCTTGCTGCCGTTGCTACGCTCCTGGATTGTCTCTTTAAGCCGAACTGCCAGGTCAGAATCCTGGGCGGCTCGGGCGAGCAGGCAGGACGGATGTATGAATATTTGACCGGCTTTCTATATCACGGCTACGAACGATTTCTCGCCGGGCCTGTCCGCAAGACCAAATGTCACTTTATCAACGGCTCGGCAGTCGAGGTCCTGACGCAGTCTGCAACCAGCGTCCGCGGCCAGCACGTTCAGAGACTTCGCTGCGATGAGTTGGAATTGTTCGACGAGGACGTTTTCGCCGCGGCAAAGTTCACCACGCAGAGCACGGCGGAAATTACCGCCGGCATGGAGCTGATAAGCACGATGCACCGGCCTTACGGCCTGATGCACGAGGTCGTGACATCAGCTCCGAAGTTCGGCACGCCGGTCTTCAAATGGTGTGTGTGGGAAGTGATCGAAAAGTGCGTCGGAAGGGGCTGCTCGCAATGTCCCTTGTCGGAAGACTGCCGGGGCAGGGCGAAGGCGGCGAACGGCTATCTGAAAATCGACGACTGCATTACCCAGATGCGCCGGGCCAGCAGGGCGGGCTGGGAAGCCGAGATGCTCTGCTCGCGGCCGTCACGGCAGAATGTCGTCTTCAATGAGTTCGATCCGGCCGTGCATGTTGGAGCCGTCGATTATAATCCGAATCTTCCGCTGTACCGGGCACTTGATTTCGGATTCGTCAATCCGTTTGTGTGCCTGTGGATTCAGGTTGACGACGCCGGCGTTGTTCGCGTGATCGATGAATACGTTCGCAGCAGGGCGACCATCGACGTGCACGCGGTTGAAATGAAGAGCCGCACGCCCGTCGCGGAAGAAAAAGTGACGGCAACGTTTTGCGACCCGGCGGGAAAAAGCGTTAACGATGTCACCGGCACCAGCGCCGTCAGGGAACTGCGGGCTTTGGGAATCGCGGTACGATTCAAACGCAGCGGCATCCTGGAGGGCATCGAGCTGATCCGCCGGGCAATCCGTTCCGGCGATGGGAAAAGCAGCCTGATAGTCTCGCCGAGATGCCCCCGCCTGATCGAGGCAATGGAATGCTATCATTATCCCGAATCCGCCAACACCCCCCGCGAGCTCCCGCAAAAAGACGGCCTATACGACCACCCCATCGACGCCATGAGATACTTCTTTATCAATCATAATCGCGGTGAGGTCAGGATGGTTACACGACTTTACTGATAGCCATTCATCGAGCAGGATGCCGGACAATTTACAATATACGTATATTATTGCCGATATTTGTTGAAAATGACTTAAGGCGGCAAAGCTTTTGTTCGATATTGATAACAATTGCAGGAGGAAACTGGGAAGGGAAAACCTCGGCCGGAGTGAGCACATAAAAAGGAAACAGGGCTGAGGTGCGGAGGGAGAGGAAAAAGCGAGATATCCTCAGCCCTGTGAATGTGCTCATTCTATCTAACTATTAATATATCATAAAGCTCTACGTAAAGCAATACTATTTTTCAAAAAAATTGTTCGTTTCCAGTAAAAAAAAATTCCGCTATAAAATACTCTAAATCGCTTATTATCAAAAGTTTACAAAATCACTATAGCTTTGGGCTTGTGTTTTGTCAAGTATATTATTAAAATTTTTTGTACCTAAGTAATTATATTTTAGCACAAATAAGAATTTGAGGTTGTCAATGCTCACAGATAACATTCTTGAACTGATAGGCAATACGCCGCTTCTGCAATTGAAGGGCGAAAAGATTTTTGCCAAGGCGGAATTTCTCAATCCCGGCGGAAGTATCAAGGACCGCGTTGCTCTGGCGATGCTCGAGGCCGCCGAGCGCGATGGTAAACTCAAAAAAGACTCCATTATCGCCGAACCCAGCAGCGGCAACACAGGTATCGGCCTGGCATTGGTCGGACATCTAATGGGCTACCGTGTCCGAATTGTAATGCCTCAGGGAATGAGTGAAGAGCGAAAGAAACTCATTAAAGCCCTCGGCGGAGAACTTGTTCTTATCCCCGATGAAGAGGGTCTGGCCGGTGCGGTTCGCACAGTCGAGCAGATGGCCGCTGAAGACCCGCGCGTTTATGTGCCGCAGCAATTCGAAAATCCGGAAAATCCCCGCGTCCATTATGAACAGACCGCACGCGAGCTTTGGCGGCAAATGGGCGGAAAGATAGATTGCTTTGTCGCTGGCGTCGGCAGTGGCGGAACGCTGCAGGGCGTAGGAAAATTCCTAAAGGAGCATAAAAAAGATGTGAAAATAATCGCTGTTGAGCCGGAGAACTGCTCGGCGCTCTTGGGGCACGAGCCGGGCCTGCACCAGATCCAGGGCATAGGCGACGGCTTCATTCCCGCCATACTCGATGTTTCGATGGTAGATGATGTGGTGGAAGTTTCCGACGATAATGCGATTCAGACTACCCGGCAATTGGGCACAGATTTCGGGCTGCTGGTCGGTATCAGTTCGGGCGCCAATGTCTGGGCGGCGCGCCGGCTGGCTGAGAAAATCGAGGGCAATATCGCAACCGTTCTGCCGGACAGGGCCGAGCGCTATTTCAGCACCGCCTTGTTATGATTTTTGGAAAAGTGTTTAAGAATTGTCGATTTTTGCCATTGCCATTCTGAGCGGAGCGAAGCGTTTGCGTCAAAGAAGCGAAATCGAGAATCTTAACTTCGCTGCGCTCCGTTCAGGATGCCAAAAGCTCTTTTAATGGACTTTTTTAAAAAAAGAAAAGGGCTGAGGCAAGGAGGAAAGGAGGGTTTAAAAACCTCAGCCCGTAATCCATTATCAGCTAATACGCAGCGCTCCGATAAAAGTTCGCTCCATTTATTGTCCAGAAAATTATTTTGCTCTAACCTGTAAATTCTTGTTGTAAAGGCGGTATTTCGGGCTATTTTTTTTCCTCCACGGCCACTAAAGCCTGTTCAAATCCATTAGAAAAGATTTTTTATGCTGTATGGAACGTTACCATACAGATGACCGGCTCTTGAAGATATATCTTTGTCGTAAAGTCTTACAAATAGAGGTAAAAAAAAGGGGCTGAGGTCAGGAGGAGGGGAGTGAAGTTTAATACCTCAGCCCGTGGCTTTGTGCTAATTCATACGAGACCGGTTCACCGAAGTTCGCTTTCTGTAGAAAAACATTTAACTATTTTTAAAAAATATCCACAGGGTCGGTTTTTGCTTCAAAATTAGCCCAAAACCAGCAATAATAATGCAGTAAAATGCATTCCGGCAAATAAATTTAAGCCTAAACAGAAACGGGCAATTGAATAATGTGGTTTGGCAGTGCGATAAAGCGAGCATGTAAATTTCGATAAATAAGGAATTTTAATGGAGTTAATAAGACTGGTTTATATTGCTCTGCTTTTGATGGTTGCGGGTCTTGGATGCCAGAGGAAAGAATCTGACTCGGAAAGCATCAGAATCAAGCCGTCTAAGGTCCGGGGTGAAGAACTTGGTCGGACGCTTTTGCACTTGGCGCCCAATTGGAAAGTGGCCGAGCGGCTTATAAACGAAGGTACCGACGTCAACTCAAAGGACAGATTCGGTATGACTCCATTGCATACGGCCGTCATAGCGGACCGCAGAGATGTCGTCGAAGTGCTTGTTGCCCGCCGAGCGGATATCAATGCAAAGAGCCACCGCGGCCAGACGCCGCTCTTCTGGGCGGTAACCAAGGGCCGCAAAGATATGGCCGAACGGCTTATCGCCCACGGCGCCGACGTTAACGCACAGGACAACTACGGCATCACACCCCTACACAGTGCAGCCCACGCAGGCAGCGCGGATTTGGTCGAGCTTCTTATCGCTAACGGTGCCGACGTGAATACAAAAGACAACGAAGGCCGAACTCCTTTGGACTGTGCACAAGATTCAGGCCACATCGAAATTATCGAGTTGTTGAGCAAGCATGGAGCCAAGGAATAAATTGAAAGGAACTACAATGAAACCGAAACATCTGTTAAACATAATTCTCTTGTTGATTTTTCTTCTTGTAGGATGTGAAAAGAAACTGACCAAATCTTCTGAGTCAGCCGAACAGGTCAAATCAATCCACCAGGCGACCGCTGATGGTGATATCGAGCAAGTCAAATTTCCAATAACAGATACATTAGATATGCTTTTCAAGAGGATACCTGAAGGAAGCTTCATGATGGGAAGCCCTGAGGATGAGAAAGACCGTGACGAGGATGAAGGGCCGTTGCATAAGGTGACAATCACAAAACCTTTCTATATGGGAATCTATGAGGTAACGCAAGATCAGTGGAACAAAGTAATGGGAATACCTGCTTATACAAATCCGTCAAAATTTGCAGGAAGGCCGGACAATCCGGTTGAACAGGTATCATGGGAACAGGTCCAGGAATTCTTTAAGAGGATCAATTCACGCGGAGAGGGATTGTTCAGATTACCGACAGAAGCGGAATGGGAATACGCCTGCAGGGCTGGAACAAAAACAAGGTTTTACTGGGGAGATGATCCGGACCATAAGATGATGGATGAATATCTGTGGCATGCAGGATATCCGGATGGGACCACGCATCCGGTCGGACAGAAGAAACCGAATCCGTGGGGATTATACGATATGGGTGGAAATGTGAGTGAATTTTGCCAGGACAGATACGGCCCTTATGAGGCGGGAGAACAGGTCGATCCAATAGTTAAGGAAACAGGAAAAGGAGCGGTCAGTAGAGGAGGAGACTGGTTCCATTTCCACGGCTCCCGTTCCGCAGACAGAAGTCATATCCATGGACCTGACGGCGGATTGTTTTTCGTTGGATTCCGGGCTGTGAGGGAGATTGATTAGTCTAAGAAAAATTCTTATTATCTATCCTCAGCCTGCGATATGGAAAAAGGTTACATAAATATGAGATTGGAGTGTTTGTGACGCTATTTACCTGTACAGGTTATAAAATAGGATGCGAAAGAATGACAGAGAAGTGGGAAATTCGATACAGGGAGAGATAGCAAATGTCAGTGAGTGTTTTTGGAGATAAGGCTGCCATGCCGGATGATAAGATGCTGGCTAAGGCGTTGGGTAAATCGAATCGGTTGTGGCAGGATATTAAAAAGCATCTTAAGGCTGAGTATGGTGAATTGATTGAGGAGTGGAAATTCTATGGGCAGAAGTCCGGCTGGATACTCAAAACGCTGCGAAAGAAACGCAACTTGTTTTTCTTCATTCCTCTTAAGGGCTCTTTCCAGGTATCTTTTGTTTTTGGTGATAAAGCCGTTGCCGCAGTGGAAAAGGGTGGTCTGCCGAAGAAGCTTATTACAGAGCTGAAGAACGCCAGAAAATATGCTGAAGGAAGGGGATTACGTATCGATGTCAATAACTCCGGCGATGTCGAGCATATCAAAAAGCTGGTGGAGATAAAGGTCAATAATTGATGTCGAAAATCACAACAAGTGTGTGCATTGCGGAAAACACCGAGTTGCTCAACGGACACGTAATCACTGCGAAGGTCTTAAATTGCGACGTCTTCGTCTTTTTCCTCGTCGAGAGCTTTCTGGCGAAGGAATAAAGACATACCGAAAGTGAGCGGGCCGAGCCTGCCGACGAACATGAGAAATGTAATTGCGATTTTTCCCATGCTGCTGAGCTGGTCGGTGATTCCGGTACTTAAGCCCACCGTTCCGAGAGCGGATGCGGATTCGAAAAGTATTGCCTCGAAATCCATCTGCTCGGTGAATGTCAGAAGATAGACGCCCAGCAGCAGAAATGCCACGTAGAAGCAGAAAGTCGCAACCGCCAGACGGACACGCTCGTTGGGAACCCGCCTGCCCCAGAAATAAATGTGCCTTTTGCCCTGCAGGGTACTTCTCATAATCCCGATCAGCGCGGTAAACGTCGTGGATTTCAATCCGCCGCCGGTACCGGAAGGCGAGGCACCGATTATCATCAGCATGGTCAGCAATAGCAGTGATGCCCGCGAAATTTTTGAGATGCTGATTGTATTGAAGCCGACCGTCGTCATGGATGCCATCGCCTGAAAAAACGATGCGATCAGCCGTTTCTCGACGGCAAGCTCCTGGATAGTGGGTTCCGAGATGAAGAGAATAATGGTGCCGATAAGGCTGACCCAGAACGTGCAGTGCAGGATAATTTTGGTGGTCAAAGTGACATGTTGTATTTTGTTTGTAATTCTTCGCCATACGTCGACGCAGACAATGAAACCGACGGCTCCTGTATAACTGAGTACTGCGACCGTCAGATTAAGCCAGAAGTTGTCAGTGAATGATTCGAAGCTGTTGTTATATAAACTGAAGCCCGCCGTGCAGAACGATGAAATGCTGTGAAAGATGGCGCTCCATACGGCGTGGGGTTGTCCGGCCTGTCTGAAAATAAAATAAAGGCATACGGCTCCGGCAGTTTCAATCGCGGCGGTAAAAATAATTACGCTGCGGAGAAATTTGTCTATCCGAAAAGACTGCGGCAGGGAAAATATGACATTTGCGATTTCTGTCCGTTTGTCGGAGAGCGTCCTTTTTCGGGAAAGGATAATGAATGAGCTGAAGGTCATGTAGCCGATGCCGCCGAGCTGAATCAGCAGCAGAATGATAAGCTGCCCGAATATGTTATAGCTGTCCGAGACGCTCACGGTTACAAGTCCCGTTGTTGATATAGCGGAGGTGGTTGTGAACAGATTGTCAAGTGCCGTGGCCCCCGGCCCGTGTTGAGCGAAAGGCAGAGACAAAAGAATCCACCCGAGAATGATATAGGAGACATAGCCTAAAATCAGGAGCCGAAGTGGGTGCAGGCCAATCAGAAAATTGCTTACGCCGTTTATGGTTTTTCTCATTGAACGTCCTTTGAGCAAGATTCCCGGGCGAACACTATTTGCATCTGAGCTTCTGCCAGTGCGAAATATTACAGTTACTTCCCTGAAAACACAATATTTTTCCGGAGCCCTAAAGTTCTAAATGGAGTTAATTGTTGCCGGGCCTTGAACGACTCCCGAATTGCTCTTAGAATCTATACAGAGAAATTCTGAGAATAGTACACGGTGAATCTTGTGGTATATAATATGGCAGAGACTAATGTTTCGCTGTTTAAGAATTTCTCGCAGACAAGGGAGTATATTCGTACGGCACAGCAACTATATTTTAGTGAAAGGGATTTGCCATGCTTTTTTATAATTATCGAGATGTTCGGCGTTTGTTTGTTTTTATTATGGTGATCTTTGTGTTTTGCTCATTGGTGGTAGCGAAGTTTCCGGAGTTTGAGTATCACCTGATCGACCGGATCGGCAACCAGATGGGGCAGAGTTCTCTGGTGGATGTTGACAAGGACGGCGACCTGGACTGGATTACCGGCTGCAACGGCGGGACGATATGGTGGTTCGAATACAAAGCCCCCGATGACTGGGTCCGGCATACGCTCGGGCACGATGTCCTGACGGAAGTTGGCGGCACGGCGTTCGATGTGGATGGCGATGGATGGATCGACCAGGTTTCCGGCGGGACCTGGTACCGCAATACCGGCAAACCTCGCGAACAGGAATTTGTAAGGTACTTGAATGGGGTGATTGAAAAATCGCACGACAACGTCGCCGCGGATATAGACGGGGACGGCAGGCTCGACGTCGTCGCGATGAGCGACCGCAGCGCCTTGTACTGGTTCAAGATTCCCGCCGACCCGACAAAGAAATGGCAAGGGCACAAGATCGGCCCTGCGGTTCACGGTGCGATCGATCCGGCGGGCGTTGGCGATATCGACGGCGATGGTGACAACGACGTGGTTCGCACCAATATCTGGTTCGAGAATGCCGATGGCAAAGGCGTCAAATGGATCGAGCATAACAACATCGATTTCGGCCAGCCCAAAGCGAGGTATCCCCTGATGACAAAATCGTGGATCGTCGATCTCGACAAGGACGGTGACAATGATGTTGTCGAGGCCGAAGGTGATTGTGTCAGCGGTCGCGTGGCCTGGCATGAAAACGCCGACGGCAAAGGCGGTCTCTGGAGAAGGCACATGATTGTGGACAAGGCCGGCCAGGATTATCATTCGCTTGCCGTGGCTGATTTCGACAACGACGGCGACCTCGACGTTTTCTCCGGCGGGGGGCCCTTAACTGAGAGCCTGCCGCATAAGTGGTTCATCTGGGAAAACAGGGACGGCAAAGCGGCAACGTGGGTCCGGCACGAAATCCTGAGCGGCAAGCGCTGTCACGAAGCCAAGGCTGCGGACGTCGACGGCGATGGTGACATCGACATCTGCTCCAAACCCTGGAACGGCGACGAGCACGTTTACCTTCGCAACATGCTCAGAGAAAATTCCTCGGAATAAAATCGTGCAATAAGAGGCGAATCTGATAGCATTAAAAGGTCAATTGAAACTTTTTAGGAGACGATCGGATGTCGCTGAACGTTTTCCGGCCTGGAGTCAGGCCGTTCTGTTTTGTGCTGATCGGCGTCACTCTCCTTGCCATGGGCCTTCCGCTTGTCCGCGGCGCCGAGTACTACGACAACAAATCTCTGGGCAGGCGTCTGGTATCCCTTGCCGAACGAAATTCCGCTCTTATGCGTGTTGTCAGTATTGCCCCGTCGATCGGCAAACGAAAGGTCTGGCTCATCGAGCTTGGTAAAGGAACCAAACAGGATCGCCAGATGCGCCCGGCGATGCTCGTCGTCGCGGGGATCGAGGGCAGCGACCTGATTGGATGCACAGCGGCGGTTACCTGGACCGAGCATCTGGTTGAGCAATACCAGGACGACACCGAAATCGCAAAACTGCTTCAGGCAACCACTATATACATCCTGCCGCGGCTTAATCCCGATGCCGCTGAGCATTTTTTTGCCCGCCTTAAAATAGAAACTTCCTCAAACAATAAGCCTGTCGATGACGACCATGATGGGCTGTTCGATGAGGACGGACCCGAGGACCTTAACGATGACGGGCTTATTACATGGATGCGAATCGAGGACCCGGAGGGCGAATATATCCTCGATCCGAAAGACGACAGGCTGCTCTTGAAGGCCGATCATCTCAAGAGCGAAGTCGGTGCCTGGCGCTATCTTCGTGAGGGCGTTGATAACGACCACGATGAGCGATGGAACGAGGACGGCCCGGGCGGCGTCAACTTCAATCGTAACTTTCCGTATGATTATAAATTCTTCGCCGAAGACGCCGGCGTCCATCCGGTCAGTGAGGCAGAGACACGGGCGCTGGCCGATTTTGTGATCGAGCATCCGAATATCGCCCTGGTGGTGACCTACGGCTCGGCCGACAATCTCTCGAAGGCTCCTGAAGGCGCGGAACCAGCCGGCCGCCGGGAGCCAATGACTGAGATACATCAGGACGATGTAGGCTACTATCGCGTGATGGGCGAGTTGTATCGCGAAACGCTCGGCCTAAAGAAAGAGCTGGATGGTTCCTCGGCCCCCGGCGCGTTCAGTGACTGGATGTATTACCACCGGGGCCGGCTCTCTCTTGCGGCAAGGGCCTGGAGCCCTGCCGTAGCCGTCGAGATTTCCGAAGCGGCTGAAGAAGAGGAAAAAGAACCACAAGAGCAGGCAGAAGAAAAAGAAGAGAAAGATTCCGAATCGGGGCGTGAGGAAAAAAATAAGGATGAGGATGCAAAGGATGATGAAGATGAACGTAACCAGCAGGAGCGTAAAGAGCTGAAGTGGTTTGATGAACACGCGCCGGAGGCTTTCGTCGAATGGCGGCCGATCGAGCATCCCGATTTTCCCGGCCGGCGTGCCGAGGTCGGCGGTTATCGTCCTTTCGCCCTGACGAATCCTCCTGTTGAGATGGTTGGCGAGATTGCCGCCCAAAACGCCGGTTTCCTGACGAAAGCAGCGCAGCGACTGCCGCGTATCGGCGTGCGAAAGATCGAGTGCCGCCATCTGGGCCGGTCGGTCTATGAGGTGGAGATTCAGGTGGAGAATACCGGATTTCTGCCGACTGTGCTGGCGCACGGGCGAACGACGCGCGAGGTCCATCCGACCCGGCTGGTGATTGAACTGGACGATGAGTCTTTTCTGTCCGGGAGCCGAATTACGAATCTGCCGGCAATCCGGGGTAGCGGCGGAATGGTTGAGCTTCGCTACATCGTCAGGGTACCGGAGCGAGAGAGAATCGATTTCGAGGTCGTCTCGATGTTAGCCGGGAAGGTCAAAGGCTCGGTCGAGCTGCCGAACGCTGAATGAGTCAGTGCATAGAAAATATTTCGGAATATCAGAGGTCTCTTATGAAGAACCGAATCGAACTTAAACGCTGCGTCGCCGTTTTGATTTTTTCATGCATAATTTTAATGTTTGCCGGAATTGCCCCCGCCTCAGACGGTCCTCGCAAATCAAGAGTCGGTAATCCCGCCAGACATTCGTTTCCGGCTCTGGGTGCAGGGAGCCAGCGTAAGGTTAGGGTAGCTTGGAACCGGTATTACGACCACGCCGGGCTCACGGCCATACTGGCCCGGCTAAATAAAGCCTTTCCGAAGCTGACCCGGCTATATTCGATCGGCAAGTCAACCCAGGGGCGGGATATATGGTGCCTGGAAGTGACGGCGCGGAACGTCGGCGACCCGGACCGTAAGCCGGGAATGTATATCGACGGCAACATTCACGGCAACGAAGTCCAGGCCGGCGAAACAGTGGCCTACACAGCCTGGTATCTCTGCCATCAATACGGCCGGCTCGAAAAAGTAAGGGAACTGCTCGACGAGCGGGTTTTCTATCTTGTGCCGACCATCAATCCCGACGGGCGCGATTCATGGCTTAGTCTGGGCGGCCGTGCGCGATCCGGGCTTGAACCGACGGATGACGACCGCGACGGCCTGGCCGATGAGGATGACAGCGAGGATCTCAACGGTGACGATCAAATCACCATGATGCGAATCAAAGATCCCCACGGGCGTTTCAAGCTGCACCCGGATTATCCCGAGCTAATGGTCAGGACCAGGCCGGACGAGGCCGGAGAATATAGCCTGCTTGGCTGGGAGGGGATTGATAATGACGGCGACGGTGAGATTAATGAAGATGGCCGTGGTGGTTACGACATGAATCGCAACTGGGCGTACGACTGGCAGCCGGTCTATGTCCAATACGGTGCCAAGGATTATCCGTTCAGCCAGCCGGAGCCGCGTGCGGTTGCCGAGTTTGTGCTGGCCCATACCAATATCGCAGCGGCCCAGTCGTATCACAATTCCGGCGGAATGATCCTGCGAAGTCCCGGCCGGGAGGGCGGCGAGATACAAGGCGGGGACGAACGAGTGCTAAGCCTGATCGCCGAGCGCGGAGAAAAAATACTGCCCTATTACCGCTCGATGACCATCTGGAAAGACCTCTACACGGTCTGGGGCGGCGAGATAGACTGGTTCTACGGAGGCCGGGGCATTCTTACCTTCACGAACGAGCTTTGGACTTCCAGGAACCTGTACAAGAGCTCCGAATCGGTCTCGGATGAGCAGGAGGCTGAATTCATTAAATATGTTCTGATGGGTGACGGTTTTGTGCCCTGGCAGCGATATGAGCATCCGACGTACGGGGCGATTGAAATCGGGGGCCAGAAAAAAGAATGGGGCCGTGTGCCGCCATCGTTTCTGCTGGAAGAAGAGCTTCACCGCAATATGGCTTTTACGCTGTATCACGCCGATATGTTGCCGCTGCTGGAAATCAGCGAGGTGAAGGTCGAGCCGCTCGGCGAGAATTTGTTTAAGATTTGGATTACCATCGAGAACAAGCGCTTAATCCCGACGAGGACCGGCCAGGATGTGGCTCACCATATAAGCCCGCCGGATATCGTTTCGATCGAAGGCGATGAGCTTCGGGTCCTCTCAAGCGGGCGGATTACGGACCGGTTCTTCAAGCGCGTTCAGGCCGTCGAGCGGCGTCCCGAGCGAGTGGAATTGGACACGATTGACGGCATGAGCGCCGTCCGCGTACAGTTCGTAGTCGATGGAAAAGGCAAATTTACCATAACCGTCGATTCCGCCAAAGCCGATCTGCTAAAGAAAAGCCAACTGTTACCTTAACCACTCGAATAAGCGGACACACTGTGCCATTTCCGCGAGAACAGGAATCCGGTGGGAATCCTATCGGTCTTGATACCCTTTTGCTGCTGATGGTTGGTACAGTTACAAAGGGTGCTGTCCAGAAAAATACGTAGTCACCACAATTGACAAATTGCTTCTCCATCAGATATAATCATTCGCCTTTACTTAGGTGTGGGTATGAATCCCTCCATGACATATAATTATCTCCCCCACTCTTATCGAGAAAATCGGCTTTGCGTCGGGCCGTAAGCAAAGTTCAGGTATTTCATGTTGCGGACTTAGAACGAGCGCGAACAGAAAGGAGGTGAATTAGCACGCTTGTGAGACAAAGGGTTGGACAGGAAATTGTATTCTGTTGAGAAAGAATGACACTTGTAGGAGGTCGTAAGATGAATAAATGTTGAGTAAAATTTTTTGCTTGGATTCACCGCCTTGATGGTGTGTAACATGCTGGTTAAAGCACCCGTTGCGTCGGCGGCTCTGATGTGAAGAATCGCGTTTATTCGGTACCCTCAACCGTGAACCGGTTGGCCCAGAAGATGCTGGTGATCTTTTTTTTTGTGGAGACTTAGAGGAAAAAAATCCAATGCTACTCTCATTTAAGTGCGAGCCAATGATCATATTTCTGCCTTTGCTCTTGAAGAAACCAAATTTATTTTTTTGGTCACCTATAGGTTTAGCTCGTGTTATAAGCACTTATATAATAAGGCTATATGAACAATGTTTCAGTGAAATTACAAGGGATTAAAACAAGGTGGGATAAAATTAGTCTTATATCGTAAACCTCCACAGTGATCCGGCGTATGACTGTGCGGTGAATCAAATTTTTGATGTCCAGGAGTATGAAGTAAAATTAATAAAAATGATTGATGTTTCACTAAACAAGAAAGGAGTATTGCTTTGTATTCATGGTAAGGTTTATTAACAAAAAAACGATAAAGACTTTTGAAGGATGAATAAAATGAACACTATAATGAACAAAAAAAAGCTAAGAAAGTACTGGAAGTATCATTTTGTGACCGTAATGCTGTGTATTATAGCTTTCGCATCAGCGCCAGCCTCGGCACAAATAAACAGAGACCTCGATTCCTATGTGCTGTTTGCACTGAATGAATTGGATTTCAAGGGTGGGAACGACGGCCCAGCGTTTACAAGGGGCTACGTTCTCGGCGGCAACGTGGGCGTCAATCAGGATGACAACCTGGGCGACAACCAGGCGAGCATCAACGTGGGCGCCAACGGCATTTTCGTTATGTCGGATGGTACCCAACTCGTGGGCGGCTCGATACGGCTTGGCACAGAAGCGAGCGTCTGGGATGTCTATGTCGATAGGGAATTTGGCTCCGGGTGGTCGACGGCCAATAACACGAAGCTCTTAAGCCCTCCTTATCCCCCTCCCCCTGCTACCCCGGTTCTGACAACCAGCCCGGTTTTGATTATCCGAAACACCAAGTACACGATCTCCAATGCCACAGACCTGCCTATAATCCCGTGGGCAGACCTGACAACCGCAAACCTCTGCGGAGACTTTGATCCCGTCGGTACGACGGACTTCACGGCGCCCAAGAATGGACCCCCTGTAACACTCGCCCCGGGGGCGTACCGGGACGTCAATGTACAGAACGGGGGCACGCTCTACCTGCAGGCCGGTGTCTACACGGTGCGGCGCTTCACAACCGGGCAGAACGTCAACGTCTACACCGTGCCGGGCACGGTCATCCATGTCTGGGGTGATGGAGATGGCGGTAACCCAGATTTTAACCTCGGGGGCAACGGCAGCTACTTCGGCTCCGCAGACCCACACGTGGAGAGCGTGGCCTGTATCTGCGTGAGCGATGCCTACTCGAACAACCACGTTCAGTTCAGCGATAACGGCGAGTTCTGGGGTGTGATTATTGCCCCGAACGCCTCTATTAACCTGGGGCGCAATTTCACCCATTACGGCCGTTTCGTTGGAAATACTTTAGCCTCAGACTTCAACGACAACGTGACCTACAAAGCATGCACGGCCGGACCTGAGGAACCAGGGGATGCCCCTGCAATTGATGTCGAGAAGCGCGTCAGCGATAACGGAATAGATTGGTATGATGCTGACACTGCGGCCGAGGCGATCGAGATTTTGGCGGGAGAGGACGTCTACTTTCAGTTCATCGTGTTCAACATGGGCAATGTCACTCTGACGAATATAACCTTGAACGATGACATGTATGACACATCAGGCTGTACGATACCAGCTTCACTCGAGCCTTATACTTTTTTTGAGTGTGTGATTGGACCCTTCGAGGCAACGGTGGGCCTGCACACAAATGAGGCAACCGCTACAGGGGACTACGACGAAGAGACCTATTCCGATGAGGACCCGGCAAACTACTTCGGAGCAGATCCCCAGATTGATGTGGAGAAGTATGTCAGCGACAATGAGACCGACTGGTACGACGCCGATACCGCTTTCGATGCACTTCCCGTGATAGAATCGCTGGATGTCTATTTCAAATTTGTTGTAACTAATACGGGCAATGTAACCTTGACAAACATCGTCCTGTCTGATGATGTGTACGTTCTGGTTTGTGATATTCCGGCTTTCCTCGAACCTGGTGAGTTTTTTGAATGTAAATTCGGACCTGAGCCAGCCTGTCATGGCGGGCAAGTCGACATAGCCACGGCAACGGGAGACTACGACGGCGAGCCCTATTCCGATGAGGACCCAGCCTACTACTTCGGTACGCTGATTGGCGAATTTCGCACTCAGACACCGGGCGGCTGGGGCGCTCCGCCGGAAGGCAACAATCCCGCCGCATATCTACTTGCGAATTTCGAGTCCTGTTTCGGTGATTTGGTCGTTGGCTGTGATTCTCAGTATACAATTACCATGACCAGTGCCGGGGCTATCGAGGCGTTCCTGCCAACGGGTGGAAAACCAGGGTCGCTAAAAAATGATTATGTGGATCCTACTAAGAAGACCGAGGCTGGCACTCTGGCCGGGCACGTGATTGCACTGGCGCTTAGTGTCGGATTCGATATCTGCGACGATAATTTCAGTACCAGTGAGACGGGCCTCGCTTCTCTTGAAGTTGCCGATGAAGATAGTCTTTGCTATGGCATGACAGTACAGGAAGTTCTGGATGAGGCTAAGAAGGTTCTGGGTGATTGCGATTCCGGATCTTTCACGCCGACCCAGATCTACGAATGCGTGAGCGCCATCAACGAAAACTTTGTTGATGGTAAGACAGACAACGGTTTCCTGAAACTGCCGGGGGTCTGTGAATAAGTAAATTTCTTGATACGTCTAAAGATGTTGGAGGACGAGGAGCAATCCTCGTCCTCCAATTATTTCTGTATCAAATGCTTTTAGCTTCTCCAAGTCATTTTAAGATTGATTATCTGCCCTGAAGGGCGATTTTTTCTTTTCTGCTTTAATCATTGCTTTTGCGGCTTAAACTACACTACCTTTAAGCATGGGCCGCTAATTCACACCAGATTACATTATGCCCGTGAATTATTGTTAGTCGATAAAGGATTTGATTGCGATTGAACCGCCAAGCCGTTAGCTGCTTCACGTCAAAAATTAAAAGCCGCTATTGACGAATCGGGGCTATTCGGCTATGCTGTCTGTGTGGTATTTCCGCGCGCGCGGGAATTCGTAAGATCGTTTTATAAAGAGAGATTTTGTAATGCTCAAGAGAACACATAATTGCGGCCAGCTTCGTTTGGAAGACGCCGGCAAAAAAGTTGCGTTGGCGGGATGGGTACATTCCTATCGCGACCACGGCAATCTGGTATTCATTGACCTGCGTGACAGAGAAGGTCTGACGCAGATTGTTTTCGACCCTGAGACCCAGCCGGAAATGCACAAACTGGCCAAGACGGCCCGCTGCGAGTGGGTCATTGCAGCCCAAGGCGTGGTTCAGCCCAGAAGCGAGGGCATGGAGAATCCGAAGCTGGCGACCGGGGAAATCGAGGTTGCCGCTGAGAGGCTGGAGATTCTTAATACATCGAAGACGCCGCCGTTTGAAATCGATAGCGCTGAGAAAACAGGCGAGGAGCTCCGCCTGGTCAACCGGTATCTCGATCTTCGCCGTCCTGAGATGCAGAAAAAGCTCCACACCCGGCACCAGGTGACGATGGTTGTGCGGGACTATTTCGACAAGCTTGGTTTCTGGGAGATAGAAACGCCGATGCTGGCCAAGAGCACGCCGGAAGGGGCGAGAGATTTTCTCGTGCCGAGCAGGCTGTCCCAGAACTGCTTCTATGCGCTGCCGCAATCGCCGCAGCTATTCAAGCAGATTCTCATGGTCAGCAGCGTCGATAAATATTTCCAGATTGTGCGCTGTTTCCGCGATGAAGACCCGCGAGCCGACCGGCAGGCCGAGTTTACGCAGATCGATGTCGAGATGAGCTTCGTCGATGTGAACGATGTCATCGGCGTCCACCAGAACCTGGTGGCGCGAATCTGGAAGCGGATTCTGGATATGGATGTCCCGCTTCCGATGCGGCGAATGACTTACAAAGAAGCGATAGCCGATTACGGGACCGACAGGCCGGACCTGCGTTTCGATATGAAGCTCAAAGACATTTCCGACCTGGCCAAGCATAGTTCGTTTAACGTTTTCACGTCAACCATTGAAAAAGGCGGAATCGTCAAGGGCCTCTGTGTTCCGGGCGGCGATAAATATTCCAGAAGCGATATCGAAAAGACGCTCACGAGCTTCGTCGGCGACTACGGCGCCAAGGGCCTGGCCTGGTCCAAGGTCAAGGCCGAAGACGGTACGCTTTCACTGCTCGGCGGTACCGCCAAGTTCTTCGGCACGGATTTGCAGCAGCAGCTATTCGAGCGCTTTGGGGCAAAACATGGCGATCTGCTTTTGTTTGTTGCCGATAGCGAAGAGGCAGCGAACAAGGCTCTGGCGCCATTGCGTTGCAAGCTCGCCCGCGATTTGAAGCTCTACGACAAGGGCCGATTTGAATTCGTATGGATTGTGGACTTTCCACTGTTCGAGTGGAACGAGGACGAAAAGCGCTACGATCCGCTGCACCATCCGTTCACTTCTCCTATTGAAGAGGATTTGGGCAAGCTCGAGACGGACCCTGCCAACATTTGTTCTCAGGCGTACGATATCGTCGTCAACGGCTCTGAAATCGGCGGCGGCAGTATTCGTATCCACAATCCGCAAGTGCAGCAGAAGGTCTTTGACCTGCTCAATATTTCGAGAAAGCAGGCACAGCAGCGGTTCGGCTTCTTTTTGAAGGCGCTGGAATACGGCGCTCCGCCGCACGGGGGAATCGCCTTCGGCCTCGATCGTATGATTATGCTGCTCACCGGAACAGAGAATATACGGGACGTTATCGCCTTTCCTAAGACACAGCGAGGTCAGTGCCTCTTAACCGATGCACCGAGCGAAGTGGACGCCAAACAGCTCGACGAGCTTAACCTGCGAATGCAAAGGCACTCGCGTGTAATCGAGCAGAAAATCGAAGAGCAGAAGCAGTAGGTGAGGGTCCCCCTTTCGCATAAAACAGCGAAATGGGAGCCCGACAGCAGGTTCTGAATTTATGCGTATTCATGTACGGCATATTTGGCAAAAGCTCTTGAAGTATTTGCGGTTCTGGCCTTTGCCGCTGGCGAAGAAGGTTCAAGTCACCTTTGGTGCCGCGGTGCTCCTGGTCCTTACACTGGCGCTTTCGATACCTTATATATGGATGGGTCAGCTTATAAAAAAAGACCTGCTCGATACCGGGCGGTCCAGGTCGAAGGTGATTCTCGATCGGCACTTCCAATTGAAAGAACCCGGCCGGACTCTTCTGCCACTGGACGGTACCGGGCAGGTTCGTGACCCAAACGATGCCGAGATATCCTGGATTCGCTTCACGGAAGACGATGAAAGCATGCTCTCGCAGTTGGATAAAGAGGTCAGAGACATAATCGAGACTCTGGCAGGCGACCCGGACCGGTATGAAGATATCCTGCTTGAGAAAAATGAAGGTCGTTTGGAGAGTCATTACATACGAATCTTCAGGGCGACCGGCCGCTGTGTAAGCTGCCACAATCCACAGGGTTCCGCCGGTGCCTTTGCGCTCAATAAGCTGATAGGTGCGGCGGTTATAAGAAACCGGGACCTCGCCAGTGAAATCGATAAAACAGTCTTTATGAATCGCATCTGGATTATCGTGGCCGGCCTGATCGGCGGCGCCGGTGCGATAGTCGTTTTCTACATGATAACCCAGCGTCTGATCCTGCGGCCAATCCGGCAGTTACGGGCGCTGGCAAACAACGTCGCCGAGGGAAATCTCGAAATCAGAAGCTCGATAGCCACCCGCGACGAATATGAAAAACTGGCCAAAGCGTTCAACCACATGCTCGATGCGCTGCAGGCGATGCAGGAAAAATTACGTCAGGCCAACAAGCAGCTCGACGCCAAAATCGCCGAGCTTTCAGGGCGGAATATCGAGCTGTTCAAAGCCAACAAAATCAAAGGCGAGTTTCTGGCCAATATCTCACACGAATTCAGAACACCGTTGAATGCGATTTTGGGATTCGCCCAGGTCTTGAAGGACAAACCCCTTTCGTTACAAAAGGAGAAGGCACAAAGATACGCTGAGAACATTATCACCAGCGGCAACAATCTGCTGAATATGATTAACGACCTGCTGGAGCTGGCGAAAACCCAGGCTGGAAAAATGGAGCTGCATATAGGAGAAACTTCTGTGGCTGATTTGCTTGAGAATCTCCTGTCTCAGTTCTCACTACTTACAAAGAAGAAGAAAATCAAGGTCAAGCTGATTGTCCAGCCGGATTTGCCACTCGTTGTCACGGATGTCGGCAAGGTCCAGCAGATACTCTATAATTTCCTGAGCAACGCGGCAAAGTTTACTCCCGCGCGTGGCAGAATTGAGATTGAAGCTCAATTCCCGTCACCGGGAGCGCGGGACACGGGGCCCGAGTCGCGAATGATACGAATTGCCGTAACCGATACCGGCTGCGGAGTTGCCGAGTTTGACAGGGAAAAGATATTTGAGAAATTTCGTCAGGCTGACGGCTCGCTGACCCGCGAATCGACCGGCAGCGGGCTGGGGCTTGCCATCTGTACCGAATTAGCCGCGATGCTTGCCGGCAGCATTGGGATGGAAAGTCCGCCAAATGGACGCAGTAATGGCTCTACGTTCTGGCTCGATATCCCAATTACACTTACAAAAGAAGAGAACCGGGCGACTGAAAAATAGAGCTTGTCTAATACAGCCCGTAATTGTTTTGTTCCGACGATGTCGGGTTAGGAGAAAATCATGCGTTTGAAATATTCATTTTTACTTCTTCTGTTTGTGAGTGCCGGTTCTTCTGTTGCAGCCGGTTTCGACCAGACTCATCCGTTTTCCATCCACGATATGCTGGCTATGGATCGACTTTCCGACCCGCAGGTTTCGCCGGACGGCAAGTGGATTGTTTTCGTGCTGCGCCATACGGACCTCGAAGAAAACAAAGGGCGGACCGACCTCTGGCTCGTTGGTGCCGATGGGACTGCTCTTCGCCGTTTGACATCACATAAGGCGGCGGATTCGAATCCACGCTGGGCGCCGGATGGCAAATCGATCTGGTTTGTATCGGCGCGATCCGATTCTTCACAGGTTTGGCGTATTGCGATTGACGGCGGGGAGGCCGAACGGGTGACGGAGCAGCCTCTTGATGTGGGAAATCTGATTGTCGCCCCTGATGGCCGGCACATTGCTTTTTCTATGGAAGTCTTCCCGGACTGCAATACGCCGGGCGAAACGAAAGACAGGCTCGATGAAATCGATAAAAGAAAAACGAGCGGACGAATCTACGAGAGCATCTTCGTCCGGCACTGGGATACCTGGAAAGATGGCCGGCGTTCGCATTTGTTCGTGATGCCCGCTGTGGGAGACCGGGCCGTGGATATGATGAGCGGCATGGACGCCGATACACCATCCAAACCGTTCGGCGGCCCGGAGGAGATAATATTTACTCCCGACGGCAAGGCCGTAATTTTTGCAGCCCGCTATGTGGGCGAGGAAGAGCCCTGGTCAACGGACTTCGACCTTTACTTGGCGCCCGTTGACGGCTCGGAGCCGCCGAAATGTCTGACTGAGAAAAACCAGGCGTGGGATACGAATCCTGTTTTTTCGCCCGACGGCAAGACTTTGGCTTACCTGTCTATGGCAAGGCCAGGCTACGAATCCGACCGCTTTCGCATTATCCTGCGCCACTGGCCGGGCAGCCTGGAGCGGGTCTTGACCGAAGGATGGGACCGCAGCCCATCGTCCATTTGCTTTTCGGCGGACGGAAATACCATTTATACTACGGCAGCCAATACAGGTCAGAAATCCCTTTTCGCCATCGATGTGAAAACCGGCGCAGCCCGGACCATCGTCAAGGATGGCCAAGCAGGTTCACCCGGCATCGCAAAGGAAAGAATTGTTTACGGTCTTTCTAATCTAAGCTCTCCTGTGGAACTGTATTCGGTAAATCCTGACGGCAGCGATGTGCGGCAAATCACTAAAATAAACTCAGGAAAAATCGCTGCTGCTCGCATGGGGCAATACGAGCAGTTCACCTTCGCCGGCTGGAACGATGAAACGGTCTATTGCTACGTGGTCAAACCGATCGATTTCGATCCCGGCAAGAAATACCCGGTCGCTTTTCTAATTCACGGCGGCCCGCAGGGATCTTTCGGCAACACTTTTCATTACCGCTGGAATCCACAGGCCTATGCCGGGGCCGGCTACGCTGCTGTAATGGTCGATTTCCACGGCTCGACCGGTTATGGCCAGGCCTTTTGTGATTCGATACGGGGAGACTGGGGCGGCAAGCCGTTGGAAGATTTACAGAAGGGGCTGGCTGCCGCTTTGAAACGTTATCCCTGGATGGACGGTGACAGGGTAGGGGCTCTCGGAGCTTCGTTCGGCGGCTATATGATAAACTGGATCGCAGGCAACTGGCCCGACCGCTTCCGCTGCCTTGTCAACCACGATGGCAACCTTTGCGAGCGCATGGCTTATTACGATACCGAAGAGCTGTGGTTCCCCGAGTGGGATCGTCTCGGCACCCCATGGGATAATCCTGAGAGCTATGAAAAGCACAATCCGGTCAACTTCGTCAAGAACTGGAAGACTCCCATGCTCGTAATCCATGGGGCGCAGGACTTTCGCGTGGCCGATACCCAGGGTCTGGGTACATTTAATGCCCTGCAGCGGCGGGGGATTCCCAGCAAGCTGCTCTATTTCCCCGATGAAAGCCACTGGGTTCTCAAGCCGGCAAATTCCATCCTCTGGCACGAAACCGTCATCGCCTGGCTCGACCAGTGGCTGAAATAAGATCCAACGATTATACACCTGGCGATATCTTTGGCTGCGCAGTGCAATATAAAAATAAAATTGACAATCGCCCCACTATTTGATAATCTTACTCAAGCAAGGCAAGGGCAGCAAGCGCAAGATATAAGACAGCCTTAATATGCCTGGGTATTTGGCACGACAGAGGGACATATTATGAAAGGTGAGTTTACGGCAATCATTGAAAATGCTCCGGAAGGAGGCTATTGGGCCATATGTCCGGAGATTCCGGGAGCAAATGGCCAGGGAGAAACAATCGAACAGGCAAAAGAAAGTCTCAAAAATGCGATAATTCTTATACTTGAAGATCGACTGGAGGATATTCGACGAGGCTTGCCTGATGATGCAATTCAGGAAATAATTGCGATCTAATGAAAAGAAGACAGTTAGAAAAAAGACTCAGGATTGCCGGCTGTTTTTTGAAGAGAGAAGGCTCATCACATTCGCTTTGGATAAATCCAAAAACAGGAATCATAGAGGCCGTACCACGCCACACTGAAATAAAAGAACCTCTGGCCCAAAAAATCTTAAAAAGTCTGAATGCTGAATAAAAGACTTTTTGAACCGAGGGTTAGGAAAGAATGATTATTTAACTCCCCAAATATTATGTGGTTTTTTGAGACGCCGACTTTGGATAAAAGATAAATTCAATTAAACATATTCGAATCTGAGCGAGCAAAAAAACAAATTTAACATAACAAGATAAAAATGGCGGGACAAGCCCTACCTCACCCAGGGCAAACGCATCTAAATTGCTGAATTTGGGCTGTTTTTGCCGATGTTTCCTATGTCAGGTTAAACAATTGCATAGGAGGCCAAGGATGGCAAAATCAATCCTGGAACATTTCGCAGATCTGCC
>Ga0307378_10000919_pt1 | contig 49071 bp, 46 predicted proteins | sample UN1MG_FD_202238 | JGI IMG/M metagenome (GOLD analysis project Ga0307378, IMG submission 202238) | Soil microbial communities from Risofladan, Vaasa, Finland - UN-1 | ecosystem: Environmental > Terrestrial > Soil > Coastal area > Acid sulfate soil | place: Finland: Risofladan, Vaasa | collected... | reverse complement strand
TATAATTATATTAGTATTATGAGTGAACTAATGGTTGATAAAGCAGAATCAGCCGGTTTAATTAAATCCTTAAAAATTAAAAATTATCCCGTTATCGCTAAAAGAGTTTTATATTTTGCTAAACTAAAAGATCAAAGGTTAGATAAATTAAAAAAGAGATTTTGGGACGAATTAAAGTTAATAATTTAAAAAATAGAAAAAGAAAGAGTTAAAAATAAATAAATTCATTTGATTAAAACTCCCGTTTGATCGAAATTCAAAAAGGCACTTATTTTCTCTTTAAGTGGATAAATTCCTTCTTTAACCAATGTGAATAAAAAAATTGCAAAAAAAACAATCGAACCTAAACCTGGGGCAAATCCGCTTAAAATATCCACAAAAGAAGACGAAGGATCCCAAGCAAATAATGTATATACTAGAGAAATTCCCGCCATCAAAATTGAAATAAAAGATATTATTGCAGCTGTTTTTCTACTTAAATTTAAATGTATTGGGCCAAGATCAAGTCGGAAATATTTGGGTTGTACGATAATTGATAATATTGTATGACTAATTATTTGCTCTTCGAATTCTACATAAACATTTAGAAATCGTCTCTCGTTCTCTTTTTTCTTCTTTTTGGCTTTTTTAGATTTGAGAGGCATAATAGAAAAAATCATTACTGGAGGATTAACCGCATCCTTCTTAACCTCAACTTTTCCAAAGATTGGATGTACTTCGAAACCTTCTCCAGCAATTTTAAGATCCAAAACTGGGGGTTCTTCCTTAGTTGTAACGATTCTAAATGTTGTTTCGTATACAGTTTTGCCCTCCTCATCTACAATCTTCAATTCTTTATGCGAAAAATAAACATAAAACAAATAACTTCGTTGTTCCATCATAACTGAATAATATTGAAGCCCCATATTAATTTCATATACAATTGGTTGAGGTTCTTCGGGAAAAACTATAGAAGGTTCTAGTTCTGATTTAGGTGGTGGAGTTCCAGGGCCAGCTAATGCATCTGATGGTGGGGGTGGAGGGGGTGCGGCAGGCGAGGGAGTTCTAGAGGGTGGACCACCAGCAGGTGGAGGTGGAGCACCAGTTTCTGAAGGTGCTGGTGATGGAAATGCTCTCGATTTTTTTTTGGCTTTTGGAGCTTCTCTCATCCTTCGAGACTCTTCCCTCTCCCGATCATCTCTTTTTAATAATTTTTCTTCTACATATTTTTCTTCTTTGTACTTTACTGTATCATCTGTAACTGATGCTAACATTTCGACATCTTCATCATAATAATCCTCTTCTTCTATCTCATAGACTTCGTCTTTCTTTAATTCCTTATATTCTTGCTTTTTAAGTTGTTCTTCAACTTCCTTCTCTGCTTTCTTTTTTCTTAATAATTTGAGTTGTTTTAACTTGGTGGTTTCAGCTAATCGTGTATTAGTTACAAAATCTATAAAATAAATATCTATACGATTTAATTGAGTATCCCCTAAAGACGCATAAATATCATCTAAAATTATACTAAGCCTTGTTGATTTCTTATAAATCCCTACAAACATAAAATCTATAATCTCTACCGATAATACGCATGATTTTTTATCATAGAATATCTTATTAGTTGGAATTTCAAGACTAGAAATACTTTTCAAAGATTCCAATTTCTAACTTACCTCTTTTTTCCTTTAATTAAGTAGTATTTAATTTTTAATAATTAATGAATTAACTTTTTATAAGTTTTTATAATGATATTATACCTAATATAATTATCAACTTCTTAATATTAAATAATAAACGTTGATTCAAAACAGGTTACCTAAAAAATTTTTAAATTTATTAATAATTCAAACAAAGTACAAATAAATAACAAAAAATAATGTGATAATTTTGCACGGAAAATATATTCTAACACATGATTTAGGAACATCTGGGAATAAGGCAGCTTTATTCGATTTAAATTTAGAACTTATTTCTCAGACAAAGGAAGGTTATCCTTTATATTATCCACAACCTGGATGGGCAGAACAAAATCCAGAAAATTATTGGGATGCTGTGAAAAAAGCAACTAATACCTTAATTCAACAGAGTAATATAGATCCCGATGAAATTTCAACAATAGTCTTCGATTGTCAAATGAACTGCACTATTCCCATAGATAATGAAGGCAATGCTTTAATGAACAGTATTAGCTGGTTGGACACTCGAGCAGCTCCATTAACTCGAAAATTTTCAAAAGGATTAATAAAAATCTCTGGTTATGGATTAAAAAATATACTAATGTTTCTCAAAATCACAGGAGGGGCACCTGGATTTAATGGCAAAGATCCTATTTCTCATATTTTATGGTTGAAAGAAAATAAACCAGAAATTTATGAAAAAACATATAAATTTCTAAGTGTGAAGGATTTTATTATTTATCGATGCACCAAAAAAGCTGTTACTTCAAGAGATTTAGGTCATACATCTTGGATGATGAATAGTAATCCAGGTATCTTTGAATGGTCAGATAAAATTTTAAAAAAATTCAAAATTGATGGAAATAAATTACCCGAAATAAAAAAATCTACTGATTTAGCAGGAGAATTAACAATTGAAGCTTCTAAAGAATTGAATTTGAAATCTGGAACTCCTGTATTTGTAAGCTCCGGTGATTTAACTTCTGCTGCTTTAGGGTCGGGCGCAATTATAGATAATAAACTAATTATATGTTTAGGAACATCAGATTGGGTGGCATTTCATACTTCTAAAAGATTAAAAGATATCGCTCATTATGCTGGCAGTATAAGTTCTTCTCAAGAAAATTATTTATGTATTTCAAAGCAAGAAACAGGTGCTACATGTTTAGACTGGGTGGTACAACATATGTTTAGAAGCGAGTTGGAAAGATTTAAAGGAAACACAAAAGAATTATATTTACATTTAGATTCGATTACAGAAAAAGCTGAAGTTGGTTCTAAAAATCTCATTTTTACTCCATGGATGTTTGGGGAAAGGAGCCCTATAAATGATCCAAATGTTAGAGGGGGTTTCTATAATCTAAGTCTTGAACATACGAGGGATAATATTTTAAGGTCGATTTATGAGGGAGTTGCTTTTAATATTAAATGGTCTTTAATCGTTATAGAAAAGTTAGTAGGCAAATCTGAAGAGATTAATTGCATTGGAGGAGGAGCAAAATCTGATGTCTGGTGCCAGATTCTAGCAGATGTACTTAAGCGAAAAATAGTTCAGATGGAGACTCCCGATTTAGCTGCTGCAAAAGGATCTGCCATAATCTCTATCGTTGGACTAAGGCTTTTAAGTAAATTTTCAGATGCTATACCCATGATTAAAATCAAAAAAGTCTTTGTACCTAATACAGAAAATGAAGAAATTTACAATAGACTCTTTAAAGAATTTGTAAATATCTATAAAAGAAATAAAAAAATGTTTAAAGCTCTAAATCTCTAAAATAGGATTTAAACATTGCTAAATCATCTTTAATATCCTTTATTTTTTCTATGATCTTATCATGTCTAATAATTTTTGAAATAGCTTCTTCTACAATTTCAAGATCCTCATATGCCTTAGGGTTTTCATAGGTTTGACTTTCAATATTTCCCTTCCAAGGTTTTAATTTTGGTTTAGATTCGATACTTCTTAAATTCCAATTAATTTTAACTTTATAGTCCTCGGTTAAAGGTTTTAAATTAGCTTCAACCCATCTTTGAATAATCCATGGAGCATATTCATGCAATTTATCAAAATCAAAATCTAAATCATGTCTCCATTCATATTGATGATCCCAATTCCCTACTGCTAAATAATTCTCATTGTCTGATTTATCTGGAGGAAAATATTTCCAAGTATTTCGGTTTATTTTTTCATCTCTAAATGGTCTACCCTCTGCATATTGGAAAAAGTAACCTACTTGTTCTAAAATATTTTGGTCATTTAGGTTTTTTTTCAGATAAATCTCAATTTGGGTTATGTCTATTTTACTCTTAATTATTTGTTCTTGAAATAGCTTAAAAATTACATTCTTTGCTTCATTTGGATGACTCTTCCCAGTAAAAATTGGATAATATGTAAAACAAAAATATTCAGAGCTTAAATCAGGAGTTGCTTTATAGATTTCAACCCAGCACTCTAAAGGTTTAATGAATACATTAGATTTAATGATATTGATAATTAATAATACATCTGCAATTATTCCAATAATTATAATTAATACAAATAATATCAGACTGAAAAATATCGATGCAAGAAAGTATGAAAGCGCAATATAGATAAGCAAAGCTCCAGCAATAAAAAAGAAAGCTATTAAAGAATTATAAGCTTCATGCTCCTTATCTTTTTTTGAATATAATATTACTGGCGCATTTTTTATAACAATATCTTTCCCAAACTCATTAATAAATTGTTGGAAATCAACCTTATTCCATTCAGAAAATGACATTATGAAACCAATAAAATCCTATTTATTTAAATTTGATTTGATCAGATTAAAATATTAATATTTTTTAAATTTTAGCCGAAGGTATTGAGATTATTTCTTTTCTTATGCCATTAAATTTCTTGACAAATAAATAAAAGTCCACTTAGATAACAGTAATAATTATATCACAAAATACATTGGTTTAATTGATGCAAAGGATAAAACTTGATTAATTTTGCTCCTTGTAATTTAGATTATCTATAATAATTTAATTTATAATTAAGAAAAATAAATAATTCAATTCACTTTTGAAATTTTTAATTGGTATTTTGTATTATAGATCTTGAAGTTATTTATGGTTGATTTTGATGAATTTTTAGATTATTTAAAGAGTCAAGATTTCTATAGAGGTCAGATATCTCATATTGAACATATTCCTGAGTCATTGCCCCGTTTTGATGAATTGAATACACCAATTCGGAAGAGACTTCAACGATGGTTAGATAATAATAATATCAAATTATGGCGCCACCAAGCTCAAGCAATTAATTCAATTCGTGAAGGCAAAAATACTGTAATAGTTACATCAACAGCTTCAGGAAAATCTCTTTGTTATAATCTCCCTGTTTTAAACTCAATTTTAGAAGAACCATCTACAACTGCAATCTATGTATTTCCCACTAAAGCTTTAGCTCGAGATCAATTCAATATCTTATCAAATCTATTAAAAGATGTTAATATAAAACAAAATCGGATTGGCGTTTATGACGGTGATGTCGAACCGAATGAGAAAAGATTCATTCTGAATAATGCTAACATTATTCTTACTAATCCCTATGGATTGCATTTTTATTTACCCTGGTTCAAAAAGAACTGGAGAAGAATCTGCCAGAATTTAAAATATATTATTTTAGATGAAATTCATATCTATCGGGGGATTTTTGGATCCAACTTTGCTTTGCTACTTAGAAGATTAAAGAGATTGCTTGAAACTTATAATGTGAAACCTATATGGATTTTATCAAGTGCTACAATCTATAATCCTAAACAGTTTTGTGAAAAATTAGTAGGTGAAGAGTTTGTTGTTGTGGATAGAGATCACTCTCCTTCGGGTGCAAAAAAAGTAATTCTATGGGATTTACCGTATGATGAAATTTCCAATAAATATCTCTCAGCTCATCAAGAGACTAAAAATTTATTTGTGAGTCATTTGAGAAATGGAATACAAACTTTAACCTTCACACTCTCAAGAAAAATGGCTGAATTACAAGCTATATGGACAAGAAAAACTTTACCTACTCTAAAAGATAGAATTTTCAGTTATCGAGCAGGTATCAGTAAAAATAAAAGAAGAGAAATCGAACAAAATTTCAAGCAGAAGAAAATCTTAGGAATTAGCTCTACTAATGCGCTTGAATTAGGAATTGATATAGGTTCTCTTGATGCGACGATTAGTTCTGGCTTCCCCTCAACAATCTCAAGTTTCAGACAGCAAATTGGTCGTTCCGGAAGAGGTACCGATCTATCCTTATCAACTCTTATACCAATGCAAAATCCCTTAGACCTTTTCTATATCCATAATCCAGACAAATTATTCGGACCAATCCAAGAGGAAGTTCTGATAACACTGCAAAATAAATATATTCTAAGAAATCACATCTGCTGTGCAAGCAAGGAGAGTCCAATAAGAGTTGATGAATACGATAAATTTGGTATTCAAGATAAAAATCTATTTTTAGAATGTTTAGAAGAATTAATTTCAGAATCTTTGCTAATGAAAAGAGGAGATCGTTATTATTGGAATAGTGATTTTTTTCCTAATGAAAAATATGGATTAAATGATTTATCGAGTCGAAGTTATAAAGTCCTACTAAGAACTGAATTAGCTGAAGAACTTTTAACTGTTGAGGATGAAAGTTTTGTTTTCCGTGATTTACACCAAGGTGCTGTGTATCTTTATGAAGCAGAAACTTATTTAGTAGAAGAACTAGATATAAATGAGAGATTAGTCTTCCTGAAAAGAACAGATGTAGATTTTTATACTCAATCCTTAAAACATACTGATATCACTACTCTTAAAGTGATCTCAGAAAAGAAAGTAGGTCCAAACAACAATATTGAAGCCTTTTTTGGAAACGTGAAAGTAGAGCATGAATATTACTCTTATAAAGTTATTGATACAGTAAATCAAGAGATTCGCTCAAGACATCCACTAGAAGATATCCCTATTGTGGAATTTGAGACTCAATCCGTATGGTTTTTAATTCCTTTTGAAGATCAAAAAGAATTAGAATTGGCTGGTTATGATCTTGGTGGAACTATCCATGCTATAGAACATGCAATGATAGCAATGGCTCCCGCATTAGCTCAAATTTCTCGATGGGATTTAGGTGGCGTCTCAATCGATTTTGATCCTGTCAAGCAACAACCCATAATTTATATATATGATGCATATAGAGGGGGTATAGGAATATCTGAAGCATTATTTTACAGTTTAAATGAATTATTAGAAATCACTTATACATTGATTAATTCCTGCAACTGCAAAAGTCCTGATGGTTGTCCTTGCTGTTGTCTTAGCCCAAAATGTGGAAATAATAATGAACCTTTAGATAAAAAAGGAGCCATATTTCTATTAAGAAAACTTATCAAAAGTATTGATTATAACATAAACAATTAGGATATTAAAATTAAAATCGTTAGAAATTCTCAGAAATTTGAATTTAATGTAAAATTTTTAAATTCTGAAATTATATTTATATTTAACACCAGATAAAAACCTATAGAATTAGGTATAATAATTAAAATTATTGGGTATTTGGGTTGTCATACACTTCCACGTTCAAAATTGTAATCTTTGGTGATTCTCAGACAGGAAAGACTACATTAACTCATAGATTTTTGACAAATTTATTCAAAGAAGATATTACTATGACTCTTGGTGTAGATTTTCACCTAAAGGCTATTGAGTCAGATGGAGAGATGGTAAAACTCCAGATTTGGGATTTTGCAGGAGAAGAACGATTTAGATTCCTCTTTCCTTCTTATATTAGAGGGGCTAATGGAGCAATTTTTATGTATGATATTACGAATTATGGCTCACTTGCTCATGTAGATGATTGGTTTGAAATTCTCGATAAGGAAATCAATTATAAATTACCAATCGTGTTTGTTGGCGGAAAGACTGATTTAATGCATCTTAAAGAAGTTTCTACAAAAAAAGCAATGGATTTAGCAATGATTAAGGGTGCAGATGGCTTTATCGAGTGTAGTTCTAAAACTGGTGAGAATGTTCATAAAATTTTTAACTTACTGACAAAATTAATCCTTAAAAAAAGGGATTCACACTAATCCTATGTTTATAACTTTAAATTTAGGGAATTAAGTTTTTTAGGTTCAGGTAGTCCTGTAATAGGATCCCACATTCGATATTCATAGAAGAAATTTTTTAATTTATTAAAATTGGGAAATCTTCCTGCTGACCCTCCACTTTCAAATGGTTTTAATAAAATTTGAGGTATTCTATCGTCTAAAGGGGTTAATCCCATTTTAATATTGAAAATTCTTTTCATATTCGCAATTCTTTCACCATATAATTTAACTTCTTTAAGTCCAAAATTTAATCCTGTTGCATATTTAATGATATCTGCATTTTGAGAAGGTAAGGGGTTACAAAAAGAACACATTATCATTGAGCTATAAAATGCTCTATAATCCATTAGTAAAGAACAACATTTTGCCATATCCATATCATCCTTATAAGTATCAATTTGCTTAATACCTAGCTCCTCCAAAGGAATACCCATTAATACATAATAAGCATCGCATGCATTATGAGAAGGACCACGGGGTCCTATTCCATAAGCAATTGACATTCCATAGTTAGAACGACTATCATGATATGTTACCTCCATTTTATCTACTGCTGCAATTTCCTCTTTATTAATTTTAAATTTTTCAGCAAAGTAACTAGACCCTTCTGCAAGGATATTACCAATCCCTTCTCTATTAACAATTTTTTCTAATAAGTGCTCCACTTTATCCATTTCTCCCCATTCAATGTTTAATCCATCTAAATCTTTTGAATTTATATTCTTCATGTTATAGTGGTAAATTAAACTACTAATAACTCCACTCGTACTAACTGTATCAATTCCAAAGTCATTACACTTTTTATTAATATGAGCTATCGATTTTAAATCATCATTTAAGACTAAACTGCCAAAACCGCAGATTGTTTCATATTCAGGACCTTTAATTTCATCAGTTTTGTATTTTCCTTCTTTAATTTCAATAATTCTTCCACATCCTATTACACAAGAATGGCAAAAAGCTTGTTTTACTAATATTGTTTCTGCCATAGTTACCCCCGATAAGTTTCTTGCTTTTTCCCATTTAGGTTGTGTATGATATTTTATAGGCAATTCACTTGTAATATTATACATATCAAGAGCGGCAGCAGTTCCATACTTACCTAACATTTGTGTCGCGAATGAAGATTTAACATATTCCCGTGCAATTTTTATAGCATTATCTAATTTTTCTTTGTCTGCTACATTGAGATTTAAATTAGTACCTTTAGCAATGATAGCTTTTAGCTGCTTTGAGCCAAAAATAGCACCCATACCTGTTCTACCAGCAGCTCTTTGCTCAGAAATTATATTTGCATATTTTACAAGGTTTTCCCCAGCTAATCCTATACAGGCTACCTTTGCCTTATTGTCTCTAACAACTTCTTTAAGCGTTTTTGTTGTTTGGAACGTTCCCTTTCCCCATAAAAACTCCGCATTCTTAATTTTAACTTCACTATCTTTTATTTCAATATATACAGGTTTTTCTGAAGCACCAATTATTTCAATACCATCGTATCCCGCTTTCTTCACTTCAGCTCCAAACCAACTTCCACAATTAGATTCCCCCCAAATTCCTGTTAATGGTGATTTAGAACATACAACCCATCTACCCGTATTCGGAGTAAAAGTTCCATTTAACGGACCTGTCATTATCAATAGAATATTCTCTGGAGAAAGAGGATCTGTATCTCGTTCTAACTTATCATATAGATAACGACAAGCATAACCAGCTCCTCCTAAGAAATCCTTTGCGATTTCTTCGTTTAAGGGCTCAATAGAAATTTCTTTGGTTGTAAGATTAACTTTTAAAATCTTTCCTCTAAAAGAATGTAAAATGTTAGAGCACCAATTTGTATCTTTTTAAAAATCTATTTGATATTTAAAAATTCATTTTTTATTTAATTTATTTCTCGTTTATTTTTTATAACTAAAATTTGAAAGGTAAAACTTTATAGATCATTAAATAAATTTTTTTAAAACAAGTAATTTCAATAATCAATATGAACTCAATAAAATATTTAAAATGGAGTGATCTTATCTCTCCAACAATGAGTCCTGATGAATATCTGAAAATTTATAGAAAAAAAATTAATAAAGTCTATGAAAGTTATGATCCAAAATCAGAAATCCTTGAGGAAATTAAACTTTTTCTTAAAAATAAACAAGAAAAATTAAAAATTATTGTTTTAGGTGCTGAATGGTGTCCTGATTGTTCGAGAAACGTACCAAGAATGATAAAATTAGTTAAAGTTATCAATACAAAAGATATCGAGTTAAAAATTTTATACGGCATAATGAAAAATGCACTGTATAAACCAGGTGAGACGATTTGGCATAAACAGCGTTCACCACCAGAAGCAACGGATCCAAAGTTTGAATTAAAAGCCATCCCAACTTTTTATTTCTTCAATAAGAATGGTGAGTATATTGGTGTCATAGTTGAAAATCCAAAGTTGACTTCTACTTTAGAAGAGGATATTTTGGAGATTTTAGAGAAAAAGATCTAAGAAATTTATAAGATAGCTTATCATTTTTTTATGCTACCCTTTTTCATCTTAATTTTAATCATCTTGATATTTAATTTTAAAATCATCAAAATTTAAATTTTAAATAAGTTATAATAATTTTATGTCAAAATTAAAAGTAAAGAGAGTAATTATATTTAAGCACGGAGTATCTTATTACATTCTTGAGGGTACCTTAAAGAGCTCAGGAAAATTTGAAATTGAGTTTAAGATTGATGAGATGAATGATGTATTAAAATCACTTTTTGTTTTAGATACAAGTAAAAAAGGGTATATATCCTCGATTTCTTATGATGCTGCATTAGATACTGACCAATTACTAAAATCCATAATGTTAAACATTCCTGATAGAGATTCTTTTTCTTCCCTAGTAACGCAAATAAAAGGAGCTGACGTTTTTTTAATCGTAGGGGGTGCTAAGAAAATTTCAGGGAAAATAATGGGTATCGAATATTCAGAAAAAGTGAATAAAGATGAGAAGATTACTGAAAAATTATTAATACTCCATCAAGATGATGGTACAATAACTAAATATAACTTTACAGAAATTCGTTCTTTAGAAATAATAAATGAAGAAATCAAAAAGGATTTGAAATTCTTTTTAGATACAGTTATAGCTGGAAAGAAGAAAGATGCTAAAAAAATAATAATAAATTGTGAGTCTGGAGGAGATGATGAAGTTGAAAGAAACATTTTCGTGTCGTACATTCGTGAAAGTCCTATCTGGAAAACTTCCTACCGTTTAATTATGAGCAAACAACAAGCTTTAGAGCAAAAATGTTTACTTTCTGGCTGGGGCCTTATTGAAAATACCACTAATCAAGATTGGGACGACATTGAATTATCTTTAGTAGCTGGTATGCCAGTTTCATTCATTTATGAATTTTATAGACCAATTTTCATCCAACGACCAATAATTCAACCACCGAAAGTTTTAAGTGCTAGGCCTACAGAAATTGAAGAAGGATTGGAAATGGAAAAATTTGAGGATTATGCTATGGCAGAAATAGCAGCAAAACCAATGGCAATGAAGAAAAGAGCTATAGCCTCAACTACAGGAGCTCGCCCTCCTCCTACTCCTAGTGGATTTGGAGGTATGCAAGGTATTATGTCTGATACAGAAGTTTATGATAAGGTGAAATCTCAAGTAAAAACTCAAACAAAAGATTTGGGAGAATTATTTGAATATAATATCTCGAATCCAGTAACAATTAAACGAAAGCAATCTGCTTTAGTTCCAATACTTACTGAATCGATTAAAGCAAAGAGAATTTTACTTTATAACAAAAATGAAAATGATCAAAACCCTAATGCTTGCCTGGAAATTACAAACAACACTAATCTTACACTAGAAAGAGGGCCAGTAACAATTATTTATGATGATAATCTTGCTGGTGAAGCTATTATCCCTTTTTTGAATAAAGATGATACCAGATTATTGAATTTTGCTATCGAACAGGCTATAATAATAAATCATGAACAGAAATCTGAGAATTTAAGTGTACATAAAGTTACGTTTAAAAGTGGTTACTCTTATGAATACTATTTTACAAATTTAATGACCACCTATAAAATTAAAAATAAAACTGATGAAGAAAAGGAGCTTTACCTTGATCATCCAAAAACTTATGAATACAAGGTTATAGAGAAACCTATAGAACCAGAAGAAACTGCTAATTACTGGCGATTCAAAATCACATTAAAACCAAAGGATGCAATTGTTTTTAAAATAAAAGAACAAAGAGAAAATTATTCAAGCATATATTTGTGGAATTACAGTAGAGAGGATTTATTAAAACGAGTAGGTTTTTATGTCAAAAAGAAATTTATCGAATCAGATATTGAAAATCGTTTAAAAGAAATCGCAGAATTAATCAAAACCTTAAATGATTTAAGATCTAAACAAGAAAAGCTAGATGAAGAGAGAAACAATATGACTGATGAACAATCTCGCTTAAGAGAGAATATCTCTGTTTTAGGTGATGATAGTCAATCAATTTCGCTAAAGGAAAGATACATAAAAAAGTTAAGCGATCAAGAAAGTAGATTTGAGGAAATAAATAAAGAACTTAAATTAATGGATAAGAAAATCCAAGATTTAAATAAAACAATTGAAGAAAAAATGAATTCTCTCTCGCTCCCATAATTCCAACAAAAATTAATTCTTTTTATTTTATTATGCAAAAACAAATGGAAATCCCCCGTTTTAGAAGTTTATTATACCGTAGTGGGTGGCTCTATAACGCAATTACTAGGAGATTATACAATCAAGATACAAAATTTCTCACAATTGCTTTACTAGTTGGAAAGGGGCCAAAAAGAGTTTTAGATTTACCGTGTGGTACCGGATATTTAATGCGTTTTCTACATCCCATGATAGAATATGAGGGTGTAGATTTAAATCATCGATTTTTAAAACGAATAAAAAATAAGGAGCTTAAACTGAGAAATATTAAATTAAAGAAAATAATATTACGTCAAAAAAACATATTTGACTTTAAGAACTATCAGGGGGAGAAGAAAGATGTAATTGTTATTAGTGATATTCTGCATCATATTTATCCAAAACATTTTGATTTAATTAATATGGCTAAAAATATCGCACACAAAATTATAATTTGTGAACCTTATACAGTTAAACCTAAAGAGGTTTCTGCCAGGGATAAGATTTTAAAGGTCGTTATATATTTAGGTAAACATCTGCCGAAAACTTTATTCAAAATGGTTGATTTCTTCTTTTTAGACAATGATGGTATTAATTCATACCAAAAAAGATCGCAGTGGATTCATAACAAACAGAGTCTTAAAGATTTATATAAAACAATGGGATTTAATAAAATCTACAATATTTCTGATGAATATATCGGTATTTGGGAACCATAGAAATGAGTAGAGGGGTAATACCACAATGAAAATCACATTATCACTATGGGATACGGGAGGACAAGAACGATTTGATTTTTTTAAAACTGACTTTTTTAAAGGTGTTGCCGCATTAGGTCTGGTTTTTGATTTAAGTCGCCCTGATACTTTTAATAAAATAGATGAATATTTCAAGGAAATAAGAAACAGGTCTGGTAATATACCTATTTTTTTAATTGGTAATAAGAACGATCTAAGGCAAGATATTGGAGAAACCATACCTAAAGAAAAAATAATTCAAAAAGTAAATCAATATTATTTATTTGAATATATCCAAACTTCCGCTTTAGAAAATGAAAATGTAGAAAAATTATTTTACAGATTAGCCATCACAGCTTTACTCGATTTTAAACCTAGACTTGGAGAAGTCGTAGATTACAACCATTTTAGGTTTAAGATTTTACTTGCTGGGGCTGCAGCAGTTGGGAAATCTTCCCTAATAAGAACATTTACTAAAAAAAGCTTTGAACAAGATTATAAATTAACTATTGGTTTAGACTTTATGATACAGGATCTTGAAATTCATGAAGAGGATCTCCCAAACGAAACTCTGGAACTCATTAAAAAATCAACTAAAAGTTATAAAAAATTAATTAAAAAATATCGTAAGAGAGAAGAAATATCTGAGATTATAGAAACATTAAAAGACACATAAGAATATTTATTAATTTCTCAAAATTTCTCCTTTCTGAGTATAATAGGATTATACAAAATGTGTTTGGCTAGCAATCATATCTGCCTCATGTACTAAATTTGCTAGCTCATTCATATCTATTGGATAATATTTACTCCATGGACCATGATGGAATATAATTGCTTTATACATCTCATCATCATAGAACAGAACATGCTTATTATTTCTAAGTACGGCTAATGCTTCTTCAACATGGTAATGCCTTCCCTCATAATTGAACTTCCTTACAATTTCATCATGAACTTTATCTAATTCTTCGCGTGCTACTGTAATCTTAGATGTAATGTCCTTTTTTTTATAAGAATAATACGAAACTTTACCAAAATCGTGATATATTGCAGTTAGAACTGCTTTTTTAACATTAACTTGATAACTCTTGGAATTGCTTAACTTATAAGCATAATTTGTAACCAATAGAATATGATCAAATAGACCACCTTCATACCCCCCATGAAAACCTCTTAAAGCTGCAGGTAACTTCCTTGATTCTATTAAAATATCCTTTACAATTTTTCTCGCTGAATCATCTAGTTCAATAAGTTCAAAAAAGAAATCAAATCCTTTATAATCAAAAGTTAGTTGCTTTTCAAGATCTTTATTTATGAAATGATTAATATCTGACAAGTCATTTTTATTAATCTGAGGTAGTTCAATGATTTTTGTATTAAATTCTGTTAATAGTCTGTGTGCTAATCCAGAATCTTGATTATTTAGAATGTAGAAAAATTTCACAATATGCTTACAAAATCTGTTATTGGGTTTTTTTCGTGCTAAATAATCAGGACAATCATGATATATCATATCATATAGGGTTTTCTGTGAAATATCAACTTTAAGCTTATACGGAATTAATTTATTACCTTGTACTTCTGCTTTAATTAATCCAATTTCTTTATCTATTTTTAGAATTCTTATGCAATTACTTGAAATTGATTCTGCTCGATCTAAAGTACTTTTATCGGTTAAACTTTTAAGTATTTCTGCAAAATCGTTTTGAATAACCATTATTTATTATACCAATTCAAAAAATTATTTAAAACAATAGTCTTATATTAATTTAAGTTTTTAAACCAAAAAAAATTAAATAATCATATCCTTATTATCTTAAAAAAATTTAGGTGTGTGAAATTTGAGTATTGATGAACTCCAAGAAGAAGTGGATAAGTTATTAGAAGAAATGGATGAACTTCAAGAAGTATGTGACACACTTCCGCAATGCGATGAAGATGATGGGTGTGCTACATGCGAGACTAATAAAAAAATTGAAGAACTTGAACAAAAAATAGAAGAACTTGAAAATAAAGTAGAATCATTACTGGGAGAAGAAGAAGAGGATGAATAATATCTCCCGCTTATATGATTAAAAACAAAACTTTTCTTTTATTTCTTATATCTTAATTTATCTTTATAAATTTTTAAAGAGATATCTTAAGTTTCTTGACATAATAAATTGCTGAATTTGTCTGCTTCCTCCAATTATCTCTTGAATTCTCGATATGTTTAAATAGTCATGCATTAAGGTATTATCACACACGCCTGCACCTCCCATAAGATTTGCTGATTCGTAGCAAACTTCCTTAGAAAGTAAAGCACAACTATATTTATATTGGCTCCCTAGGGCAACAAATGCACGTGATATGTTTTCAGGCAATTTACCACCGTATTTCTCCATCTTTTCATCGTAAGTCTCGCAAAATTTCAAAATGCCATGGGTAAGAGCTGTTGTCTTGGCTAACAAATCTGTTAATATAAAACCTACACCTTGAAATAGTAGTATTTCTTTATCGAACTGCTTTCTCATGTTAGCATAGATAATTGCGTGTGCTAACGCTCCCCAGCATTCACTTACACCTCTCACTGCAATTGAAATCCTTTCAGGGATCAGTCCTTCGAAGAGATGTTCACGGCCTTTACCGATTCCACCAAGCACGTACTCCTTAGGTACTCTTAAATTTTCTAATTTTTCCTTACCAAGGTATAGTTTAGGAACCCATGGTATACCTACTCTCTCACATATCCATCCCTCCCAAGATGTATCGATTAGAAACTGGGCCATTAAGTTTCCATTGTTTTTTTCAGCAGTAGCATATGCAACTGCCCATTTTGACCGTGGAGCATTCGTATTAAAAATTTTAGTTCCATTTAAGATGAAACTGCCATCCTCCTGTTCTTCACATGTAGTAAGCATATGAACTGCATCTGAACCTCTTTCGGGTTCAGTAATCAATAAACATCCTGTGGTTTTCCCAGTTACTAACTCCTTTAAAGCTTCTAACCGTATAGGAATATTTTCATGATGCTCGTATATCGGGTTAATACAAATAACAGTCGCTCCACTGCCCATTGTAAATTGAGGATCAAAAAAGTCAAGTGCCAATATTCTCATAAAATCCATAGTCATTCCAAATTCCTTATAATTCATGTCAATACATTCATACGCATGTTGGCGAGTTATATATCCTTGTTTACCAAAATCAGGATACCATTCATAAACATCTTCTTCGAGACCATGTGTTACTTTTTTCTCTCTTTCATATTTTAAGCAAAAATTTTGGACTTCTTTAAGAAAGGCAAATTGGTTTTCACTAAGCATAATAGATAAATTCTCATTAAGAAAATTATATCTATTAGTAAGACTTAATTTTTCTAAAATTTCATCATTTATTACTTGAGTTTCAAATCTTCTGTCCATATTCATCAATTTCCATTATATTTTGTTGTAAAATCATAATGTTTGATATTGTTATAATTTTTTTTAATTTCTTAAAAATAAAATTATTTAAAGAAGTTGAACGAACCTTATTATGGAATTTTAAGTTATATTTAAAATGAAATTCTATTCTATAAATTTCAAATTATAATAATCAAATTTAGAGATGAATAAAATGGCTGAAAAACAAAAATTTGAGACCCAAGTAATAAATGATGAGATTCTCGAGAAGTTAAACCTTAAAAATCGATATGCTTTCGTTAATAATAACTTAACTCCACTGTTATCTCAAGACGAATTTAATTTTTTCCGGAAAGTTCAGAGATTCTGTCTTAGGTTCGAGAAGAAAAATGAAATTACTCATGGTCCTGAGGAAGATGTATATGATTGGATTCCTGCCTTTGGAGCAGAGGGTTTCATCACTCGACAACATGCATTTGAAATGATTGACTTGAATTATCCTGAGTGGGGTTTAGCAGCAGATATGCTTCGCACAATCGCAATTGATAATTTTGATCCCCAATTTTCTATGGCGGGGGGAGCTACAGTCTTAGCAATTAATCCCATATATGAGCATCATGATAACATACCAGCAAGACTTGATGCTTTAAAGGAGTTAGTGACTGGTCAATCACCTGGTGCAATTCTTATTACTGAGCCAGAAAGGGGATCAGATGCCGTCCACCAATTGACAACCTGTGAGGAACAGGAGGATGGTAGTTTCATCTTAAATGGAGATAAAGTATTTAATACAAATGCCCCCAAATCCAAATGGGTCGTTGCTTATGCCACTGCTGAACAAAATAACGGGAATATGATGGCTCAATTTTTAATAAATACAAACTGGGAAGGATGGAGTTGCAAACGTGTAGGAATACCATGGACACCTAAAGTTTTTATAGGGAAAGAGAAATTTAGCAATTTAAGAGTACCAAAGGAATATATATTAGGTTCCGTGGGAAAAGGAAGAGAACACCTTTTTGAAGGATTGGTCCCAGAAAGGATTGCGATTGCGTATGGAGCGATTGGACAATGTTGGGGCTCTCTCTCACATGCTGTAATATATGCCAACTTAAGAAAGCAATTTGACCAAGAAATATTAAAATTTCAAGGAGTAGGGTTCTTATTAGCAGATCTATGGGCTAAGGTGACCAATCTTACATTTGGACTTTTGAAGTTCTGTGAGGGTTTTGATGAGAAATTTCAGAAATTTGAAGGTAATATTCCTCGGAATATTAACCAAGCCATGGTCGCAAATGCTTCTCAATTTAAATATCAAGCTACAGCACTTTCAAAGGAAGTTTGTTATGAAACAGCTAACCTTATGGGTGGTGCTGGACTATCAGATAATACGCTCATGCAAGACTATTTAAACATATCGAGAATCCAAGAAATTATTGGTGGAAGCAGACAAATACAACAGTATATAATGAGTTTATCTCTGAGAACTTTGTATAAAATGTCTGTTTCATAACAAAATAAATAATACAAAATTTTATTCATTTTATTTTTCTTTTTATTCGGGGATTAATCTGAAAGTTCCTTCTAAGTTATCTGAGATTGCTTTTCGTGTAAATAAATAGGGAATATACTTGCCTTTTACCCATAATTTTATTAAATCCTTGTAATGTTTATGAAAAGGTAACCCAGATTGTCCTCCTGGTAAAGCACCAACCGATTTATCCCAATCGGATAAATCATGTATTTGGCGATAGGAAGGTCCCACAATAACATCATAATTACTTAAAGGATCATAATATCCATTGTTAAGTGTATTCGCATCCCCCCCAAGTTTAAAAGGACCTGCATTTAACGTCTTAGCATCTTTATTAACGAGTGAAAAGGGATGAGTAAGTGTAAGTTTGTGTAAATTACCCCACTGCCACATTTTATAATTAGATGATAATTTATCTGTTAGAAAATTAATTGTATTTTTAAATGAATTAAATAGTGTACCTTCAAGTTCATCTAAATTTTCTCGGTATGAGTCGATAATTCTCTTTAGATTAAATGGGCGACTTTTACAAAATAACTTCACTATTTCTTCACCTAAACTAGTTGTTAGAATGATTTCAAGGGTCTTCTGATGCCATACTTTAAAAATAGTACCAGCAATACTATTTTTAGTTAAATAAAAATCCCATTCTGTCTATATTGATATAAAATTTTTGTATTCTTCTGATTTTTTAGTAGATTTTAGATGTTTTAACATAATAGGTAATAATTCAGCAGCTTCTTCAGTATATCTATCAAGTTGAAATTTCTTAAAATCTTCAATTGAAAATTTATCTTTTGATTTCATTAGCTTTTTTAATCTAATTTGTCTATATGGTTCTATCCTATCTTGTGCTATCAATAGTCCATTTGGAGCTTTATCCTCGTTAAAATTGGCTGTATAAACAAAACCTTCCTTAGGATTATATAGTGAGAATAATTGTTCAAACGAGGATAGACTCTTCCAATTATATTTTTCATCTGTACCGGGAGTTATTGTAGCACCATCTCCATAATTTCTTATAGGAATTCTTCCACCATGTTGATGACCAATATTCCCATTTACATCACCATAAATAAAGTTTTGAGGATTAATTGTTACCTGTTTTATTCCCTCTCTAAATTCTTGCCAATTTGAAGCTTTATTAATGTGAACAAAGCCCGTAATGTTTTTTTGAAGCTCTGGTGCAAAACTTGACCACCTTAGTGCATATTTACCCGGTAGATTAAACTTATAAAATCTTTGATTATTTTCAAAATATTCCACAACAGGGCCAAATTCTGATATTAAAACTTCATGCTCTAGGGGTTTAGATTTACCTTGAACTGTGATTTGTTCTTCAATTACTTCAAAATCTATCCAATTTCCATTAAATTTATACTGTTTCTGATTTTCTGGATTTAACTCTAATTCAAACAAGTCTATTGTATCGGCGGTTACATTTGTTAATCCCCAAGCTATATTTTCATTATGTCCTATAACTATCATAGGTAGTCCGGGAAGTGAAGTACCTATTACGTTTAATTCTGGACAATTTAGATGTATTAAAAACCATAAAGTAGGATGTGTGAGAGTAAGATGTGGATCGTTTGCTAACATTACTGCTCCAGATTCAGATTTGTTGGGGCTAACAGCCCACGCATTACTACCAGTAGTTCCCTTAACAAACGTCTCTGAAAAAAAAGGAATGAACTGTTTAGCTTTTTCAAGTCCTAATTTTATGATTAAATGCTCACGGATTACTTCTAAAGGAAAGTTCCAACTACTTAGATTCCATTCAATCATACTAATTATTTTAAAACAATCTTCAATCAGCCATTCACGTGGTTTAATATTTAAGATTGAAAATTCAATTGGAAGGTTCTTTTGAAGCTTTTTTATACCGACATTTACACCATTAACATAAGCATTTATCCAATGATATTCTTCCGAATCTTTATTCTTTTCTAAATTTGATGCACAGTTTTTTGCTAACCGATGCAATCCAATTGTTCTATAATATTTATCACTCAGAAGTGTTGCTTTTCCTATTAGTTCTGATAATTCACCAGATATTAAACGCCTAAATGTTTCCATTTGCCACAATCTATGTCTAGAATGGAGATACCCTTGAGTAAAATACACATCATTTAATGATTTTGCATAAACGTGTGGAATTCCCCAATTATCCCATAAAATTTCAACTTCTTCTTGAATTCCCTTTATTTTTTCAGATCCTGATATGGGTGGAAATGCATTTTTAGCAATATTAAGTAAATTTTCCACTTTTCAAACCTTTTATATTTTATACTTTTATTATTAATTAAATCAAAATGTATTAATAGTATAAGCCTTAAAAAAATTTTATACTTTAATTCCTATTTGATATAAGTGAAAAAGAAAAGAAAAAAAAAATAATTGAGATTCTAGAGCATCTTAAAGACCTGTCTTAGAGCCATGCTCATAATATATTGTTGTATTTGCCTACTTCCGCCAACAATTTCCTGAATTCTTGAAATATTCACATAATCATGCATTAGAGTATTATCTGATAAACCAGCACCCCCCATAAGATTGGCAGCTTCATAACACACTTTTTTAGAGAGATTTGTGCAATGATATTTAAATTGAGAAGCACTCGCGACCATAGCTTGGTTAATATTCCTCGGAATATTACCTTCAAATTTTTCCATTTTTTCATCATATGATTCACAGAATTTAAGTAAACCTAAGGTTAAATTCGTGGTCTTCGCCCATAAATCTGTCAAAAGAAATCCTACTCCTTGGAATTTTAGGATCTCTTGATTAAATTGTTTTCTCATATTAGCATATATAGCAGCGTGAGACACAGCCCCCCAGCACTGTGCAATAGCGCCACAAGCGATACCGATTCGTTCAGGAACAAGTCCTTCGAACAGGTGTTCTCTTCCTTTGCCAACGTGGCCTAATATATATTCTTTTGGAACCCTTAGATTTTCAAAATACTCATGACCAAGATATAATTTATCAACATAAGGAATTCCCACTCGTTCGCATTTCCATCCTTCCCATGAGGTATTCACTAAAAATTGACCCATCAAATTACCGTTATTTTTTTCAGCTGTGGCGTATACAACTGCCCACTTTGACTTTGGGGCATTCGTATTATATATTTTTTCTCCATTCAAAAGAAAACTGCCATCTTCCTGCTCATCACAGGTAGTTAATTGATGGACAGCATCTGATCCCCTTTCGGGTTCTGTAATACAAATACATCCGGGTGCCTTACCTGTAACCATATCTTTTAAGGCTTCAAGCCGTTCTGGAATATTTTCATGATGTTCAACTACGGGATTAATTGCTAAAACCGTAGCACCACTTCCCATTGCAAACTGAGGATCAAAGTTATCTACTGCTAGATATCTAAGGAAATCCGCTACAGCACCATAATTATCATATACAACATCGATCATCTCGAAATTGTGAGCTCTTGTGATATAACCTTCAGCCCCAAATGCTGGAACCCAATCATATACATCTTCCTCGGGACCATGGGTGATCTCATTTTTCTTCTCAAATCTCATACAGAATTTTTGAACTTTTTTTAGATGATTAAACTGTTCAGGCGTGAGTATAGCCATTAAATTATTGTTAACAAAAGAATATCGATTTTTTAAACTCAGTTTGGAGAGAATCTCATCATTAATAGCTTGATTTATATACTTTGGCATAATTTTTTAATCCCCTTATTAATATTTAGTATTTTTAAAGTAATTGATTATACTAGGGAAAAAGTGCATTAACTTTTTAAATTTTGGAAAACAAATGTACGATATTCATAATAGCACATTTTTTTTTAAAAATTTTTTTTATGAAAAGGATAATAATGATCGATTTTTTACGAATTAATCATGTCATTTTCAACAAATTAATTTCTGTATCCTATTCGAAAACCTTTTTGAGATGACTAATCCAGTTTCAAATGGGCAATTGCTCTTGAATTGGATCACAGAAATGAAATGTTCATCGATTCCGACTAAAGAAAGCACACCAAAATTTTCTAAAGAGATAAGTTCATTAACTCTGAAATTTCCAGATATAAATCTTCCTTCTAAAAGTCTAATAATTTCTGATAAAATATTCGGTTCTAAAGATGATACTATAACCCTGCCTGTTTGAGTTAATAAAGCAGAAGATACGACAAAAGAAGAAAAAGTATGTAATTCATTAAAAACATTTAATAAATCTTTTTTAATTTCCTCTGAAACTAATTGACCATGATTCTCCATAACTTCATTAATATTTTTCTCAAATTCAAAATATTTTGAAATTTCTCCATCAAAATTATTGGATAATAAGGTTAGATCAAATTTATTTATAAATTGATTCTTAATTTCTCTTAATTGATTTCGAATCTCAACGAGATTATCAGTTCGATCACTAAAAAGCGCAAATAACAATTCATCTTTTCCTATTTTTTCAATTTCGAATATAAACCTAAACAGTCCAACTTCAATTTCAGATAATTCTTCAGTTTTTAGTGTTTGCTTAACAAAAGAGAAAATTGCACTTAGAAAACTACTTGTTAGTTTAACATTAAATATATCTTCATAAGTCTTATAGAAAATTAATTCACCAGTGTTTCCCTTCATTATGAAGATATTCTTTATCATTTATCTCAAGGAAATTTTTATTCGTGAAAATTCTATTCTTTAATTTCTTTAATAATAGTCTATCTATAAAAATTCTTTTATTAATCAGTTTCTTTAGGCATAAGCAACAGACAATCTACAAAATTTCGTTAGATTTAATTATCTACTCAAAAATTTTCTCCATGAACAATATGTAAAATAATATTTTTACCCTAAAATCCGTCGAATTTTGCCCATTCATCTTCTTCCTCAAGTTCATCCTCATCATCAGTATACTCTTCTATCTCATCACTTTTATAGCTATCAGAAACTTCTTCTTCGAAGTCTTCAAGCTCATCTTCAAAACTTATAGATTCTTCTAAATCTGTAATTGTGTCAGCAGACACCTTTATTTCTGGAATAGGCTCTTCTATAGGTTTCTTCTTTTCAACTAATTTTAAATAATCCCCATGGATCTTAATAGTAATAGGAGTTTCTTCTTGGAGGAGCCTTACAACAACTTCCTCACTACTACTACTGTCATGAGGCATACGCATTACTAATGCTCGTGAACCTTCAAAAACACCGCTAATTATTTCAACTGTATCTCCTTCTTCTAAGTATTCTGTTACACTTCTTGGTAAAAGCACGTGTTTGAGTTCTTTAAGTTTAATATTCTGGACAATCCTTCCTTTTATGTGAGGAATACCTTGTACCGCTATTTGCACATCCCTTTTCTGTGGAGCTTCGAAAAATACGTATCCGGGTAATAGAGGGCTAACTAACATAGCTCTTATATCAGGGATTACGTCTAATATTTTGAATCGATAAAATATTTGTTTTAAAATATTACTTTCTTGATTAATGGTTGTTCTAACGGCAAATAGAGTAGTTAAATCCTCTAATTCCTCAATATCCTCTTTTCCGATTGTTCCTACTATATTATCTTCTTCATTTTCAATTTTTTTCGTATCTTCTTCTTGATTGGTCAATTTTTTCACGAATCTTATTTGAATTTGGGTTTTTTAAAATTAATTTTGGAAAATAAGTATATAATAGTAATATAATACAAAATTAAAAAATTTTACTTTTTTATTAGGATTCTACTTTTTTTCCTTCTTAGAAATATATTTATGATCAAGTCAAAAAAATTTGTGGATTTTTTCAATTAGAGAGGTATATTATTTATTTTTAAAATCTCTGGAATCCTATTTTTTCGTTCAAGCCAAGAAATCTCATGTTTCATATATCTCCAAGTAATCTCACACTTCCCCATTTTTTCTGTGGTTTCTGTTTCCCAATCCCATGGGTTCACTATGACAAGATCAGCCAACCTTATCCATACCCTTTTCTTGATTTTCCCTCTTATTCTACCCATTCTATGTTTGCCATCTTCGCAGAAAATTTCCATTCGATCATTTCCTAAAATTCCTACCACTCGTCCAAACATTTCTCCTAATTTTTTACTAGGGAATTTTACACGAGTGACTACGGGTTCTTCTTGAACGCCTCTTTTTTTTCCCTTTGCTTTTCCTTTTTTTTTTGCCATACTTTCTTTACTCTCTCTTAAAACAAATTATTATTCTAGATCTTATCTTCAGGTTTATATTCTCCTTTAATAAAAACAACTTTTATTGGTTTATCAGAATCATTTCTAATGTTATGCATTTCTTTTGGTTCGCAAAGAAACACAGTTCCTTCTCTTGCCTTATACTCTTTATTATCAATAATCATAACACCGTCACCTTCTATGAAGAAAAACGTTTCATCTATAATGTTATGCCCATGCGATTTTTCACCCATCAATTCACCTGGTTTAAGTAATATAACTCCCCAGTCTATGGAAGGACCTCTCATCAAGTATTTAACTCCAGAGCTTCCACCTCTGTACTCAAAATCATTTTCATGAACTTTTTTGATAGTAATTCACCAATACGTTGAATTATATTATAAAACAAATTATCTAAATTAAATTATAAATCTTACTCATTATAGAAAGAATAAAAATTTGATAACCTTAATTATTATGCATTTTTTTGTAAAATAAAATGAAATAGATATTATGAATTTAACGAGTAAATAGAAATGGAAGTGCAGAATAATGGTTTCTTCTTTTAATTTTGCTAGTATCCCGCAGATCATTTTTGGAGCTGGAAAGCTAAATGATCTTTATAATATTATTCCTAAATTCGGAAATGATGTATTATTTGTTATTGGTGGAAGTTCTCTCGACCAATCGGGAAAATGGAATGAAATTACTACTATATTAGAAAGAAAATCAATCAATTTTTCATCAACATCAATTTCGAGGGAACCATCTCCCCGTCTAATTGACGATATTGTAGCAAAATTTAGAAATAAAAACCTCAAACTAATCGTTGCTATTGGTGGAGGGAGTGTTACTGATGCAGGAAAAGCAGTTTCAGCGATGTTAACAAAAAATGAATCGATTAAAAATTATCTTGAAGGAGTTGGAAATAAAATTCATGATGGTAAGAAAATCCCGTATATTGCGATCCCTACTACTTCTGGAACTGGAAGTGAAGCTACAAAAAATGCTGTTATTAGCGAAGTAGGGCCAAAAGGTTTTAAAAAATCACTTCGTCATGATAATTTAATTCCTAATATCGCTATTATTGATCCTGAACTTATGATTTCATCTCCACCGTCAGTTTCAGCATCATGTGGAATGGATGCCTTTACACAACTCCTCGAATCATATACTTCTCCAAAAGCTAGTCCAATAACAGATACATTAGCTTTTAGTGGTATGAAATATATAAGTGAAAATATCCTGTTAGCATGCTCAAATGGAGCCTCAGATGTAAATGTTCGATCAGGGATGGCATATGGGTCTCTAATGTCGGGAATCACTCTTGCAAATGCAGGTTTAGGAATAGTTCATGGACTAGCTTCATCAATTGGAGGATATTTCAAGGTTCCGCATGGAGTTGTATGTGGAACACTTCTATTTGAAGCAACAAAGATGAATATTAAAATACTACAAAAACAAGAAACTGAAGGTAAACTAAGCTTAAGAAAATATGCTCAAATCGGCGCATTATTATTAGATGAATATCAAGTAGAAGAAGGAAAGATTATGGAATATTGTATAAAATTAATGGAAACACTTGAAAGATGGACAAAAGAACTCAAGATTGACCGATTAGGAAACTATGGTATTGACATTAAAGATATTAATAAAATAATAGAAAATGCTGGACTAAAAAACAATCCAGTTAAATTAAGCAAGGATGATGTCAAAAATATAGTTCTAAATAGACTATAATCAGTAATAATTTAAATTATAATATCTTTATAGGTCTTTAATAAGTTCCTTTGCTAATAATTCAAAAGCTAAATTCACGTTCTCTCCAGTCTTAGAAGATATTTTTAAATAATTAAAAAAGTTATATTCCTCTATAAATTTAATTGCAAATTCATCATCTATAGTAATTCCATCGATTAAATCTAACTTCGCGCCTAAAAAAATAATTGGAATATCTGGATTATTTTGCCTACAAATATTTACCCATTGGTCAATTTGATTTAAACTTGATGGTCTGGTTAGATCAAACAGCAATAATGCTCCTCTTGCTCCAGTTGCATAATTACTTAATAGAGATCTAAAATGCTCTTGGCCGCCAAAATCCCAAATTTGAAGTAAAATTTTTTCCTCATCAATTTGAATTTCTTTAACGAAAAATTCTACTCCTATCGTAAGGCGAGTATCAGCGAGAAAAATACCTTCAATGTATCTGTGCAGAAGCGTGGTCTTTCCTACACCACCCTCACCACATGTAATTACTTTAAGCACAATCGGCTTGGATTTTTTGGCTCTAAACATTCATAACCTCTACTTGAAATCTTAATAAAGTTGATAATTAGGATTATATTCTAAAAAGCAATAATTATTTTATAGGTTTATTAATATCATCTTAAAATTATTCTATAAATAAATGTTCTTTTCCACCATTTAGAATAGTAGTTATTTAATAGATTTAAAATAATGTCAAATAAATTCTAGATCACCCTATTATATTAAAAAAAATAGACTTTTTATATTTTTTAGGCTCTCTCAATCGATATATATTTCTTTTGTCTTAAAAAAATTGTGCCAATGTTTAATTTTTTCGCTTTTCTACGCAATTCTGAATCATTAGTTGCAATAAATACATTTTGACCCAGATTCTGAAGCTTTAATGCTCTCCCTATTAAAAATTCATCAGTTGTTTCAACGTCTTTTTTAATATCTTCCACTATTTCAATGTTGTATTTGTCTTTATTTTTATTTAGATAGAGTAAACTGTTTTTAAGTAATCTTATAAACTTAGTGCCTTTTGACTCTCTCCTTCTTTTAGAATCTAATTCGTCTAAAATTTGTTTAAATACAATAAATCTTAGTTCTCCTTCAATATTTAACCTAATTTCATAAAAATAATCTATTTTAAACTGAAATGGAAGCAAAATGAAATTAGAATCTAGAATAACTAAATTGCTGTTAGAATTCAATAGGCTTGACGCTCTAATATTTTTCTTGTTAAAAGATTAAAAGCTTTTGCAACATTTTCGCCTGTCTTTGAAGAGATTTTCATGAAATCAAATAAATTAAATTCATTTAGAAATGACATTGCATAATCATCATCAACCATAATTTCATCATCTAAGTCCAATTTTGTGCCTAAAAAGAGAACGGGAAGATTTGGGTTGCCTTTACGTACAATATTGATCCATTGCTGCAAATTCTCCAAAGTGGTTATGCGGGTGAGGTCAAACATAAGTAGTGCGCCTTTTGCACCTAAAACATAACTTTCAAGCAAAAAACGAAATCGCTCTTGCCCTCCAAAATCCCAGAGCTGCAATGTGCAATGTTTGGTATCTATTTCTGTTTCTTTCAAAAAAAACTCAACACCGATTGTCATTTTTGTCTCAGCTGAAAATCTACCTTCTACATACCTATGTAAAAGTGTGGTTTTTCCAACGCCACCTTCACCTGCGGTTAATATTTTCAGTATAAACTTTTGTGGCATTCTTGTAAACTCATCTCGATTTTTGGGCACAAAATATATAGTAAGAACTTTCTGAAGCTACTTTTTTAAGAGGACTAATTTTATTTATTATAAATATAATCTTTGTACGAATTAATATTCTTTTTTAAAACGATAATTTGAATCTAATTTAATTGAATAATACTTTTTTATTTTAGTTTTTTATTGTTTTTTTCAAATTTAAATCCTTAAAAAAGATTTTGAAAATAAATTTTATTAATGTCCGTGTAATAATATTTCCCAGTCTTTTTTTAGAAAAATTAATAGTAATAGATATAAAGTGATTAATTATGAAAATGAAAAAGAAAAGTCCGACCGAAGAAGATTTAGAGAAATTAAAAGTAAAATCATGGGGGACTTGGAGTAAGGAAGTCAGTGAATTTGATTGGTCGTATGGTGATACAGAAACGTGTTATATTTTGGATGGAGAAGTAGAAGTTATAGATTCTGATACTGGTGATAAAATAGAATTTAAGAAGGGTGATCTCGTCCAATTTGAAAAAGGTTTAAAATGTGTTTGGAATGTAAAAAGACCAATAAGAAAACACTATAGTTTCGATTTAGAGTTTGGAGAGATTGATTAACTTATAATTTTTTTTATTTTTCTTTTTAATTCTTTTTTTAATTCGGAAAATAAATCTATATATACGAATATAAACAAATATATTCAATTGAAATAAGATTTGAGTTGATGTAAAATGGAGAATGATATTATTTTTAATCGTAATTTTCAAAAAATTAGCCAGTCAGGTTATGTTTATAAAGATATAAGGAAACAAGCAAGTATAATGGAACAATTCTTTGGAATTCCTAAATTCAATATATTAGGCCCAATTGAAATGGAAATCACCCTTCGAGGAAAAGAAACGAAATGGGTAGTAACAGGAGCTTTTAGTCGACTTTTTAATGATGTTGAAATTGAACTAATTCAACCTGAAAGTGGTGAATCAATTCACCAAGAGTTTTTAGAACAAGGGAGAGAAGGATTGCATCATATACGTTATGATGTTGAAGATTTACCAGCAGTTTTAGAAAAATTTGAAGAAGAAAGCATTGGTGTATTACAAGAAGGTAGAATAGTGGGTTTAAAATATGCGTATATGGATACCGAATCCTTATTAGGAATAATAATTGAATTTTCTGCAGTTAAAAAAGGAAGAAAAAGACGATGAATTTTTAAATCTTATTTTACGCAAACCTTTGCTTCTCTCTGTGTTCTTTTACAGAAATTTCTCTTTCACTTAGCCTGTTAAGTTTAATCAGACTGTCTTTAATTGTCTTAATTTCAACTTTCGTGGCAACTTTATAATCTTTTAAATTATCAAGAATTTCCTTCTCGCTATACCCCTTATTATAAAACTCCTTAAATTTTTCGATCGTTTCTTGATGATAGAAAACATATTGTTTATTAATAAAGGTTATTAACCATTTTTTTTTCTCCTGATTTTGAGAGATTTCAAACAAAATATCTCTTATTACCTCGATCCGCTTGTTAAACTTTCGAGCAATCAATTCATCCTCGATTTTATAAAATTTTTTCAAAAATTTATGAAGTTTATTTTTAAAAAACAATTTTGGAACATACGATAAGAGGAACAATACCAAAGTGATGCCGGACATCCAGATCGCTGCTATTGGATTATAAATGGCAACGATGATAATTATGATCACAAGAATCAGAAACCACTTTCTTCCAACGGTCTTTGCTATGACGATATACTTTTTTGGCAAGGTTTACCACCAAGAATTCTTCAATATTATTTAAGGATATAATTAATAGTATAAAAACTTAATTTTAGATGAAATCAAAAAAGTAGACTACGTATAACCACACAAAAAAGCGTGACCGGGTATTTTCCTTGTATGCCATGACCGTAAGCTAACTTACAGTTTGTAGTTTCCCATAAATCGCAATTACAGTACTATCTACAACGCGAAACAAGTTTAACTTCCGGGTTCGGATGGTTCCAGCGCAGTAGCGAATTGCTACTAATTCATGTGGTTATAAACGCTAATCTTAACCATTATATAAGGTCGGTTATTTTATAAGAAAATACCTACTTATATGGTTATAAGTAAATAGGAATAATAAAAGCTAATAATTAAACTTTTTCATAAAGAACGTTAAGTTTATAAGGATTAACCAAGGAGGCGCTATTAATCATGTTATTTCAATTACTATTGCAAGGTGTACCATGGTATCAAATTTTGATTAACGCTTTTATTACAATAGTTGGGAGATTACTTGATATACTAAGTACCAGATATGTTACAAGAGAATTAAAATTAGAAACAAATAAAATAGCAAGACGTATTGGTTGGAAAGGAATGATTTTAATGCAGATTCCGATCGTTGTATTGGGTTCATTGGATTTTTATTTAAGTTTCTTCATATTCTGGTGGAGTCTTTTTCTATTTGCTAATAATATAGAGGGAAGTTGGTATATAAGGGAAGCTGGAGAAGTAGAATATCAAAAAGAAATTAAATCAAGATTGGAAAAATCTAAAACTTGGAAAGTTGCATTTAGTGAATTTTCTTCGGTATTGAAATTTACTTTAGCAGGAATATTTATTATAATTTTTTTATTTGTATTTAATGATCTCATAGCAGTATTTTTAATAGCTTTAGCATTAATTATCCACGGTATACTTGGTACTTTTAGTTCTATAAGATATCTATTAGATCTGAAGAGAGATAAATCAAAGAAAAAATGAATATTTTTTCAAAATTTTTTACATTTCTTTAATGATACGTGAATATTTTTTTAAACCTGTATAAAGAGTTACGACAGAAACTCCCCCTATTGCAATAATTAAAACGAGAGAGAAAGGAGCTATATAATTAATTATAGGTTGAGGTATTGAAAAAATAAAGCTTGAATTATAAAAGATATCCGTATTATTAGCATAATCCCTTAACACAATAAAGTACGAATACTCACCAGAAGTTAATCTCTCAGTTTTAACTGGTATTAGATCTTTATTTTCTTCAATGGGGTTTGATAATCCATAGTATATATAATTGATAAAATTATTTTTAGACAACAAAATAAATGCAGATTCGATTCCTGATTTATTATCATGAACTTCGATATTAAATATTGTCATATCTGAAGTCATAGGATTTTTAGGGTCACATTCTATTCCAAACAACTGAGGTGATGTATTATCTGGAATTGCTTTAAAATTAAAATTTGAAGTACGTAAATTATGCCCTGTAATTGTTACGTTATAAATCTCATTTTCTTCAGCGGGAATACGAAAACTCACTAAACCATTCTCATTGGCATATGCAGTATAATATTTTCCATTAGAACCTTTAAGATGAACTCGTGCATAAGGAACAATTCTGCTATTAACATCTCTTATAGTTATCGAGACTAATTGACCTTCATAGATAGTTTCGGTAAATGGGTTGAGCGCTAATTTTGGTTGGTTGGTATAGATATCAACTTCTGGATCTCCTAAAAGACAATATGTGAGGAGTTGTTTACGTTCAAAATCAAAAAATGTTGAGCCAAATCCATATTTATAATAATCACTATTCATATACGCAACCTTTGAATCATATAAAGCCTTACCTTGCTGAAATTTATTATTAAGGAAAAACTCCTTCCAAAATAATTTTGCATTCCCACGATTTAACATTTCAAGATTATAATCATCTTTAAAATACCATGTTACTCTTAATCCTCCAATGTAACCAATCGCTCCCGCGTTATCTTTTTTTATTAAATATTCTCCGATACTGTTATCATTAATATCATAGGAAGCTGTACTACAAGCATCCGCATATATTAATGAGAGTTGGTTAGTATTTTGAACATTACTGGCGTATGCATTAGTATAAATAGTGCCAGATTGATCTGCATACTCAAAAGGAGTTCCATGACCCGCAAAAATTACCGTAGAATACCCTTTATTAATTTCATATCTAAAACTTGTAGATGTCAGGGGTTCTTTAGGATCTGGAGGTATATAATAGGTTGATCTCCATAAATGTGTAAAGTTCATTTCTGATGCGACGTAATTCTGCCAAATGTAAGTTGTTAAAAAAGACTCATCTTCTCCATCTGGAGGTTCTTTATAAATAGTATCAGATATCCCTCCGGCTAATAGCATTCTATTCATCCAATCACCTTTTTCCGGATTAGACTCATATTTCAAGGTCTTATTTACCATTATCTCAAGTTCATTCGCATTATCTGCGGGAAACCTCCCAACATAAACTTCAGGATCCCATGCAATTTCATCTAAACCATAAGCATTATCATACGGAGATTCTCCCCACTTTTCATCTCCATCACTATTCCAGGTGCCATTAAGATCGGCATAATAGAAATCTGTAGGTTTATATTCCTCCCCTCCAACTGATTCAGTTCGACCGTCTCCAAACCTTATTACATCGGGATTATATACATTTCGTATGGGGATTAAATCATTCTGAGCATCCCCTGCTAAAAGAACCCATCGAATGTTTTCAGTTTTGTAATATGATTTAATCATATTTCGAATTTTTTCTGCATTATCAACTCCTTCATATAAAGAGAAATTACTTAAGATAATGGTTTTAACACCTTTCTCATTTTTCCAATTCATTAAAGGGGTAACAGCATCAATAAAGTTTTGGTCATTTGGAGTAATTATTAACATTTCAATTTTAGGGTTATACCAGAGATCGTTTAATGAAGTATATTCAATATCTGGTAAAATAGACAAATCAACATTTAAATTTCCATTAGCAGTTTTAATCCTTTCTAAAGATATACTCTCTTCCGCATTAATAGAATTATAGTATAAACTGAGACTAACGATAGGAGTGAATGCTAATATTAAGATAGTCAAGTAGATAAATTTTTTAAGAGAAAACCTAACCATATACTATCAGTGATAATAAGTATTTTTCAATATATTTATAATGGATATAAGAATTTAAAAATAAGAATCTAATTATTATAATAGAAAATTATCGGAATTTTATGCCACTTCGATTTAATTCTTGTCCACATTGTAATAGTAAAATTACGTTTAGAATTGAGATGGGGGATATTGATTCTAAACAATACCCCGCTCCTGTATATATAATTTGTAGATCATGTACCAAATTATCTACTTTTTATATGGATAGCCTTTTGAGAGTTTCTTATAAGGAGCTTGAAAAAAAACCCGGTGGTATCAAAACAATTGAAACAACATAACATAATAGATTTTAGCGTTATGTTTTTTTAAATTATCAAATTTATTGATTAATTTAATAAAATGTCTTTTCTTAATTTTTCTTAGGAATAATATATTCTGCTGTCAAAACACCTAAAAATTTTACTATCATGTCATATGATTTAACTGATATTGGTGGCATCGGGAGAGCAACTGCAGAGAAAATGAAAGCTGCAGGAATAGATTCTATTGAAAAATTAGCTAAAATTAAACCAGAAGATTTAGCAAAATTAAAAATTAAAGGTGTTGGAAAAGCAACAGCACAAAAATATATTGATAATGCTCAACAATTACTTGAAGAAATTACTCTTCAAGGAGAGCCTAAATCAGAAGTAAAAGTGATTTCAGAAGTAAAAACCAAACCTACTCCCAAACCTAAACCCAAAACTGAAGCTTTAAATATAAAAGAATTAATAAAACAACAAGCTGAATGCAATATTGGATTAGTTGGCCACGTAGACCACGGTAAAACTACACTAGTAAAAGCACTTACAGGAGATTGGACAGATAGACATTCAGAAGAGCAAGAAAGAGGGATTTCTATAAAATTGGGATACTCAAATGCAACTATTTTATATTGTCCAACTTGTGACGAGTTTTTAACATATTACTTAGCAGAAAAAGCAAGGGAAAAAGGACAACCTCGTTTTTTATGCCCAAAATGTAAAGAAGAATTGGAATTTAGAAGAAATATTTCATTTGTCGATGCTCCTGGTCATGAAATCTTAATGGCAACGATGCTGAGTGGTGCTTCATTGATGGATGGTGCATGTCTATTGATTGCTGCAGATGAGATATGTCCTCAACCACAAACAAGAGAACATTTAGAAGCATTGCATATAGCTAATATAGAAAATATTATCATATTACAAAATAAAATTGATGCGGTTTCACGAGAGCAAGCAATGGAGAATTATCAACAAATAAAAAAATTTATTAAAAATACGATTGCTGAAAATGCTCCAATTATACCAATTTCAGCAGTATTTGGAGCAAATATAGGACTAATTTTAAGAGCCTTTGAAGAAATTATTCCATCTCCTGAATTTAGCGAAGGAGACTTCCAATTTTTAATCGCAAGATCTTTTGATATTAATCGCCCTGGGAAAGAAATTAATGATCTAAAAGGGGGAGTAATAGGTGGTTCTGTTTTAAAAGGTAAAATTAACGTCGGTGAACAAATTGAAATTCGTCCTGGTTTAAGAATAAAAGATAATTACACTCCTTTAAAATCCACCGTTGTAAGTATCAGTCAGGGAAGTAATCCATTGGACAATGCAAAGCCAGGGGGGCTCATTGGTTTGGGAACTAAATTGGATCCTGCTTTAACTAAGGGCGATCACTTAATCGGCCATTTGGTTGGAAAACCCGGTACTTTACCCGATGTTCTCGATGAAGTAGAATTAAAAGTAAATCTTTTAGATAGAGTGATTGGTTCTGAACAGATGCTTAGAGTACATTCAGTTAAACATAATGAAAAATTATTGCTAGTAGTCGGAACAGAAAAAACGGGTGGAATAGTCACAAAAATACTAAAAAATAGCGTTATCTTAAAATTAAATCCTCCAATATGTCCTCCAGAAAATTTTATCTTTGCTATTTCGAGAATTATAAATAGAAGGTATCGATTAATTGGCTATGGAGAGGCAATAAATCATAGTTAGGATTATTTGTTTAATCATAGAGTTTAGGAAGAATAAGACAAAAAAATTTCCCTTATTTTTCCTGTTATAAGTTTTAAGGAAGGATCTACCTGGGTGAAGATATTTTCTAATGAAGTAATGATTTCTTCATTATTCGTAGATTTTGTTATATTTTGCTTGGTTTCATATAGTATTAAAGTATCTGAGACTTTTGCAAGAAAATGAAGTACAATCTCTTGCTCTCTCTCTCTCATTTCATAAAAAATCTCATTCATTATTCTTTTTTCTAAAAAAACAATAAAATCATCAATATTATCACAAAAGATTACAATCAAGGTAATTATCGCAATTTCTTATTTTTTAAATAAAAAATTAGTCCAAAGATTAAAATGATCCCATTTATGCCTCCAAAAATTATTATCCAAAGAGGAAAATGAGGATAAGATGTGTAAATATAGTTATATTCATTATAAGTACTAGCTGTTGATTCTTTAAGAAAGATTCTGTTGTGATAGACTCTAATTGTATAATTTCCATAAGGAACAGCACTTAACGTGATGCGTCCATTTTCATTAGTATTTCCAGGTGTTATCGGTTGAACCTCCTCAGTAGAAATATATGTTCCATATTTTTGACCATAATAATATACTTCTATATATGCTCCTACTAAAGGCATTTTTATATTATCTGTTATAATTATTCTTAAAGTTTGCGTTGATCTATACTTAAGTATAAAGGGACAAGTCTCACCAACTACTAAATAGGGAACTTTGACTAATATTCCTACTTTTCCTGTTAACGAAGTATTCAAGTAATAATATGGTGAATTTCTATTAAACAATGAAGAATTCTTTATGACTTGTTCAAAATAAATTGTAGGTTCATAAAATGACAAATTTTTAATATATATGCTTTGAGGTCCTTGAATTAATGAAGGAAAATAAATTCTCTCCCGTATCTCGCTCTCTTCTACAAGTCTATCTATAGCCCATGTCTCTCTCAGGGGTTTAATAAATTGTAAAGTAAATAATGCTGTAAAATTTAAAGAAAATTTACTCTGATCTGCAGAAAAATGTTCTGTTAAAGATATATCAATTGTTTTATTTGAATTTAGATAGTCGTTAATATTAATGATTTCGTCGTTAAGTTCTAAAATATGATCATTTAATAAATTTCTGTCTGGTAAATTAACAGTTAAAGCAACATCTATATTATCAGCAAAAATAATTGGATCTAAAAAGGATAAATTATATTTTTTACTAGTTAAAACAAAATAGTAATGAAATTCCACCGTAAAATTTTGAATTTGTTCTTGAATTATTAAATCGTTACTTTGATTTTGATTTAATCGCCAATTGTCAATCGATAACTCATATTCCCATATTAGATACATTTTAAATTCTGAAGTTGGCCAATTTTTAAAAAAGTCTTCGTAATTAAAAATGATGAAATCATCACTATCGATTGAGTAATCTGTCTCATTATTAAGTTCAAAAACATTAGTGCCATTATCTACAAAAAATTGCAGTAATCGGCAAGGAAATAAATGAGAATGATATATTAAATATCCTAAAGTCGGACTATTTAATTCAACCATTAAACTTTCATTTAGATTCACTTTTATAATATTATTATCTTCAATATTTTCATTCAAGTTATCTACTATTGCAGGTTCTGAAGTATTCAAAAATTGCATATTAATTTTTGTTAAGATCAACGCACCTGATTTATAATCTTCCCAAATAAGAGGATAGTTTGTATTATTTAAGAAACCAATTTCTAATTCACTAAAATCAATATCATTTACTGTAATATTTCCAAGTGCCTGTTTTTCTTCGCTAAGTATAGCTTCATAATCTTCTTTAGAGAAATTACTTATTTCAAGGTCGGGATTGTAAATCTTGGAAGTGGAGTTAAAACTATTACTTCTTAAAACTAACGGAATTAATACATGTGAGAATATTAAAAAGACTAACAAGATCTTAGTACTTATATTAGCATGATTCCGTTTTTTATTTGACATTTTCAATGTTTTAATAGTAAAGTATTTAGAACAGAAAATTAAAATAAATTAAATAATTTTTCTATAGGTTTTATCTTTTCACTCATTTTCTTCATACGACTTAAATAAAATCGGAATATTTATAATTATAGAATTTATTTTGGATTTATTAGATTTCAAAATAAGATGAGAATAGTAAAATAAACCATTTTGAAAATTTACTCTATTTGAAGATTAGTACTAAGAATTAATTTTTATTTGAACTATCGATTATACACAATCTAATTATTTAAAAAATAATGATATATATGACCAATACACCAAATAAGACTAAATTTTTAGAAGATCTTAGCAATGCTGTAGACCAATTCATCGATCGTTCCTTTACACATGTTATAACTATTTCCCATAATGATGCGGATGGAATAAGTTGCCTACATATAATCCAAAATTTATTATACAAGATGCATCTAAATTATGATTATTTTATTTATAATAGATCGGTTTCTTGGGAGAATTATTTAAACGGAATTCTCTCAAGTAGGCAAACTGACAAGAATGCTTTTATTTTTACAGATGTTGGCTCTAACTTAAAAGAATTAATCCCAATAATAAAAAATAGAAAAGAAATTTTTTTTATCCTTGATCATCATGAGGTAGATGATGATTTTCAAACTGATGAGTTGCCTGAGAATCTATTTTTTATAAATCCCACTATTTATGGGTATGATGGGCTTGAACATATTGCTGGAGCAACTTTAACACACATGTTTGCAAAAAAAGTAAAACCATCCATAATAAAACAAGGATGGTTGACAGTTATTGGAATTGCTGGAGATTCATTAAAACCAATGGATAAGCTACAGTCATTTAACCGAGAAGTTTATGAAGAATTGCTAGATGAAGACCTTATTGAAGATAAAGAAGGTTTAATTTTATTTGGAAGTATGCACGAATCTATTAAAAATGGTTTAAAGTATAGTATATTACCCTTTCTTAGTCAATTTGGAGGGGAATCAGATCAAAAAATCACTTCTTTCTTAAGTTCGCTACCTATTAATCCAAAAACTAATCTAATTGATTTAAATGAATCAGAAGTCGAGTTAATTCAAAAAGAAGCGGGTTTTAATAGTTTTGGCCATTTTGCTATATTACCTCATAAATTAGGGTTATTGAGATTTGCTTTTGAGCATGCTCTTCTATTAAATATTCTCTGTTTCAAAAATATTAGTGCAGCTCTCTCTATTATTCAATTGAAATCAATCACTCGTTATGCAAAAGGTTTATATTCCGAATATATTCAGAATCTCTCTAGAAATCTAAGAATTTTATCAAATGAAATACCTCACCATGAAACTAAAAAAGCAATATTTATGGAGGTAAAAGGTAAAATACCCCCAAGTAGCTGGTCAGATACCGCTAGTTTTAGCGCTGTAAATGAACTTTTCAATCCAAAAAAAATCTTATTTTTAGGAGGCCCTGAAAAGAAATCCGGCACAATTAAATTAAGTATTCGGTGTTCAAGAAATTATCTTGATGATAATAAAACCCGCGGCGTAAATAAAATAATCTCTAGTATAAAGAAAGAATTAGGAGGAGTAGGTGGAGGTCACAAATTAGCCGGAGGTATTAGATTATCAAATCCGTCATATAATATCTTAATAAAGAGAGCAGATGAATTTATTTGATTTATAATATCTTTTTTGGCTTAGAAAAATGAATTTTTTAGAAAAACATTCTGATACTATTTATTTTATAAGGTTGAATGTTAAGACAAACTCTAAAACTCAAGCTATTGTTAATAATGGTAGTTTTTTGACAATTTTTCTTACCTCGAAACCCATCCAAAATAGAGCAAATAAGGAATTAATAAATCTTCTAAAAAGAAAACTAAAAATATCATCAAATCAAATCCAAATTATCTCTGGTTCAAAAACTAAAAACAAATTAATTAAAATTTCTTTTCTTGAAAATGTTGAAGAAGAAGTAATTAGAAAGCGTTTTAATCAAAAATAATTAATTTAGCTCCCAATTTTCTTCATTTTCCCGCACTTCAAACATGTAATAAAATGGGTCATTCCTTCATCTGCTCTTCGTGTTTGGCGTGTCTCAAGGTGAGCTTTGTTATATCCACAGCGAGGACATTTAAAATCTTTAATTGAGCTTCTTAAATTTTCTTCCTTCCAATCCATAACATCAGTTAGATTTGTTACCTCACTTCGAATAGAATGCTCGATTTTTGTGGTTACTTTATAAGCTTCAGACTTTTCTTCAACAAATGGCTTCGTAGCTCCACACTTACATTTGAACACTTTTTTTCCATCTATGTTTGAAGGTAACATCATTCCTCCACATTCGTCGCAGAATTCCATAATTTCAATAACCCAAAGAGAAATTATTAATCTTTTTCTATAATAGATAATAAATTCATGCTAGCAAATAATTTTTTTGAATTTAGATTCTTAAACCAAACAACAAAGCACAAAATATTATTCCAGATATTAGATCAGCTGTCGTACCGGGATTAAATTTTCCTTTTTTTTGTTGAAGTTCATAATCTAATTCTTTTGCTAATCTAAGACCTTTATTAGACGAAATACCTCCCTTTTCTAATATCTTTGATGCAACTTTTGAGATATATAATGCAGCATCGATTCCAGATTTTCTTATAACAAGCGTATCTGGATGTAAAGATAAGAGTTTTAAATATGTGTTAACAGTTGCAATATTTATGTCTCCATAGTGGTTAAATACTTCTAAAAAATATGGTAGCCCCTCGCATATGATAATGGTAAAACCCGTCGCATATTCCATACTTATCAAATCCTTACCCTTTGAAAGTTCAAATATTTTTTTTAGAGTTATATTATCAGAAATAATATCATTGAGAGAATTTTCGTTGTTAATATCATATTTTTCAATAGTTCCTAAACCACCAGGATTGCATATTCGTATTGCTTTGTATAAATTTACAGTATCATTTACAGAGCTATTCTCAATAACCTTGCTTAGATTATCTTTAAAATCATTAAAATGATATTTCTGTGTTTTTAAACAAATTACAGATGCTGCGGCAAGTGGTGCTAAAATTAATATGTGTCCTAATAAAACATTACCTCCACTTTGCCAATTTATCATTTCTTTAGTTGCCTTCATGAAAAATTGTCCTAATTCGACTTTTTCATAATCATCGTCATTTTTAAAAGGAATTTGAAAAATGCGATAACAAAATTCTCGAAAAGTTGGTTGAATTGCCACAATTCCCGCTAAAAAATGTTCAAATTTCGTATTTTCAAAATCTTTTGTGCGGTGGACATTTCCTGGTTTAGGCCAACCCGTTACTTCTAAAACGCTTGCTAAACTAAGGCATCGTAATAAATCATCAATATATTTAATCGAAATATTAAGATTTGTTCCTACTAAAGACACATTTAATAATATTTTTTTAAATAATTTAATTATTTTGAAAGAGATTGATTATTAATAATAACTTAACTCTACCATTTTCTTCTCTTTCACAATATATCCTTCAGATTCAGTAGTTTTATAAGAAATAGGTCTGAAATCATTATAAAGTCCTTTTTTATGAAGAAATTTTCTAATTCGAAGTCTTAATGCTCTTTTTGATAATTTATTTGGCATTTCTACATCAATATCATTTCCATTTCTATTAAGGATTATTTGCGGTAATGCTTCGGATAAGAACCTTATTAAATCAAGAACATGTTGTTCACTTTTAAAACTTAACTCTTTAACATTGATTATGAAAGATTTGTTTTTTTCACTCATAGTGTTATCACTCTGTAAAATAATTAAAAAGATTATAAATTTTTTATGATTTTATTATAGTAATTCAAATTTTGAATTTCTTTAATAGAAATTTCTTACTTATTTATTCAATTTAAATTTTAAAGGATAATTAGTGACAGAATATGGTGGATTATGTAAATTTGGACTATGAACCAAGTGAAAATGATTTGATTGCGATGTATTATGTGGAAATTTCACCAGAGTGTAAAAATTTAGAGCAAGCTTCCGAAGAAATCGCAAAAGAAAGTTCAATTGGCACTTGGACAGAAATAGCAACATTATCTGCCGAAATAGCTGAACGCCTTAAGCCATCAACTTTCTATATTGATAAAGTAAATAGTATTGTTAAAATTGCGTACACTAAAGAACTATTTGAAGCAAATAACCTACCTCAAATTTTAAGTGCGATTGCTGGTAATATATATGGAATGAAGGTTTTAATGTCTTTAAGATTATTAGATATAAGTTTTCCTAAAGATATTGTTAAAGCTTATAGAGGACCTAAATTTGGAATTGAAGGTATCAAAAAATTAACTAATGTGAAAGATAGACCTCTTCTTGGCACAATTGTAAAACCCAAAGTTGGATTAAATGAGGTTGAGCATTCAGAAATTTGTGGAGAAGCTTGGCAAGGTGGATTAGATATTGTTAAAGATGATGAAAATCTAACAAGTATGACATTTAACAAGTTCGAGAAAAGAATCACAGAAACATTAAAAATCCGGGATAAAATTGAATCTAAAACCGGAGAGAGGAAGTTTTATATGCCAAATATTACGGCACCGCTAAATCTTATGAAGAAACGTGCTGATTTTGTAGTAGAGAATGGTGGTGAATATGTTATGGTAGATATTGTGACTATTGGATTTTCTGCTTTACAAGAAATCAGAGAATATCTTAATGATAAGGATGTAGTAGTCCATGCCCATAGAGCTATGCATGCGGCATTTACTCGCAACAAGAAACATGGAATAACTATGCTGGCTTTAGCAAAATTAATGAGATTGATAGGTATGGATCAATTACATACAGGCACTATTGTTGGAAAAATGGAAGGAGGAAAAAAAGAAGTCTTAGAAATTAACAACATAATTACACAACCTAAAATTAAAGATAACAACTTATCAACATTAAATCAGGACTGGTATGACATCAAGCCAGTTTTACCTGTCGCTTCAGGTGGTTTGAGCCCATTACATGTTCCTGAATTAATTAAAGTCTTAGGTAAAAATATGGTATACCAGTTTGGAGGAGGATGTCATGGACATCCAGATGGAACTAAAGCTGGTGCAAGAGCGATCAGACAAGCTGTCGATGCAATCTTACAAGGTTATAGTTTAAAAGAATATGCAAAAAACAACTCGGAATTAGCGAAAGCTATTGAAAAATGGGGTATGAAATAAAATAATACCATCTATACCATTTCTGGATATGTTTTAGCAAAATAGTTTGGCACATGGCTCGAGGCAAAAATACCCGCTTCTGTAATTAAACCATCTATATATCTTCTACTTACAGTTTCGAATGCAGGATTTAAAATTTTAATTCCCTCTGGAGGGTTTTCCCATATTTCTTGAGGATCTCTCATTTCAATAGTTTCCAAAAGCCCAAGATTAGTCTCAGGATTATACTTTAATAAAGGAGATGCAACATAGAAAGGAACATGTTCTTCGTGAGCAACTAATGCTAATAATCGTGATCCTATTTTATTGATAATAGTTCCTTCAGAAGTTATACTATCAGCACCAATTAGAATCAGATCAACTTGATAATGTCTCACTGCCCATCTCATAGCGCTATCAATAACATGGATAATTTCTATACCCGCCTTCAATAATTTTTTTGCAGTTTTCCTCCCTTGTAATCGTGGTTGTGTTTCGGTATTAATTACTTTAAAACTTTTCCCTTGTTTTTTAGCTTCTAAAAGAATACCAGTAACCAGACTAGAATGACAATGAGTCATCACGTTAAATTTTTGACTGGAAGCAGGAATACGTCTAGATCCTATTTCAGCAATTCTTCTTTTCGAATCTTGAAGCATATCACAATATAAATTCTTATATTTTTCAATAATATCAGATATATATTCAGGAATTATGCTTTCTTTTTCTTGTTCTAACTTATTCATTATATACTTTAAACCATTTTTCATTGCTGGTTCTGTTGGCCTTGTTTCTATTAGTATAACTTGTGCTTCGTAAAGTTTCTCAAAACAATTCTTAATCTTCTTACATTTTAATCTTTTTGCATAATTACTTAAAAAATCAATAGCACTAATAGCAACATTACTAGCTCCTTGAATCTCTAACGATGTAATCTTTTGGGCATCTTCTAATAATTCTTTCATTGTAAATTCACATATATTATAATACTATATAGATAATCAAATTTTTTATTTAAAAAATGTAACCTTAACCTAAAATTAATTATTCTAATGAGTTTTCATCTTGATCTAATTGATAATCTTCAGGATCAACTTCAACATAAAAACGGCCAATATAACCACATTTTTTATCTTTACACTCGTACAAATCTGGAGCTAACCAACCACTAACATTTGTTGCATTTTTTAGAGATGGTTTTTTGCATTTTGGACAAATTCTAATGTTTACCATATTTAATGTAAATTTTAAATATATCAGAAATTCAGTTATTTTCTAATATTAAATAATCGTAAATAACATTTACCCTCTTTGATTTTTAATACTAGAATTATTCTAACAATTATAGAAATATAAAATTGATTAGACTCTTATATTAAATTTCTCATTATTATTTTATATTCATGAAGGATTTAGACTTACAACGAAAAAGTTTACCAAATGAACCGGGAGTTTATCTATTTTCTGATAAAAAAGGTTCAATTATTTACATTGGAAAAGCCATAAATCTTAAAAAAAGAGTTAATCAATACTTCTTAAAGACTAGTTATACAGATCCATATTATGAAGAAAAAATTAAAGAACTGGTAAAACAGGTATGTTCTGTTAAATATATAGTAACTGAAAATGAGAAAGAAGCTTTAATTTTAGAAAATATTCAAATTAAAAAGCATCTCCCTCGTTTCAATGTAGTTATGAGGGATTCTAAAACATATCCTTGGGTTGCTATTTTTTACTCTGAAGATTTTCCAAGAATCCGTGTGCTTAGAAATCCAGAAAAATATTCCCAAGATAACTTATTTTTAGGTCCTTATACTGATAAAAAGGAAATAATTAGAATCTTAAGAGATCTAAGAAAAATTTTTCCATATTGCTCTTGCAAAAAACCAATTAAAATGAGGAAGAGACCTTGTTTGTATTTCCAATTGAATCTATGTCCAGGTCCATGTTTCAGCGGTATAACAAAAGAGGAATATCGTGAGAATATTAAGAAAATTGAACTATTTTTAAAAGGAGAAACAAATGAATTAAGAAACCAGATTGAAAAAAAAATGCTTACCGCTTCCGAAGAGCAAAACTTTGAATTAGCAGCTTTCTGGAGAGACAAATTAGAGGATATCATCCATGCTACTGATCGACAACATGTTTTAATGGCAAATGAAGAAAACAAAGATATAGTTAGTTTTTACAATGATGAAAAATATGTAGCAGTGGTTATCATACATATCAGAGAAAGTAAGATTTATAATAAAAGCTCTTTTACACTCGATTTAAGGGAGAAATTGATTCAAAAAAAAGAAATTTTAAATTCAATTTTAGAGCAGTATTATCAAGATTTTAAATCATTTTTACCTGATATTATTATCATCCCTGAAAAAAATAAGAGATTTAGATTACTAGCGACTTTTCTAAAAGATATTAAAGAAGAAATTCAAATAAGAACTCCAAATAATGAAAATGAAAGTAGTTTACTTAGGATTGCTAAAAAAAATGCCAAAGTTATGGTTGAACAAGAAGTACAGATGGAAGAAATCAAAATGAATGATTTTGAATTTAGAGAAAAAATTCTAGATGAAGTAAAAGAAAATCTAAATTTGCCAAACTTACCGCGAATAATTGAAGGATTTGATATCTCAAATATAGATGGGACTGATGCTACGGGATCCATGGTATATTTTCTTGATGCAAAACCTTACAATAAAAATTATCGTCATTTCAAGATTCGATCAAAATCGACACCAGATGACGTTGCCATGATGAAAGAAGTTATAAGAAGAAGATACAATATGCTTTTAGAAAGAAACTTAGAATTACCAGATTTAATCTTAGTTGACGGTGGAAAAGGGCAATTAAATGCAGGACTTTCCGTTTTGAATGAATTAGGTCTTAATATCCCAATTATTGGGTTAGCTAAAAAATATGAAGAGATATATTTACCAAATAAAAAAGAGCCATTAGTTTTACCATTAGATTCATCAAGCTTAAAACTGTTCCAAAGAGTTAGGGATGAGGCTCATAGGTTTGCAGTTAAACTCCAAAAAAAGCAGAGAAAAAAGAGGATCTCTGGATCCATTTTAGATGATATTGAAGGTGTTGGAGTCGCTACAAGAAATAAACTATTAAATCACTTTGGAAGTATAGATAACATCAAAAAAGCATCCTTAGAAGAATTATTAGAAGTAGTGAATAAAAAACTAGGTGCGAGAATTTTAAAGGAATTAAAAAAATGATTTTTTTTGAATCATTTTTAAAAACATATTTGGTATTTCACTTTGGATGCCATCATAGATTTAATGTATTAATTTAGCTATGAATTCTTAGAACAAATTAAAGAGATAAAAATTAATGAGAGAGAGATCGTTATCAAACGATAAAGTAAAAGGAGCGCGTTAGTGTATTGTTGATTTCAATGTTTTTATGAGGATAATGCTGTAGGGATATAAGGTACAAACCCTAAAAATATCATTACCATGATAACTGTTTTATTACAAGATGAATCTAGAACTACCATATCTCCTCGGTGAGCTCCAATCCACCTATTATCTTTAATTATCATGATATAATCAACAAATATGTTTAATAAAATTATATTACACTCAAACTTATAAATTTAATGGTCTAATTCATATTTAATTGAGATAAATATAAAAGAATGGGAAATAAGTGGGAAAACCCTAAAAAATAATTTTAAGAAATAAATAATTTCACTAATTCGGCTGTTGCTTCACAATATACTCTAGCTAGAGATTCTCTTTTTGCTTCACTTATCACCCTAATTACAGGTTCTGTATTAGATGGATGGATTAGAACAAACCAATCTCTTCCCTTGCCAAATTTAAGATCATTGTTTATTTGTTCTACATTTTCTCCTTCCTTTATCAATTCCGTTTTTACTTTTTTAATAAGTGAGGTGGTGTCAATATTTTTAGCATTGATTTTTACCCGATATGAATAATACTTAGGTAGTTCAGCAACCAGTTGTGATATGCTTTTTCCTGTTTTTACCAGAATTTCAACTATTTTTGCAGCTGCGAAAATCCCATCTCTCGTATTATTAAAATATGGGTACATAAAACCACCACAGGATCCTTCTCCACCAAAAACCAATAGATTCTTTGATGAATTCAAAATTAAATTATCCATTTCTTCTGTTAAGAATCGTTCTCCTATAGGTGTTCTTATAATTTGAGCATTATATTTTTCGGCGATCGCGTCAAACCTTAATGAAGATGCCAAATTTGTAACAAAAAAAATTTTTTTATTTATATCTTGGTGATTTTCTAAGTAATATTTTGTAATTACTGCTAATCCTACGTCTTCGGGATAACATACACCAGTTTCTCCGATGATTGCTAATCTATCCGCATCAGTATCGTGAGCGAATCCAATATCAAATTTTCCTTGCCAGACTTCCATTATTAAATCTTTGAGATTTTCCTTTATTGGTTCAATTTCTCTAGGGAAATCCTTATTTACAAGCAAGTCATTATTAATTAATTTGGTATGGCATCCCAATTCATTTAGTAATTGTGGTGTAACCAATTTTCCCGCTCCTGCTCCCGAATCTATAACTACTCTTAGATTATTTTTATGTTTAATCTCTAAATGATCAATATGACTTAATAAATCTTGAATATAATCTCTGATTGGATTCAGTGTTTCAACATTATGAACCGTACTTAACTGATCCTTGTTATAAGAATTTAAATCAATGTTATCTAAATAGATTGAAATTATTTCTAAATCATCAGTATTTAGAAAAGTTTTTGTAGATAATAATTTTAAACCATTCCATTGTTGAGGATTATGAGATCCCGTAATAATAATACCCGCGGGAATATTTAATTTATTTTTAGCATGAATTATTACAGGTGTAGGGCATATTCCAAGGTTTAATATTTTAAAACCTGACAAGCTTAATCCTTCTATTAACGATTGTTCAATGAAAGAACCGCTTGGCCGAGTATCTCTGCCTATTATTACTTTCTTATCTTTTCCATCCATCCATAATCCAAACGCAATTGCAATTTTCTTAACAGTGTTAAATGTTAGGTCTTTCTCAGCACGACCTCTTATTCCGCTTAATGTAAAAATTAAATTTTGTTCTTCCATTTTTTTCTATTTTTTTTTAGAAGATAATTTTATTTTTATCTACTTTGTATTTAACAAGAGCTAATGCTCCTCTTAATCCAATTTCCTCTTGATATCTTGTTAATTTTATCTTTGGAGGGTGGTTAACAGTAAATTTAATAGGATCTTTTTCAAATTGTTCAATTATTGGAGGAATTATCTGCTCTTTATCTTTTATCATTGCACCCCCAAAATAAATTGAAGTACAATCGTAGTAATTATTAACTATCCCAACACCAACCTTTGTATAATACACACAATCCTCAACGATTTTTTTAGATAATTTATCTCCCTTCTTTGCTGCTTGAAAAATCTCTTTTGCTGTAATACTATTTTTATTATAATCTACAATTTGCATTAATATATCAGCATTTAATTTCTCTCCATTTAAAGCATCGATAGCTCTATTTTTCACGCCCGTTCCGGAACTATAAGCTTCCCAACAACCATACGCACCACAATTACATTTAAATCTACTTTTTGGATCAACTTTAGCATGGCCAATTTCTGCTGCATTACCTTCTTTTCCAAGTAAAAGATGTCCACTACAAATTACTCCACCACCTATTCCAGTAGACATTGTAATATATACCAAATTATCCTTTTCATCATCCTCTGCTTCAAAAAAATGTATACCCAATACACTACCATTACAATCATTAATAAAATATATTGGAATTTTGGGAAATTTTTCTTTAATTGGGGCTTTCAGAGGAATTACTCTAAATCCAAGATTAGCGTTATTAAAAACTTCTCCTTTCTCCATATTTAAAGGACCCGCTGTAGCAATCCCTATTCCTAAAATTTGATCTTGTTCAATATAGTTTTCAGATAGTAGCTCCGATAAAATTTGACACACTGAATTACTAATAGAGTACTTATTCTCCTTTAATGTCTTAACAATCCTTTTTTTTATGTTGTTTTCATTTAAATCGGCTGTACAAATAGCAACTCGAACCCAAGTACCCCCAATATCTACTCCCGCAATATATTTTTCATCCACTTTTGTCTCACATATAATCCTTATGTGGTTTCCTTAACCTTTAATTAATATTAAGATTTCAAATACTTCAAAATATTATTTTAGAAATAAAAGTTTTTCTATGATTTAATAGATATTAATTTCAATTTTCTCATCGCCGATTGTCTCTTCAAAGATGGCAGAGATTTCTCTTTTCTTTTCATCATCTATAGCATAAACAAAATATTCAGCTGGAATTCTTGCAGTTGAGTAAATTTGTATAATATGTGGTTTTATCCTCTTTAATGCATTCGCCAAATCGAGAATATTTCTGGCAGTGCTATTTGGAAAAAAATCTTTATTATAGGAATTGTAAATTAAACATTGAATTGCTAATTTGTGCGCTTTAGGCATTTCTTGTTTTAATTTAATTAACGACTCAATTATCATTTCTATATTAGGAGTATCATGATGTGGACGGTTAGTCCTTTTAAAATCAACATCATTTGCTGCATCTAATTTTGCTAAAACTAACTCGAATTGATTAACTCTTTTTCTGATTTTATCAATATGTAAAGTACTAGAGTTTGTAAATAATGTAAGGATTGGTTTTTCATTTGGCCAATTTAATTCATTCCTTACATCCTCAGCTATTTTAAGAAAATCTAAAAGATTTTCATTCAAACTAGGTTCTCCATTGTAGCCAAAGGTAATTGAGTTCAGATGTGGAAAATAATATAAAATTGATTTTAATTCTTTTCTGAAATTGGGTGATGGTTGTAATTTTATATTGTAATTGGGAGAAACTAAATTTTCTTTTTTTGTTAAACCAATTTCACAGTATACACAATTATATGTGCATAATTTATAATTAGCTAAAACATTAACACCTAAAGAAAGTCCTAATCGCCTCGATTGAAATGGTCCATAAGTAAACTCTCTTGGCATTATTACAAAAATTTAATCATAAATTATTATTAATAAAATCCTCTATTACCTTGTTCACTTGGTTAGGTTTTTCTAACATAACACCGTGACCAGCTTTATCTATTATGCTAAGTTCTGAATTTTTAATTTTATCATGAAAAAATTGTGAATATTTTACAGGGGTGAGTTGATCATACTTTCCACATATTATTAAACATGGAACCTCAATTGAATTTGTCTTATCCAATGTATCAAAAGCATCACATA
>Ga0307378_10000918_pt1 | contig 49080 bp, 41 predicted proteins | sample UN1MG_FD_202238 | JGI IMG/M metagenome (GOLD analysis project Ga0307378, IMG submission 202238) | Soil microbial communities from Risofladan, Vaasa, Finland - UN-1 | ecosystem: Environmental > Terrestrial > Soil > Coastal area > Acid sulfate soil | place: Finland: Risofladan, Vaasa | collected... | reverse complement strand
GTGATGATTGTTTTTCCTGTTCCACCTTTGCCGCTTATCACGAGAAGCTCTTTCATCAGCTTTTCCGCGCCTTAAATTTTTTCAGTGATGAATACAGACCGTCAAATTTGTTTCTGAATTCCGGGAATGCATCTACTATGGGAACTCCCTGTGAGTATGCCAGTGCAACCTCACGAATGAACGGTATCTCCATGAGGATGGGAATACCCTCTTTTCTGCAGAAGCGGGCGGTTTTATCGTTACCGATATCGCAGCGATTGATAACCGCCCCGAAAGGGATGCCGAGTCTCTTCAAAACCTCCACGGAGAGGATGAAGTCGTTGAGGCCGAAGGGAGTCGGCTCTGTGACGAGTATACAGTAATCAGAACCGTTGATCGAAGCGATAACAGGACACGATGTTCCGGGCGGTGCATCGATGATTGCGGTTTTTGTGTGGTTGATATGCCGTTTTACGGCACGTATCACCGGCGGAGACAGCGACTCGCCGATATTCAGTATCCCCTGAACGAACGACAGCCTTTTCAGATTTCCGATCTCGACCCGACCGATCTCCCTTTCGACCTCCACGATTGCACCTGATGGGCAGAAATAGCTGCACGCACCGCACCCGTGGCAGAGCTCGGGAAATACAAGGGTGTGGTCCGGGAGTACTGCAATGGCGTTGTACGCGCATACCTCTTTACAGCGGCCGCACGAAGTACACTTCTCCTCATTGACACGGGGGACCCTAATCGTCACAGTCTCTGTCTCTGTGATCTCGGGCTTTATGAATATATGTGCATTCGGCTCTTCGACATCGCAGTCCAAGAGCTGTGTATCCGTCATTGTAAGAGCGAGGTTCACTGCAATGGTGGTCTTACCGGTACCTCCCTTTCCGCTCGCAACTGTAATCACCATGGCTAACTCCCGTTTCTCACAAATCACCGTATCTCAAAGTTAGGTGATGAAAGCTCTGAGATGTGTAATAGGCATTAAAGAAATCCATCGCCTCAAGGATCGTTATAAGGTACTAATGTAAGAAATAATCGTAAATTACGTGCAGCCTAGCCCCCATTTCTCACACAGGAATTGGGGGTTCAATCCCCGTTTCTCATGACCAACAGCAAACTGTAAGTAACGGGGCTTTTGGCGCTTTGTTCACCGTAAATACTATTTTTTACAGCTGCCAAGTCATCATTAAAACCCATTGCTATGCAATCTGATTGCAGCAATCTGATTGCAGCAATCTGATTGCAGCAATCTTTGAGAAAATCGCACTAGGACTGTCTCGTTTTGACCGGTGAGAGCAGATCGATTTTGTACTTGTCCCGGTTATCAAGAAGAGGGGTTTACCCTAAAAGATAATGCAATTACGCCATAGCGCAGACTGCATATGATTACTTGCTACCCTCTTTCTTTTCGCTCTTCTTCAGAGATTCCACACGATCCTGCACGGCGTCGAGCTGTTCACGCAGGAATTCTGCCTCCTGCTTCAGCATCTCCATCTCCCGGGCAGGCGCCTGCGCCGGAGCGTAGGGGTAGGGTGTCTGGGGTGGGGCATATCCGCCCCATGCAGGGTAACCGTACGAAGCTCTTACCCCCCCGGGCATGCCTGTCGCGTAGTACCAGTACCTTCTCCCTCTGCCTCCACCCCGTCCGCGTCCATATACACCATATCCCGGGGTCGGGTTCATATAGCCTGGAACCGAGTAACCGGCGCAGTATCCGGCTGCTCTTCCAGTCATTGGTCCCATTCCCTCGGGACCGGTTCCATCGCCTCTAGGCATAGTGTTACCTCCTCTAAAACTTAATGGTAATCATTATCAATAATAATATAAAAAAATCAACTCCCCTTTTGGCAACGGTCGCAGAGACCGTAGAATCTGATAAGGTGGTTGTTGATGGTAAAGCCGTACTTTTCTGAGAGGCCTGATTCTGTCCTGTTGATGAGCTCCTTCTCACTGTCAAGATAATCTGTATAGTCGATGATCCTTCCGCATCCTGTGCACACGAGATGGTGGTGGTGCCTGAACCCTTCGGGTCCCTCCGAGAGCTCGTACCTCGACCGCCTGTCACCGAAATCGAACTTGAATACTATTCCCATGCGTACGAGGATCTCGAGTGTTCGGTATACCGTGGTAAGTCCTATCCCGGGATAGTCCTGTCTTACTTCGATATAGATATCTTCTGCGCTGAGGTGGCCGTGCGTTCGGTGCAGCACATCCAGTATTGCCTGCCGGGGCATCGTGATCCTGTACCCAGATCCACGAAGCTTTCCGTGCCACCACATGGGACCGATAAATTCGTGTCTTGGCATATATCCGATCTTATTAATAATGATACTCATTATCAATGTAACCCTTTCGGCCTTTTCAGTAAACAATTATTTTAGAGAATGATATGAAGGATCGGTGTATTGTTCGGAAAGAGTGATAGAGACTTTCGGCTCATCGGGGACGAGAGAAATGCATATGAATCCCCGTTCGAAAAAAGACGCTCTTGGAAGACGAGCCTGATTTTAAGACTCTTCACAAAGCAAGGTTTCATCCCATACGAGCCATCCTACTGCTCTGTGGTATAAGAGGTAAGGGGATAAAACCGTCTTTCTTTTGGGTTGACAAACTATAGAGGTACTCTATACTTAGTGCGGTTCTCTTAGCAGACTGTATAACAGATTTGTTGGTATTCTTTAAAATTACGAGTGAAAAATATAAGGGCACAGTGAGAAAAGCGTCAAAAGCCCCATTCCTTCCTATTACGATTGCACATAAGGGATGGGGATTAAAGCCCCGTTACTTACAGTTTGCTGTTAGTCATGAGAAACGGGGATTGAAACGCCCGTTTCCGCATATTTACTGTTATCTGTAAGAAATGGGGGTTTTGCGATACTGGTCCCAAATCGAAACTATCATGTCCGAGAACGAAAAGCAGCCGCAATGAAGGTCGTATACGTTCACCACCATCTCAGACCGGGAGGCGTTTCCAGGGTCATCGCTCGGCAGATCAGCTCGCTGGGAGACAGCGTAAGAGCGCTTCTCATTGTCGGTGAGCCCCCTCTCTCACCTCCGCCTTTTCCCTACAGGGTTGTTCCAGGGCTCGCGTACGACCGTGACAGAGAAAGTAGGGAACCTCCCCGTGCTATTGCCGATGATCTGTACAAGGCGGTTTTTTCCTTCTTCAAAGAAGAGCCGGATATCCTGCACTTTCACAACCCGACGCTCGGGAAGAACAGTGACCTCCTCGAAGTGATAGAGGTACTGGTGGATAACGGCAGCAGGCCTCTTCTCCAGATCCACGACTTTGCCGAGGACGGGAGACCGATGAACTACTCACATAAGCCGTATCCTGAAAACTGTCACTACGCGGTGCTCAACACGAGAGATTACGAAATACTGCTGAAGGCGGGACTGGTACCCGAGGGGCTCCACCTTATCCCGAACCCTGTAGAACCCCTCCCGTGCGGTGAGGGAAAACAAAAGGAGAGGGACGTTGTCCTCTACCCGGTGCGCGCGATACGAAGGAAGAATATCGGAGAAGCGGCGCTTCTCTCCCTCTTTACCGCGGAGACAAAAACCGTCGGTATCACCCTCGAGCCCACGGGACCGCTCGACTGCAGGAGCTACGATGACTGGAGAGGCTTCGTGAAAGAGAACGGCCTTCGGGTTTCGTTCAGGCTCGGGATCGAGCAGAGGTTCGAAGATGTCCTAAAACGCGCAATCTGTACAATAACCACGAGCATAAAGGAGGGGTTCGGATACTGCTTCCTGGAGCCATGGACATGCCGGAAGATGCTTTTCGGACGGGTTCTCCCCGATATCTGCTCTGACTTCGAAAAAAACAATATAGATCTCAGCCACCTCTACAGTCGGATCGATGTACCGCTGGAGTTTTTCGACCTGGAGATGTTCGTTACGAAGTGGAAGCGCTGCTACAAGGAGAGACTTGCAAGATACTCCCTGCTCGCAGACGACGGCCTTGTCGAGGAGCACCTCCAATCTCTGGTTCAAGGGGGAAAGATCGATTTCTGCCTCCTCAGCGAGGACCTTCAGCGGGAGGTTATAAGGAGAGTTTCAGGGCGTAAGAGCGCTTTCCATAAAATGCTTGACGAAAACCCCTTTCTGGTGCGATTTTCTTTACTCAAAGAGGATAAAGAGATAATCGAGAACAACAGGAAAACGGTAAAGGAGATCTACTCCCTCGACAGATGCCGTGATACACTGCTCGGCGTATACACAAAGGTGATGGGGAGAGAGGTTCATCAATCCATAGACAAGAGGATCGTGCTTGAAGAGTTCAACGCTCCTCAGAAGAGCCACCTCCTCCTCTGTGATTCTGCGTATGGATAGGAACGCGTCATATATCGATCTGATGCGACGATACAAGAGTGTGATGCACCCGCTTTCTGCAGGTGTCGTATCGCACGGCGAGCTGAAGAAGAATGTCCGGGCCGTGCTGTTCGATATCTACGGAACTCTGTTCGTAAGCGGGTCCGGTGATATCGGGGAGGCGAGGGAGCAGGTCGAGACAGGGCGCCTCTCCCGGCTGCTGGAGCGCTACAGGATATCGCAGACTCCGGATGAGGTCAAGCGCCGGTACTTCGATGAGATAGAGAGGGTTCACGCTCTCAGGAAAGAGGAGGGAGTCGACGTTCCTGAGGTGGAGATAGACAGGGTTTGGATGAGGGTTCTGGGAACCGAAGATCTGGAACGGTCGAGGATGTTCGCGTGCGAATTTGAAATGATCTTCAATCCGGTGTGGCCGATGCCGTATCTTGGGGATTTGCTCCGCAGGTTACGAGAGGACAAAAGGATCATGGGCCTTGTATCAAACGCCCAGTTCTTTACGCCGTTCCTGTTCGAGATGTTTCTGGAATCGAGCCTCCTGGAGCTCGGTTTTCACCCTCGTCTTATAATACTCTCATTCCAGCACGGACGGGCAAAGCCTTCGATCGTACTGTTCGACATGGCGCGCGAAACACTCGAAGAGATGGGGATAGAAAGCGAAGAAGTGCTTTATGTGGGAAACGATATGCTCAATGATATATATCCTGCGTACAGGAGCGGATTCCAGACTGCGCTCTTTGCCGGAGATCGGCGGTCATTGAGACTCAGGGATGACGACAGGCGCTGCAGTGGCATCTCCCCTGAGTTGGTTGTTACTGATTTGGAACAACTGTCCGAACATATTATTAGTACCTGAACGGTGGGATGAGGGTCGTAACAATAGAACGGCTCGGCGGTCAAACCGGTGCTCTTTCACGGGGAAAAAGGCAGCCGATAACTCCTCGAACGTACTGAGGTAAGGCCTTTGGAAAATAATGCCGGGGATTTATCCCGTAAAATATATTAGAGAATGAAAATTTTCTCACGTATTTTTGTGTTGGTATAGTAAAGAGGCGAATAAGGGGCGTATGGGAAAGAGAGTCAACCAGAATCTAAAAATCACGAACATCGGCTTCATCTCGACGAGGTTCAAGGGCACGGACGGGGTCTCGCTCGAAACGGAAAAGTGGGCAACCGTACTGAAAAGGATGCATTATGAGTGCTACTACTTCTGCGGGGTCTGCGACAGACCCCAGGAGCGGACGATGATAGTGCCTGAAGCCTTTTTCGACCATCCCAAGATCAAGAGTATACAGGAGCGGTGCTTCAAGGTGTACCAAAGGTCCAGCGAGCTGACAGGAGAGATACACTCCTGCAGGAGGCTTCTGAAGCACGCGATCTACAACTTCGTGAAGAAGTTCCATATCGACCTCATTATTGCAGAGAACTGTCTCGCAATACCGATGAACGTTCCTCTCGGGCTGGCCCTCACCGAGTTTATCGCAGAAACCGGTATCCCCACGATAGCTCACCATCACGATTTCTTCTGGGAGAGGCCGCGGTTCTTCGTAAATGCCATCGCTGACCTCATCAACATGGCTTTTCCTCCGGGGCTGCCCTCAATCCAGCACGTAGTGATAAACACACAGGCCGACCGGGAGCTGAGCTACCGTACAGGCCTGTCTCCCACGGTTATTCCAAATGTGCTCGACTTCAAGAAGCCGCCTCCGGGGATAAACCACTACAACGCAGATCTCCGTCAGGCCTTCGGGCTTGAGGATGACGATATCTTCATACTCCAGCCGACGAGAGTTGTCGCAAGAAAGGGAATCGAGCACACGATCGAAGTGATAAGCAGATTGAAGAATCCCAAGGCAAAGCTCGTGATCTCCCACTCGACAGGAGATGAAGGGAATGCCTACGAGAAACGCATATGGGACTATGCCGAACACCTCGGGGTGCCGCTCATCGTCAAACCCGAGATCATCGGCGACAAACGGGGGAGGTCAAAGGACGGGAACAAGATCTATACACTCTGGGATGTCTACCCGCACGCCGACCTCGTTGCCTATCCCTCTACCTATGAGGGTTTCGGAAACGCCTTCATCGAAGCCATCTACTTCAAGAGGCCGATCCTCGTGAACCTCTACTCGGCGTACATACGGGACATAAAGCCCCTCGGATTCCGTGCCATTGAAATGGAGGGGTACGTGACAGATGAGGTGATCGAGAAAATACGCTCTCTTTTACAGGGTAGAAATGAAGGCTACGAGCATGCAGAGATGAACTTCGAGCTCGCTGGCCGCTTCTTCTCTTACGAGGTCCTTTCGAGGAAGCTGAAGAACATCATCATGAACTTCGAGGGGATCGTTGAAGCCATAGAATCTCAAAGGGCTCTAAGCAGATCTTCCCGGAGCACTCCTTCCCGGTAAGAAGGTCTTTTCCTCCCCGGGTCCCGGCTTCGAGCTCCACCGTCCCACCTGAACAGTTAATGAGAACAAGGACAGTCTCGTCGTGTGACGGGGCATATCTCTCGAGAGCAAAGACCTCGTTATGGAGCTCGAGTACCTTCTGTCCGCCGAAAGGGTGAAATGCGGGATGCTGCGCTCTCACCTCTATGAGGTGCGTGAGTTTTTCGAATACGAGGTTTCTTCTACTGCCGGGGGAAGAAAGCTCGTTCTCCGTCTCTTCCACCGAAAGCTTCTCGCGGTTTATCGATCGGTTCATCCCTGTATGCCGGACTCCCTCCTCATAGTTCTGTGATCCGACGAGAGAGTGGTAGTACACGGCGGGGACCCCTTTGAGCGAGAGCGCAATCCCCTGAGATAAAACGAACCGCGCTACCTTGCGCTCGAGAGGTTCTTTTGAGCCGGGGTCCGAGATGAGGTCAAAGAGCGATATATTGAGCTCGTATACTGTTTTCGTCCCGTCGGGATTGCTCTTGTACCCGAGCCTCCCTCCCCTGTCCACCGTGTACTGGGCGAGGTCGTCGATCTGCTTCACGGAGATGAGGCCGGATGCCGGGAGCATCCCCACGCCGTCATGCGACGCGGTGAAATTATAGAAGCAGGTACCGCTGCCTGGCGTATCGAGGTTCCGGGCCCAGCGGGTGAGCGTCACTGCGTCCCCGGTGATGAGCGTATGGGCCGTGAGAGGGGGGAGCGCGAAGTTGTAGACGAGGTGGGCCTCGTCTTTACCGCTGCCGAAGTATGAGATGTTATCCTTGTGAGGGACATTCGTTTCCGTAATGATCTTCACATGAGGGGCGACGAGGTCGAGGATGTCCCGAAAGAGCTTTACCACGGTATGCGTCTGCGGGAGGTGGAGGCAGGAGGTACCGCTCTCCTTCCACAAAAACGCGATTGCATCGAGCCTTATTATCGATGCGCCGTGCGATATGTAGATGAGGAGGGTCTCTACTATAAAGAGAAGCACATCCGGGTTGCTGAAGTTCAGGTCTATCTGATCTGAGCTGAAGGTGGTCCACACCTTCTTTTTCCCCGTTGCTGTATCGAATTCGGTGAGGAGGGGAAGCGCCCGCGGACGGAAGACATTCGACAGGTCCCACCGCTCGTCTGTCACGATGAAGAAATCCCTGTAGCGTTTGTCTCCGTTCAGAAACCCCGAGAATTCACCGCTTTGTTTCGATATGTGGTTAATGACCGCATCGAACATCAGCTCGAAACCTTTACCCAGCTCTTCTATATCGTTCCAGCTTCCGAGGTCGGGGTTTACCTTCCTGGAGTCGATAACTGAGAAGCCGTCGTCGGATGAGTAGGGAAAAAAGGGGAGTATGTGGACCGTTGAGAAGATACCCTTGAGATGCCGGCTGCAGAAGTCCGAGAGGGTTCGAAGCGGGTTCTCCCCCGTCCTCAGGAAGGCATCGCCGTAGGTGATAAGGACCGTGTCCTTCTCCGAAAAATGATAGCTTCTTTTGGGAATCTTCTTTTCATATAGATTCAGGAGAGTTTGAAGCTTCCTGCCGGTCTCTTCGGCGCTCTTTCTGCCGTAGAGAAAGAGGAGCTTTTCCTTCACCGAACGTCCGAAAGCTTTACTCATAAAAATCATTGTACAATATTGCCGCCTTTTTGTAAAGCCTGGAGAGCTAAGCCCCATTTCTTTCTGTTACGATTACACATAAGGAATGGGGATTAAAGCACCCTATGTCCAAATATTTACAGAGTTTTGTGAGAAATACGCCCTCTCGGGCTGATATCCCTGCATCGATTGTGCCCCCGCAAATTGCGATTTTTTTAACGGCAGCCGGCCCGCACTATCGAATCATTCAAAATACTTGCAAATAAGGAGGGGCCGTGCTATAAATAAGAATGGAAGGTGGTGAAGATACTCTCTATGGCGCAGAAGGATCTCGAGCAGGACATCGGAGTAGATGAATCCGAGGTACTCGAAACCAGGGAAGAACAGCCGTCCTACATCAAAGACTGGCTGAGAGACAACACGTACCATCATTCGCAGTTCAGCGATATCCAAAGACTCGTCAAACTGAAGCAGAAGCAGAAAGTAACGATAAGCCTCTGCTTTCCCACCCTCAACGAAGAAAAGACGATCGGCAGCGAGATCAAGATCCTTCGCGAAGAGCTTGTGGATAAGTACCCGCTTCTCGACGAGATCGCTGTGGTGGACTCCGGTTCCACCGACCAGACGCAAGAGGTATCAGAAGAGGCGGGAGCGGATTTCTACTACTCCGGAGATATAATCAAGAAGCACAGGTTCTACCGGGGAAAGGGAGAGAACCTCTGGAAGAGTCTTTACGAGCTGAAGGGGGACATCATCTGCTGGCTCGACGCGGATATCCAGAACATGCATCCGAGGTTCGTGCTGGGGCTTGTCGGGCCGCTTCTGGAGCGCCCGGAACTGTCCTATGTAAAGGCGTTCTATAAGAGGCCGATCCGTTCTAAGGGAGGGTTCAGGCATACCGGGGGAGGAAGGGTGACGGAGCTCGTGGTGAGGCCCTTCTTCAACCTCCTCTTTCCGGAGCTCACCGGAATTGCGCAGCCTCTCTCAGGAGAGTACGCCGGAAGACGGGAGCTTCTCGAGAGGATTCCTTTCTTCACCGGGTACGGAGTCGAGGCGGGCCACCTCATCGACATCCTCAGGCTTTACGGGCTCGGAGTGATAGGCCAGTGCGACATCGTGGTCAGGATCCACAGAAACCAGTCGATCGGTGCTCTCCGCTCGATGGCCTACAGAATCCTCAAGATTCTTCTTCAGAGGGCGGATGACATGGGGAGGATAGAGATCTTCCAGGACCTCTCGGATTCCCTGCAGGTCATCACCGGGGTGAAGCACCTCTACTCCATGGAGAAGATGAAGGTGTGGGGCACCGAGCGGCCGCCTATGATATCGATACCCGAATACAGGGAGAGGCATAACCTCACCGTGGACACATCGGAGCAGAAGGACCGCGATGCGCTGCAGCCTCTGCCGTACACCGCGTCCCTCATGTTTCACAAGGACCTAGTGATTCCGAGATTAAAAGGGCGGACGAAGAGTGATGTGGTGGGTGAGCTCGTCCGCGCCGGCAGAGAGCGCATTCTCGATATTGCGAAGGCAGAAAAGGCACTTTTGGAGTCCGGAGATGTGGTCGGAACGCCTATAGGGAAGAACATCGCGCTCTTCCACGCATTCGGCGATTTCGTGGATGATATAGTACCGATCATCGGCCTTTCACCCGACGGCATCAGCATGAAAAGCCTTGACAGCACTCCGATACACATCGCCTTCATGTTCCTCGCTCCGGAGTACCTCGGAGAGATCTACAAGAGGATTGTCGAATCTCTTGCCAAGGTCTTCTCCCGGATGGAGCACTTTGAGTGGCTTCTACGGTGCAGAACTCCGGACGAGATAATCGCGTTCTACAGCTACCTTGAGGCAAAAAACAAGATCATGAAGATGCTCAAGATAGAGGATATCCAGAGCGTCTTCCTCTAGTCGTCCCGGACTTCAGTCCTGGAACTCGAGGGCGAGCTGTAGCTCTTCCTCGGTGATCGCACCCATTCCGATGAGGATCTCCCCAAGCATCTGGCTCGAGGACTTCTGTATCTCGAGGGCCTCGTTGAGATCATCTATTGTTATCATGCCGGATTCCATGAGTATCTGACCGACAGGTTTTTTTTCGGACATAATCCCCTCCTTTTTTATGGATACAGCACTATCTTTTATATCTGTTCGTGCGTGCGATCAGCACTCGATATTTGCGAAAAAAACCGTTATTCGATCATCTCCATGGCCATATACGGGCATGAGGGAATACAGAGGCCGCAGCCGATGCATTTATCCTCGATGAAATCAACCACCATGCTCTCCCTGTTTCCGATCGCGAGAGCCTTTGTGGGGCATACTACAGTACAGGCTGTGCAGTGGGTGCATCGTTCGTCGACGCGTTTTATCACTTTTGACACCGGCTTCAGGCTTATACCGAGATCTGAAAGATAGTCCAGTCCAGCCTTTACGTTCTCCTTCGTGCCCGATATCTCGATGACGAGCGTTCCCTCCTCGTCCTGGTCAATGCGCGCCCTCGTGATGTTTACCGTAATATCGTACTCCCTTATGAGGTTGGAAATGATCGGTTTGTCCGCGAGCTTCCTCGGGTAGTGGAGCATGATGTTCTTTGTGGTGGCCTGTGTCATGACTGCTCACCCCCTTTTTCTCTCATGATAAACGGCTTGAAGGTCTGCCCGGATTCCACCCCGGGTATGGATTCCACCTTCTCGCTGAGTAAAAATTTCCCCTGCTCTATCCAGGATTTCAAGACTTCTGAGATCTCCCTCGCCAGGCTGTAGCTCGATAGCGCTGCCGTGGGAACGGTCTTTCCCTCGATCGTGACGCTGCCGCTTCGAAGGTCACGGTAGTTCAGCCTAGTAATAATACCCGGTTCGAGGTTGGGGTACGCGGAGGAGTAGTCTACCACCGGTGCGTATATCTCGGCGTCGCTGACGCTCACGAACCTCGCCATCTCCTCGTCCAGGATCGGGATGGGAACGCCCATTCCCAAAGCGAGGCTTACTCCGTAACCGAGCATCGACACCCCGCGTATGTAGCGGGTGTTCATCTGCTTCATGTCGCCTGTCACGCAGAGCGTGCCCGCTCCCTCCATGGGAACGCCGTTTTCACCTCTCTCTGCCGTAGGGTTGTGCTGCGTCCCCTGCCAGGTAACCAGGCCCGCTCCTCCGCCGAGGAATATCCTTGTGCCGATACCGATGGTCCGGTAGTACGGATCGTTCAAAAGAGGACTGAGCTGCCCTGCGGAGCAGTAGTTCGCATTTCCGAGGTGGGGCTGGAGTATGCCGAGGTAGGTGTAGATCACCTTGTCGGAGGTGTTTACGGCGACGTTGTAGTTCTGATAGCCGTTTCTCGGGTTGACGAGAAACGCCTGGTTGAGGTCTTTTATATTGATGTAGGACTCGAGTCGTTTTCTCGGGTAGCAGTCGGTGCCGTATGAGGTTGCCCTGAGGAAGACATCCTCTCCTGCGATGAGATCCTCGATCACGTGACCTCCCCCGTATCGAAATCTACCAGGATGGATCTTGTTCGCAGGGTCGTCATCAGGGATCTCCGTCGCCCCGATGTATACGTCACAGGCCGCGATGCCTCCATAGGCGAACACGTCGTTGAGCCACGCTTTCTGGATCTTTATTCTCGGAGATGGATGTCCGAAGTTGAGGAATGCGCCGGAAGAGCACATGGGGCCAAAGGTACCGGTCGTCACGACATCGACCTCGGCCTCAGCTTTTTTGAGGCCGTTTTCCTTGACGTACCCCACTATCTCCTCGGCTGTGAAAATGCAGGCCCGCTTCGCCCTGATCTTTTCATTTATCTCCTGTATAGTTTTTGCCATTTCACACTCCTTGTCTCATTGGTTTGTTGTACTGCGGCAAAAACTATCCATGCCCCATAGCATCTGACATCACCTCCCCCTCTCATAATGAGTGTTCCCAAATATAACACCTCGGATTTAAAATGCAATCGAAAAAAAGGGCTACCTCTTATAGTCGAACTTTCTTAAAAGCTCCTCCCTGGCCTTTATATTCTTCTGTGTTTCAACCCCTTTCGGCATGAATCCGTCGACGACTCCCAGGACCCCCCTCCCCTGATTGGTCTCCCCCACGATGACTTCCAGAGGGTTTGCCGTAGCACAGAAGATGTGCACGACCTCCCTTACCGCTTTTACAGAGGGGAGGATGTTGATGGGGAAACCTTCCTTCAGAAAGATGACGAAGATGTGTCCGGCGCCGATTTTCTGCGCCGCATCAACGGCGTGCCCCATGAGCGCTTCGTCGTTCCCCTCCTTTCTCGTGAGACATACCCCGCTCGCTTCGTTGAATGCGATCCCGAATTTGATATGCGGGGAGCTGTTGATTATCGCCTCGTAGAGATCTTCGACACTCTTGATGAAATGGGTCTGGCCGAGGATGATATTCGATCCCTCCGGTATATCGATCTTTATGGTTTTGATCTCCATACTGTCCCCCCTCGAATTAACAGCTCATGCCGGTGTAACGGCTGCAAGGTCGTCATGTACTGTTTTTGTGTAATAGTAGTATGCACTCCTGATTTTGCAAATAGAATTTTATACATCCGCCCCCTAATGTGGACAAGCCACATTCTTGATTAAAATATTTTCTTGCCAAAAAGGCAAGAAAATCAGTATTAAGATACTAAAAAGTGTTACTATTGAGTTCACTGGTGACTTTTGGAATATCTTTTGATGCATTGTATCAGTCACAGGGAGCCGATTAAAAGACCACCCGGAGAATTGAAGATGATTGCGGTAACAGGGGGAGGAACAGGGGGGCATATATTTCCAGCTGTCGCCGTAATCGAGGAGCTGAGGAAAAGAGGGCGGGAGGATATCGTCTGGATCGGATCGAAGAGGGGAAAAGAGCGTGAGTGTGCTGAACAGATCGGGGTGCAGTTTCGCGGCATCTCGACAGGGAAGCTGAGACGCTACTTCTCTCTGCGCAACTTCACAGACATATTCAGGGTTCTCTTCGGCATCCTGCAGGCCCTGCTTCTCTTCTGCAGAATAAAACCGAAAGTTCTCTTCTCGAAGGGGGGCTTTGTTTCCGTTCCTCCTGTTTTTGCCGCGAGGATCTTGAGGGTCCCTGTCATAACCCACGAGAGCGATACGATCCCGGGACTGGCAACGAAAATCATCTCCAGGAGTGCGTCCGTGGTGTGTGTCGGCTTCCGGCTCACCGCAGACTACTTTCCGGATAAGACCGTCTGTTTTACAGGCAACCCTGTACGTGAGAGGGTACTGAAGGGATCCCGTGAACGTGGAGTTCAGTGGCTGGGCTTCGAGAACGATCTCCCGATCGTGTTTGTCGTGGGCGGGAGCTTGGGCTCCTCCGCAATAAACGAAGCGGTATGGAAAATGCTTGATGAAAAAACCCTCCTCTTCAACATCGCGCACGGGTGCGGAAGAGGAAACTTGAGAGAGGGCCTTTCCGGAAAGAAAAACTACCGTCAGTTCGAGTTCCTGGAAGAGCTCATGGGAGACGTGTTGCAGGCCGCATCTGTCGTGGTGTCCCGCGCAGGAGCAGGAGTCTTGTATGAGATAGGAGTCCTGGGGAAGGCCTCGGTTCTCATCCCTCTCCCGAAGACGGCGAGCAGGGGCGAGCAGATCGAGAACGCGCGTTACTGGGAGAACCAGGGAGCTTGTGTCGTGATCCCGAGTGAGAAGCTCACCGAGAAAACACTGAAGAAAACGATAGAGGGGCTTCTCGACGATACAAAGCGCAGTGCCAGGATGGGGCAGAACGCGCAGAAGCTCGTGCGGGCCGGCGCTTCCGTGGCGATTGCAGACATAATAGAAGATACAATAGCGGGTTAGGCGCATATGTCGTTTTGAAAAAGCAGGATATTTTATTATATTCATCCGAATGTGGACAAGCCACATTCTTGATCAAAATATTTTCTTGCCAAAACGGTAAGAAAATCAGTATTAAGGTACTAAATAGCATGCAAGGGGGTTATCATGACCGAAATAGTAAAACTTTTAGGGGATGAAGCAAAGGATCTTCTGGAATATAGATGTACGACGGTTCCGAAAGAGGATTTGCATCTCCCTGGACCTAATTTCGTCGAACGTGTTCTCATTGAGACAGACAGACCTGTCCCGGTGCTGAGGAACCTTCAAACTGTATTCAATGCGGGCAGGCTCGGCGGAACGGGATACCTCTCCATCCTTCCCGTCGATCAGGATGTCGAGCACTCAGGGGGGAGCGCATTTGCGCCGAACCCGATCTACTTCGATCCTGAAAATATCGTGAAGCTCGCCGTCAAGGGAGGCTGCAATGCAGTAGCCTCGACCCTCGGTGTGCTCGGCGCGGTGTCGAGGAAGTACGCACACAGGGTCCCGTTTATCTTGAAGATCAATCACAACGAGCTTCTCACCTATCCGAGTACGTTTGACCAGATACTCTTCTCCAGCATAGATCAGGCGTTCAATCTCGGTGCCGTCGCCGTCGGGGCGACGATCTACTTCGGGTCCGATGAGTCAAGACGGCAGATCCAGGAGATTACGCAGGCTTTCGAGTACGCGCACAGCCTCGGGATGTTCACGGTGCTCTGGGCTTATCTCAGGAACCCCGCCTTCAAGACGAAAGAGAAGGACTATCACCTCTCATCCGATCTCTCGGGCCAGGCGAACCATCTCGGAGTAACGATCCAGGCCGATATCATCAAGCAGAAGCAGGCGGAATGCAACGGAGGGTATACGGCGCTTGGTTTCGGAAAAACCCATGACAAGGTATACTCCGAGCTTTCGAGCGACCACCCCATAGCCCTCACCCGGTACCAGGTGGTGAACTGCTACATGGGAAGATCGGGTATGATAAATTCAGGCGGTGGGTCCGGAAAGAATGATTTCTCCCAGGCGGTTCGGACGGCTGTTATCAACAAGCGTGCCGGCGGGATGGGCCTTATCTCCGGAAGAAAGGCTTTCCAGAGGCCTATGGAGGAGGGCGTAAAGCTTCTCAACGCAATACAGGACGTATACCTCGACAAAGATATCACTGTGGCATAACATACAAGCGCGGCAAAAAAAGAGGGGGAGAAATTCCCCTCTTTTTGTTTACAAGACGGAAGATATCGACGTCACAGTAAGCTCCGGTGTTAATGCGGTTTACTCACAAATTGCATAGCAAGGGGTATAAATGATGACTTGGCAGCTGTAAAAAATAAAGTTTACGGTGAACAAAGCACTAAAAGCCCCGTTACTTACAGTTTGCTGTTTGTCATGAGAAACGGGGATTGAACCCCCCATTCCTGTGTGAGAAATGGGGGTTTATTCCCCGGTAGGTACAAAGATTTCACACTCTGCAGGGCTTATGGCGATTCTTCCTGGGATGTTTCGACCCTTGCTACCTCTCCCGAATAAGACCCGAGAGCTCGGTTCCCATTACGATGGCGCTTTCCTTCTCTTGGGGGAAGTAGTTTTCTATGAGCCCGATAACAGAGAAATCGCGATGCTGGTAGAATTGGAAGGCTCGAAGGTTGGATGGGCGAACCTCGAGGTAGCAGTATTCGGCATTACTCCTCTTCGCATTATCGAGGAGGAAATCGAGGAGCATGGTTCCGAATCCGTGGTTCTGAAGGGGGGGGCTCACCGCAATGTTGATGAGGTGGATGGTCCTCATGAGGCGGGACTCTGAAAAGAGGAAGGGTGTCCCCTTTTTCAGGAGGTGGTAGCCGCCGTAGCCTACCATGAGGTCATCGCGGCGCATTGTGATGACCCAGTTGTTACTGTCTGAGATTATTAGCCTGAAGAACTCCTTGCTCCATGGATGACTGAAGACCTCTCTCTCGATCGTTATCACTTCATCGAGGTCTCTCTCCGCCATTGTCGAATAGGAGCACCTCTGCTGCATCGGCCCTCCTTTGTCGGGCCAGTGGGTTTTTTTCTCACCCGGCTGCGCTGTCGCAAGGCGCCGATATCTGGGAGCGATGTCATCACATTGAGATATTAACGCTTGAAGTATCCGTCGAGCTTGTCGAGCTCTTCACTCTTCAGGATGTCGAGGATATTACCGTCTCTCGCGAGGAATCCGGAAGAGATGAGCCTCTGAATCTGCGTTTCAACGTCTTCCTTCGAGGCATTCACCTGCATGGAGATGTTCCTCACCGTTTCGGAGTAGTTCAGTGAGTTGCTTGCACCAGTTTCGCCCGGTGATTTTGTCGCCCGTCTGAGATCGTTGAGCGCACTGATCACGAGGGATTTTACATCCCTCTTGGCAAGGTCCCGGATCTGGTTGTCGGCCTTTTCGAGGCGGAGGCAAAGCTTCTCTATGATGTTCATTGCTATGCTCGAGTTCTTGCTTATCATGCTGACAAAACCGTTCCGGTTGAATGTTAAGAGCTCGCATGTATCTATTGCGGTTGCAGTTGCGGTTCTCGGGGTCTGCCGGATGAGAGCCATCTCGCCGAGGAAGTCGCCTTTGCCCAGAACCATGAGTATCTTTTCCACGTTGTTCACCCGCTTCGTGATCTTGATTCTCCCCTGCTGGATTATGTACATAGTATCTCCGGAGTCGCCCTCCTTGAACAGGTCTCTGCCCGCTTCGATGACCTGGCCGTACTTTTGAAAGAGGTTGCCCTTTTCCATCGCTCTACCTCGCTCCTACTGTTGATACGTTAATTATAGTAGTATTGCATGTTTTTTCAAAATGATTTCTGAGAACCTGAAGCAGGAAGAGGGCTGTTTAGTATGAAAGCCGTTCGGGCCGTGGGATGTCAATTCATTCTGTCGGTAAAACCGGCGGTCTCTCTGTACCGTTACATTGCGCACAGCGCGTTTTCGGAAAGCTGACAGGAACGACGCCGGTACGTATCGTACGGCCCATCATATGTGAACCCATCCGATTCTCGTTAAGCGTGCTGCTGAGAGTGAAGGTTAGTTTTTTGAATCGGCACCGATTTTTTCTCCCGACTGTTTTCGTGCATGGATTTAAGGACCTGCGGTTGTACCGCAAAGGCAAGTTTTTCCCGCCTCGTCCTCTTCGTCCATCTCAAAACACCTCAATCCACCTTCATCCAAATTGTCAAAAGTTTAAAAAGTATACGCCTGTTCCCTGTGGATAACTTTCAACTTTTGCTGTCAGAATAAACCGTCCAGGCTTTCAGGTCTTGTGTTTTTTGATGAGCGCCTGCACATCCTCGTCGTCATATGAAATGAATTTTCCGCTCCACTCATGCGGCGCATATAAAACAAGTGCAGCTGCTGCAAGCCCCGGAACCTCAGGGGCCAGTAGTTTTCTGGTGGAATATTTCTTGAACACATCGGGGTCCATCACTGGACCCCCTTCTGAGCGGAGAGTGACCTGCAGGCCGGTGTCGACTCCGCCTGGTCGGAGTGTGATGGTTATAACTGACGGCTCTTCAAGGGCGAGCGTGGCGCTGAGCATATTCAAAGCTGCTTTCGCCATGTTGTAGGCGGCCGTGCCCGCAACAGGGCGTACAGCCATTCCTGATGAGATATGCACGAGACGCCCCCTACTTTTACGAAGGAAGGGAAGCGCTGCCTTTGTGAGCATCACCGGACTGAGCACGTTGATGGCCCAGTTCTCAGTCCAGGCTTCAGGTTCGGCGTTAGCGATGGTTTTAAGCGGCCTGAGGATGCCTGCGTTATTCACCAGTCCGTCGATGCCGCCGAAATGTCTCACCGCCTCTTCGATTACACGGCTGCAGGTTTCCTCGTAGTGCAGATCACCTGCCACCACCAGTGCCTGGCCGTTTGCCCGGCCGATTTCATCCGCGACCTGGCGCAGAGCCTCTTCTTCACGGGCGGCGATTACTACGTTCGCTCCCATCATGGCAGCAATGACAGCGGTTGCCCTTCCAAGGCCGCGTGATCCGCCGGTAACGATAATGGTCTTTTCTGACATGGGTACTCCTATTCACTCAGGAATATCAGTAAAGGTTCAGAATGAAGCGCGCTAAATAATGGAAGTTCGGGTCGAAGACCCTAACTCCCATGCCTCACATGGAAATGTGCTTTACCTGTTTCCTTGTTTTCTATACCACTGTAATGCAGGTGGAAACATCCTGTCAAGTACAATAGGGCAAAAAGAGAATAAAATTGACTTTATTGAAGATCAGCCCTGATCTGAGTTTCACTTCTCCAACCTCACGTTTATCAGGTTGAGGATGATAGGGACCATGAAAAGGGTGAACAGTGTGGAAACGAGCAGGCCGCCTGAAACTGCGATGCCGAGAGGCTGAATGATATTGGATCCTTCTCCGAGTCCGATGGCGATCGGCAGCATGCCGAACACGGTGGTCAGCATTGTGATGACGATAGGTGTAAAGCGGATGCCTGCGGTTTCCACCAGTGCGTCGATCTTGCCCGTGTAGCCTTGTCCCATCTTGAGGTAGAAGTCGATCATGATTATCGCGTTGTTTACCACGATTCCGGCAAGCAGGATCGTGCCGAGCATGGAGTTGAGGTTCAGGGTGGATTTGAACAAAAAGAGGCTGAAGACCACTCCGATGAAACCGAGCGGCACTGTTACTAGTATCACGAGGGGGATAGAGAGAGAGTTGAACTGGAACGCGAGTACCATGTATATGAGTACGACCGAGGCTGCGAGAGCGATGAAGAGAGACTGGATAGCCTGGTCCAGCTCCTCCTGGGGATTGTCGAATGTCACAGAGTAGCCTGCCGGAACTTCGAGTTTGGTCCCTACCTCCTCCCGTATCTGCCTTTCGTATTCGCTTCTTCTGGCAGAGGAGGTCCCCGGTGCCATCCTTGCGTACACCCTGAAGATCGTCTCGCCGTTCTCCGAGGCAATGCCCGCGACCCCTGTTACCTCGCTGAAATCGAAAAAGTGCTTCAGGGGTAACGCACTCTGCTTGTAGGGAATGAGAAAGTTCTGGAGTTTTTCGCGCCCTTCGATTTCTGGCTCGGGGTATACTGCGGCCACCTCGATGGTAGTCTGGTCCTGCTCGAACTCGACCGAAGCGGTCCCGCCGAGAATTTTTCTCACAAGTCTGATAAGGCTGCTCTCACTAAACTCGGAAAAGCCTTCGATGACCTCCCTCCTGGCGGTCATGGAGAGCTCGTCCGAAAGGTCCGTCGGCGGATCGGTGAATACCCACGCGTACAGCTCAGTATCGTTCACGAGGTCACGTACACGCTCGAGGAGGGTTATGGTATCGATAGGCTTCTCACCCTGTACGCTGATCTGAAGGTCCATGGTGCGCGGAAGAGGGAGCTGGGCGGGGTCCCACATCATCACGTTGTAGTACCATTTGTTGTCGCTGACGAAGCTCTTCTGCAGCTCGCTCACGACCTCATCCGCATGCTGCGAGCTCGTGAGGTTTATGAAGTAACGGTTGAAGTGGCCCGATACATCAGCGTATGTTACCTTGACATACTGACCCACCGTCTCCTTTATCCGGGCCTCCATGAGGGGAACAACTTCCTGTAAGATCTGCTCCGGATCGTCCATTGAAGGACTCCGGAAAAAAAGAACGACCCTGTCGCTTTTTGGGGCAGAGATGATCTCCTTCGGGATGAGAGGGAGAACCCTGAGTATGGAAAATGCGAGAAGCCCGAATGAGAGCAGCATGAACAGGACCGACGCCCACCTGCGTCTGAGAAGCCCTCTCAGTATCCTCTTGTACAGTCCTATGAAAAAGCCCATCACCGGTACAGAGAACCGCTGGAGCCCTTTTTGACCAGGGGTTTCATCAGGAGTTACAGTCCTTTTTCCTTTTATCCGGTAGACAAGAAATGCGATGAGCGGAATCAGGGTGAGGGCCACGACCATGGAGATCAGAAGGGCGAAGATGACAGCCTTTGCCTGGTCTCCGAGAATTGCGTTTGTCAGGGGTGCCGTAAAAAGGATAGGCAGAAAGACCAGCACCGAGGTGAGGATCGAGGCGATGACAGGCGATCTCACCTGCGTTACAGCCCTGATGATGAGGTCTTTGAGGCGGCCGTTTTCTGAGGGGGAATCATCGATCCGGAACCTGTGTATGTTTTCCATGATGACTATGGCAGGGTCGACCACCATGCCGACGGCAAGGGCGATCCCCCCGAGGGATATGAGGTTAAGGCTGACCTTGAAGAAGTACATAAGAATGAAGGACAGGATGAGGGTCACCGGGAGGGATATGCCGATGAGAAGAGTGTTCCGAAGCTCGCCAAGGCTCATGAGGACCACGATCATTGCCAGCGCAGCTCCAATCAGGGCCGCCTGAACTACGTTCCGGATCGAGCGGTCTATATACTCTGCCGGGTCGAGGTAATCATTAAACAGGGTGTCCTCAGGAAGGATCCCTTCCGCCCTCGCCTCCTCGAGTACAGCAAGCACGTCCCTTGACATCTTGCGGACGTTGCCCCCGCCGACCGGTGAGGCGGTGATTCGTATGCCCCTTTCGCCGTTCATCACGAATGTCCTATGCGGAAGCGCGTAATGTATCGATATGTCGGCGATATCCCTGAGCCTGACAGAGACGTTTCCCCTCTGTGCCACGACTATTTTGCCGATGTCGAAAACCGATTCGATCCCTCTTTTGAATCGAACACTGTACGCGGTGCTGCCTTCGTCGAGCCTGCCGACCGATTCAGGCCGATAGCCGCTGACGAGTGCGGATTCTACATTTTCTATCGTCAGCCCGTATGCCAGAAGGTCGGCCTGCCGGAGCATTACCTCGGCATTCATCTCCTCCACGCTGTAGATGTCCACGCTTTCTGCGTCTTCGACCTGGTTCAGCCGGGGCTGGACGGCGCTGCTCAGGATCCTGTAAAGCTCCTCCGGGCTCATGCTTGCCGAGGTGACGCCCATCATGAGATACCCTGCGTTCTCTCCGGAAAAGAAACGAACGGTGTATCTGTTTTTATATTCGGGAGGCAGCATCTCCATGATGCTCGTCATCGCGGCCTCGACATCAGACTTGGCGATATCGCTGTCTGTCTTCCAGTCAAATGTCAGGGTGAAATCGCTCCGGTCGTTCTCATACTCCACCTCGACGATGTCTACACCTTCTATGGCCATAAAACGGGATTCGATATCATCGGCGTATTCGTTTGAAAAGTCGACTGCTGAAATTCCGGTATGCTGTATATTAGCACGGACCCTCGGCCTGCTGGTTTGAGGATACAGCTGAATAGGGAGCTGGGTGGCGAGTATTCCGCCGGTGATGCATAGTATGACGATGAGAAGGATAAATCCCGTGCTCTTTCGGAATATGGCGTTCAGCATTCTATTTCTCCGGGACCGCGACACTGTCTCCCTCTTTTTCTCTGCCGGTCAAAAGAGCGAGGTATTTCTCTCCTGAGGCAAGGCCCTCGTCGATTCGGACGAGGTCTCCGTAGGTCGGCCCGAGTAAAACCTGCCTGGCGGCCAACTTTTCTTCGTCGTTTATTGTCCAGAGAAAATATTTTCCGTATCGTCGGATGACGAGGTCCCGGCGGACGAAGAGCCCCTTCGTCCTGTCCGCCGGCAGGTCTATTGTGACGAACTCTCCGATATAGGTTCTCTGACTGTTGGGGAAATGGAAGGTGAGGGAGAAGAGGCCTGTATCGTAGTCCGGTTCCTGTGAGCGGTTTACGAGGATACCGGTAATGGTAGCGCCGCCTATCGTATGTGCCGTAACCCGCTGGCCGATTCGTACCTTGAAAGCGTCTTTATCGCTGATGCCTGCGTCCAGAACGTATCCCTCTGTCCCGATGATGACGACTGCGGGATCGTTGGCGTCGACTTCGTCCTCTACCTGGATCTGCACCTGGGAGACCCAGCCCGAGATTCTTGCCGTTACAACCGTCGGCTTGTAGATGTTCGTCACATCGTCCTTCCGTCTGATGCTGAACAGCTTCTGTCCCTCATCGACACGCTGGCCTTCCTCTATAGAAACATCAAGGATATAACCTGCGTTCGGTATATAGTGGACGATTCTGCTTTTCGGCTGCAGCCGTCCTACGACTGAGATCAAATGGTACTGCTCGGATACTTCGGCAACCGAAACGGGTGATGTGGGCCGGCTTTGCGATTGTTCCCTCCCGCCACCCTCTCTCTGCTGGGCCGAGGCAAGAGAGACTGAAAAAAGTATCACTGCAGTTATGAAAAGGAGCCTATATTTATACATAATCGTCACTCCATCGCATGCTGGGGTCTCACCTGTATCAGAGGTATCCAGATTACTTGCTGCTCTTCGATAGGTACGGATTCAAAAATAACAATTTTATTCCTTCAGATAAAGCATTAAATAGGAGCCCGGTTTTTTTTGCCGACAGGATACTTTTACGGCGCCCTTTTTTACTCATCGGCATCGCCCGACTGCCGATTTTTGACGATAAACCTGATTCATATATCGAGACGAGTATTGAGCGCATACTCCAGATCGAACAATCCGGTAAGATAGTTGTATCTTTCTTCGAGAACTCCCAGCTTCGCCTCCTGAAGCGAGTCGTAGGCATCTTCGACTTCCAGAAGCCCCCCCACCCCGGCATTGTACCGGTTTTCGGCGAGGTTGTATGTTTTCTGGGCCAGAGCGACGTTCTGTTCCAGTGCCTTCGATGTTCTGATCGATTTTTTCAGTCTCATTACGATGGTTTCGATCTCTACCTCTGCGAGCTCTCGCTTCTGGACCAGCTCGATACGGGTCTTTTCAATGGAATCGTCTATTTCCAGTATCTTCACCCTGCTCGAAGAGCCGGGGATGAGACCGTCGAGAGGGAGGGACAGAGAGATTCCGACTGTGCTGCTGTCGTTCCAGCTTCCGGCGCTCCCCCAGTCTGCACGGAAGGGGTCGCTCACCCCGGCCCTGAATGCGTACGAAAGAGAGAGCGTAGGTGTATACTCCTCTGCCCCGACGAGCTTCTTTTGCGTCTCCAGAATCTCGAACTCTTTCAGAAGGGCCTTTATATCGAGCCTGTTTTCGAGATGTGTCTGTGAAAGTTTCCCCGCTTCCAGCTCGAGGGTCTTCGGCTCTATTGAACCTTCTATGGAAAGTGGCGTATCACGGTCGAGGCCGAGCGCCTGTTTGAACTGCATTTCAGCGATCTCGTGATCCACAACTGCTTCCTCGAGGTCTGGCTTCAGGGCTTCCAGGGTTACCTGTGCGCTGAGCATGGTGAGCTCTGAGACGATACCGCTCTCGTAGTTGGCTTTCGCCTGGTCGTATCGCTTCTGCGCTGTTTCGATGTTCTGCTCGATGAGACTTATCTTTTCCTTGAGAACAATGAGATTATAAAAAGCCGTCTTTACGTCCCTCACAAGCTTTTTTTCTGTATCTTCTAATGATATGGTTTCCGCTTCGTAGGAGAGCCTCGTACTCTTCATGCTGTATATATTGGCCGCTGAAAGAGGAAGGCTCGCGGTGATACTTGCGGACAGGTCCCATGGAGAGGAGTCTGACACGGTCCTGGAGCCTCCCGATCCTGAAAGGCCCGCCCCAAGACTCACTGACGGCAGAAACTCGTTCCAGGAGCTCTGTTTCGCCCGCTGTTTTGTCGTAAGGTCGACCCTGTTGGACTTGAGACCGAGATTGTTTCGAAGGGCGAGCGACACAGCAGTATCGACATCCAGGTCAATATCCTGCGCGTTTACATGTAAGGCTGCCGATATGAAAAGCACCAACAGTGAAAAAGTATATCTTCGTTTCATGATATGCCTCTTGAAAAAATCACACTATCTGAACACCAGGGTTTCTGAAATCGATAAAGCACCGGCTTCGGTAATATTTACTTTAATAATATAAGTGCGATGCTGCTTTGTTGGATGCAATATATTTTATTGGTAGAGAACCTGAAAAAGAGGAAGATAATGTAGTTGTAGCTTCTTGAAAACATGTATTTTTTTCCGCAGCCTATACGGGAGCGTCCACACCGTCCCAGGAGAATTCCCCAAAGAGTTGGAGAACAAACTGGTGTTATCCAGTTTTGTTAGAAGTTCGTTGCCCTGTCTGTGCACACACTACATATTATAGCCTATCCGATAGAGGCTGTTTTTAGTATAAAATCTTTCCGATAAAGATGTGATCGAAATGATAAACTGTGAATCGCGAGCCCAAAGAAAAGCCGGCGGTCAATCGGGCGCCAAGAAAAACCGGAACAGCTATAAGAATGAATTGGAAGTATTGCGTGAGTCTGAAAGGCGCTATCGAACGGTCGCTGATTTTACCTATGACTGGACATACTGGCAGAGCCCTGATGGAACGCTGCTTTACGTTTCCCCCTCCTGCTGTGCAGGAATAGGATTATGTAAGAAACTCTCAGTATAATCCACAGTTTTTTTGTGGGACGGCTTTTGTTGTGCGGGCGGATGAAGTGAAACTTGCAGCTCTTATCCGGGCGAAAGGATCAAGAAGGGCTACTGTTTTGATCTAATACCGCAGGGGTCATTGATATCGGGCGTATGGGTTATTGGGCACAGGTATAGATCATAAGATGTAAGTGGTGAAGAGGTCCTCGAAGATGTAAAGATTATTCCTTCTCTGTATCACGGAGGGCGATTCTCAAGACGAGGATGCTGTCTTTCACTATACCGTATATTACACGGCAGTTACCAATGCTGTATCCATACAACCCTTCGAACTCTCCCTTTAACGGAACTCCTTTCCCTGGGTCTTTTGCTATCTTTTTTTCAACGCCGTCGATTATTATTCTACTGTCGTTTGCATCTATTTTTCGGAGGTCTTTTTTAACGGAGGCTTTATATAGAACTTGATATATCAAATAATTCCCTCATTTCCTCTGAGGATATGATCCTATCGTCTTTGTCTCTTATACGATCGAGTGCTACCTGGTAATCAGCGTACTCATCGAAATATTTCTGTAATGCCGATTTAATGATATACGCCTTACTCCTGTTGATCTCCTTTGACAGCCGCTCGAGTCTTTCAGCCATGCTGTCAGACATTCTAATGGACAATGCTTTTCCCATGTGTGTTCACCTGTTATGATATAGTAATATACATGTATTACATAATAATACATGTATTGCATATTGTAAAGTATAATTGAAGACACTGTTACCGATACTGTTTTGAAAGATACTCGGAAAACATCTCTATCACCTCGGCAAGGTCGTCGCGGCCGAAACCGATCCGGACGTGGTTTTCACCGTACTGGAATATGGAAGATGGAACGAGCATGATCCCGGTCTCTTCGATCAGTCTCTCGCAGAACGTACTTGTATCCAGGTCGATCAGCATTCTCGGAAAACAGACCGATCCTCCGGCAGGTCGGTTCCATCTGAAGAGATCATCGTACTCGCTGAAAAAGCCGTCGAGCAGCTTTACGTTCCTTTGAACGCGCTCGAGCTGCTTCCCGATGATCGATGTTCTGCTCCGAAGCGCCATGACTGCGAGGATCTCGCTCGGCGCGCTGTTGCAGATGGTCGTATAGTCCCGCAGCATAGAAACGCGCTCGAGCTCCTCGTCACGGCGTGATAGGAGCCACCCGATTCTGAGACCGGGGAGCCCGAAGCTCTTCGAAAGGCCGCAGAGAGTGAAGGCTCTATCGTAGAGCTCGCACGCCGACGGCAGAGTATGTCCCTCCTCAATCTCCAGAAACCGGTACATCTCGTCAGAAAGCAAATATGTTCCATGCCGTCTGACAAGGCCGACAATCTTCTCGAAATCATTTCTCGACAGGACAGAGCCTGTAGGGTTATGCGGGAAGTTGACCACAACCATCCTTGTATTGGGCCGAATCTTTTTTTCAAGCTGACCCGGGTCGAAACACCAGCCGCGGTTTTCATCAGGCTCCCAGATCGATACCTCGCATCCTATCGACCTTGCAAGCTCGTACAGAGACTGGTAGCCGGGAAAGGTGCAGACGATATGGTCGCCGGGAGAGAGCAGCGCGTGCATCAGCAGGAAGATCCCTTCCTCCGGCACAGTCACGAGGATGTTCTCGGCAGTAATTCCGCTGTAGAGCCTCGAGATTTCCTCACGGAGCAGCGGGTGTCCGGGAGTTTCGGTGTATCCGAGCCTCAGCTTTTTCCACAAGGCCGTCGTCTCCCGGTCGGCCATGGCCAGAAGCTCAGACAGAGATAAAGACTCGCAGTCAGAGCTCGAAAGAAAGTAGCGTGCACAAAACTCATGCTTCGCAAAGTATCGTTCGAGTGCGAACGGCGCTATTCTCATAACATCTCTCCTCTAATCTTATGGGGGGTCGTGCTTATCTATTTTCATGTATCGGTGCGGTTTTCTCACGAAATGGATACCAGCAGAGCGGGATGATGCTCCGGTAATATTTTATGTGAGGTTCCGGCTTCAGACCGGACCGTATCAAAAAAAATAAGCGCTGCACCTGTTTTTTCATCACTATACACTGAATCCTGAAACATTGAGAAGAACGATGACAGGCAGGGTGAAATTCAAAAGCCCGTGACTTATTAAGAGTATCCAGGTATTCTGCCGCCTCTGCACAGCATACACCCCGAACAATATACCGGGAAGAAGGATAAGAAGATTCCAGGGCTGCCATATGTGGTTCAGCCAGAACATAATACCGTTGGCGATCCAGGCATTTTTTCCGAAGGCGCGCTCCTGCCTGGGAAGGATGTATCCGCGGAACCACAGCTCTTCACCGGCGATATTGAAAAACCAGCCGAGAAAGAATACGGCGGCGACCCACCATTTCCCCTTGAGTACCATTCCCATGAAAGCGCCCGGTACATGAGCACTCGCACCCTCAGGGCCGAACTCGGGTGCAAAGGATGGATGGGGCGCGAATATGGTGACTCTTGCAAGCAATTCTGTCGTGAAGGCGAGACCGAAGTATGTGACGCCCATGAATACCAGCACCGCCAGGGTCCATATCATGTCTTTTCCGGATATTCTTTTCAGCCGGTAGCGGTCGGCAAACGATTTTCCGGTCCACGGATTTCCCTCCATCCTGTAGGCAGCGAGAGCCGCGATGAAGAACATGAGCATGGTAGGGAACCATCCGATAATATACCCGGTAAGGTAGGGAAACCCTGTCCTCTGCAGATAGGAGGGAACGATCAGGTAGTGTGTTACATATAAAATTATTGCAGGCACGAGATAAAAAATAACGGTGGGGAGTATCCCTAAAGGTTTAATGGTGTCCTTTTGTAGCATCCATCGCTCCCGATGGTGATACGGTTAGTGATATTAAAGCAGACGAATCTGCAGTTGTCAACTGTTGAAAATACGCATTAGTGCGGTTTTCTCACAAATTGCATATCAACGGAGCTTAGTGATGATATGATAGTAGTTTATATTGTCATGTAAAAATAGAGTTTATAGTGAGAAAAGCGCCAAAAGCCCCATTTCTTCCTATTACGATTGCACATAAGGAATGGGGATTAAAGCCCCCTATGTTCAAATATTTACAGAATTTTGTGAGAAATGGGGGTTAGGGCTCAGAGGACGACAGGCATATCCTTAGATCATCTGCTACACGAATTAGGCTGCTTTATGATGATCCGTCCTCCAAAAAGAGGTCGATGAGGCGCTGTTCCAGCACGTTTACGAGGCCGCGGTCGGTGACCCTGATCTCCGGTATCACTGCAAGCTGGATGAAATGGAGGATCATGAGGATATCCTTGTCGCTTCCCATGACGGCGACGGCACGCTTTATCTCTTCGAGCTCCCCCACGACCTCGTTCAGATCTTTATTGGACATGAGGCCTGCGATAGGCAGGGCGATCTCGGCCCGCACTTTTTTATCGATCACTACTACGATTCCACCTTCGAGCTTTTCGATCCGTTTCACCGCTCCATACATATCTTCGTCGCTTACCCCTACAACGCAGAGGTTGTGTGCATCGTGTCCGATGGTGGTGGCGATGGCACCATGCCGGATACCGAAGCCCCTGGCGAAAGCCCTGGCGATATGCTCTCCCTCATAACGATCGAGAACCACCACCTTGGAGATATCCCTGTCCGGATCGGCCACGGCCTGGCCGTTTATTATCTTCGCATCCATGATGAGATGATCCGTATAGAGGTCGTCTTTTTTCATACCGATGACGCGGATTCGTCTCGAACGTGCAGGTATGCGGAAGGTTTCGACATTATACTCGGGCAGGGTCATACGCACACTGCTTTTTGGGAGGTTCTGATAGACACCTTCCAGAGGCGCGACTATGTTTTCGTTTTCCGCCACGATGCGGGAATCTTTAATGACCATCTCGATGTTGAGGTTGTCCAGGTTGTCGACAACAACAAGGTCCGCTTTGTATCCCGGAGCGATGGCCCCCATACTCCTCAGGTTGTAATGAAGGGCCGTGTTGATAGTTGCCATACGAACGGCGATTATCGGGTCCAGACCCAGACGAATGGCTTTTTTTATAAGATAGTTGATGTGGCCCTCACGGACGATGTCGAGGGGGTCCCTGTCATCCGTACAGAAGGAGAAGAAGACGTGATTGTTGACATCGACCGCTTTTATCAGGGCTTCCATGTTCTTGGCGGCTGTTCCTTCCCTGATAAGCACCTGCATGCCCCTTGACACCTTCTCCAGGGCCTCCTTCGCGGTTGTGCTCTCATGGTCCGAGCGGATGAACGCATCGATGTAGGCATTCAGCTCTTTACCGCTCAAACCCGGAGCGTGGCCGTCGATCTTCTTGTATTCGTGGCGCAGGATTTCGATTTTGGCGATGAGCTCCCGGTCAGTGTGAAGCACCCCGGGGAAGTTCATGACCTCGCCGAGGGCGATGATACGCTGAGGATACTTGTCAACAAGGCTTACCATGTCTTCCGGGCCGAGCCTGGCACCTGAGGTTTCCATGGAGGTGGCTGGCACTGCGGAAGGGAGGGCGATATACACATTGAGGGGGATCCCCTCCGTAGAGTGGATCATATACTCCAGCCCTTCGATTCCGAGCACATTGGTGATCTCATGGGGATCGGCGATCACCGTGGTAGTGCCTTTGGAAAGCACCGCCCTTGCGAACTCTCGCGGTGAGACCATGGAGCTTTCGATATGGAGGTGCGCATCGATAAAGCCCGGAAGGATCATACGGCCCTTCAGGTCGATTACCTTTTTACCTTCATGATAATCACCGATGCCGGCGATCCGCTTTCGAAACAGGGCGATGTTTCCTTCTTCAATTTTTCCTGTGAATACGTTGACGATACTGGCGTTGCTGAGAATGACATCCGCCTCTTTCTGTCCCATGGCTACTGGAACGATGTCACGGATTTTCACGGTGCGTCCTCCTCTATCTTCGGGCAGAAAAAAGCGGTACTATGGCGGGGTAATGATTCGAGACTTCGATGCTTGTATCTGTCTCTATTTCTCAAAAGTATACGCCTGTCCCTTGGGGATAACTTTTCTACTAGTTAAAACAAAGTTCTCTGAAGTTGCAGTTTTCGCATATCTTGTCGTTATCTGTTTTAATAAAGGACGCTTTTTGTTTTGGAATATTTTCTTCTATATCTGAACAGTATTCATACATTTCGGATGTCTCGCCTTTTATCGAGGAAAAAAACACCTTCATATCATCTTCAGTAAATTCGTATTCCTTCTCTTCATATTCGGGTTTCAGGTATGCGACGACCGGGATGATTTTATCAGGGGCAATGTTCAGATGGTAAGAGGCCCAGGAGGTATACCCAAGCAACTGTTTGTAATGTTTTTGTTCCAACGGCTTGCCGGTCTTCCAGTCGATAATATATATACTGTCATCAGCCGGGAACAGAAAGTCGACCTTGGAGTAGACTTTCAGGTCATCAATCCTCGATTCACCGTAACCCGGCGGATCCAATATCCAGTCTTTCTTGGTTTTGATAGCTCTACCTGTTAACCAAGTCACTCTATTGCTGTCTAAAAAGTTGTTAAGACATAGTTTTACATCATCTTCTATCGCTAAAATATCTATTTTCGAAGCTTCCTTATAATATGTTTCTCTGAACGTGTTGTTTTTGCAGTACTCTTTGAGAGTTCTAAAAGTATAATTAAAAAATTTATTTCTCCTGATTGTACCCTCGTCTTTCAGCAGTCTTCTCAGCAGTGTTTTTATCATTTCATGAGCCACATTCCCCACTGCCAGAGGCGCTGAGATCATCTCTCTGAGGAAAAGGATTTTATCAGTGGAGTATTCGTTATCGAACTTTGAATAATAGGTATAGTAATAACGGCGCTTACACGTTTGAAAGATGTCGTACCGTGACAAAGACCATCCGAGGATGGGGGTATAATCAAACTTTTTTATTTGATACAAGGGCACGATTAATTATTACATGAATCGGGTACGATGTCTCTATTTTTTAAAGCCGGCGATTAGCCTGCAATATCAGGTCTCAGACCATATCGAAAAAACAGGCGATGCTCCTGTTTTTCAAAAGTTTAAAAAGTATACGCCTGTTCCCTGTTGATAACTTTTCTCTATGTTCGGATCCATAATGTCATACTGGCAACCCGATTTGAAGACCCTCTCTTCATCCCTCCGGTCACTTCGTTCAAGTTGACGCCGTAGGCGTCAACGACTGGAAGGGCATCGTGGTTGGAAGACTCGATTTGAGCCGAAGGCCTCACTTTGAGCCGCAGGCGACAGGGGGTGGTGATTTGGAAATTCGATGCTTATATTTGTCTCTATTTCTTAAAAGTTTGTAAAGTATACACCTGTTCCTTAACATTTCTGATATTTTTCTTAAATGTGTAGACCTGACCCCTTATATGTTATTAACATTTCGACTTGCTGAAGTCTTTTATCAGAAACCAATCAAATGGAAGCTAGTAAGAGTCGTCCTTCGCCGCGATCCAGGTGCGTTGACAAGATGCCAAGCTGTATACTGCTCCGCATAGAGAGTACCTGCAGACATCCCGTCAACCGGTACAATGACCTGGAACCCTCGAATAGCGGCCCCGGTCGCTGTGTGTAGTACTGCGCCTTCAGCAGTTGTGCCAGCAATTATTACCGTTTTTATGCCTTTCTGTTGTAAAATGGACTCCAATTCGGTATTGTAGAACTTATCTACGCTCGACTTGACTATCGGCTCGTTAGTGTGAGGTGCCACATCGGTCAGTATATCTGATGGAGTACCGCTGCTTGTAAGGCTATAAACGATCGTGATGCCGTTTGCTCTAGCTTTCTCTAAAAAGATCTTTATCTTTGGAACAGACTCAACACACCGTGGCCTTCTCTGAGAATTGCAGACGCCTTGTTGTATATCTAATACCAGGAATGCTGTTTCACCGGGGACGATGGTAACCGGTTTTAACTCAACTGCCGCCGGCGCTTCGACTTGATCCCAAAGGTCTACTATCGTGTCGATATTATCAGCATGAATTGGATAGCTAATAGCAGACAATGCGATGATCGAGATCATTGACACTAGCAGAGCACCTTTGTTTTTAAGACACCCGTACATATTTTTAACCTCTTTGTGATCATTGAAATCTATATTCCACTTCGGATGTTTATTGTATACTGGAAGCAATACAATTGTCAACGGCTAAGCACAGCATCGTAGTACAGCATCGTCAAAGGGCGTTGTGATTTACTAGGTTGAAAGATAATCCGCCAAGCAAGGTTTTTCATACCGTTCCCATTATAAACGAAGTCGATGTTGGATTATAGGCAAATTGCTTGAAGAGGACAAAAGCAGTAATATAAGCAAAGGTGAATCAACAACCTGTTTGAGCGTCGGAGCACTAAGTGTTTCTTAGCCTGCTACACTGTGGTTTTATGAAATAATGCCGCAATATACCTGAAATTCATTTATGAGAAAGAGAAATCAAGCCCTACCATCAACCAATATCAGATCGGTAGTTGTGGCACGAAGACGGTACTGTATTATATCTTGATATTCCGTTGATTCATACCAGCGTTTGGCTTGCTCCATTGATGGAAAACGAATCACCACAGTTTTTGTGTATGGCCATTTACCTTCAAGAGTCTCCACATCCTCATTACTAATTATTATCTTGCCTTCATACTTATCCAACACATCATGAACAAGGGCTCGATATTTATTCAACTCTTCTCTATCATTGATAACTTGCAGGGCAATGATATACGCTGGCATTTTTACTCTCCTTATAAAGAATTAAAAATCTATGCGGCACTATTTCGTATAAAACTCCATCATGGAGATATATGCGAATTTCGTTTAAAAAGTAGATACGCCCTGAAAAACGGGGTCTGTCCCTATTTTCCAGATATGATGTCTCCAGGCAAGGTGTCCCAGAGTATGATGTCCCCGGAAATTCTATAATAGCAAAATTTGGTGATATTCATTTATAGTATTTATCTAACTTAAGGTTTAGTTTTGTACAAGGGCAGAAAACATGTTCATATCCATCCACTTTCTCATATCTTATATATTTGTGGCAATTATCACACTCGATTTTGGTCTCTATATTCTTCCATCTTTCAACAATCTCTCCAATTTCTGATGAAGTGTAAGGTATTTCGGGGTCTTTCCAATGAGCACAGAAATTCCTGAATCCTGTATCAGTTTCAAAATCAGATATTAATTTAACAATTGAATGGGTTGTCTTTAATTTCTTCTCTAATCTCTCTCTAAATGATTGGAAAAGTTCAGAAAGGCTATGTTCATTCCTTCTGTTATATTTCATTAAGGCTTCGCAATTTTCACAAAGTAGCTGGAGTATCCATTCTAAATACACGCCAAATGTTCGCCCAGCCTCCGTAGGATTATCCTTTGTGAGGAACTCATCTATTTGCTCGTAACTATTTTTCCCAGGTTCGATCCTTGGACCTATAGCATAATCCCAACCAAAAAAGTGTTTTCTTATCCACTGTGGAAAGCTTCTTTGAAGGCGATCCAGCCAAATTGAATCATGAGTGAGAAGTAAAATCTGATAGTCAGAAAAGTGCTCTTCTAATAAATTAATTACACGCGGTCTTTTATAAGCATCGAAACTATTTATGACATCATCAAGGATGATAAATTTGAAATCGGTGTTGAAATTCTTAATAGAAGCTAAAAATATTGAAAGTCCAAAGCTATTAAGCTGTGATTCACTTAATATCTTATAAGCAGGACTAATAGGATCGCCACCAAATATAATTTCAAGCTCAACCGCCTTATCTTTTTCAGAAAACAGTTTGATTTTAGGATTGGCAACAACTTCGCAATCCTTCTCTAGAGTCTTGAAATAATTAGTAAGGTCAGAAGAAATTTTATCGAAGGAGGCTTGGACACCCCTTTTAGTTTCTTCTACATAGTCACCTCGTATCTTTTCAAAGTCATCCTTTATTTCTTCAAGCGTTTCGAATTTTTTATTTAATCGAGCCCAATTCATGAAACTATTCTGCAAATTATTTGTCCGCTGGAAATCATCAACTAATGACCTCCGTGATTCGTCTTTTTCTAGGATTTCGACTTGTCTTACAATCTTTTCACTGATTTCACTTTCAGACGCTAGTAAGGATTTATACCCCTCTGTACTTACCTTCGTAGTAAAATCAAATTCTTTGTCTATGATTTCTATCTTTGTTTCTAGCATACCCTTACAATCTTTCAACAGTGGTTTTACAGTTATCAAATTTTCCTTGAACTCAACAAGGGGTGGCTCCAGCTTTTTTTCTTCCAAATTCGAACTAGCAGAATCAATTTTCTGAATAATCTCATCAATTGATGAAAGCAGTGTTTTCCTTTTAGTATCAAGCTCATTTCTTTTTTTACTTAATCTATCTAGGTGACCTTGTTTAGTTTTGATATGTTCGATTAAATTACCTTCATAAGGTTGATCGCATAAAGGGCACTTATCATATATTTTTAGAGATTCGAGAGCTTCTATACCTTTCTCGTATAAATCTAAAAGAATGAGTTTTGATATTTCCTCTTCATCTCGTTTAAATGCTATAAGGTCTTTCTGAAATTCAGAAATATTTAAGCGTATGTCTCCCACAGGATAGAATCGATTAATAATTCCTTGAATCTCTTTCCATAGCGAAAGTTTCTGGCTCTTTTCGTCCTCTTCTACTTGCTCTCTTAATTTTTCAATGCTTGCCTTTACTTCAGTTAATTCTTTTACAGGTGCAATACCTTGACGATCGAATATAGTATTTATGATTTTTATGAAATTTTCGATATCTTTAGGTTCCTCTTCTGAGACTTCTCGAAAATCGTCTACAAGCCTATCGCTATCTTTTTGTAAAATTTCTAATTCTTGTTCTAATCGTCCCGCACATTTCTGTAAATCATTTTGAATATTAAGTGCATTTGCAAAACCCATAAACTGTGACAAGATTTCATACTTTTCCGCTTTCCTCTTATAAACAAATTCAGTTAGGTCTCTATATCTTAAATGGCAAGGATGTGGAATACGTTCCCTTAAATTTGGTAGGTTGCCTTCGATTATTGGATGTGTAATTCGATTCGGATCATATTCCATCTTAATCTTTCCAATTTTACCATCCGTGAATTCAACCTCTATGTATGCTTGTCCTTCACTCGCTTCTTTGTGAGGATAAGCTTGTGGGCCTGCTCCCTCTCGGGAAAGATACTCTATCTTACCAGAGTATAGCCATTCCCATGCATCAACAATAGAGCTTTTTCCGCTACCATTCCGACCATAAATCATCATTGATTGAAAAGAATGCCCCTTTTTAAAGTTAAGTTCTAAAGGAGGTGTGTTTACACCACGAAATCCAGAAATGGTGATCTTTTGAATTTCTCCCATATTAATTCTTACCCATATCTTTTTCTAATTGTTCAGATACCCAATTTATGAATTCATTAATATTAAATCTATCTTCAGAAATACATGCTATTATTTTAGCAATTACTTCCTTTTTATATTTTCCTGAATCAATAGCTTCTTCAAACCATTTGATAGGATCTCTCATCTGATCCCCCTAATATATTAAAGCTGCTATTTCGTCTAACGATATCGGTGTTTGTGAGGTTGCCCGAAGGGCAATTTGGGCAAGCGTAAGCTTGCCACAAACAACGTGTTAGGCGAAGGCCCCACAAAATGTTTACGTTTAGCCATCTCGTGAAATCCTTATAATGAAATCAAGTAAACACTCCATTCTAATAAGTAGCGCCTTCATTTGCCTTTCATCGTATAGTTTTTTAATTGCGTGGGTACCTTTTTGTAATAAATCGAGAAACGTAAGAGCTACTGAGATATCCTGATCAACAAACGTGGTGAATGTACCATAGTTGATGTTTCTGCAAATATAGCTTAGTCGTCCCTTGCGTGTAGGGCGACCATTATACAGATTCGACTCGTCCTGATTCCACTTGAAGAAGGCTTCATCAGGCGCAAGTTTGTGGAGTATGTGTGTGCATAATTCTCTCAGCGAAGTAATAGCATGACGAACACGATCAACATTGTTAGATGTAATGGCATCGATTGCACCTTGATATAGGGGAAGTAACTGCCCATCAATGGATGCAATGAGCCCATGCATGTGTTGTACGCTCGGTTCAATTTCAGTAAGAAATTCTTCCTCTTCGGGCAGAACTTCGGCTTCTACCGTTGATACTTCTGCCTGGTGAAAAGCAAGGTACATTTCAATACTCGGTATTTTGGTTACCACTAATGGAACCGAGAAAAGTTTTTGAGAATCGACACTAAATGAGTCCCAGAGAGATCGATACGAATCAGCCATCTCTAAGAGTGGTTGGCATAAAGCTGCCCTCATATGATCTGCGATCTTGGCCACCTCCCCAATCGCCTGAAAATTGATACGTGCAACTGACTGTTGAGCGAAAAGAGCAGAACTTGCCATCAGAGAAAAGTCTCTTCTAATCATGGCTGCAATCCCTGTCACTTGAGATAATGCACCAATAGAAGCTTTAAGCGATTCAGCCCATCTCCGCTGGTCTTCTTGGAGCCTTTTGGCAAAATCTTGATAGGGCTTAAGCGACGCAAGTACAGCGCTCATTTGGAAGTTGGCTTCACTAATGCTTTGTTCCAGTGCAGGCTCGATACGTGGAATTGAAGTACTAAGAGAACGTATCTGCTCCTGCAAGGTCCTAAATCCTACCATACTCTTTTCCAGATCTCTCAGCATGCTTATGTAGGCGGGCTGTACCATCGTGGCCAAGCGGGTTACCTCTTGCAAGGAAAAAACATTCTGTCTACGCCAATTCTCTGCGGTTTTCGCTATTGCTTTATAATATTCATCATTTCTCATCTTGTAATAACCCCATAATAACAGGGCTTTCGCCTAACTTATTTATATCCGTCCCATTTCGTATAAAACTCCAATATGGAATCATATGCAAATATAGCTTATACTAACATCACTCCTTATATACCAATTATTATACTATTTATCCGCTATTGCAACTTTTTCTAACCTCTATAATCCAGAGATAATTCGTGTAACTATCATCTTCTGATTTTTGTTGCTTTTTATGCCTCCTCCCAATACCATTTTGCCATGAAACCCCTGGCAGCGGCCCTCCTCTTCTTCTCTCTTGTGAATGTTATGCCCTTGATGGCAGAAGAGACTGCGTACGACGTGCTCGTTAACGAGCAGCCTAAAGAAGAGTCCGGGATAGAGAAGGCGATACGGTTCTATCAGGAGAACATCTCACAGCATGACGGGGCGCGGTGCCTGTACTACCCGACCTGCTCAGCCTTCTACAGGGAGGCGGTAAAACAGTACGGATTCATCTGGGGGAGCATTATGGTCGTGGACCGCATGGTGTACAGGGAGGACCCTGCCTCGATGGTTTACTACGATCTCATAGATGAGCGGGGAAGCTACTCCGACCCCGTGTATCACAACTACATATTCGAAGCAATGGACTACTACAAAAGATAGATTATATATCGAAATTGTGTGAAACTATCAGCCGAAGAAAGGCGTGGACTTAACAAGGACGAAGCAATCTTTCTTGTACCCGAAACATGATAAAATTCGGTAATAATGTTACACAATATATATCAGCGCGGATTGCTTCGCTTAGTGGATCAGACATTAAATAGGTCTGATCAACACGCTCGCAATGACAGTCTACTTGGGTATTCTAGAATGATAAAACGGCCAATTTTTATTCTGCTCTTCCTCCTTGCTGCCGGGGTATGGCAGGCGGCTGAAGCCGAATGCGACCTCGATTACGGACTCTATCTCTTCAGGCGCGGGAACTATGGGGCGTCGATTATGGAGCTCGAGCGGTATATCTACCACAATCCCGACGAGCACCGCACCCCGTACGCCAGGCTCGTCCTGGCGCTCGCTTACGCAAATGAAGAGAGGTACGGGAGCGCACTTCTCCTCCTCGAAGAGGTGCAGCGCTCTGTGGAGTACAGCCCCTTTAAAGAACGGTACTCCCGTCTCTCCTGCGAGTCGAGTTTCCACACCCTCAGTATCCTCTTCAGGCAGCGGAGGGAGAACGACTTTCTGGTGGAGAGGGGGCGCATCGACGCTCTATGCCCGGACATTGATTCGAGCCTGCAGCGCTACACGGACTCGATGGCTGTCTCTCTCAGCATCTACAACCTCGACTGGGAGAATGCGCTCCAGGAGCTCGACAAATCCCTTGCCATACCGTCGGATACCGCAGGCCTCCTGCGAGCCGAGCTCGAAAAGACTATCGGACACAGGGCAAAAAGCCCGGTGCTCGGTGGATTTCTGTCGATCGTGCCCGGCATCGGCCACATATACGCAGGACGGCCGTGGGACGGCTTGAAGAGCCTTCTTATAAATGCGACCTTTGTCACGCTCTCTGTCGTGTGCTTCACTAACGACATAGACGCTGCAGGCTGGGTTTTCGCCGGAGTAGAGGGGGTCCTCTACGTCGCAAACATCTACGGGGGGGTGAACGCAGTTCTCCAGGAGAACGCCCGCTGGCAGGTCTCAAGGCGTAACGAAATGCTGAAGCTTCTGCCGGCGCCGCCGCTCAACATCATCACCGTACGGGAGGAGTTCGAGTCTCCATGATAGCCCACGATGTACACACTTTCCTTTGTGCAGAAGACGCGCTGCCGTGCGACGCAGGAATAGAGATTACTCCCTACGTCTACGAGGCGTATGACCGGGACACCTATAACCCAAAGGCAAAGATGGAGATGCGTGACGGGAAGCGCCCTTCAGTCGCTTCAGACGACCCGATGATCGACGAGGACAGATATTACTCTGATTTTGTAGAGTACAATGCACCGAAAGGCAACGGGGTAACGACAGGGAAGACAGTGGCCCTCTACTCCGCCGAGCCGGACTGGGGGATGGACGAGGAGATACATGTCTCCCCTTTCCAGTGGCTCACAGGCGGCAGCCAGGGATACAGGCACATGCGTTACGCACTCTTCGGGTTCAGGGCAGGGGCCGCTCATAGAAGGGCTCTTCACTTCTCAGGGCTCGCCCGCCGTGCTTTTAATGCCGGCGATATCTACTGGGGAGTACGGTTCAGTGCGCGTGCGATTCACTACATCCAGGACCTTCTCACCCCCTTTCATCAGAAGCCGTTTTCAGAGCAGTTTTTGCTGAAAGTGATCTTCTCGCTGAAGCGGATGGGAGGGCTCTCCGTCGTTGCCTTCAACTACCATCACAGCTTTGAGCGCTACACAGGCTACCACCTCTGGCACGGCACCGAGTGGCTCGTCGACGCGATAAGAAAAGCGCCGAGTATCGCAATTGAAAACCTGAGGAGGGACCTGAAAAAAGGGTGGAAGAGGGCGAAACGGCTCTTCTACCCGCTCTTTGCCGAATGGCGATGTCTGCTCGCTGACCGGCTGGAGAATGGGCAGCGGTTCCTCTCCCCCGCAGAGGTGGCTGCGATTGACCCGCCGGAGGGCCTTAAAAAACTCGTTGAAGAGTGGCTGGTCCTTGCATCGGGCGTGGTGAAGGGGTATATTTCAGGGTATGTAGCGCCAAACCTCGAGGACCTTTGTCGATGAGATTCGTCCCGCTCGGTTTCCGTCAGGACCCGTCACAGTTCGCAGCGGCTTACATTAAAGAGAATAAGCTCGCTCCCTCACAGACGCTTATCGTCACTCCGACTGAGAGGTTCAAGGTCTATATGGCGGCGGCCATACTGGGGGCGTTCGGCAGGGAGGACGCCATCTCTCCAACGATGGTGAAGATAGACGAGCTCATCGATTCTCTCACCGCGTATACAGGACTTCAGCGTGCAAACATGATGCAGAAGCTCTCCACGCTGTACCATGCGTGCGTACACACAGAGGGGTTCGACGATCTGTTCGGAATGAATATGCTTTCGAGCTTTTCTTCGTTTATGCTGCTCGCATCCGGGCTGTTCCGCTCCTTCGAAGAGATCAACCGCATGGAGATAGATCTCGAGGGTAGCGCCCCCGGCGGTTACTACGACCGGTTCGGCACGCATTTTGAGATATTCCGCAGGATCTACTCCGGCTACAATGAGCTCCAGGAAAGAAGCGGGCTGTACGACACGAGCTTTCTTTTGAAAAAGGTCGGCAAAAGCGAGATAGAAACAGTCTTCTCGAGATACGACGACGTGGTGTTCATCTCACCTCTCCTCATGACGGTGAACGAGAAGAGACTGTTCGGTGCGATCGAGGACAAACTCCACGTCATCTACCAGGATACGGATGACCATGACTTTTCGAGGCTGATAAGTTTTCGCTCACCGGAAGGTCTCCCGAAAAAAGCGGGCAAAAGCGCTGAAAAAAAGGCCGAGCTTCACCTTCACGAATCGTCCACGCGGATCGAAACGGTCATGCTCGTCATGTCAATCGTAAGCCGGGAGATCTCCCGGGGAGTCTCTCCGCACGAGATAGCAGTGATCAACATCGATCCTACTGTGTGCGAGATGGTGAAGAGGTCGTGCGACTCTCTAAGGATAACGTCGAACTATACGAGAGGGATCTCTGTCAAGAAAGCGCCCGTCTTCGTATTCCTTCGTCTTGTCAGTACTTTCTTCGATTCCGGGATGGACACCTCTGTTCTCCTGGAGCTTGTGAGAAGCGAGTTCTTCTGCGAGCTTTCAGGAAGAAGAGAGTATAAGGGCCTTCGGGAAAGGGTCGTGAGTTGGCGGGTGTTTAATATTCGATCGCTGGAGAGCTCGCTTCTCGATGAGAGAAGCGGTGAAGCCCTCAGATTTTTAAAAAACCTCTACGGCTGTAGAAATTTCGGGGACCTCTATGAAAGGCTGATAGAGCTGTTCGATATGTTGGGCGGAAAAAAACCGTACGAGTTCTACACGGTCCGCGACATGCTTCTCGAGAGCGCATTGGAGTTATCTGAACTCGGAGACCTGGAGCAGTCCGACCCAAAATCCGCTTCCGGGGAAAATAGTTATAAAACCATTAAATTCAGTGAACGGCCGTTCGAAATATTCCTCAATCACGCGGAAACCAAGAGGTACACCCTTCAGGGGAGCCTGAGAAGCGGAGTACAGATCATAGGCCTCCTCGAAACGAGGGGCGTAACCTTCAGGTCTGTCGTCGTTCCGTCCTTCAACGAGGGATACTTCCCCACAAGGCCCCGGTCCGACATCTTCTTCTCGGCGGACCTGAGGCAGGCTTTCGGGCTTTCGTCCCTGCAGGACAGGGAAAAGCTCGAGTTCTACTATCTCAAGAGACTCCTCGACGCCTCGGAGCGTGCGTTTCTTATACCTATAAGGGAGTTCTCGGGCGAGTTCGAGGTGAGAAGCAGGTACTGCCAGCTCTTGTCTTCAGAGCCTGAAAGGCCTCTTCCCTACACGATTCCGTTTGCCGGACGCGAATCGGCGGATCATACAAAGGCGGCCAAACACCCTCTGCTTGAAAAAAAGTCCGACACCTACAGCAGACTCGACATACACAGGCTGAAGAGGTGCGAGACCCAGTACTACATCGCGAAGGTGCTGAAGATCGAAGGTGAAGAGACCTTAAAAAAAGAGATAGAAATGGACGTCGTTGGAAGTAAGATTCATCTTCTACTGCGTGATCTCTACAGGGAGCTGGACTTCAAGAACCTTCCCTCGTTCAAAAGTTTCGAAGCTCAGCTGCACGACAGGTTCCTGGCACTCTTTACAGACGGCCTCTTCGGGACGAAAGAGGAGGTCCTCGCCAGGAGGATACTGTTGGAGAACCTCAAAGAGGCGCTGCGGAGGGACTACGAGCGATTCAGGCGCGGCGATGAGGTGTGCGTAGAATGGCTTGAACGAGAGTTCAGGGTGAAGGCCTGGGCCTACACCCTCTCGGGGAGGATAGACAGGATAGACAGGTCGAAGGAGGGGGGCTACACGATTCTCGATTACAAGACTGGGAAGATTCCGGCAAAAAGAGACCACCTTCCTGAAGGGGACTACATGGAGGTACAGCTCGGGTTCTACGGGCTCCTCTTCAGAAAGAGCTTTCCCGGCCGCGCAATAAAGGGGCTCGGCTATTTCGATCTCTCGAAGAAAAGAGATTTCGAGATCATCGTAAAAGCGGATGAAGCGGAACGGTACCTGGACGATTTCGAGAGCCACCTCATGGGGTTCCTCGCTGATTTTGAGAAGCGGACCGAGCTCTCACTGGCAAACGATATGACCTACTGCGTGTACTGTCCATACTACAACATATGCAGGATATATGAAGCATGAGCAACCTTTTTGACCCGGGACCGGAAAACCGGTCGTCTGACGATCAAAGATCGTACGATTTTCAATCGTACGATCCAAATTCCTCTTACGCGCTTTCCGCCTCGGCGGGTTCGGGGAAGACCTTTGCGCTCACCACGAGGCTCCTCGGAATGCTCCTCTCAGGCGTTTCTCCGAACGAGATCCTTGCAATTACCTTTACAAAACTTGCCGCCAACGAGATCCGCGACGGCCTTTTTAAACGGCTCTCTGCCCTGGAGCGCGGAGAAAAGGCCGAGACAAAGATCTACGCAGATCTCCTGAAAGCCGAGGAAAAAAAGCTCGCAGGCATGGCCCGCCTCCTGCGGTTCGAGCTCGTCGAGAAGTTCAGCCTGCTTCGTGTCTCAACGATACACAGCTTTCTCGGCGGTCTTATCGGCCTGTTCCCGAAGGAAACGGGGTTCATGCTGGATCTCAAGATCATAGACGAAAAGGAGAGAGAGGGGGTTCTAAAAGAGGCGTTCGAGGATTTTTACGGTCTTCTCGCAGCAGATTTTGATCTCTTTGAGCGCATTCTTAGGTTTATACGGGCCTACAGGGAAGGCCGGGCGAGAACGGCGAGGGCGATCCAGGAGATCTACACCAATGTTGAAAAGAAGAAGTTCATCCTGAGAGACCTCCTGGGAAGTGAGAAAGAAAGAAGCTTAAGGGTTCTGCGTGAGTACGAAGAAAGAAGGGATGGTATGCGGTCCGGAGAGATTCTGCGCAGTGTGGAGCTATTAACCTCTGTCTGCTCCTCATACCTCGAGGAGTGGGGGGACAATAAAAACCTCAGGTCTTTTTTGAATAAGCTCACCCTGTTTTTCGAATACAAAAACCCCAGGACCCTCTGGGAGCTTCCGGCCTTGAAACGATCCGAGGAGGAGGGGCCTATCCGGTACCTCAAGACGATGACCGGGCACATCGAAGAGGAAATAGCCTCGCGGTTTAAAGACACCTTCAGCTTCGTAAGACAAGAGACGAGGAGATATCTCGCTTCCGAGATGGACTACTACATCGATACCTGGTTCGAGATTTTCAGGCGCATACACTCTTTCTATGAGGAGCGAAAGAGAAGCAGGAGGAGTGTGGACTTCGACGATTTCGAGACCTGCGCCCTTGGGCTTCTTGAAAAAATCTCCGATTACGATTATATCGACTACAGGCTGGACTCCAGGATCAGATATGTGCTCATTGACGAGTTCCAGGACACGTCGGAATCGCAGTGGGAGGTTCTGAGACACTTCGTGAGCAGGGCCGTAAGAAACGGCGGCAACTTCTTCTATGTCGGGGATGTAAAGCAGTCCATATACCGTTTCAGAGGAGGGGAGCCGTGGCTCTTTGAAAAGGTGAGAGAAGATCTCGATCTTCCCCTGCACAGCCTCGAATACAGCTACCGCCAGAACAGGGTCCTGCTGGAGTTCGTCAACGGAATATTCAAAAAGATAAAGGAGAGGGTGTTTCCGGATTACGGCTATGAAACACAGGCTTTACCCCCGGGCCATGGGGGAAAGGACAGAGGCCATCTCCACATAGAGCGGTTTGAAAGCAAAGAAGAGGTTCTTCCCGGTGTCCTGGAGAAGACAAGAGAGCTTGAAAGAGAAGGAGTGGCCCTGAGCGATATCGCAGTGCTGTGCAGGAGGAACGCTGAGGCGAAGGAGATCGAGTCCCTGTTTTTATCGAACGGTATACCGTACAGGACGGCGGGAAGGAGCCTGCTGCTTGGAGACCCGGCTGTTTTGGACATCGTGAACCTCATAAAGCTCTGCATCAGCCCGGCCGAGCCTCTGTTCCTTGCCGGCTTTCTGAGGTCTCGTATGGCTGGCCTTCCTTACGGGGAGCTCGAAGCCCTCGGCGATATAACCTTTGAGATGCTGCAGAAGAGGGTCCCGGACCTCGCTGGGAGAATACGCTCTCTCGTCGAAGGATCACGACACATGCTTCCTTCCGAGTTTCTATGGCGCGCCTACGATGAGTATGACGTTCTCGGTGCCTATACCGAAAGCCGCGAGCCGCTTCTCGATCTCCTCGAGGTTGCCCATCTCTTTGAGGATCGGCCGGAAGTTCCTACGCTCGAGCGTTTTGCCCTATGGATCGAGGAGAACCGGGATGTTTTACCTATCAAATCCGGGGCCGGACGGGGAGTCACTATTCAGACGATACACCAGTCGAAGGGACTCGAGTACCATACCGTGATAGTACCGTACCTTTCGCAGCAGTTCAAGCTGAAGCACGAGGGGTCACTCCTCTATACAAGAGACCGGGAAGGGCGTGTGGACCGGTACGGGATTGCAAGCCCCAGGTATGTCGACTGGCTCGGTGAAAGCCGGCAGATGCAGACCGTCATAGAAGAAAACAACCGGGAGCACCGGATCGACGAGCTCAACATTCTCTACGTCGCCCTGACGAGGGCCCGCGAGAACCTCGCGATCTTCCCGGTTGCTGGTAAGGGAGAGACCGTCGGAGACGTCATGCTTTCGAGCTTTGACGAAAACTTCAGCAGGGAAGAGTTGACGTACAGAAAAAAAGTCGGACGGGTAGTGCCGAGCGAAAAAGAAAAGGAGCATGTGGAACACGCCTATGAACGGCACGTTCTGAAACCGGGACCTGAGCCTTCCGGATTCGCCGAGGAGGATCTCGTGCCTGCTTCGCTTGATATAAGACACAAGAGGATCGGGCTGCTCAAAGGCCTCCTGTTCCACAAAGCCCTCGAGATGTCAAAGAAGATCCCTTCGCCCGATGAGGTTGATGCTTTAATAGAGAGGGCATGCGTCATGGTAGGTTCCGAGTACACGAAAGATGAGAGGCAGAGGGCGAAGATGAAAGCGAAGAGGTCTCTTGAGGGTACGATCGCCGATAGGCGGCTTGAACCGTACTTTGGCGATAACGCCGTATCGGAGGTCGATACGCTCTCCTCGCAGTACAAAAACCTCATGGGCAGGGCGGACAGGGTGGTATTCGGTGAAAGCATAAGGATCATCGATTTCAAGACTGACGAGGTGAAAGGGGAGAGGAGGCTCGGAGCACTGGTGAGCAGGTACAGGCAGCAGGTCGCAAGCTACGGCAGCTCTTTCGCCAATCTTTATCAGGAGAGACACATAGAGGGGTGGCTCTACTTCACCGATGCACCGCTCGAGGAGCGCCTTGTAAACGTCTATGCTAAGGAGGTGTCATGATCGTATCTGTAGTACAGTTCGAGACAGAAGAAAAAGAAGTTGTAACTGACAAGGGGCTCTCTCTCATCAGGAAGGCCCTCGACGACAAACCCGATCTCATCGTCCTTCAGGAGCTCTTCAACACGGTCTACTTCCCGCAGTACGAGAAAAAACAGTACTTCGGGCTTGCAGAAGCTATCCCCGGAGAGACGACAGGAAGGATAGAGGATATCATACAGGGGCGAGGTACCATAGTGATTGCGCCTCTCTTTGAAAAGGATGGCGGCCGGTACTTCTGCTCTGCAGCGGTGATCGACTCAGATCGTGGGTTCATCGGAAAATACAGAAAGCTCCACATACCGACGGTCCCGACGATCCACGAGCCGTACTACTTCGAAAAGGGGGACCTCGGACACGTTGTCTTCGAGGCGGGGGGTGCGCGTATCGGAATCATGCTGTGCTACGACCGCCACTTCCCGGAAAGCGCGAGGATCTACGGCCTAAAGAGAGCAGATATCGTCTGCGTCGCATCTGCAACACCGAAAGAAGCAGGAGGACCATGGTTCTTCGAGATGCAGGCCCACGCTTTTTCGAACTGTTTCGCCCTCGCATGCGCGAACAGGTCTGGAACAGAAGGGAAGATACAGTTTCTGGGATCGAGCTTCATCGTGGACCACAACGGCGGGATCATCGCACGGTGCGGCCCTGAAGAGGAGGGCATCATCACCGCGGATATCGATATTGCGAAGATCAGGGACTCTAAAAGCAAGCTTGCTTTTTTCAGGGACAGGAGACCTGAGCAGTACGGCGGGGTATGCAGATAGTAACTATATCTCGAGTTAAAAGTATACGGCAGGTGTATACTTTATGATAGAGTTTGGAAAAGCAGTTGAAGCTTTCGGTCTCTGAAAATCTGCCGTTTAAGAGTGGAAGGGCAGGAAGGGAGTTTGAAAAAGTCTTCGATCGCAAACAGCCTCCGTTTCGCACAAATCCCTGACAACCCATATAGCACACAAAACGGCTAAACCATGTAGCCACGTTGTTATCCGATTTGTTACAAAGAAGTAATGTCCCTCATCACGAGGCCCCTCGAGTGTGATCTTAGTGAGCGATGAAAGATGATAAATCATCTCGATTTCGGGCCGTGTTACTTCAAGACGGGACCTTCTCCGTAATAAACTCCTTCACGGTCTTCACGATCTGGTCGGGAAGAAGGCCGTAGAGCCCGAGAAGCTCCTCGTACGGGCCGTTACTCGCAAACTGGTCGTCGATTCCTATCATCTCTATTCCGGCGCTCTTTTTTGCCCTTGCGAGCGTCTCAGCCACGAGGCTTCCCAGGCCCCCTGCGAGGTAGTGCTCCTCGACCGTGACGATCCTGCCGGTTTGTTCCGCCGCTTTTATGACAACCTCCCGGTCAAAGGGCTTGAGGGTATGAATGTCGATGAGCCTTACATCGACCCCGTCCTTCACGAGGATTTCAGTTGCGGCGTGGGCCCTGGGGAATACGCTGCCGGTTGCTATGATCGTTACCTCTTTTCCGTCCCTCACAAGAACCCCTTTACCGAGCTCAAACGGGTAGTCATCCTCATATAGAACCGGCATCTTCTCCTTGCCGAGCTTTATATAGCACGGGCCGTTCAAGGCGGCAGCCGCGTGCACGACCCGTTTTATCTCCACCGGGTCTCCTGGATTGAGCACTGTAACCCCGGGAATTGTCCGGATGATGGCGACGTCTTCGAGAGACTGGTGTGTGGGGCCGAGGTCGGAGTAGGAGATGCCTGCGCACCGTCCGACGACCTTCACGTTCTGCTTCATATAACCGAGGTCGTTCCTGAACATCTCGAACGGCCTGGATGTTACAAACGGGGCGATTGCCACGACGAACGGCATCTTTCCTGTTGTCGCGAGACCGGATGCGAAGCCGATCACACCCTGCTCCATGATGCCGAACTCGAGGTGACGCCGGGGAAACTTCTCCCTGAAAGGGGTCATACCGGATCCGCTCGAACTGTCTGCCGATATGGCAATAAGATTGCTGTATTTCTCACCGACCTCCACAAGCGCCTCACCAAATATCTGTCTCGGGTCCTTCATCTCGCTCATAGATCAAGCCTCCTCCCGGCCTCCAGCAGCTCCTGCTCTGCCTTTTCTATCTCTCCTTCTTTTACCTTCCAGTAGTGAAACTCGACTCTGTCCTCGGCAAAGGAGATTCCCTTCGATTTCACGGTGTTGGCGATCACAACGGACGGCTTTCCCTCTTCGAACGGGATCTCAGATGAGGCTTTTACGATCATGCCGAGATCGTGGCCGTCTATTACCCTCGTGCCCCACCCGAAAGACCGCCACCGCTGCTCCAGCGGCTCGTAGCTCATCACGTCGACGGTCCTTCCTGATATCTGGAGGGTATTCCGGTCCACGAACACGAGGAGGTTGGCGAGCCTGTGGTGGCTCGAGGCAGCGGCCGCTTCCCAGTTTGAGCCCTCGGCGAGCTCTCCGTCGCCCATGATGACGTACACCTTCGAATCGATCCCGTCCATCCTCAGGCCCAAAGCCATGCCCCCCGCGATCGAGAGACCGTGTCCGAGCGCTCCGGTGTTGGACTCGACTCCAGGCAGCTTGTGCATGTCCGGATGTCCGGGCAGCTTGGAGCCGAGTGAGCCGTATGTGTCCAGGACCGTTTTATCGAAAAAACCACGCTCTGCCAGCACTGCGTAGAGCGCGAGGCACTTGTGACCGGCCGATAGCACGAACCTGTCCCTCCTGTCCCAGTGTGGATTTTTGGGGTCGATTCTCATGATCTTGAAGTAGAGGGCGGTGACGATATCGGCAATGGACAGTGCGCCTCCTATATGTCCCATCCTGCCCGCCTTGATCTGCCGGATCACGTTCTGCCTCACCTTCACGGCGATCTGTTTCAGCCTGGTTTCCTCTTGTGGTGTCAGCATAGAGAACTGCTCCTTGTTTTTCCTACGTGTGATGTTCTTTTGCATACTCGTAGATGCGCTGTATCTTCGGTTCCGACCTCCCGCCCGGGGTGTACTCCGACTCCATCCACACCTTTACGAGGGTCTTTGCGAGCTCGGAGCCGATGGTCTGCGAGCCGAGGGTCATGATGTTTGCGTTATTGCTCTTTCTCGATCGCTCCGCGGAGTACGCATCCGCACAGAGCGCGGCGTACGCGCCCGGAACCTTGTTCGCTGCGAGGCTCATCCCTATCCCTGTCCCGCAGATCAGTATGCCGCGGTCGTGTTTTCCCGCTGCAACCGCTTCAGCGACCGTAAAGGCGACGTTTGCGTAGATGGGATCACCACTTCCATAGTCCTCGTATTTGTATCCGAGATCATCCAGATGCTTCTTGACGATCTCCTTGAGCCCAGCCGCGTTGGGGTCGCAGCCGATAGCCACCTTTTTCATGTGCCGGCCCTCCTCGAGTTTAGTACCTTAATACTGATTTTTTTGCCTTTTTCATCAAGAATGTGGCTTGTCCACATTATGGATCTTTTACATAAGGTACTAACAGGGGAATGATTAATAAAGTGAAAAATATAACAAAGTTTTTCGGTACACGTCAGGGGAGCGAGTCGCAGTTTCACGACTTGCGTGCGAGCGCCCGCTGCTTCTCGTAGGCGAAGAGCTCGTCGCGCTTCAGCGATCCTTCTTCGATTTCTATTCCGAGTTTTTGTGTGAATATCCCGAGAATCGTGTTCTTGAACTCATCGGTGTCGGGCCGTTTTCCGGCCTCCTCCTCAACGGAGGTCAATGGCTCGAGCACCTTGTCCTTCACCTCCGGGGGGACCCATATGACTTTAAAGAAATCATCCGTAACGAGAGGTCCGAGGAAGCAGATCACGTTCACCACCTCGAGGTTTTCCACCTCCGAGATGATACAGGTCGCTATCTTCTTTCCTCCGACCCTCACAGAACCGCGGTGCTTGTACCACGCGTTTTTTACACCCAAAGCCCACAATGTCTCAACTATGATCTCACCGATCTTCCTGTATGCCTCTTCCACATCCTTGAAAACACCCTTCTCGTGTACCATCTGCAGGGAGACGGTGGATTCGGGCTGGACGAAGACGAGAGTGCGCTCTCCCGTGAGAATGATGTGCTCGAGAGTCGGTACATCGGGCTTTATCTCGTTGATGAGAGGTGCGAAGTTCGTGAGCGCGATGATCGCCTT
>Ga0307378_10000917_pt1 | contig 49131 bp, 46 predicted proteins | sample UN1MG_FD_202238 | JGI IMG/M metagenome (GOLD analysis project Ga0307378, IMG submission 202238) | Soil microbial communities from Risofladan, Vaasa, Finland - UN-1 | ecosystem: Environmental > Terrestrial > Soil > Coastal area > Acid sulfate soil | place: Finland: Risofladan, Vaasa | collected... | reverse complement strand
CTTTTCCACGCCTACCTGGAAAACCAGATCCCGGCCGCGCAGATGGAAGAGATGGTCACGCTGCAGGGCCAGATCGAACAGAAGTTCAACACCTTCCGCATCAAGCTGGGCGACCGGGTGCTGAGCGACAATGACGCCGAGGCCATACTGCGCACCGCCACCGATTCCGGGCAGCTGGAAAAAGTCTGGAAGTCGAGCAAGGAGATCGGCCGCCTGGTCGCCCCCGACATCTTGAAGCTGGTGCGTTTGCGCAACGCCGCCGCCCGCCAGCTGGGATTCGCCAATTTCCAGCAGCTGCAGCTGCAGCTGGACGAGCAGGACCCCGGGCAGATCGAAACCCTTTTCGATGAACTGGACGAGTTGACGCGCAGCGGCTACGCTACCCTGAAACAGGACATCGACGCCTTTCTGGCGGCGCGCTGCGCCATCTCTTCCGAACAGCTGCGGCCCTGGCACTACCAGAACCGCTTCTTCCAGGAGGCGCCGGTCATCTACCCGGTGGACCTCGATTCCTACTACAAGGACAAGGACCTGGTGGCCATGGCCAGGACCTACTACGACGGCATCGGGCTGAACATCGACGACGTCATCGAGCGCAGCGACCTGTTCGAAAAGCCCGGCAAGTACCAGCACGCTTTTTCCAGCGACATCGACCGCGCCGGCGACGTGCGCGTGCTGTGCAGCGTCAAGCCCGACTCCTACTGGATGAACACGCTGCTGCACGAGTTCGGCCACTCGGTCTATTCCAAGTTCAGCGACCCGGCGCTGCCCTGGCTGCTGCGCGACGCCGCCCACGCCTTCAGCACCGAGGCGGTGGCGAACCTCTTCGGGCGCTTTGCCGCCTCGCCGTCCTGGCTGCAGGCCATGGCGGGCGTCACGGCCGCCGAGGCCGGGCGCATCGCCGGGGCCAGCCGCGACTCCCTGCGCCTGCAGCAGATGGTTTTCAGCCGCTGGGCCCAGGTGATGTTCCGCTTCGAAAAAAGCATGTACGAAAATCCCGACCAGGACCTCAACCGCCGCTGGTGGGAACTCGTCGAGAAATACCAGCTGCTGAAGATGCCTACCGGGCGCAACGAACCCGACTGGGCCGCCAAGATCCACATCGCCCTCTACCCCTGCTATTATCACAACTACCTGCTGGGCGAACTCCTCGCTTCGCAGCTTTATTACCACATCGCCGGCCCGGTCCTAAAAAGCCCCGACCAGGAAGACCAGTGCTTCGTCAAGCGGCCCGAGGCCGGCCGCTTCCTGATCGAGCGGGTGTTCAAACCGGGCATGCGCTGGCCCTGGAACGAGATGATCGAGCGCGCCTGCGGCGAAAAGCTGACCGCCAAATATTATGCCCGGCAATTCGTGGGCGGCAACCAAGAGAAACATTGATAGCAGGCAGCGTGGGGATCGGGGCGGAGCCGGCGCTTGCCGATCGCTCCGCCGCCTACCTGCTTTCCAGCCAACGGACCCTGGAACGGGCCCTGGCCGAGGTTCCCGCTTATGCTGCCTGGCGGCGTTTCGACCCCGGGCCGCGGGCCTCGGTGGACGATCGTTACGCGGCGCTGCCGGCGCTCGGCAAGCGCGAGCTACGCGAGCATTTTCCCGCCGGTTTCATTCCCCGCCGCCGCAAACTGGGCCCGGGGCTGGCCAGCGGCGAAGTCGAATTCGTTCGGACCAGCGGCAGCACCGAAGATCAGGTGACGCTCGTGTTCAACCCGGCATGGTGGGCGGAGTCGGAACGTGCCGCCTGGGAGCTGAACCGGCAAGCCCGGGACGTGGCAGACGGCGGGCATCGGGAGGTCGTCCTTGCCTCGCCGCGCTGCGTCGGGCCCGGATTCAGCCCCACCCCCTTGACCGTCGCCGAGCGCACCATCGGCCGCCACCTCTTTGTCAACGAGAAGATCAACCCGGCTTCTTGGACGGACGGGGATGTGCGCCGCATGGCAAATGAGATCAACAACTATGCACCGCTGGCGCTCGAAGGTGACCCGGCCTACCTGGCGGCTTTTGCCCGCCGGGTCACCAGACTCGGCATCGATGTGATTAGCCCGCGCCTTGTTTTTCTAACCTATTCCTTCCCTTCGCGGTTCTATCTTCGCCAAATCCGCGCTCTTTTCGATGTTCCGCTTGTCAGTTCCTACGGTTCGACCGAGACGGGGCATGTTTTCATGGAGTGCGAAGCCGGGCGCCTGCACCAGAATCGCGATCACTGCCGCGTCGATTTTTTGCCATGGAAGTCCATCCATGGGGGTCCGCAGCGAGGCGGCATGCTGGTCACGGTGTTCCACAACCCCTGGTTCGTCGTCCTGCGCTTCGAAATCGGCGACGTGGCCCGTCTGGATGATCGCGGTCCCTGCCCCTGCGGCCGCCGGGAAGGGCTTACCCTGGCCGCGATCGAAGGACGGCTTTCCGACCTGACTTGCAATGCCGAAGGGAAAGTCGTCAGCGTGGACGACCTTGACGCGGTCCTGGCTCAAGTACCCGGCATGGCGGCCTGGCAGCTTGATCTGCCCGCACCGGCGAGCATGCGGCTGCGGATCATGGCCGACCCCGGCTTGGTCCGCCCGGCTTGCCGCCAGGCCCGGGAACTGCTCCACGGCGTGTACGGCCCGGGAACTGCGATCGAAGTGGCCGCTGAAAAAGCCCTGCGGCACGAATCGTCGGGCAAGATCCGTTTCTGCCGTCCGGCGTTTCCCCTGGACCGTTCCACCCTGCGGAGTGAAAAAATATGAAAAGAAACCCCGCGGATATTTTTCTTGTCGCCGGCAACCCCGATGGCGGCCGCCAGGGAAGCGATCCCCTGCTGGCCAGGATCCTCTCCATGACCGGCCTGACGCGTCCGACCGTGGCCTATGTCGGTGCCGCCAGCCACGACAACCGCATGTTTTTCCTGTGGATCGCTTCGCTGCTGAAGAGAGCGGGGGCCGGCAGCGTGCGCCTGGCCGCGCTGGCTTCCCCGCGCGCCGATCCGGCCAAGGCCCTTCGCCTGCTGCAGGAAGCCGACCTGGTCTTTGTCAGCGGCGGCGACGTGGAAGCCGGCATGCGTGTCCTGGAGCGCACCGGCCTCACCATTCTGTTCCGGGAACTCCATCAGTCCGGCAAACCGTTCATCGGCCTGTCGGCCGGAAGCATTATGCTGGCCCGCAGTTGGGTACGCTGGACAGACGCCGCGGACGACTCTACTGCTGAACCTTTTCCCTGCCTGAATCTGGCCCCGCTGCTTTGCGACACCCATGCGGAAAAAGAAGGATGGGAGGAACTCAAAGTGCTGCTCAAGCTGACCGGAGCCGCCTTGGGGTTCGCCATTCCCGCCGGGGCGGCGCTGCACGTTTCTAGCGACGGTTCAAAAGCCGCCTTGGGCAAGCCGGTGCATTTGATTTCGCAAAAACTTGGATCTGGACTCGATTTTGATGTTAAAGAGTTAAAGAGTTGAAGAGTTAATGAGTGAAAGAGTCAAGGGGGGAATCGCGGCCAACGAATTTTGCTTTTATCCTTGACCCATCAACCCGTTCACTCTTCAACACTTCAACATGTCCTGCCAAAAAGATATTCCCTGCAACTTTTTCCGGCCTCCCCGCATCTAAACCGATGTAAGGTAAATTATGAGGAGGTCACAATGGATAAATTGAAAAAACTGAACGGCTCGGTAAAAGCTTCGCTTACCGTGCTTATGGTGCTGGCCCTGGCCGGGACACTGGCGCTGCTGGCCGCTGAAAAGAGCGAGCGTGGTTTTCTTGGCGTTTCGGTGCAGCGCCTGGACAGCGCCCAATGCGAGAAACTGGGCGTCAGCCACGGCGTGCAGGTGGTGGGCATCGAAAAGGAAAGCGCGGCCGCCAAGGCGGGCATCCAGAAGAAAGATGTCATCCAGTCAATCAACGGCGAAAAGATCCGCGACCCGCAGTCTTTATCAGACATCGTTCGCGAACTGGAACCCGGAAGCGCGGCGAAGATCGGCCTCTGGCGTGACGGCAAAGCCCAGGAGGTCAAAGCGGTCCTGGGCAAGTACAAGCGCGCGAAACGCTTCATCTGGCATGGCAGCAAGCTGCCCAAGACCATCCGTTCCCGTGCTTATCTGGGAGTGAATTTGCTGGAATTTGACAACGACCTGGCCGCCTATTTCAGCGTCAAGACCGGCGAAGGGGTATTGATCTCCGGAGTGGCGAAAGACTCGCCGGCGTCGAAGGCCGGTCTGAAATCCGGCGACGTCATCGTCGAGATGGCCGGTAAGCCGGTCAAAGGCAGCGAGGACATTCATGAAGCCCTGGCTGCTTTGAAAAAAGACGGCAGCGTCGCCATCACCGTCGTCCGCCACGGCAAGAAGCAGACGCTTAAGGCCGAACCGGATTTTGATCGCCACCAGCGGGTTTTTCGCATATTCAGCGGTGACAAGGACATTGAAATCGAGCATCTCGAACTTCCCGAGCTGGACATCCGCATTCCGGAGATCATCATGGAACCGCCCTGTCCGCCCGATATGCCGGACGTGGATGAGATCACCGACCGGGTCCATAAGCATCTCGACAAGGTTTTGATCAAGGTCGACGAGCGCCTGAAAAAGCTCGGCGAAGATTACTGGATCTGATCACATTCCTACCTCCTGTTCGCAAGGGACAGGCTCCGGCCTGTCCCTTTTTTTTTGCGTTGGCAGACTTTACAGGAGCTTGGTCCTTATTTGCGCATGGAAAAAAAACGCAGGGGGTGGAAGGGATCGCGTGCTGAACGGATCGGCAGCGGGTAGACCGTCTCCCGGGTGCCAGCCACTTCTTCGAACGAATAAAAAGCGTCGGGTTGGATTTCGCGAACCAGGGCTTGCACTTTCTGCAGGTGCTGGCGGCGGATCACGGTGAAGATGATCTCCACCGGCCCCGCGGCTCCCTGGCCCGGGACCGAGGTGAAGCCGAAGTTCAACTCGCGCAAGCGCTGGCGCAGTTCCTGGCTGGGAGAACAGGTGATGATGCGCAGCAGGACGGTGCCCAGGGAGAGGCGCCGTTCCAGGCTTTGGCCGATGATGGTACCGGTGGAAAAACCTGCCGCGTAGGCGATGTAGGCCACCGGGTGCGAAATTGTTTTCATGATCTGGCTGATGGCCAGCAGCCAGATCAGCACTTCGAAAAAGCCCACCAGCGGCGCCAGCCAGCGGATGCCGCGGGAGATCGCAGCGATACGGATGGTCTGCAGGGTGACATCGATGACCCGGGCCAGAAAGATCAGCAGTGGCAGGATGACCCAGACAAAAAGGGATGTTTGCGTGAATGATTGTTCCATATTTTATTTTAGCAGATTGACAGCCCTCTGTAAACCGTGTATTTTGAGGCGGATGCGCAGGCAAGGAGAGTGAAATGAAAAAAAACACTCAGCTGAAGGTGCTGAACGTATTGCTCGGGCTGCTGATGGTGTCGCAAGCGTTGTCGGGCTTCTTTCATGACAGGCTAAGTGAAGAGAATTTCGAACACATCCATGTCACGGGGGCCATCCTGATCGTCATCGGCGTCATCCTGCACCTGGTCCTGAACTGGGGCTGGGTCAGGCTGAATTATTTCAAGAAACGCAAAGAGGTCTGAAAGGCCGATGGCCGCCGAAACCGGAAGTTTCGTAAATAACAGGAAAACCGTCAAGGCATTCTGGCTGGGCCTCGGTTCCATCCTGATCCTGCTGCTGGGCGCCATTGATTACTATTCCGGATTCGAGTTCTCGTTCTCCATCTTTTACCTGCTCCCCATCGTGCTGGTAACCTGGCGGGTCGGGAAAACGGCGGGGCTGGTATTTTCCTTCCTGGGGGCGCTGACCTGGTTCGTGGCCGATGCGGCCGCCGGGCACCTGTATTCCAGCGCCTTCATTTACAGCTGGAATACCATCATGCGCCTGGGTTTCTTTCTGATCATCAGCCAGCTGCTGGCCACGCTCAAAAGGGAATTGCAATTGCAAAAGGAGCTGGCGCGCCAGGATTTTCTGACCGGCACGGCCAACCCCCGCTATTTCTATGACATCGCCCAGATGGAGATCCATCGTGCCCGGCGCCACGAACGCCCCTGCAGCGCGGCCTACATCGACCTGGACAATTTCAAGGCCGTCAACGACCGCCTGGGCCATCTTGCCGGGGACAATGTCCTGCGCGTCGTTGCCGATTGCCTGAAGGCGAACGTCCGCGTGACCGATACCGTGGCCAGGATCGGCGGCGATGAGTTCGTGCTTTTTTTCCCCGAAACCGAACAGGAGGGGGCGCGGACGGTCTTGACGAAAATCCGCCATTGCCTCGCCCTGGCCATGGAAAATAACGACTGGCCCGTCGGCTTCAGCATCGGCGTGCTGACCTTCCTTTCCATGCCCTCCACGGTCGATGAAATGATCCGGCTGGCTGACGGCTTGATGTACGTGGTGAAGCAAAGCGGCAAGAACGACACAAGGTTTTCATCCTATTCCTTTGAATCCCCGGGCGATCCGTGATAGGCTGGAGCCATAGGATTTTCACAAAACATGCCTTTGCAAAGAAGGAGGAGACATGGGGAAAAAAATATTTCTGACCCTGTTTCTTTTCGCGTTCGGCTTGCATGCCCACGCGCCCAAAGCGGTTGATCTGGCTTACGATGTGGAAACCGCAACGCTGAGCGTCAAAGTCCTGCACAAGGTGAGCAACCAGGATAAGCACCATATCAAAAGGATCGCGGTTTTCGAGAACAAAGAGCTTTTAGCCGAAAAAACCTATGAGCGGCAGGAAACGGCTGAAACCCAAGAAGAGATCTTTCTTTTCATCGACAAGCCGCTGAAAAAGGGTGACGCCGTGACCGTGGTGGCGTACTGCAGCATCTTTGGGAAGAAAGGCGCGCCATTGAAGTGGGAATAATCGATTTGCTTTGATCCGTATCCTGGGGGCCAGACAAACAACCCTGCAATTCCCGAGTTTATCCCGAGCCCCTATTCTTGTTTTCACCCCTGTTCCATGTTATATTCATTGGCAAATGGAAGAAAAAATAAAGGCTGTTCTGGCCGCGATCCTGGAAATCGAGCCTGAGAAGATCGGGGACGATTTCGGTCCCGACAGTTGCCAGAACTGGGATTCGCTTCAAAATCTGCGTCTTGTCACTGCTTTGGAAAAGGAATTTGCCTTCAAGTTCTCTTGGCCGGAGATCAGTTCCATGACCGATTTTGCCAGGATCAGGGAGGTCATCGCCAGGCGCGGGGGCAGCATATGAACGTCAGGAGTTTCGCGCAGCGTTTCCTGGTGCCGCGCTGGGGCATTTCGCTTTACTATTTCCTTAAATTCCATTGTAAGGTGAGCGCACGGGCCGAGGTGGAGCTGAGTCCCTTTTTAAAGATTGGCCGCCGCAGCGAAATCGGTTCCTTCACTAAGATCAAGGCCAGTTTCGGTCCCTTGCATATCGGCAAGAACTGCTTCATCGGCGCCGGATGCTTTATCGCTGCTCACCAAGGTGGAGTGGTAATCGGTGACGATTGCCTGATCAGCCCCAACGTGACCATATTGTCCAGCAATTACAACTACCAGCGGCTCGATGTCCCCATAGGGCAGCAAGGATACTCTTCCCTGGGCGTGACCATAGGCGACAATGTATGGATCGGCAGCGGCGTCTGTGTGCTCGACGGTTCGCGTATAGGTTCCGGGGTGATCGTCACCCCCAACTCGGTGGTTTCTGGCCGCATTCCCGACAATGCCATCTTGCAGGGCAACCCGGCCAAGATCATTTTTACCCGCCGATGAAGCGGGCCTTTTTATTTCAGCGAACGCTTTTTTTTCAGCAGACAGCGAACCGTCACGACCGCAACCAGCACGCCACCCATTATCATGACTTCGCGTCCTGTCGCTGCCAGATTGTGGCGGTTGAACAGGCTGATGAAGAAATCATCGCTGCGGCCCGAGCGGATGACATTGATAAAGATCGGCCGGGCGGCGATGAAATAGCGGTTCACGAAAGGCCAGAGCAGAGGTATTCCGTAGGGGGCGCCGAAATCCCAGGAGAAAAAATCCAGCAGCAGGTGCGAACAAAAGACCAGAAAAATCCCGGCGGCCCGGGTCCAGAAAGGGTGCTTTTTGAGGTAAAAAAACCAAGCGCCGGCGGCGGCGATTGCCAGGGCGGCGCCCCCACTGTGGAAAATACCATGATGGTACAGGTTGGGATGGCCCAGGATGATTCCGGGCAGGAAATCCGCGTCGGGCAGGTTGGCCAGGAAAATAATAAAAATGGCATCATGCCACTTGTTTGCAAAAAAGAATCCGGGCCGGCCTTGAGCGAAAGCGAGCCCCGCCAGGGTGTGTCCGATGGGCAGCGGCATTTTTTACTGGGGAGGCGATAGATCCATCAGGCGTTCGCATTCCTGCTGCCAGCGTTCCTCATTCCAGGAGAACAGGGAACGAAGGCGGGGCAGCAGCTCCTTGATGAGCCGGCGGTTTTCCCCCAGCCCGGTTCGGCGCAGAAGCAGGTCATCCAGATGCACCACTGCTTCTTCTTCGATCAACGGCTTGAGGTCGTCAATCGCTTCGCTGCCCGCCGCTTGCCAGTCGTACGCGAAAAACCAGCGTCCGGAGTTTGCAGCGGCAGGCGGCGGCGTTTTTTTGGCCTTGTGGCCGGGGAATACTTTTTTCATGGTTTTTTCAGCCACCAGGCGCGAGGTCGTGTATTTGATCCCGGAGACGCTGAACAAGCCCGCCGGGCCTCCTTGGGTGCTGTGATCCAGTATCACTTCGCGCCCCGACAGTTTGCCGTTCGCTGTGGCGGGCAAGATCCCGGCGTAAACATGTTCAAGATCATTTTCGGTCAGCAACAATTCGGGAACCGCATCGTTCATGTCGGCGATGAAATCCGCGATATCTTCCGGCCGCGGCGCGGGATTTTTGTTTTCGGCCGCAAGCGGAATTTCGGCCGTACCGGCCAACAGGCGGCCTTTCCAATTATGGACGAAATAGGTGTGGTCGGGGCGGCCGGGGGGGGTCAGGGCCAGGGCGTATTCGCTAAGCGCCTTTCTTTTGAATAGAATGTTAAAAAGCAGCAGGCGGTTGCGCAAGAGCTGGGGATAGTCCCGGTCGAATTTCTGGGCCAGCTGACGGCACCAGGGTCCGGCGGCGTTGATAACAATGGGAGCGCGGAATTCAAGGCGCTGGCCGCTTTGGGTATCGCTGGCCAACACTCCGCTCACTTTGCCGTGCTGCAGGAGCAGGTTTTCGCCCTGCACATAGTTGAGGGCGGTGGCGCCCAGGGCACAGGCCCAGCGTAAAATCTCCATCAGCAAGCGTTGGTGTTCAGGCGCGGCGGCGTCGTACCACAGGGCGCCGGCTTGCAAATTCTTGCGGTCAACCAGGGGAAAAGCGTTGCGGGTAAAACGCTTGCCGACCACTTTTCCCTGCGGCAGGCATTTATTTGTCGTAAGGCCGGCATTGCGTTTCAATCCCAAGCAATCGTTAAGCAGCATGGCGACGCGCATGATGCTTGCCCGTTTGAGCCCGCGACCGTAAAGCGGCATCAAACAGGGCAGTACCTGGACCAGGGCCGGGAAGTTGGCCATGAACCAGCGCCGCTCAGTGACCGACTCGAAAAACCTTGCCAGGTCGAGCGACTGCAGGTAGCGCAGGCCGCCGTGAACCGTGCGCAGGTGGTTCAAGCTGGTGGCGCCGCCGAAATCGTCTTTTTCCAACAGCAACGCTCGTTTGCCGCGCTGGCCGGCTTCCAGGGCCAACATGGTCCCGTATATGCCGCCGCCGATTATGATCAGGTCGTATTTGGTTCCGACTGCGGCGGCTATGTTTCTGCTGATGCCTGCCATTTTTCTTTGTTTACCCTCGCTTGCTCCCGCTTGGGCCGGGGTTAATTTTTGCGATTTGGCTGCGTAGCACTGGAAGCGGCGGTCGTTTCCAAAGTGGAGAAAGCACTCTGGTGATTGCCGCGGTCGACGGTTTGGATCCGAAAATAAAACTGGGGGAGGAAAGGGAAAAGGTTGAAGGTGCGATAACTGGTGGTTGTATCCAGGGAATAGCGCAGATCCTGGGGCTGAAAACCGAATTCTATGTGGAAATGACTGAAATCGGATTCGTAGTTGGCGTCCCAGAAGGCTGTTTTCTGCTGCCTGTCCTGATGATTCATCACGGTTATATTTTGCGGGGCCAGGGGAGGGAAATTGGCCAGGGCGTCGGCAAAAAGAGAAGCGATCAGGCTGTGTCCCGCTGCGTTGGGGTGGTTGCCCTTGACCGGTTCTTCAATCCCGTCAACAATGACCGTCCCGGGATTCTCGAGCAAATCCTTCCAGCCGTCGGGGGGATTGGTGTTCATGAAAGCGGTGAGGGTGTCGATGCTGGCCGTGCCCTTTTCAGCGGCGAGAGCCAGGATGCCGGCGCTGAGCGAGTACAATTGGTCCCAGTAATATTGGTGAAGGATATGGGGGGGATCCTTGCGCGGCGTCAGGGTAGAGATAATCACGCGCATGTTGCGGGCCAGGGCGGCATCGACGATGAACTCCAGATTTTCCAGGGAGCTGGCCAGGGAGAATTCCTTTTTCCAGACGTCGTTGACTCCCAGCATCAAAAGGAAATAAAAACCGGGATTTGCATTCAGGTCCTGGTTGACGCGTAGGGTGCCGTCGTAGGTTGTCTGGGCCGGGATGCCCAAGTTGATGAACTGGGCCGGGCCGTATATTAAAGGCAGGTCAATGTCTCGCATTTGAGTTAGATAGCACAGGTCGATGCGTTGCACAATTTCGATCTGCCCCCAGGTGATGCTGTCGCCGAAGCCGATGTAAGTGTTGCAATACTCTGGGGTAGGAGCGATGCTCGCCTTTTTTTGCCGGGAACGCAAAGGCTTCTCTTCCAGGAGATCGCTCCGCCGCAGTCGGGGATCGAAGTGGTAGCGGTATTGCGCCCAGAGGGAGTGGGTTTCGATCTCGATGCCTTCTGCGTTTTTCAGGAGGCTGAAACCCTTTTCCGAGAATGGCGTTCGTGTCAGTGGCGTCAATGTCTCCGCCTCCAGGTCGTAATGGAAGACATCGTCGTTTCCGGTCTGGTTACCCAGGAAGACCAGCGCCTGCAGGTCGCCGTTCTCTTCGACGATCTCCGGCAGAGCGAAAAAGCGGAACCCGTCTAGCTTTAGGACGCGGCTGCGGTCGCGATGGTGGTCATAATACGCCAGACGGATCGTCTTGTTGCGGTAATTCAGCCAGAAAACATAGAAGTTCTCTTCGGTGCAGCGGACGCCCAGCAATATATTCTCGCCCCTCATCCCGGTGCTCAGGTTCGCGGTCGTCTTTCCCCGCAGTAGCAGGTCGGCCTGTCCCGGTGAAAAAGCGGCCTCCAGGGAGTAATTCAGTCCGCCGCATGCAAATTTTTCCAAAAATGCGCGATCCCGGGAGAACAGCCCCGGGGCGGTCGTAACGGCAACAAGCAGGAAAAAACTGGTGACTTTCGTGCGGAGTTTCATGGTGATTCATTTTATTTTAAATTCCGGCGCTTGTCAATCGCGGCCAGACCCGATTGAGCTTTATACCGCCGCTGCTCAGCCGAGCTTGAGCTTGCGGTAGTGGATACGGTGCGGGCGGTCGGCCTCGTGGCCCAGGCGCCGCTGGCGGTCGGCTTCATAGTCGGAGTAATTGCCCTCGAACCAGCAGACCCGGCTCTCGCCCTCGAAGGCCAGGATGTGGGTGGCGATGCGGTCCAGGAACCAGCGGTCGTGGGAGATGACCACGGCGCAGCCGGCGAAATCGTCAAGCGCGTCTTCCAGGGCGCGCAGGGTGTTGACGTCAAGGTCGTTGGTCGGCTCGTCGAGCAGCAGCACGTTGGCCTCGGCCTTGACGATGCGCGCCAGGTGCAGGCGGTTCCTTTCGCCTCCCGATAACACCCCCGCCTTTTTCTGCTGGTCGCCGCCGGTGAAGTTGAACCAGGAGGCGTAGGCGCGGGCATTGACCAGCTTGCCGCCCAGCATGAAGGTCTCCTGGCCGCCGCCGATCACTTCCCAGACCGGCTTCTCCGGGTCGACAGTCGCGCGCTCCTGGTCGGCGTAGGCCAGCTTGGCCGTTTCGCCCAGGCGGATCGTGCCGCTGTCGGGATTTTCCTGGCCGGTCAGCAGCCGGAACAGTGTGGTCTTGCCGGCGCCGTTGGCACCGATCACGCCGACGATGCCCGAGCGGGGCAGGCTGAAGGAGAGGTTTTCGAAGAGCAGCTTGTCGCCGTACGACTTGCCGATATTGTCGGCCTCGATGACCAGCTCGCCCAGGCGCGGGCCCGACGGGATGTAGATGCGGGCTTCCTCGATGCGCACGGCCTTGTCGGCGGCGAGCAATTTCTCGTATGAGCTGAGCCGGGCCTTGCCCTTGGCCTGGCGGGCCCGGGGCGACATGCGTACCCATTCCAGCTCGCGCTCCAGCTGCCGCTGCTGCCGCTCCGAAGCCTTGGCTTCGTTGGCCAGACGCTGGTGCTTCTGCTCCAGCCAGGAAGAATAGTTGCCCTTCCAGGGGATGCCCTCGCCGCGGTCGAGTTCCAGGATCCATTGGGCCATGTTGTCCAGGAAATAACGGTCATGGGTGACGGCGATGATCGTCCCCTTGTATTCCTGCAGGTGGTGCTCCAGCCACTGCACCGATTCGGCGTCGAGGTGGTTGGTGGGCTCGTCGAGGAGCAGGATGTCCGGCTCCTGCAGCAGCAGGCGGCACAGGGCCACGCGCCGCTTTTCGCCGCCGGAAAGGTTCTCCACGGAAGCGTCGCCGGGCGGGCAGCGCAGGGCGTCCATGGCGTTCTCCAGGCGGCTGTCCAGGTTCCAGGCGTCCATTTCGTCGAGCTTTTCCTGGATGGCGGCCTGCCTGGCGATCAGTTTTTCCATGTCGGCTTCACTCAAGGTGGGGTCGGCGAAGCCCTCGTTGACCCGGTCGAATTCGGCCAGCTTGTCCAGAACGGACTGCACGGCTTCGGAAATGACCTGTTTGACGGTTTTTTCCGGGTCGAGCTGCGGCTCTTGCTCCAGGAAGCCAAGCGAGTAGTCGCGGGCCGGTATCACTTCGCCCTGGAAATCCTTGTCCACGCCGGCGATGATCTTCAGCAGGCTGCTCTTGCCCGAACCGTTCAAACCGAGAACGCCGATCTTGGCGCCGTAATAAAAGGAAAGGGAGATGTCTTTGAGCACCTGGCGGTGCGGCGGGTGGATGCGGCTGACTTCGGACATGGAAAATATGATCTGCTTGCTTTCACCTTGGGCCATTTTTGCCTCTCCCTTTGCCCGATTTTTTTCTTTTTGGGCGCTAATACGATTTGCGGTTTTCAGACCGGAAGTTGCTTTTGGGCCTGCCGGTCCGCGGCCGTCCGCTGCGCTGCTGGCCGGGCCGCTGCCGGCTGTCCCGTGGGCGGCGGCTTTCCGGGGCGCCCGACCTGGACTTGAAGATCAGGCCGCGGCTCCTGTCGCGCAGGAACATGTCGTCTTCGGGGAACACGATCGGGATCTTGGCGTTGATCAGCTTCTCGATCCCTTCGAGATTGGCGATGAATTTTTCGCAGGCCAGGGTCACGGCCTTGCCGCTTTTGCCGGCTCGGGCGGTGCGGCCGATGCGGTGCACGTAGTTCTCACTCTCGCCGGGCAGGTCGTAATTGACCACCATATCGAGGCCCTCGATATGCAAACCGCGGGCGGCCACATCGGTGGCCACCAGGAAAAGCACCTTGCCCGACTTGAAATCGTCGATGATGCGCAGGCGCCGGCTCTGGGCCAGGTCGCCGGTCAGGAATTCGTTGGGGAAGCCGTTGAGCTCCAGGCGGCGGCTCAAGCGCTCGGCGTCGCATTTCATGTTGGTGAAGAACAGGACGCTCCTGGGATTGTCCCGCTTCAGTATGCCCAGCAGCAGGTTGATCTTTTCGCGGCTGCCCACATGGTAGAGTTCCTGGGTGATCGTGTCCACGGTCATGTTTTCCGGGGTGATCGATATCTTTTCGGGCTGGTTCATGTATTCACGGGCGATCTGCAGCGCCGGTGCCGAAAGGGTGGCGCTGAACAGCATGGTCTGCCGGTATTGCATGTCCGACACGCGGCGCAGGATTTTGCGGATGTCGGGCAAAAAGCCCATGTCGAAGAGGCGGTCGGCCTCGTCGATGACCAGAAAGCCGATATTGCGCATGACCAGCGTGCCTTTCTGCTCCAGGTCGAGCAGGCGGCCCGGAGTGCCGACCATGATGTCCACGCCCCGCTTCAGCAGTGCCTCCTGGCGGTTGTAGCCCACGCCGCCGTAGAAGCTGCCCACTCTCAGGTTCAGGTAGCGGCCGATGAGCTTGGCCTCGGCCTCGATCTGCACGGCCAGTTCGCGGGTGGGAGCGATGATCAGCGCCTTGCGCCAGGCGGCGGCTACGGCCTGTTGGCGTTGGAAAATGGTGATCAGGAAAGCGGCGGTCTTGCCGGTGCCGGTCTGCGACTGCACGGCCACGTCGCGGCCCGCCAACGTAATGCCCAGGGTCTTTTCCTGGACCGGGGTCAATTCCGTAAATTCCATGTCGGCGATGCCCCGCAGCAACTGGGGGCCGAGTTGTAACTGTTCAAAATTCATTTGTTAAAATCCTCTTTTCATTGGTTTGATTAAGCGGTTGGGAATCATGCTTGGGAGACTGAAAATAAATTCTATTCGGTCTGTTTGTTGCAAAGCCCTAATCTCTTAATAAAAAAGGATAACGCAAAACGGTAATTTTGTCAAATCGGGTAGGGGCACGGCGCGCCGTGCCCCTACGTTCTATGTCTTATTAACCACCCCCGCCTTGTAATATTTCCCCGATTATGCTAAAAGGGTTCAATGAAAAAAACGCTTGTGTCCATCGTCATCCCGGTATTCGACGAAGCCGAAAACGTCGCTATCCTTCATGGCGAGATCGCCGCCGCGGTAAAGGACCGGGGCGAGGATTACGAGATCATATTCATCGATGACGGCAGTTCCGATCATTCCCTGGCCGAATTGAAAAAGGTCCGCGCCGGCGACCCGCGAGTAAAGATCATCCATTTCCGCAAGAATTTTGGTCAGAGCGCCGCCATTTCCGCCGGCTTCAAATACTCCAGCGGTGAGGTGGTCGTGGCCTTGGATGCCGATCTGCAGAACGATCCGGCCGACATCCCCCTGCTGGTGGACAAGGTGGGCGAGGGTTTCGACATCGTCAACGGCTGGCGCCGGGACCGCCATGACAAGTGGCTGACCCGCAAGGTGCCCTCTTTTTTCGGCAACAAGATCATCTCCTGGATCACCGGCGTCAAGCTTCACGATTACGGCTGCACCCTGCGCGGCTTCCGCAGCGATGTGGTCAAGAATATGAAACTTTACGGGGAGATGCACCGCTACATCCCGGCCATCGCCTCACGCATGGGCATCAAGTCGACCGAGGTCATCGTCAACCATCGCAGACGCAAGTTCGGCAAGTCCAAGTATGGCTTAGGCCGGACCTTCCGGGTGGTGCTCGACCTGATCTCCATAAAATTCCTTCTCGCTTATTCGCACCGCCCCCTGCAGATCTTCGGTGGCGCCGGCTTGCTGATGATCCTGGCCGGAATGGTCAGCGGCGCCTACCTGACCTATACCAAGTTCGTTCTGAACCAGGGCATTGCCGGCCGGCCTTTGCTGTTCTTCACCTTGCTGATGGTATTCCTGGGCTTTCAAGCCATTTCACTGGGGCTGCTGGCCGAGATGCTCTCGCGCATTTACCATGAGGGTCTGGACAAAAACGAATATTCCATCCGCAAACTCATAGGGTTTGAAAATGAAAGTATTGATGATCGCCCCCGAACCCTTTTTTGAACCGCGGGGAACGCCGTTTTCCGAATATTTCCGCATCAAAGCCCTGGCCACCCTGGGCCATACCGTTGACCTGGTCACCTATCCTTTCGGCCAGGACAAGGAAATTCCGGGGCTGCGGATTTTCCGCTGCTGGCGCCCGCCCTGGATCAAGGCAGTGAAAACCGGGCCCTCCCCCGCCAAGCTGATTTTGGATTTTATTCTGTTTTTTAAAGCGCTGCGACGGCTCTTTGTTGGGAAATACGACCTGATCCACACTCATGAGGAAGGCAACATTATGGGCGTCGTGTACCAGAAGATGACCGGGATCCCCCATCTGTACGACATGCATTCCTCGCTGGTCCAGCAGATGGACAATTTTCAGTTCACACGCTCGAGAATTGTGATTCGTCTATTCAGGATCATCGAAAACATCTCTCTGAAAAACGCCGCCGCGGTCATTGTGATCTGCCGCGCCTTGTACGACCATGCCGCCGGCATCACCGCTGCGGCCAAGCTGACCATGATCGAAAACTTCATGGATGACCGGCCTGCCGCCAGCGACCCGGGAAAACTGCAGTGCTTGAAAAGAGAGGTGAACCCCGACGGGAAAAAGATCGTCATGTACACTGGCACACTGGAACCTTATCAGGGCATTCCCCTGCTGCTCGACAGTTTACAATTTCTGAACGACGATTTCCGCCTGGTGCTGATCGGGGGCAAGGCTCCCCAGGTAGAGGAGTTGGGCCGCCGCTTACAGGCCGGTGGATTGGCAAAACGGGTGCTGCTGCTGGGACAGAAATCCGCCGCCGATATTCCCTATTACCTGCAAACGGCTGATATTCTTGTTTCGCCGCGCACCCTGGGCACCAACATTCCGCTGAAGATCTATTCCTACCTGGCCAGCGGTGTACCGGTCGTGGCCACCGACCTGCCGACCCACACGCAAACCGTCACTCCCGACCTGGCCATTTTGGCTGCCCCCGCGGCTGAGCCCTTTGCCGCCGGTATCCGCCTGGCTGCAGGTCCACAGGGGCGGAAAGTCGCCAGCCAGGCCCGGGAACACTGCCTGAAACACTACACCCCGGAGCGTTACCTGGAACGGGTGGCCGAAGCTGTGGCCAAAGCCGTTCCCGCCTCCGCGACCGCCAGGACCTGAACCATTGGCGGCAATTTCACCTGGGACGCGATTGACAAAAAAAAATCGTTGTGTTAATAGAAAAAATGGAGGCAGGCAATGATTTTTTCCGCTCAGGCGGCCAGGTTGCCGCAAAATCGAGGGGGAAACGGTATGGGAGTTGCGGCGCAAAAAAAAAGTGGTCGCAAGCAATAGTGAACAAATAAAAATGGATATCCACTTTTTTGCCAAGAGCGATATAGGCAAAGTCCGCACCACCAACGAGGATTATTTCCTGAATGGAAAAATCAGCGACAATGAATTCCTGTTCATCGTAGCTGACGGCATGGGCGGGCACCAGGCCGGAGATGTTGCCTCTAAGCTGGCCTCGGAGACATTCTTTGAAACCTACAAAAGCCTGAGGAAGAAAAACACCTCCATCTCGAATTGCCTGGAATTGGCGGTCAGAAAAGCCAATTCCGTGGTTTTTAAAAAGGCGGCGGCCGATATCGAGAAAAGGGGGATGGGCACCACCTTCTCCACCGTGGTCATCGCCGGCATGAAAGCGTTCATCGCTCATGTCGGGGATTCGCGCATCTACCTGATCCGCAGGAACAAGATAAAGAAAATTACCACCGATCATTCTTTTGTTGAAAAACTTGTCGAAGAGGGGAGGATTTCCGTCGAAGAGGCCCGCGATCATCCTCAGAAAAATGTGCTCTACATGTCTTTGGGTGCCCGGGAAACTTTTTCTCCGGAGATCATGAATGACATCATTCTCGAGGATGGCGATGCTCTGGTCATTTGTTCCGACGGTCTGAGCAACATGCTGGTCGATGATACCATCCTGAAGGTGACCATGGGCGATTACCCGGAAGAGGCGGCCGACGCTTTGGTTAAGCTGGCCAACGCCCATGGCGGTTCTGACAATATCACGGTACAGGTGATCCGCGTCGGTTCCCTGGAAATGCTTGAAAAAACCAAGCCGATCCGCCTGAGCAAACCGAGGCGCAAGCTGACCAGCGTCATTGCCGTGCTGGTCATGCTGGGCATACTTGCCGGCCTGTGGTATGTTTTTTTCGCCCCCGACGGCAGCGCCAGGGTTGAAAGCGAACTTGCCATCAAAGCCGATTCGAGCCCCGAAAGGAAAAGGACGCAGACGATCAGCGAGATTGATTCCTCACTCCTCCACGATATGGGGATTACCGCTGCCGACTGCCGGTTTCTGAGCGGCCACAAGCTCCATGTGGTCAAAAACGATCGGCTTTATGTTTTCAACCTGGGCAACCAGTCGCTGCAGCCGATCGAATTGGGCGGCGACAACCAGGTTGTCCCTTGCGGCGATAAAGGGATATATCTGCTTAGAAGGACGCAAACCAAGGCGCTCGGCTACCGGTTACTCAAGCAAGGCACAAAAAAAGCGCTGCTTGGTATTCAGGACGCCCATTCCCTGTTTTCCAAGGGGATCGATTCCTTGGGCGTTCCGATTTATGAAATCCCCAATATCCAGAAACAGATCATGCCTGATTTCATCAATGAGAACATATTCATATTTCATGATCTGAACCGTTATTATGCAATAACAAAATGGCAGACTCCGGAAAACATGCCGGTACCGATCCCGGAGCTGGCCTATACTGATAAGACGCGGCTGTTTTTCAAGAACGTCGACGGCCTGATGACCATGCTGTACAATGATCCTGAAAGCAACCGCACCGCGGTTTTCTCCCTGAAAGGAACGATCGCAAGAATCAGGGAGTTCACCGGCCTGCAAGCGCGCCAGCCCCTGGCGCTGGAATACCTCAAGGACCAGGCTCTGGTTTGCTACTACCAGGATCAATGCGTCGAGATCCGTGCCGGCGAACAGGATGTCAAGCTTCAGTATTCTTTCAACAATTACCGTTTCAACATTATCAAGGTATTGGTCGACATGGAAAATGGCCAGAAAATGATTGTCAACGACGCCAACAAATTCTTTTCGCTACTTTGTGACACATGATCAAGATCGGCGATAAGCTGGGAAACTTTCTCATCCGGGCCGAGATCGGCCGGGGCGGCATGGGCACCATCTATTTCGCCATGGACACCATGCTCAACCGCGAAGTGGCCCTGAAAGTCATTCATCCACAGCTGGCCGACAACCAGCAGCTGATGGAGCGCTTCAAGATCGAAGCCATGACCCAGGCGCGGCTGAACCATCCTCATATCGTCACGATCTTCAGTTTCCACAGGATCGAAGATGATTACATCATCGCCATGGAATATGTGGAGGGCAGAAGTTTAAAAGAGCTGTTGCTGGAGAAAAAACAGCTCCACCCGGCCGAAGCCGTCGATATCATCATCCAGATCGCCGAAGGCCTGCGTTACGCCCACCACAACAACGTGATCCACCGCGACATCAAACCGGCGAACATCTTGATCGGCAAGGACGGCAATGTAAAAATCTCTGATTTCGGCATCGCCAAAATATTCGGCTCGCAGGGGTTGACCAAAACCGGGATTCTGATCGGGACCCCATGGTATACGTCGCCGGAACAGATCGTGGGCAAGAACATCGATTTCCGCACCGACTTGTATTCCCTGGGCGTCACTTTTTATGAAGTGCTCACGGGCAGGGTGCCCTTCGATTCGGAAACCAATTCCGAATTCCAGATACAAAAAGCCCACTTGGAAACCCCGCCGCCGCGCCCCTCCATTTTTAACCCGGAGATAGGCATCAAATTGGAAAAAATCATCCTGATGGCCCTGCAGAAAAAGGTGGAAAAACGTTTCCAGAATGCCCGCGACATGATCGATGAACTCCGCAAGATCCGTAGCGATATGACCAAGGCCGGTGTGACCGCTTTTCCGGATATGACCCAGAAGATCGTTCCCCCGCCAAAAAAAGGCCGTGGCCTATTGTTGATGCCGCTGAAAATTCTTGCCTTCCTGGCCCTGTTGGTGGCTGGAGTGTTTTTGTTTATCTTTCTATCCGGCAAAAACGGTATGGATGAAGGCAAAAGCGGAACGGCCGATAGAACCCGGACGCAGGTTTCTGAAACCTTGGATCGGGATGCTGCCGCCGGCACGGCCGCGCTTGCTGAGAGCGAGGCCGAGGCAAAGCTCCCTAACGAAACGCAACAGCCAAAAGATGAGGAACCGGTCGTCCAGGCAAAAACCGCTGCCGGGGAACCAGCCCCGGCCGACATAACGGCAGAGCAGGACCCGCTAGCGCAAAAAAATGAACCCGAAGCGAATCCTCCGGAAACGATTCAGTCTCAGGAAAAGGGTATCTCCCCGCAGGATTCGACTGTCGGCTATGGCAAGCTGGGCAACCTGGACAATGAATTGGTGCGTCTGCGCGGTTTTCTGGAAGCGCGCAACTTCATCACCGCCGACCGCCTTGCCGACGCTTTGATCCATTCCGGAGCCGAGAGCCGGGCCTTGCCCATGCTGGGCCGAGTCAAATTTCTCCTGAACAATTTCGTCGCCGCCGAGGCATTGTGGGTGAAAGCTTTGCAGGAAAATCTGCTTGTCTCATTGGATATGGTGCATCTGCATGACAGTCCGGGTGAAAACTGCCTGGGCCAGCTCAAATTTAAAAAAAGGATCATCATGTTCAATTCCAACACCCGCGGCGATCATAGCTTCGCGCTCACGGGGGGGGATATCCGGGCCATCACCCTGGGCAATGACCTGAGGATTATTATCGCCGGCGCGATCGGCGGTCAGGAGATCGATGAGGCCTTCATGGTGGTCAATAAGATCAGAAGGCGGGAAAAGGAAAGATTTCTTGTCAATTTTATCAACCAATACGTGTTATAGGAGGACCGCATGAAAAAAAGATCGTTTTCAGAGCCGGCAACTGCCGGCCGCGGACAGTGCCCCCTCCAGCAATCCTTTTCCGCCCGTTTTGCCGGTTTTTCTTTTCTGGGCTTCTGGCAGGCGAACAAAACCCAACTGCTGCTGGCCGCCGTCGCAGTAGTGGTCATTGTTGTTTTCGTACTTTGGATCTTCCGCCGCCGGCGCCAGGAGGTTTTTCCGGAAATCCGATCCCAAGCAGCCGCTGAGGACGTGGTCTTGGACCTGGGCTTGACCCAGGTCGAACCGCAACCGGCCGTTGAAAGCCGTCCGGCCCCTTCTCCGGGTATCCACGGCAAGATCGAAGTAGTGGTCGGCAACCAGCAGATCAGCACCTATCTGGTCACCGACAACCCCCTGTCAATCGGCCGCGATCCGGCCCAGTCTCTGGTCATCATCCAGGAAGCGATCGTTTCCAAACTGCATTGCCAGATCTTCGCCCGTTCGGGCAAGGTGTTCGTCAAGGACCTCAATTCCACCAATGGGGTTTACCTGAACGAAGAAAAGATCGCTGAACGCGAACTCAACGACAATGATGTCGTTTTTCTTGGCAAAAAGGGATCCGTAAAAATAATCTATCATCGTTAGGAGGCAATATGAAACATTTCCTTGTCATAACCTTTATCCTGATTCTCATGAACGCCAGCGCTTGGGGCCAAAAGGCGGCCAACAAGGCTGATATTTTGCTTGATCCCGAGTGGAAGAAGATCTACGATGCCTACAAGCCCGACGCGGAGTTGATCGAAAACCTGAAAAACAGGGCTCCTGAATTGAAGGCTGATGTCTATTTCGCCTTCTGGTGTGATGACTCCAAGAAACATCTCCCGATTTTTATAAAGATACTGGACACCCTCAATGTTCCAGAATTCGAGGTGAATTTTTTTGAAGTCGAAAAAAAAGCCGATGCCGGGCAGAAATACTATGTGGAAGACATGGAGGTGGAGAAGGTCCCCACTTTCATCTTTTACGCCAACGACTTCGAAATGGGGCGCATCGTAGAGAACCCGAAGAACTCGCTGCTCCAGGACATGATGATCATTGTATTTTAACGAAGTCCGAAGTTCATAAAGAATCTCGTTTAAAGGTTGATGGGTTGAAGGGTTAATGAATTAAAAAACGGCAATAGTTCGAATTTTTCGCCTTAACTCTTCAACTCTTGAACCCTTTAACTCATTAACAATCCGTTTTTTCAACTTCGAACGTCGAACTTCGAACCTGCTGTTTTTAGAGATACGGTTCCAGCTCGATCACCGAGGGCGGGTTGCTCTGCTTCATGAAATATTCAGGTACCAGTTTCATGCCCAGAGCCGCTTCGTCCTGGGTGCGGTACTTGCCCCAAAGTACCAGCCAGCAGCGGCGGCCGTCGCGGCTGGTCTTGTTCAGAAGGAAAAAGTTCTCCTTGTCCGTCATTTGACCGTAGGCGATGCGCACCGATGCCTTCAGGCAGTCCATTTCCAGCAGGATGCTGTACTTGACCTGGGTGCCGACCATCTCGCCGCGCCAGATGTCGGCGGCGGCATTGAAATTTCCGGCCGCGAATCGCTGCTGGGCCTGGGCAGATGCCGCGGCCGCTTCGGCCTGTTTTTTGCTTTCAAAGGGGACTGTTTTTTCCGGGGCGGGTTTTGGTTTCTGCGGTTCGCTGCGGGTCGGTTGGATTTCTTCCCGGGCGGAATCATTGCTTGCGGTCGGAGATTTGCTTTCTTGAACATCCGGTTCAGTTTGCTTGGCTGGTTGTTTTTTTAGATCGGCCCTGGCACCGGCCGGGCGGGATACAACGGGCTCCTGCGTTGCGGGGGTTCGAGTAAACCAAAAAAACAGTAAGAAGGCAACGCCGGCCAGCAGGATTGAAATAAAAGTAATGCTCAGCCATCGCGGCTTTTGTTTTTCCGGCTTAAGCAGAGGCTGGATGCGTGGTCGTGCTTTTTCCACTTCGACCGGAGCCGGAAATTCTCTGATATCTTCCTTAACTTCAGCCATTTCCGGAGGCATCAGGTCGGGAAGATCAGGGAATGTCTCTTTGTCTTCTTTTGGGTTATTCTGGACGGAAATTTCGGGAAGTTCGGCCATGGGTATGTCTTTGATATCCGCGTCATTGATCAAGTCCGGCATTTTGATGTTTATTTCAGGTTGAGAAGCGACTGGGTCCTGGCCGAACAAACTGTCCAGCTCATTGAAGTCCAGGGAAGGGATCTTCTCGGCCTCTTTTTTGCTCAGCAATCCGGATAAAAGAAAGAAATAAAGGATTTTCAATATGCGATATTTCCGTTCGGCTGGGAAATTTAGCAATGCCGACTCCAGGCGCTGTGGTTGCTTGAAATGGGAGAAAACCTCTTGTTGTTCGTCGTCCAAAGGATAGAGGCTCTTCTTTTCGGGCAGGGGGGTTTGCTCCAGTTCTCCGGATAGCGACCCCAATTCTTCCCAGACGATATTCATGTCCATTTGCGACAAAACATAATTGTTGACAAGCCCGGGGATTTCCAGATCCAAACTGACCAGGCGGGTCGGCGGAGATTCCTGCACCAACTGGTAATTGCCGATGTTCCAGCGCAGGACACTGGCGGCGATAAGCTGCACCTGTTCCCGGGTGGCGGTGATCAAGGCTTCCAGGCTCAACGCGCCGTTTTCTACCAGGATCTTGCCGAAGGATTCCTTGATCTTATCGCCGCCCTGGTAGGGGGAAAGCACTTCGGGGCTGATCATCTTCTTGGCCAGGAGGACATGTTCAATTTTATCCGCTTCGTCCGAGGATATGGCCCAACTGATCTTGCCGCGATTGAGATAAAAAATCTTCAGGATTTCATTTTGCCTAAAATACAGGATCCCGGTTTGCTTTTGTTCGTAAAAGGCCAGCAGCAATTTGACCGGAGCCGTTTCGCCAAGAGTGCCTTGATCCGGAATCATTTTTCCTCCGCCGGGCGGCCGGCCCGGATAGGCGGTACCTTGCCGCCACATGTTGTCATTTTAGCGGACGGCCGTTAAAAGTCAAGTGTTGGCTCCGCTTCCCGGCGGATGATTTTCTTTTCGTGATCCAAAAGCCACTGCTTGCGCCATAGGCCGCCGCCGTAGCCGGTCAAACGGCCGTCGCCGCCGATGATACGGTGGCATGGGACGATAATGGCAACGGGGTTGCGATGGTTGGCGCCGCCCACGGCGCGGCTGGCTTGCGGCCGACCGATGGCGCCGGCGATGGCGCCATAAGACGCGGTGTGACCGCAGGGTACCTCGAGCAGTGCCGACCAGACCTTTTTTTGAAACGCAGTGCCGTGCAGGTCCAGAAGCAGGTCAAAGTCAAGGCGTCGGCCCTGGAAATACTCTTCAAGTTGCCTGCCGGCGAGGCGCAGACAGGTGGGGATCTCTTTGGGTTCGGGCCCCGGCTTTTCGCAGAATTGGAGTTCACATAACCCCTTTTCGCTGCCGCTTACGCGAAGGCAGCCGATGGGCGAGGGGACAAAAATGACTGCCGCGGCGGCTACGCCGGACTGTTTTGTTTCCGGCATTTGAAAAATATTATTTGAGAATGGCTTCCAGGCGGTTGTTCACTTCCTCCCAGTTGACGATGTTCCAGAAGCTTTCCACGAATTTGGCGCGCTCGTTCTTATAATCCAGGTAGTAGGCGTGTTCCCAGACGTCGAGCACCAGCAGGACGCGGAACATGGGGATGACATTGGTATTGTGCTTTTCGATCTGCATCAATAGCGGCCGGTTGGTCTGGCGGCAGTAGACCAGCGCCGCCCAACCCGAACCTTCGGCGCTTACGGCGGTCTGGCTGAACTCCTTTTTGAAGCGTTCGAAGCTGCCGAACTCGCTGTCGATGGCCTTGGCAAAGGGACCTTCCGGTTTGGGCGTGGTCTTGGCGGCCGGCGCCAGGTTTTCCCAGAACAAGGAGTGCAGAAGGTGGCCCGCGGCGTTGAATGAAAAAGCCTTACTCAGGGCCTTGGCATCGCCGTCAATGTTTTCGCGGCGGTTCTTGTCGAGTGTTTCCAGGATGGCATTGGCCCCGTTGACGTAGGCGGCGTGGTGCTTCTGGTGATGCAGCTGCAGCTGCGCCTCCGAGATGTGCGGTTCCAGGTCTTTATAACCGAATCCCAGCTGCGGCAGAACATAAGGTTTCTTTTCCATTTTTTCCTCCCTAAATTTGTCTATTGTTGTACTTATCAGTATAGAAAACAGGGGAAAAAATGTCAAGGGCGGGAGAGCATGGATAGATATTGCGGTAGCGGTAGGGGCACGGCGCGCCGTGCCCCTACGTGACAGATAAATTAGATCCACCAGGATAGGTGGATAATTTATGCTGCACCTACTGGTGTTGATCTTGTTTTTCCCCCTTGCGCAATAGAAAAAACAATGCCAGCAAGCCGCCGGTAACTAGGCCGATGTCTTCATAAATTCCGCTGGCAATGGGTACGATGCCGCCGAAGGAATATAAAACCGGGATGGCAAAAACATACCAGGGGAGTTTTTTGTCCGCCAGCAGGAGAATGGCCAAAGTGAAAATCGTGGTCGGGCAGGGGACCAGCCCGAAGGGGAGTGTCCGGGGATAGCCGCGGCCCAATAACATTTCCAGCAGGGGATAACCAACCAGGGCGTATAGCGCCAGGAGCTTGGCCATAAATGTCCGGGCGTTGTGCTGGAAATTGAAAGAAAGTTGCGGCTTCCCCACTGCGGCTGCCGCGAAAATGATCCCCTGGACGACGAAAAGAACGACAAACACGATGGCCAGAGGGTAGAAGGGGCGGAAATAGACAAGGTTGAACACTGCCCCGGTCCACAGCCAGAAGAACGCCAATATGGCCATGATAAGGGATCCCGAGTATTTCGTTTTCAGGGCGGCCAGCAGCAGCGCCGCTATCCCCAAAACATAGGCGATTACCTGCAAGGGCCAGACGGCCAGATTGTAATTTTGCAGCAACTTAAGAAATTGATCCAGATTGAATGAAAGGTTCATTGTGCATCTCCATCGGGTTGACTATTCAATAACACCCGGAGAGAAAAAAATCAATGGAAAACGGGCGACGATACAATTTAAATGTTTTTGTTGGGGCACGGCGCGCCGTGCCCTACGTGCATTTTCTTTGTGTCCCGGTTGTCCCCCAGGCCCCTTTTCGGTTATAATGCTTACTGGAGGATTTATGAAACGCGCAATAATATTGATTATAGTTATATCGTTTTCCTGTCTCCTGCCCGCGGAGGAGATTCTGACCGTGGCTGAAAGTTCGAATTATATGAAGACATCCTTATATGACAATGTCATGAATTTTTTGTACCAGGTGCAGAAAAAATCGGACCTGGTCAAGATTCTCCCCCTGACCGTTTCCAGTGAAGGACGGCTGGTGCCGCTGGTGGTTCTGAGCAGGGAAAAAGTCAGCCGACCTGAAGATCTGCGCCTGGCCGGCAAGCAGGTCGTGCTGGTAATGGCCAACATCCATGCCGGCGAAGTGGAGGGCAAGGAGGCGTCGCTGATGCTCATCCGCGACATCGCCCTGGGCAAGTTTGCCGGACTGCTCGACAGCCAGGTGCTGCTGTTCATCCCCATTTTCAACGCCGACGGCAACGACAAGCTGGGTCACAACCGCCGCGACCTGGGCCCCGAACTGGCCGGATTGCGTTACAACGGCCAGAACCTGGACTTGAACCGCGACTACATGAAACTGGAATCGCCCGAAGTGCGGGCTTTAATCGACGTGTTCAACTCCTGGGACCCTGTGCTGACCGTGGACATGCACACCACCAATGGCTCCTACCACCAGGAGCCGGTGACCTATTCCACCCAGCTCAATCCCAACAGCGACAAAGCTTTGCGCGACACCATGTGGCAGAAACTTTTTCCGGCCGTGGCCCAGGCGCTGAAAACCGTCCACGGCTACGACAGTGTGCCTTACGGCAATTTCGTTGACCGCGAGGTCCCGGAAAAGGGTTGGATCAGCGACGCGCTGGAAGCCCGCTACGGCCAGAATTACGTCGGTTTGCGCAACCGTTTCAGTATCTTGAACGAAAATTATTCCTACGCCGATTTCAAGACCCGGGTGCTCGCTTCCCGCGCCTTTGTCGCCTCCATCCTGGCTTATACGGCCAAGAACATCGGGGTCATGGCCGGCCTGACACGCCGGGCCGACCGGGAAACCATCGCCCATTTCAGCAGCGGCGAATTCGCGCTGGAATCCACGCTGGAAAAACTGTTCGACCTGACGGTGAAAAGCTACGAATTCGTCAAGGAAGCCATCAAGCCTGAAGACCGTGCCAAGTACCCGTCGCGGACGGGCGAGTTCATCATAAAAAAGACCGACGTGCTGAAAAACTACAAATTGCCCTACCTTTCCCTGGCCGTGCCCGGCCGCAGCCTGGAACTGCCGGCCGGTTACATCCTGGCTCCCCATCAACCCGAGGCGCTGGCCAATCTTAAGCGTCACGGCATCCGCGTGGAGCGGATACTCGAGAGTTTCCGGGCCGAAGCCGAAAACTTCAAGATCAGCGAGGTGGAGACCAACACGTACCTTTTCCAGGGGCATGCTCTGAACACCATCAAGGGGAATTACGAAAAAGCGGAAGTCGATATTCCGTCCGGCTCCTACTACGTCAGCCTGGATCAGCCGCTGGCCCGCCTGCTGCCGGTGCTGCTCGAGCCCGAATCCACTGACAGCCTGGCAGCATGGGGATTTTTCAACCGCGTAATCGTCCAGCAGTGGAGCAATCGGCCCGGGCCTTATCCCGTCTGGCGCCTGGCGCAGAAACCGCCGGTTGCTTTATTGAGCGAGTGAAGCACGCATGCTGGAAAATTTAAGCGAGCGGCTGAACAAAGTCCTGCGTTACCTGCGCGGCGAGGTGAAGGTCACCGAAGAAAACATGCAGCAGGCCTTGAAGGACATCCGCCTGTCGCTGTTGGAAGCCGACGTCAACTTCAAGGTAGTCAAAAAATTCATCGAGAACATCCGCGTCCAGGCCATGGGTCGCGAAGTTCACGACAGCCTTAATCCCACCCAGCAGGTGATCAAGATCGTCCAGGTGGAGCTGACGGCTATGTTGGGCTCGCAGAACCGCGAGCTGAACCGCAGCCCGCTCAAGCCCACGGTCATCATGCTGGCCGGCCTGCAGGGCTCTGGTAAGACCACCACGGCCGGCAAACTGGCCCTGCACTTGAAGGGGCTGGATAAAAGCTCCCTGCTCTGTTCGCTCGACCTTAAGCGCCTGGCCGCCGGCGAGCAGCTGGAGACCATTGCCCATGAAAGTGGCATCAATTTTTTCAAAAGCGACAGCCGTGAATTGCCCGTCCTGGTGCGCGAACTGAAAAAAAATGCTGCGGACACCGGCTACGATTACGTCATCGCCGACACCGCCGGCCGCCTGCACGTGGATGAAGTACTGATGGAGGAGCTGCGCCAGGTCAAGACGGCGCTGCAGCCGGCCGAGACCGTCTTTGTAGCCGACGCCCTGACCGGCCAGGACGCGGTTCATTCCGCCCAGAGTTTCGCCGAAAAGATCGGAGTGGATTCGATCATCCTGACCAAGCTTGATGCCGATGCGCGCGGCGGGGCGGCCCTTTCCATCGTCAGCGTCACCGGCAAGCCGATCAAGTTCATCGGCGTCGGCGAAAAGCCCGGCGACCTGCAGAAATTCTTTCCCGAACGCCTGGCGGCAAAAATATTGGGCATGGGCGACATGCTGACCCTGATCGAGAAGGCGGAAAAAGATTTTGACCACAAGCAGGCCGAGATGCTTTCTCAACGGCTGCTGGAGAATGAATTCAGCCTGGAGGATTTCCTGGCCCAATTGCGGCAGGTGGAAAAACTGGGCCCCATGAATGAAGTCATGGGCATGCTGCCCAACCTGGGGTTCAAGGGCGCGATGTCCGATGTTCATGTCGATGAAAAGCGCATCCGCCACCTGATGGCCGTGATTGAATCCATGACCTGCAAAGAGCGCAACAATCCCAAGATCGTGGACGGCCGCCGGCGCTTGCGCATTTCCCGGGGTGCGGGCCGGCCTGTTTCCGAGGTCAACCAGGTGCTGAAAAGCTACTTTGAAATGAAAAAAAATTTTAAAAAGCCGTTTTTTAGAAAGATGTTAAAAAAATTTGACAATTTTTCCAAAATGAGGTAGATTTGTATTTCTTAAGTCTTATATAGGAGCAAATTTCATGGTCGTTATTCGCCTGACAAGATTCGGAGGAAAAAAGAAGCCTTATTACCGTATTGTGGCCGTGGACCGGGAGAAACCCAGGGAATCACGCTACATCGAATTGCTCGGTCAATACAATCCCCTGACCGACCCAGCTCTGGTAAAAATCGATATGGAAAAATACAATCAGTGGATCGGCAAAGGAGCCCAGCCTTCTGTAACCGTCAAATCGCTTGTAAAGAAACTAAATACAGGGAAGTAAGGAGGACAACGTGAAACAACTAGTTGAAACTGTGTGCAAGTCGTTGGTTGACAATCCTGATCAAGTCGTGGTGACTCAGATCGACGGCGAACAGACCACCATCCTGGAACTCCGCGTGCACCAATCCGACCTGGGCAAAGTGATCGGCAAGCAAGGCAGAACGGCCAGGGCCATCCGCACCATTTTGGCCGCGGCCGGCATGAAGCAGAGAAGACGGTACAATTTGGAAATAATCGAAAATTTCGATCAACAGCAGCATTGATTTTAATTGGTATTGATCGGAAAGATTTTAAGAACGAGAGGGAATAAGGGGGAAGTGGTCGTTAGCCTTTCCCCCGGCATCGTCACACCGGGAGAGGGAATTGCGGTTGAGTTGAGATCGAGCCGTCGCAGTCTGTCCCAAACCATCGAACATGTTTCCACTGCGGGCAACGAAGCCATTATGGCATTCAGCGGCGTCCACAGCATCAGCGAAGCATTGCGCATCATCGGTTATTCACTGTACGCCGATGTGCCGGAAGCCAAGGCACAGCCTGTCGACAACATGCTCGGATTTCAGGTTTTTGACCTGCAGGGGAATTGCTGGGGGACGGTCAAAGCCCAGCCGCAGTATTCCCTGAACCAGCTTCTGGAGATCGAAGACGAGGTCACGGGCGAAACCGTTTATATGCCCTGGCATGAAAGCCTGGTCGTCAAGATCAACCGCCGGGCCAAATCCATGGTCATCGATCCGCCGGCCGGGTTGCGGGACCTGAACAAGTGAAATTCTCGATCATCACGATCTTCCCCGAACTGGTCAGGAGTTTCCTGAATTATGGACTGCTCGAAAAGGCCATCCAGAACGGCCTGGTGGAAGTGGAGGTCCATGACCTGCGCGAATTCAGCCGCGACAAGCACCGCAAGGTGGATGATCGCCCTTTCAGCGGCGGCCCGGGCATGGTGCTGATGCCCGATCCCCTTTTTCGCGCTGTCGAGCACGTCAAGAGCCGGCGGGACGGCCGGGTGATCCTCTTTTCCGCCTATGGCCGCATCCTCAAGCAGGAGAAGGTCAAGGCGTTGGCCACTTCCGACCATCTGATCCTGATCTGCGGGCGCTACGAAGGAGTCGACCAGCGGGCCATAGACCAGTTGGTCGACGAGGAGATCTCGCTGGGCGAGTACGTGCTCATGGGCGGCGAGATAGCCGCCGAGGCTCTGCTGGAAGCGGTCAGCCGCATGATCCCCGGCGTAGTCGGCAACCCGGAGTCGGTTGAGGGAGATTCCTTTTATCAGCAGGACCAGTTCACTTTCCCCCAGTACACGCAGCCGCGCACCTACCGTGGCCTGGATGTGCCCGAAGTACTGCTTTCGGGCCACCACAAGGAAATTGAGCAGTGGCGCGCCAAGAACAGAAAAACAAGGAGAAAGAAAAATGAAGCAAATAGTTGAATGCGTCCCCAATTTTTCCGAAGGCCGCGACTCAGGCGTAATCGAGCAGATCACCGCGGAGATCAAAAAAGTAGCCGGTGTGGAATTGCTGGATGTCGATCCGGGCCGTGACACCAACCGCACGGTGGTCACTTTTGCCGGTAGTCCGGCCGGGGTCGAGGAAGCGGCATTCCAGGCCATAAAAAAAGCCGCTGAGCTGATCGATATGTCCCAGCACAACGGCGCCCACCCGCGCATGGGAGCGACCGACGTCTGCCCCTTCGTCCCCGTGTCCGGCGTGACCATGGCCGATTGCGTGGAAATCGCCAGGAAACTCGGCCGCCGCGTTGGCGAGGAATTGGCCATCCCGGTTTACCTGTATGAAGAGGCGGCCGCCAGCGCCGAGCGCAAGAGCCTGGCCTATATCCGCGCCGGAGAATACGAAGGTTTAGCGGAAAAGCTCAAAAATATAGAGTTCAAACCCGATTTCGGCAAGGCTGTATTCAACAACAAAGCCGGGGCCACAGTCATCGGCGCCCGTGAGTTCCTGATCGCCTACAACGTCAACCTCAATACCCGCAACGTCAAACTGGCCAAGGAGATCGCCAACCGCATGCGCGAAAAGGGCCGTGTGGTAAAGAATCCCGAGACCGGCGTCAAGGAAACGATTCCCGGCGCCCTGAAAGCGGTGCGCGCCGTGGGTTGGTATATCGCCGAATACCAGATGGCCCAGATCTCGGTCAACCTGCTCAACTACAACATCACCCCCTTGCACCGCGTATTTGAAGAAGCGGAACGACTGGCCGCTGAATTCGGGGTGCGGGTGACCGGCAGCGAACTGGTCGGCCTGATCCCCCTGGAGGCTGTGCTGCAGGTCGGACGCCACTATTTGCGCAAGCAGGGCGGTTGCCGCGGCGTCGCCGAAAAGGAATTGGTACGCACAGCCGTGCAGAGTCTGGGGCTGGGCGAGCTCTCCGCCTTTAACCCCGAACATAAGATCATCGAATACCGCTTCCGTAAAAAAGGCAAGCTGGTTTCCATGGATCTGGTCGATTTTTGCGCCGAGCTGGCTTCCGATTCGCCCGCGCCCGGCGGCGGTAGCATCGCCGCCTTGAATGGGGCGCTGTCGGCGGGCCTGAGCGCCATGGTCGGCAACCTGACCCATGGCAAGAAAGGCTACGAAGAGGTGCGTGATGAAATGGAGGGCGTTGCCGAGAAAGCGCAGCCACTGAAGGATTTCTTCATCGAGGCCATCGACAAGGATACCGAGGCCTTCAATTGCCTCATGGCCGCTTTTTCCCTGCCCAAAAAGAGCGATGAGGAGAAGAAGATCCGCCAGGACGCCATTGAAGAAGCCACCAAGGGTGCGACCATGATACCATTTGCGGTTCTGGAAAAGGCGCGTAACGCGGCCGAAATGGCCCTGGTCATAGCCTTGCAAGGCAACCGCAATTCGCTTTCCGACGCCGGCGTTGCCGGCCTGACCGCCGCCGTGTGCGCCGAAGGAGCGTTGTACAACGTCCTGATCAACACCCAGGAAATGGCGGCCGATTCTTTTCGCAGCGAAACCCGCGCCCAGGCGCGCCAGCTGTGCGCAAGCGTGCTGGAAACCGTGGCCAAGATCAAGGCTGTCATGGACAAAGGGCTCGCGGATTAAGAAACGAAATATCGTGATGCGTTATGCGTGATGCGTGATGAGGAAGAAAAGAAATCGAGGTTCGAAATTTCAGAACTCGGTGTACGGTATACGGTGAACGGTAGACGGTGAAGAAAATGGTTAAGGTTTGTGTAGGGGCGGTTCCCCCTGGCGGGGACACGCGTGAACCGCCCTGGGGAATGGCGGGAAAGCCCGCCATTGTGGGAGGTAACATGAAGAATAATCAAGGGACGATTTTTTTATTGCTATTGATTTTTCTGTCGGGAGCGGCATGGACCGCTTCTGAATCGGCGCTGGATGCGCTGCCCATCGGGGCGTCGCCGCAGCGCCTGGATTTGGCTGTGCTGCCGGTTGGACAGATCATGGCCACGGCCCGGGGTCAGGAGATCGATATGCCCACTCTGGTCCGGCAGAACCTTGACAAGGATGTTTTCATCATCGGCGAGTTTCACGACAGCTACGCCTGCCACCTCCGGCAAAAGGAATTCATCGAAGCGTTGGCTAAAGAAACTCCGCGCCTGCTGGTGGGGTTCGAATTTTTCAACCGCGATGACGATCCGTTCCTGGATCTTTATCTTAACGGCAATATCAGCGAGGCCGAGCTTCTTGAGAAAACCGGCTGGTATCAGCGCGGCGCCATGAATTTTGGCTATACGCGCCTGGTTTTGGAAACGGTGAGAAAGCTGAAATTAAAGGCCGTGGGTCTGAACGTCCCGCGCGAAATGGTCAGCAGGGTGGCCAAACGCGGCTGGGCCGGTCTTTCGGCAGCCGAGCGGACCCTGTTCCCCGGAGCCGAACGCTCGCATCCAGAGCACGAATACTTCATCCGCAGCACGCTCGGCGAATTCGCCGTGCAGGTGCCGCTCTGGTTCCGGAACGTCTACGCCGCCCAGAAGTGCTGGGACACGGTCATGGCCGAATCAATGCGTCTTGCCCTGGCGCGCCCGGAATTCCGCGGCCGCAAGGGGATCATCATTGCCGGAAGCGCCCACGTGGCCTACGGCCTGGGCATTCCCTGGCGTTACCGCTTGCGCGACAAGCGGGCCAAGATCCTTACCCTGGTGCCGGTGACGGTCACAGCAAAGAAAGCTGAAACCTCCGAGGAGGAAAATCCCATGGTCAAGGCCCTGGCCGGGCAGTTAAAGCCCGCGGCCCTGTTCGCCCGCGGCCTGGCTGACGCGGTTTTCGCTATAAATGCCGAGGAGAAACCCTATTTCGCCGAAGCCGGCTTCAGCGGTAAGGGGAACGCCGAGGGCCTTTACGTAGTGGAGCGGGTGGGCAAGGGAACCCCGGCCGAGAAATGCGGGCTGAAGAAGGGCGATTTCATCCTGGCCGTCGACGGCGTGCCGTTCAAATCACTCTCGGGGCTACGTTTGCTTCTCTCCCAGAAGAATTGGGATGATCCGCTCCAATTGGATATCAGGAAAAAAATTATTCTGACCAGGGAATAGGATTCAATACGAACCGCGGCCTATAAATTTCACGGACATCACCCCATTTTTTTCTAAGATTTTCCAGGAATGTAGGCTATGGGGCTTTTTCCGACATCCCCTTCAGCTAAATCCCGTCCGCATTCCGGTCCGCCATAGGCGGAAAGCGACTCCGCCCATTTTTCTCTAAAATGGGCTACGTACGCCGCTGCTGGCTGCGAAGCGTCCCCAGCGGGGGAGGATGTCGGAAGCGACCCAACTGCGAATTTTGGAAAAAGTGGTGACGTCGGTTCATTTCATGGTTGATTTTATTTTCCCCAGAATCTAAAATATCCGGGAGGGGAAACCCAATTTTTCGATTTTTCTTATTTCCCTTTGAATTTATGAAATAAATTAAACAGGAGTGTAAAGAATGAAAGCAAGCAAGACGTTGGTTGGGTTGGTGGTGGTGCTGATGATCGTTGGCGGGATCGCCTGCGGCGGGGGAGGCAAGTATGCTTCGGCAAAGGCTCTGATCGGCAAGCAGATATCGATCATAAACCGCTATGCCGACGCCATGGAAAAGGCGGACAATGCCCAGGACGTGGTCGCGGCGCTGAACGCCTACGCCGCCGATACCAAGAGCCTGATCCCGGATATGAAAAAATTCCAGGAGCAGTTCCCGGAAATGAAGGACCAGACTGAACCGCCGGCGGAATTGAAGCCGGAGATGGACAAAATGCAGGAAGCCATGGGGCGCATGATGTCGGCCTCGATGAAGGCGGCGCAATACATGCAGGACCCGGCCGTCCAGGAAGCCCAGAAGAAACTCGGCGAGGCCATGGCCGGGATGAAATAAAAAAAAATAAAGTAAAAGTTCGATAAGGTAGCTGTCACCCGCCCATCCAGACCGGCTGAAGGAAAAGTTGCCGCTATTGCACACGCCATTCGGTCAGGCTTGGGTAGATTATTATATGAGGCAACGATACCTGATTCAAGTAGATTTTTGATGAGGTTGTGCAAGGACTTGACATTTTTAAAATACTGTTTTAAAATATTTCTGCGACTGAGTGAGACGCTTGCGACTCATGCGGGGCCATTGGCCCCGCCTCAGACGCTTTTTTTTTAATTAAATAATGCATGTAATTTATGTAGATGAATCGGGTATCCCGGATAGTGGCCAATCTACCAATCACTTTGTAGTTGCTGGGATGGCTATTCCTTTGAACACTTGGAAGGATAAAGATAGAGAAATACGGATTCTTCTTCAAAATCATCGGCTCTCTGATATTGAACTTCATACGGCGTGGATGGCTCGTAAATACCCGGAACAGGAACGAATTCCAAACTTCGAAACTTTAGACGATAAAAATCGCCGTGCTTTGGTCGAGATTGAAAGGAAAAAAGACATTGCGAAGGCCTCTCTAAAGGGAGAAATTGCAATTAGGGGCTTACGAAAAAACTACAATAAAACCAAACATTATATTCACTTAACACACGCTGAAAGAATAGCAACTCTTCAAGATGTTGCAGACAAATTGTCGAGATGGAATGATATTCGGCTCTTTGGCGACGCTCATAAAAAAAACTCGTTATCATCAAGTCAATGCGATCGTTCCCGAGAATTTGCCCTGGAACAAGTGACTACTCGGTATAATACTTATCTGGAAAATGTTTATGGCCCTGATGCTCTTGGGATCATGGTTCATGATCAAAATCAAGCTGTATCTCTTAAACTAACTAGTCTTTTTAGAAAATGGCTTAGCAATGGAACAACCTTTTCAAATATATCACATATTGCCGAAACGCCATTATTTGTCGATAGTTCACTAACAGTGATGATTCAAGTTGCCGATCTTGTTGCTTATACGACTCGGCGCTTTTTCGACAACAATGAAACCGACCTTTTTGACCGTATTTATCCCCGCTTTGATAGAACTCCAGGGGGAGCCTTAGTGGGACTTCGGCATTATACTGGAAAAACTTCATGCAAATGCCGAGTATGTTCTGATCATGTCCGTGTTCCCTAGTGTAGGGACTGCGGGGAAGCGCTTGCTGGTGGAACTTACGGTAAGGATTCGAGATCTGGCGGGATTGACTTACCGGGAGATCAGTGAATTTATCCTATTCGCCGAACTGCAATATGGCTCTTTGCAACAGTTATATTTGAATATTCATAGAAAAAAGGATGGCAAATATCAACTTTTTACCTTTTCGCAATCCGTCCCAAAATTTATTACTATTTTAGCTCACCCTTAAGGATTCTGTTTGCTAAAGTGATCTATCTGGGCAATTAAATTTATCATTTCGGGGTCAATTTCCTCAAGTATGAACGAATTTACAATCAAAGTGAATGTGATTGTGACTCCGTATTCATTTTGAAGATATGTGTTTAGGGTAGATAATGTCTCTTTTCCAGGAACAATTCTTAGGCGATGATCTAGATTATTCCAAGTTGACTCAAATTCAGCCATAAGATATTCAGTTATAGTTGGGTCAGCAAAATCGCGATTTTGTGCCTTCATAAATGGTTTTTGACGTTCTAGATATTGTGCTTCTATCCGATAACGCATTTCTGATGTAATGCTTCCTAGGATGGTACAAATATCCTCATTGAATGATTTATTTTCTCCAGTTCGTTTATTATGCTCGTTTATGCGTGAGTTTATTGCGCGTAATAATATTTGAGGAACGATGAGAAAATTCTCGATTTCCTTTCGACTATGAATCCGAGCGAAAACACAATCGTTTTCCAAGTTCATTTGAATCTCGGTACATTCTTTTTCAGATCTATAGTCCCGGTCGAAAATAATGGCTGAGATAATAGCACAACCTAGTGTTAACTTTATTCCTTCAATGAAATTTCTTACTTTTGTAGGATTAAATCCCTCAACTGGAATAATAGCAAAATTCCCGCGATTGGCAACCCTGATATTGCCGAGAATCCTTGCAAAACGTGAAATTATTTGAAAGTCTTTACCTTCAACAAATAATGCACGTTTTGTCTTTGCAAGTTGAGTTAGTGTTGGATTAAGATTTGATCCAAGCACCTGAAATATCTGCTGCAATTCACCTGGTTGTCGAATACGTTTAGCCGAAACGTTCTTTTTATTCACTACAAGAATATCATCAGGTTCAGATTCAGAAATTATTTCTGTTGAATGTGTGGCAATTAAAATATCAGGGCCCAATGAACGTAATATACTCATAAGTTGTCTTTGAAGATCTGAATGAAGGTAAATGTCTGGTTCATCAATAATAAAAATTGATGAGTTTTTCCCACGAATAATAAATGTAAGCATCTGGCACCAAACCTGAAATCCAAAACCTCCCCAATAAATTTCCCTATGTATTCTTTCTTCTGGACTGAACATATGTAATCTTGTAGGGGAGTGCGTTTGGTCTATTTGGGGTGCTTCAATATCCATTCCGGGCCATGTTGTTTTTACAAGCTCTCTGAATTCTTTGAAATCTTCTGGATAATGATACCAGATATTTCTAAAATTGCGTGAAGCACGATGTGTAAGAAGAGCTAGTCTGGCAGCCTCTTTTTGGAATAATTGTTCATCATGTTCAACTGGTCCCAGAATAGGAACAAATCCAATTTGTAAGTTAAATACTTTTTTAAAATGAGCAACAGATCGAATAATCCGATTTGTAGCTTCGCAAAATAAATAGCATCTTCCAACTTCAGGAAAATATAAAATTAATTCATTTCCATTTGAGATTTGAAATTTTACTGTGGCTGGTTCTGATTCGTCATAATCATAAAAGATGTTCTCTGTGGAGATTGGAATGTTTGAAAGATCGATATTATATCCGTATGTTTTTCCTTTAAGTCCTTCAAGTAATTCGGGGTTTTTTGCTCTCGCTTTTCGAATTGCTTCCGAAAGTATACGAAATGCTCCAAGAATAGTGGATTTCCCACAGTTATTTGGTCCAACGAGAATATTAAAATTACGAAGGGAAACGGAATAATCAAAAAATCCCTTATATCGATGGAAAATTACTTTTTTGAAATGTTCTAAAGAATTCATTTTAGTTAAATAAGAAATGAATTTGTTTAATTATTAAGCTCCCACCAGTTAGTATTTGTGGGCAATTTCTGATAAAACCATGATATTGATCTCTCCTCTTCGCCGGCGTAGGGACAAATTCTGGCAAAGTGGAGGAGAAAAGTCAAGAAAGACATTGTTAGTTGTAGTGATTGTGGGTGAAAAAAGAAAAATCAACAAAAAAAATGCATGACTTAAAATTGAATTTATTGCGAGACAGGATATCCCTAAATGGGAGAACCCAGGTATTTGATAGAATGCAAAGATTCCTAGTGTGACTCATTGGATTTGATCCGTTTCTTTTTTCTTTTTATGCTAAAATATTATTGGGGAAAAAATGGAAAATAAATATGTTAATCCAGAGTTCAAAAAAGATAGATTTAATTGCCCACATTGTAAAACATTCTCTCACCAATTTTGGTCTGACTTGTATTGGCGTCCTGATGATCCAGAGAAACCCGGAAAAAGTGTTACTTATGTGAATGATTTTATGATTTCGAAGTGTTATTCCTGTCAGGAATATTCAATTTGGATTTGCACGTCTGAAGAAGATAGATTGTATGAGATGATTTATCCAATAGATTTTTCTTATTTCCCCCAACCAAATCTGGATCTTACTGAAGACATAAAAGAAGATTATTTTGAAGCTGGAACTATTCTTAAAGATTCACCCAGAGGAAGCGCGGCTTTATTACGACTTTGTGTTCAAAAGTTAATTGACCAATTAGTGCCTGGAAAAGGAAATATTTTTTTTAAAATAGCAAAATTAGTTAAAAAGGGCCTTGAAACCGAGATTCAAGAGGCACTTGACCTAACACGAGTTATTGGGAATGAAGCTGTTCATCCAGGAGAACTTGATTTGAAGGATGACCAAGGAACCGCCCTTTTGCTTTTTGATACAATCAATTTAATAGCAGAGAAACTTATTTCACGTCCAAAAAGAATAAGTGAAGCTTATCAGAAATTGCCTCCTAAAAAACTTGAAGAAATAAAAAAAAGAGATAATAAATAAAAGAATAACTAGGTTTAAAAAGTTTTTTTAAGGCAGTTTATCCTGGTATCACCCATATTTTTTAGGCAAGAGTCTGGAGAACGTTTACTAATCTTGATTTTAGGGTTATTAGATATGGAAAAGCGCCTCACAACCTGATAAGATGGATTTGATGAAGAACCACATCAAACCAAGAGGAGGCGCTGAATCATGGTATCACAAAACCTGCAAAAAGTGAAAAAAGAAATTGCCCGGATCGTACAGCAGGCAGGAAAAAGCCTAAGCGTGCCAGAAAGGAAGTTCGTGTTGGAGATGATGACCGGGATGCTGGCCACGGGCCAGACCAACCTGACACGGATAGCGGCGGTGCTGAAGGAAGGCATCACGGTAAAAAACACCTTGAAGCGGCTGCAGCGGATGCTGGGTCATGAACGGATATTGGAAGTGGCCAACCGTTTGAGCTTGCAGGCAGCGAGCGGCAAGGTCATGGATGAAACGGTGCTGGCGCTTGACGATGGAGACTTGGTGCACCAGTACGGTCGGGTATTTGAAAACCAGGCCTATGTTCGTGACGGCAGTGCCCCTGTCTGCGTGCAATGCACAGGCAGAAAGGATCTGAAGCCCGGCTACTACCTGAACCAGGTAAGCGGTTACAACCACCTGTCTGCGTGCGTCCACGCACAGGCAGAATCGAGCGGAGAGACATTCCCGATCCTGTTCGATATGTTCAGCATGAAGGAGTCTGGGTTCCTGAGCAAGACCAACGAGGCGCTGGAGATGATCAAGCGAGTGACGGCCCAGGTGGGATGCAAAGGGTTGTGGGTGGCTGATCGGGAGTATGACAATGGGCGGGTATTGGAGTGTTTTTTGCAGTCGGCACTGACGTTTATGGTGCGGATGAAAGAGGTGCGAGACATCTGGGTGAATGGCCAGAAACGGAACATACGAGAAGTTGCCGGAGGGGTAAACCGGCGGGTGAAGTTCAGCAGTTATGCGCGCTTTGGAGCAGTGAAATGTACTCTGTGGCTACGAGGCCGGGAGTATCCGGTGACGCTAGTCTCTTACAAAGACCGGCGCAACAAGGATATCGTTATCTGGGTGACCTCGGGCTGGGTGAAATCGACGATAGAGTTGAAACGGCGTATCAGGGGCTACTTCAAGCGTTGGGGCGTGGAGGAATGTTACCGGTTTGAGAAGCAGGGGTTCGGGATCGAGAAAGCAACCGTGCGCAGGTATGGCAGTATCAAGACATTGCTGGGGCTGAGCTTGCTGAGCTGGCTGGCGCTGATCCGCATAAATGAAAATCCCGGTTTGAAAGCCGAAGTACAAAAAGCGGCGCGCATGGAAAAGAACAAGAAGAAGCATCAACCGAAGTTCGTTTACTACCGGTTGCTGCAGGGCGTAAAGAACCTGCTTGCCGGGGTAAAAAGAATGTTCCTTTTCCGCTGGAAACAAAGAGCCAGAAAGGCTTTGCTTAAAACCATCCCTCCCATGCTCCCATTCCTTATCAACCCAACGGCTCTTGCTTATGAGTTGGAGTATGGATTATGAAAAAATGGGGTGACGCCAGAGTTTATCATATTGACACGAATGGCCAATAACGTTAAAATGTAAACGGACAAAGTGAAAAACTCTCGAAATGATACTTTATTGATACTTTTGACCGTGAAATGTTTTACAGTAAGGCCTCTTGGTGGTTCTTGAAGTTTTATGTTAAAAAGAAAATTAATAACGGAGGCATGATGGCGCTCGATAAAAAACTGCTCGACCTGGTGACCCGCAAGGAAAAAGCCCGCCTGGCCGGCGGCGAAAAACGGATCGCCAGCCAGCATGCCAAGGGGAAATACACGGCCCGGGAACGGGTCGAAAAACTGCTGGATGCGGGCAGTTTCGAAGAATTTGACATGTTCGTCACTCACCGCTGCAGTGATTTCGACATGCAGAAGAACCAGCCCCTGACCGACGGCGTCATCAGCGGCTACGGTACCATCCAGGGACGGTTGGTTTTCGTCTTTTCCCAGGACTTCACCATATTCGGCGGTTCGCTCTCCAAGGCCTATGCCGAAAAGATCGTCAAGGTCATGGAGATGGCGGCCAAGATGGGAGCGCCGATCATCGGCATCAACGATTCGGGCGGCGCCCGCATCCAGGAAGGTGTCGATTCGCTGGCCGGCTATGCCGACATCTTCCTGCGCAACGTGCTCTACTCCGGGGTGGTGCCGCAGATCTCGCTGATCCTCGGCCCCTGCGCCGGCGGCGCCGTCTATTCACCGGCCATTACCGATTTCGTTTTGATGGTGGAAAAAACGTCCTACATGTTCCTCACCGGCCCCAAGGTGGTCAAACAGGTGACCCAGGAGGACGTGACCACCGAGCAGCTGGGCGGCAGCGGCGTGCACGCCAGCAAGAGCGGCGTGGCCCACCTGGTCTATGCCAATGAAAACGATTGTTTCGATGGACTGCGCCGCCTCTTCTCCTTCCTGCCGCAGAGCAATGCCGCCCATGCGCCGCAGCTGGAATGCAGCGACCCCCTGGACCGCCTGGACACCAATTTGAACGAGATCATCCCCGACCATCCCAACCAGCCCTACGACATGAAGAAGATCATCACCCAGGTCGTGGACGACCACGACTTTTTCGAGATCCATGCCCTCTTTGCCGCCAACATCATCGTCGGCTTCGCCCGCCTGAACGGCAAATCGGTGGGCATCGTGGCCAACCAGCCCAAGGTCATGGCCGGCGTGCTGGACAACTCGGCTTCGATCAAGGCGGCGCGTTTCGTTCGCTTCTGCGATGCCTTCAACATCCCCCTGGTCATCTTCGAGGACGTCCCCGGCTTCATGCCCGGCACCAACCAGGAATACAACGGCATTATCCGCAACGGCGCCAAACTGCTGTACGCTTTTGCCGAAGCCACGGTGCCCAAGATCACGATCATCGTGCGCAAGGCCTATGGCGGCGCCTACTGCGTCATGAGTTCCAAGCATATCCGCGGTGATATCAACCTGGCCTGGCCCAGCGCCGAGATCGCGGTCATGGGGCCGGACGGGGCGGTGGAGATCATCTACAGCGAAGAATTGAAAAACGCCGGGGACGCCGGCAAGAAAAAAGAGGAGTTGAAGGATGTATACCGCAGCCTATTCGCCAATCCCTACAGCGCTGCCCGTAAAGGGTACATTGACGATGTGATTGAGCCGGCCGGCACGCGGCTGCGCCTGATCAAGGCCCTGGAAATGCTCGCCGCCAAGCGCGACGGCAATCCGGCCAAGAAGCACGGCAACATTCCGCTGTAACGGGAGGAGCAGATGGCGATCAGCGACGGGTTCATTATTTCCCTGGTAGGCATTGGCGTGGTCTTTGGCGGACTGCTGATCACCAGCTTGCTGATATCGGCCATCTCCCTGGTACCGGTCTGGCTGGAGCGGCGCCGGCTGGTCGCGCCCCCCCCGCCCGTTGCCGTCGTCCAGGAGACCTTGGCGCCGGTCATCTTGCCGGTGCCGCCTGCCGACACGGCCGCCGTGATCGCGGCGCTGCTGGAAGTGGAAATGCGTTTGCACGGAGGCGACCGGCTCAGCCGTTTCACTTTCAGGCGTGACCCGGCGCTTTCAAGCTGGAGGGAAGAGATTGGCACCCCGCCCAATCCATCCATAAAAGGAGCAAGATAATGCGCGAGTATGTCATGTCGGTCGGCGGCAAGGAATTTCACGCCGGCATCAAGGAACTCAACGCGGAATACGCGCTGGTGCAGGTCGATGATACGGAATACAAGGTGATTTTAAAGCAGCTGGGCAGCGGCCAAAGCGTTTTCAGCGGCCTGGCCCGCAGCGTTGTCCAGCCGCCAACCCATGCATCCGCCGCCGCTACGGTTCGAGAATCCGCCCAGGTCATGGCTCAACCGACGCAGAGCGCTGCCGCTGCGCCCGAGGGTTCAGGTACGATTCCGGCTCCATTGCCGGGGCTGGTCCTGGACCTGCTGGTCCGGGAAGGTGATGTGGTCAAGGCCGGCCAATCCCTGCTGATCATGGAAGCCATGAAAATGGAGAACCAGATCCAGGCGCCATTCGACGGCACAGTAAAAAAGATATTTGTGCAAAAAGGCGCCAATATCAGTGAAGGCGATAAGTTGATCGAAATATCCCGGCCGTTCATGACCACTCTGTAGGAACGGGGCAGAGCCTTTCGAGGTTTACATGAAAAAATGGATTCTCTTGCTGTTCATCCTGGCCGCGCCGCTTACCGTCCCGGCCGCGGACACGTTTGCCGTGACCCCGTTCGATCTGCCGGTAATCCGCCTGCTCAAAGGCGAGGAAAGCGGTATCACCCCCGGTGGCCGCGGCGTATTGCTCAACAGCCTGAACCAAGAGATCGGTGCCTGCACGGTGATGGAGAGCGAACTGGCCCTGGCCCTGGCCAAGGTGCACCTGTTGTCCGGCCGGCAGATGCTGGAGCTGGACGCGGTCAAAATGACGTTTCCCGCCCTGGGCAAGGTAAGCTTCCGCGTTGAGGCGAAAGGGACCTACCTGTTCCTGGACCGGGGCAGCCGCCAGGCGGTCCGTTCCGGCATGAAGGGCCGTCTCAATAACGCTGAGGGTGCTTTGGCGGGATTTTTCAAAGTTGTGGCCGTTGAGCAAGACCGGGCCATTGCCGCGGTAACCTCACTGAACGTAAACATGGGCCCCGGCGACGCGGTCAGCGGCAGATTCCAGAATTACGTCGAGCAGATCGCCGGTTCCAGCGGCCTGATGAACTTTTCCTATAAGAACCTGATCATGATCATCGTCGGCCTGCTGTTCATCACCATCGCCATCCGCAAGGATTATGAACCCCTGCTGCTGGTGCCCATCGGCTTTGGTATCCTGGTGGGGAACATCCCCCTGCCGGTGCAGTTGTTCAACAGCCTGTCGGTCTACATGATCGACCCGGTGACCCACCAATACGTGTTCAACACCACCAGCAACTCGGTGCTGGGGATCATCTATTCCTTCGTCACTTCCGGGGTGTTCCCGCCGCTCATCTTTCTCGGCATCGGCGCCATGACCGATTTTTCCACCCTGCTTTCCAATCCCAAGACGATTTTGCTCGGTGCCGCAGCCCAGATCGGCATTTTCTCCACCTTCATCGGGGCGCTGCTGCTCAAGTTCACCCCGGCCCAGGCCGCTTCCATCGGCATCATCGGCGGCGCCGACGGCCCCACGGCCATTTTTCTCACTTCCAAGCTGGCGCCGGCGCTGATCGGACCCATCGCCATCGCCGCCTATTCCTATATGGGACTGGTGCCGATCATCCAGCCGCCGATCATGAAGCTGCTGACAACGGCCAGGGAGCGGCGCATCCGCATGAAGCCCAGCCGCAAGGTGACCCGGGCCGAGAAGATCATTTTCCCCATTGTCGCTTTCATCGTCACCACTTTTATCGCTCCCGGCGCCATCCCCCTGCTGGGCATGCTCTTTTTCGGCAACCTTTTGAAGGAGTCCGGGGTGACCGGCCGCCTGGCCAAGACCGCCTCTTCTTCGCTGATCGATATCAGCACCATGCTGCTGGGACTGGTGGTCGGTGCCTCCACCACGGCCCAGGTCTTTCTCAACGCGCGTTCCATAATGATTTTCGTCCTTGGCTGCCTGGCCTTCGCCGTGGCCACCGCCGGCGGCGTGCTGTTCGCCAAGCTGATGAACCTGTTCCTGCGCGAGGGCAGCAAGGTGAACCCGCTCATCGGGGCGGCCGGCGTGTCGGCCGTCCCCGACTCGGCGCGGGTGGTGGAAATGGTCGGGCGCAGGTTCGATCCCGACAACCACCTGCTGATGCACGCCATGGGCCCCAACGTGGCCGGGGTGATCGGGTCGGCGATCGCCGCCGGCATCCTGCTGGGAATTTTTTGATTTACGGAGGAGACCATGAACAAGATCATTACCTGTGTTCCCAATATCTGCGAAGGCAAGGACCAGAAATTCATCGACGGCCTGGTGGAAAAGCTGAATGCCGTGAACGGATTGACTGTCCTGGACGTGTCGCGCGACAGCGTGCGCAACCGCACCGTCTTTTCCTTCACCGGTCCCCAGGAAGCCATATTTGAAGCCGGGCTGATGCTCTACCGCGAGAGCCTCGCCCATATAGACATGCGCGAGCACCAGGGCGAATACCCGCGCATCGGCGCCGTCGATGTTTTCCCCTTCGTCCCCCTCAAGGACGCCTCCCTGGAGGAGACCGTGGCCATGTCGACCGCCTTTGCCCAGAAAGTGGCCGAGGAATTCAATATCCCGGTTTTCCTTTACGGCGAGTCGGCGCGGTTTCCCATGCGCCGCTATATCGAGAACATTCGCGAGGGCGAGTACGAGGGCCTGGAGCAGAAATTAAAGGACCCGCGCTGGAAACCCGATTTCGGGCCGGCTGTTTTTAACCCCACTTCCGGGGCCACGGTTGTCGGCGCGCGCTATCCCATGATCAGTTTCAAGGCGATCCTGAACACCAGTGATGAGGCCGTCGCCGAATACGTGAGCCGGATCATCCAGCATGCCAGCGGCGGCCTGGCCCATATCACCGCCAACCCCGGCATGGACAGCGAGCACAAAAAGGCACAGATCACGGTGACGATCTCCAATTACCGGGACATGCCCATGTACCGCGTGCTGGAGATGCTGCGCGCCGAAGCCAGAAGGTTCGCCGTGGCCGTGCGCAAGGTGGAGATGATCGGCCTGATCCCGGAGATCGCTTTCATCGAATCGGCGTTCTATTACCTGGGCATCCAGGATTTCTCTTTCGACAAGATCCTGGAGCGCAAGATCCAGACCCAGCTGGACGAAAAAAACCAGCCGAGCTGACAAAGGCTTTCAAAGGGGGGCAGTTCCTTTTTTGCCTTCTTTCTTTAATAAATCGTTGTTGGCGCCGATGTCCGAAATTTTACAGATATTCCAAGCCGGCCTGGCTGCTGCCGATCCCGTCCGCGCCGTGGCCGCGAATTTGAGGCTTGAGCGCGGTCGATTGGCCGCCGGGCCGCATCGATTTGACCTTGATCGTTTCCGGGATATCCTCGTTGTCGGAGCCGGCAAGGCGGTGGCAGGCATGGGGAAGGCGGTCGAAGCCGTTTTGGACGAGCGGATCTCCGCAGGGCTGCTCATCATGCCGCAAGGCGTCCGTGCTGCCCTCCGCCATGTGGCCCAAGTGCAAGCCGCGCACCCGTTTCCCGATGAAGCCGGGCGGCGCGCCGGCCGTAAGATCCTGGCAATGCTCGGCGCTGCCGATGAAAAAACGCTGGTGCTGTTCCTGCTCTCGGGCGGTGCTTCGGCGCTGCTGGCGGCTCCTGCCGCCGGTGTGACCCTTGCCGACAAAAAGACAATAACCTCTCTGCTGATCCAATCGGGCGCAGCCATCGGCGAACTCAATACCGTGCGCAAGCACCTGTCCGCCGTCAAAGGCGGACGCTTGGCCCGGGCCGCCTTTCCGGCGACGATCCTGACCCTGGTCCTTTCCGATGTGATCGGTAATCGGCTCGACGTGATCGGATCGGGGCCCACAGTCCCTGATGAAAGCACTTTTGCCGACGCCTGGGCCGTGATCGAAAAATACGGCCTGCAAAATAAGATTCCGGTCCGGGCAAGGAAATATCTTGAACGGGGACTGGCCGGCCTGGAAAGCGAGACAGTGAAGGAATGTGATCCCAGCCTGGCCCGTTCCGCTCACCTGGTCGTAGGCAGCATCCGTACCGCCCTGGAGGGGGCCCGGAAAAAAGCACGGTCTATGGGAATCGCTGTCGAAATCATTACCCAGGCATTGCAGGGTGAAGCCCGGGATGCGGCCTCTTTCCTGGCCGCCAAGGCCATGCGAATCCAATCCGGGCTGGCGCCGGGCCGGAAATTCTGCCTGCTCTGCGGCGGCGAGACCACGGTGAGCGTGCGCGGAAGCGGCCGCGGCGGACGCAACCAGGAGCTGGCCCTGGCTTTCGCCCAGGCGGTCACCGGCCGGCAGGGGATCGAACTGCTGAGCGCGGGCAGCGACGGCATCGACGGCGCGACCGACGCGGCCGGCGCAATTGTGGACGGCTCCACCGCAGCGAAAGCTGCCGGGCTAGGCCTCGATGCCCGGGCTTTCCTGGATAACAACGATTCCTATTCTTTTTTTGCTGAATTGGATCGTTTGAGTGGCGGGCAGCACCACCTGAAGACCGGCCCCAGCGGCACCAATGTCATGGACCTGCAGGTCATCCTGCTCCGCGGCACGGGGTAGAAAATGCATTTGACTTTTTTGTTTTCCCGCCGGTATAATGTCTTTTCAAATATTTCAAGAGGAGATATCCATGAGCAATGAGTTCAAACCGTATGTTTCCGCTGAAACCAACCTGAAGGAATTCACCCTCCGCGCCCTGCTGATCGGCTTGGTCCTGGCGGTCCTGCTGGGAGCGGCCAATGCCTACCTGGGTTTGAAGGCCGGCATGACCATCGCCGCCACCTACCCGGCCGCCGTCCTGGGCATGGCCCTGTTGCGGCTGTTCAAAGATAACAACATCATCGAGGAGAATTTCACCCGTACCGTCGGTTCCATCGGCGAATCGGTGGCCGCGGGCGCCATTTTCACGCTGCCGGCTTTTCTGATCGCCGGCGTCTGGAGCCCGGAATACTTCGGCAGCTTTGGCGGCTACCTCAAATCCACCGTCATCATGCTGGTCGGTGGTATCGTGGGTATCCTCTTCGTCACCTTGCTGCGCCGGGTCATGGTCGAAGACCCGGAGCTGAAGTTCCCCGAATCGGTCGCGGCTTCGGAGATCCACAAGGCCGGCCGCGGTGGCAGCACCGGCGCCAAGTACCTGTTTTACGCTATGGGCATCGGCGGATTCATCGAACTGCTCAAAGGCTTCAGCCTGCTGGCCGCGCAGTGGCAGAAATTCAGCGCCTTCGCCGCCAAGGTGATCCCGCGCACCGGACTCGGCGAGAACTTTAAAGGCGTGGCCACCGGCGGCGGTTTCCTGTTTAAAACGCCGTCCCTGAGCCCGGCCTTCCTGGGTGTCGGTTACATCATCGGCCCACGCCTGGCGTCCTTGAACTTCGCCGGCGGCGTCCTGTCCTGGGGGCTGTTCGTGCCGCTGCTGACGCTGCTGCTCGCTCCCCAGTATGCCCCCTCTGTAGCCGCCGGGCTTTTGAGCTGGGCCGACGTCTCCAATGCCATCTTCCAGAACATCGTCAAGACCGTGGCCATCGGCGGCATGCTGATGAGCGCGGCCTACACCCTGTTCGGCATGCGCAAGAGCCTGATCGGCGGCATCCGCCGCTCGGTTGACGACGTCAAGAAGGCGGCCACCAGCAAGCAGGCCACGCTCAGGACCGACAAGGACATCAACATCAAGTTCGTCTTTGCCGGTTTGATCGGCATGTCGCTACTCACCTTCATCGTCTATTGGTGGTTCATGGGCTTCAACCAGGCCAACTTCGTGCCCGCCCTGGTGGCGGCCTTGGTCATGCTGGTTGCCGGTTTCTTTTTCGCCGCGGTTTCGGGTTACCTGGTCGGTTTGATCGGCTCCTCCAACAACCCCATCTCGGGCTTGACCCTCTCCACCCTGGTGATCGCCGCCATCCTGATGGTGCTGCTGGGAGCCAAGGGCATTCCCGGCGTGACGGCCGTCCTGGCAGTGGCCGGCGTCATCTGCGTCTCTGCCGCCGTTGCCGGCGAAATGCTCCAGGACCTGAAGGTCGGCCATATTCTGGGCGGCACCCCCTGGAAAATGCAGGTCGGTGACCTCATAGGCGTGATTATCTCCGCCCTGGTGATGTGGATCCCGCTGTTCATCCTCAACGCCGGCGACCTGAAAATGGCTGCCCTGAAAGGCTACAAGGGCGGTTTCGGCGGCGAGGTTCTGGCCGCTCCCCAGGCGGGATTAATGGCCAAGCTCTCCCAGGGCATCGTCGGCGGCGAGATGGTCTGGCCGTTGATCGTGGTCGGCATCCTCATGGCCGTCGGCTTCATCCTGGTCCAGGTCAAGAGTCCCATGCTGGTCTGCGTTGGCATGTACCTCTCCTTCGAGACCGTGGCCGCGATCTTCGTGGGCGGCATCATCCGCTGGGTGGTCGACTCGCTGATTGCCCGCCGCAAGTACAACGACAACCAGAAATCGCGCATCGACAACCGCGGCGTGCTGCTGGCTTCGGGGTTGATCGCCGGCGAAGCGTTGATCGGCCTGGTATTTGCCGCCATCGCCTTTTTCAACGATGGCCGCGTTCCCAACCTGGCTGAGAAATTTTTCAACATCAGCCAGCCTACGTACCTGATCAGTGTGGCGATATTCCTGGCCCTGGGCTACCTGCTGGTCAAACTGCCCCTGGCCAATGCCGGTGATCCCGACGAACCGGCGGCACCGGCGGTGATGTAATAAAACGGTGTACGGCAAACGGCGTACGGTTTACGGTTAAGAAAAGAATAGGGTAGGGGCAGCCCTCGCGGCTGCCCCGCCTTTTTAAAATGGAAAAAAAAAACAATATCCTTGAATATGTGCCGGTGCAGAACTGCCAATGGGAGCGGGGTGCAACAGGCAAGGTTTTTTTAATCAAAGAAAAAACAAAAAACAAACTCTTGAAAAAGATCATCGGCT
>Ga0307378_10000916_pt1 | contig 49175 bp, 59 predicted proteins | sample UN1MG_FD_202238 | JGI IMG/M metagenome (GOLD analysis project Ga0307378, IMG submission 202238) | Soil microbial communities from Risofladan, Vaasa, Finland - UN-1 | ecosystem: Environmental > Terrestrial > Soil > Coastal area > Acid sulfate soil | place: Finland: Risofladan, Vaasa | collected... | reverse complement strand
GACAAAGCTTATACAGTGCAGTGGACGGTGGTTAGCGAACCCGATGATCCCAATAACCCTGATGCCGTGATTACCGATCCGAGCGCCGAGGATACGAGTATTACCCTGTCAGCCGTGGGCGAGTATGTCTTGCAGTTGGATGCCTCAGACGGTGAAAAAACCGGTTCGGACAATATCACGATCAACGTGTATAACAACGGTTGTGAGGCAGCCCAGTCACTGCCGGATTATGAGCCACTTGTAGGAGACCTCAATGGTGACTGCCGGGTTGATGAAGCTGATATGGCATTGCTGGAAGAAAACTGGCTGCAGGATAATGCGCTGACTGAAGATTGGTCAACGGTCGATTGACTTTGTTATTAACTGTATGATGTTTTGTAAAACCTCATAGGAATGGGTCTATATAAATTTGCAAAAACAGCCGAAACGCAAACAGTTGGTACATTCCTTGACGCTAGCTGGGACTTCATGGACGAAACCGCAAACGGCGATCAAGTACACATAGAGCTACACAAAAATCCACACAGGAAATAGAGGCCCTCTCATTTTCTCCTTAATGCTTGTATATTCATATTTTCTCTTTTGATGCCCGTGACGTCTACGGTAGAGAGCTATTGCATCGCCTCGATATAGAGTGGAAGTACACAGCTGCCACCATTGCCGAGGCCATTAGCCCCAAGAAACTGCCGGCAGCGCGTTCGAACCATGAACAAAATTAAATTCAGGTATGCCCTGGCTCTCTTACTGTGTCTTACCAGTGCATTATGGCCAACGTAGTACATCTGCAGGGCTGCGCCGAGGAGTGCAAAGGCGAGGGCCGCGGCGCGTCCGTAGTCTCCTTTGTCGCAAAGAAACTCACAAAAGTTCGGAACGGCATAGCCCACAAGAATGCGGCACTTCTGTCCAAACATCTCGGATCAGGAAAGAAACTGCACATTCTTGATGCTGACGAGCTTGTCGCTGCCGCAGATTGCGTTCCGTACCTTCTCGACTCAACGCGCATTTACGCCCTTTGGCTCCTCGCTCGCCATTTTACCCACTTTCTGCTGCCTGGTCGCTTTTGAGCTGAAAAATGGGTTTGGATTTTATCTTTAGGGGTTCATAGCGGGGGCGCGTTTCGAACATACGACCTTATCAACTAAAGAGGGGAGCTCGAGTCCCTGGCGGGGGTTACACATCCTGTAAAGCTGCTATAGTCTCAAAAAATCTGAGAGATTTCCCAAAAACAAGAAAAATTTCATTGACTTTCTCAGCTTCGCTCAGTAATCTTCAATTGATATTAAGGTTCCCTAAAGGGAAGACAGGAATATGAAAAGGTGGTTGCTATTAGTTTTGCTGGGAGCCCTTCTGGCGACAACAATATCCGGCTGCAGGTGAAGCTCCGTCAGACGCTGTGCACATGTTGTGCACTTTGAAACAACTGGGACCCCACAGATATACAGTAGGTGAACACACGAGGCTTTCAGCCGTTTTCTTACGTCGGATAATATACACAAACCCACGGGTGTACAACGTTGACTATTCCTTTGAGCTGGTTCCCGACCCAAACACGATTGACAGGACTAAAGATCTGAAATTGTGGGTGCCTATACCACGAGAGTGGGATTCTCAAAAGGCGCACAGTTTCTTGAGGTTGTGCTTGATGTGGAGCGATAGGAAAACACGGGTGTCCTACGCAAGAATTCGAACTTGTTTAATCTCAATGGCTTATGTAAACTCCCTGAATATCGATTAAGTATGAATTCTATGGAAATATCCAGGAGCAAACAACTTGAAAATACTCACCAAGTTTATCTTTGAACTTCTCAGGCTCATATTCAGGAGCAAACATGACATCGTTCTTGAAAACCTTGCTCTCCGCCAACAATTGGTTGTTCAGCAACGCAGCATAAAAAGGCCGAAGATCAAGAACCGCGACCGCATTTTCTGGATCTGGCTGTCAAGATTCTGGAGCGATTGGAGATCATCACTGATTATTGTCAAGCCACCCACCATCATTGGCTGGCATAAAAAAGGTTTCAAGGCTTACTGGAAACGGAAATCTCGAAGAATCGGAAGGCCCAATATCGATTGGGAATTGATAAAACTCATACGCAAGATACAAAAAGAGAACTCAACGTGGTCTGCTCAACGCATCCAAGGCGAACTCAAAAAGCTTGGCTTTGATGTTTGTGACAATACCGTGTCAAAATATATGACTAAAGACAAAGACGATGATAATTCCAGGCAACAGCGATGGTTAACATTCCTTCGAAACCACACAAAACATATCGTCGGCATTGACTTCCTTGTGGCACGAACAGTCTTCTTCAAAGCAATATACGTATTTGTTGCCATATCACACGATAGACGTAAAATACTACATTTTGCGGTTACTGCAAATCCTCACTCCCAATGGGCTATTCAGCAACTTCGTGAAACGTTTGCTTTTGACGAAACAACCAAATATGTTATCCGTGACAACGACAAAATATTCAGTGATGATTTCAAACTGCACATAAATAACTTTGGCTTGGAAGATACGCCTACTGCACCACGAAGTCCATGGCAAAATCCAATTTGTGAAAGAGTAATCGGAACACTACGCCGAGAGTGTCTGGATCATATGATCATTCTCAACGAAAAGCATTTGCATAATATCCTGCATGAATACATCTTTGAATATTACAATGTCAGCAGAACTCATATGTCACTTGAAAAGGATTCGCCGGAACATAGGCCAATCCAAAAAGATGGCAAGATTGTTAGCAAGCTAATCCTTGGCGGATTGCATCACGTATACAGCCGGGTTGCTTGAATTGAAAATCAAAGGGGTGTTATTATTTGTCAGTGGACTACTTAATGTATCAATTTCCTACAGATCCTAAGAAAATCAAACAACGCATCCGGCGTTATGAAAGAAGTCTGAGGAAAGACAACCTTATACATGGTCTCTGTGATGGTTACGGCAAAAGGTTTCTACTTGGTCCCCTTTATTTAATGCTTGGAAATGTTCAAGATACATTGGATCATTACAAATGGTATCAAAATACTTACCCAGACGATTCTGGATATGCATTGAATTTCCTGTGTTGGGCGATCGCATTATATCGTCATGGTGACATTGAAGAAGCCGAAAAGAAAATCATTAACACAATACTTTCAAATATTTTTCTTGTCCCATTTATATTAGGGCACAAGATACCCTCTTTAGATTCATGGAAGGATCGATACTATAATGAGTTGATGGAAATCGAATATTTTCCCCATGAAATTCTCGAATTTACTACAAGCGAAGAAATGGAATGGATAAAAGCATTGCATAACAGCCCGAAAATCACTACTATTCGCGAGAAATATATAGAAATTGATGACCAACTGGAAAACCTTCCTCGGGGTGAGAAAAGGACGAAGTTATGCCACGAGCTTTTTAAAATAAGGGCTCTTGATTTTAGCGGAATAGATTTTTCTGAAATTGGAAGTGATCAGACTTCAGATAACTTCACTAACTAAATTCAAAAGATTTAATTATCTTGGGATTTTCAACTTCAAATCAATTTTTGAGTAGGACAGGGTCATTACGTCGGTACAATCCTTCATCAGGATTCACTATTGGCCAATCTGGTTGACCCGGATAGAAATTCCGGGGCCAGTCTGCCTGAGAATCATTATAAATTCTGGGAAAAATCAATTACAGGAGGGAGCCAGACTGCCCATCTAACTCCCTCCCCAAATAAATACTAACTTTCTTCAGTTTCTGCCGGTGCTTCTTCAGACTCTTTCGACGGTGTCTCCTGAGGCTCCTCGGGCGGTGTCTGTTGAGGCTCCTCGGGCGGTGTCTGTTGAGGCTCCTCGGGCGGTGTCTGTTGAGGCTCTTCCGGAACTTGAGGTTTTTCTTCGCAAACCATACAATTCATCTCCTTTCACAAACAAATAAACTTAACTTTCAACATCGTCCCTACATACAGTAAAACACTTGTCATTATCCCAATAAAAATAATACTGGTCAATATCTTCTCTCGATAGTACGGATTGTATTGTTTCCTTAATAATCTTTGTCCGTAATATGGACGACCAGGGGGCTGGGACATGGATATTCCAGCATATCCATTGCTAATGGAATGATTTACACAGCCAGTAGCATTGGTAAGCATACAGTTGTCATCGCTTTAAACTTAGACGGCAAAATTTTGTGGCAAGTGAAAAATGGCAAGCCATGGACTGGAGCCTATCCCGGTTCCCGTGGAACTCCAACCATCGATGGAAACAGGCTAGTTAGAATTGTTTATGCAACGTTGTTCATTGTCTGGCTGATACTGGGAGTTTTGTTGAACCGTACTGTGAAAGGCAAGTCACCGGAGATATTTGTAGAGATACCGCCTTACCGAATTCCATATTTTAGAGGCTTATCAAAAAAGATGTGGATAAGAATGAAGTGGTTTATTAAAGAGGCAGTTCCATTTGTGCTGCTGGGAGTACTTCTTGTAAACATGCTGTACACACTCGGAATAATTCAATTCGTGGGCAAGCTTACCGCCCCTGTTGTTACCCGGCTTTTGGGGTTGCCGAGCGAGGCTGTAGGTGCACTGATAGTCGGATTTTTGCGAAAGGATGTGGCAGTCGGAATGCTTATTCCACTGGGATTAACCGCGAAGCAGTTGATAATTGCATCGGTAGTACTGGCTATGTATTTTCCCTGCGTTGCTACATTTACCACACTTGTTAAGGAACTAGGATTCATAGATATGCTCAAATCTGCCGGGATTATGGTTGTATCCAGTCTCATTGTAGGTGGAATACTAAATCTTATCCTCGTATGAGCTGGGTATAATCCATAGCTTAAATTGATAATAACTTCACTTACAGCAAGGCTTCGGCAAGGGACCTTGCGTTTGGAAAGCAAATAGACGGCCTAATTTTGCAACAGTAGTAGCATTTTGCAACTATACATGGTATATTTCCTATAATGGAAAACAAAGAGCAAAATGTAATTCTGGACTCGATAAGCGAAGGTGTTTTCACAATTGACCTGGACTGGCGGATAACCTCTTTTAACAGAGCTGCGGAGGGGTGGTGTCGTCGGTGGCGCACTGCAGCTTGATGCGTTGACCTCGTGTTATGGCGGTTTGCCACATTGAATCCTTGTTACACTGAATACTTCGCTTGGCCTTACTGTTACAGAGGCACAGCCACATATCATTAAAAGTACACACAACACACCAAACAAACACATCTTTTTCATAAATACCTTTCTTTCTTTATTCTGTTTTATATTTTATCGCAGTGCCAGTTAAACGACTATAACTATTTGAATGACGGTCTTTGTCTGCCCAGACTTCGCCTTCCGAATACCAACCGCCAAGAGGGACTACAATCACAGCATCAGCACCAACTTCTGAGGCCGTGGCATCTGCGGTGCTTCTTTGAGCTCTACAGGTGGATTTGCAGACATGTCCGAGGAAGAGAGAACCAAATTCAGAGAGCAGATGAGGAAGGTTCGCCAGGAGCAACAGAAAGTATTCCAGACAATTTTAGCACAGGTTTACAGACTTCAAGGTCGAAGGCCGCCCGAGGAAGAAGGCGTACAGTATGTGATTATCAACACAACCGATCTTAAGTCAATGCAGGAATCGGCAACGAAAGAGAAAGCTACAGAGACGGGCCAGCTTATCGAGAGGCTGATTGCCAGAGCCAGCTCAATTTCAAAAAAACTCTTGGCTTTTAAAAGAGAACGGCTAATGCTGTTGCAACTACCCGAAGATGGTGATATATTTCTACAAGGTATATGACAACCTTTGACAGAGGAGTCAGAACCATGAGTGATCTATGGAAATGCGCATGGCGTGAGTTGATGCGGAGAAAAGGACGCTCGTTGGCCAACATTTTAGGTTATCTGTTGGCGGCAGCCATTATGGTAGTGGTGGTAGGCGGGCTTCTGTATTCGAAGGAGGCGGCAAGTAGCATCTTGAACAGAGTTGGAACACATTTTATCGCGTTTGTACCTGCTCATATACCACCATGCCCAGAATGCTCTGTAAAGTCGCCGGATGAAGAGAGCGAAGGTTTTGTCGCGTACGGTGTAGCAACCAACCTCATCGCCACAAGCTTCGTCGATAAAGTCAAGAAACTCCCCACCGTATACGACGCTTCAGGATACCTGCTATTTCGGTTCAAAGACCAAAAGGATGGCCACCTATTTACCGTCGGCGGGTTTGACCCAGATGATTTCGTAGTCAGCAAGACGTGCTGTGCGGCAAAGGATATCGTGAAAGGTCGATTTCTTTTACCCAACGACAGGGGCGTGGTTATGCTGGAAAAAGCTTATGCAAAGTTGAAAAAACTGAACGAAGGCGATGAAATCACGATTGCGGGGAGCATGTTTTTCGGTTATCGGAATCGTCAACCCACCCATTCGGCCTGCAAAAGCCAATATCTATATGCATTTCGACGATGCGGAGCAAGTAATCAACAAACGGATGGGAGCATCGTCCATTCATAACGAGGCCAACGTGATACTCGTAGAAGTGAAAAGCTCTAAAGTGCAAGATGAAGCCATCACGTCTATGAAGAATCTGCTCCCAGGAGACTACCTCGTGGCTTCCAGCTATGCTTGCTACAGGCCCGCCGCGAAAGTAATGGGGATAAATGAGGATGCGGCGTGGCTGCTCACCATTATCATTGGCATTTGCACTGTGATATTGGCGTTGAAATCCCAGTTGTCCTCTGTGCTCGAGCGGCGACGGGATATTGGCATTCTGAAAGCCATCGGCTGGACCGACGGGAATGTGGTCTCGCAAATCCTGGCGGAGTCCGTTTTGCAGGCCATGATAGGCGGCATTCTCGGGTGCCTGGTAGCGGTCGCTATACTGCTGTTTGTTCCCATTGAGATGTTGAGTGGCATTGAAGCTGGGGTACATATCATCATTTCGCCGTGGGTATTAGTGCTTGGTTTCGCGTTGGCATTCTTGGGAGGCATCATCGCGGGGAGCTTCCCTGCTTTCATCGCTGCCCGTCAGCGACCGGCTGATGCGCTACGGAGCATTTGATATTACATTGACGAGTGACGGGTGATTTTTTCCACCACTCACCACTCACTACTCGCCAATAAGGAGGCATATTAACATGGCTAATGAAATGACTGGAGAGGGCGACATTCTCCTGGAGTGCAAGGACCTCAGGAAGAGTTTCACTGTCAAACGCAAGGAGATTCGCGTCCTCAGGGGGATTAATTTATCGGTGAACAGGGGTGAAATTGTGGTAATTGCCGGGAAGACCGGCACAGGCAAATCCACTTTCCTGGGGGTGTTGGGTGGGCTTGAACGCCAAACTGAAGGCAGTGTGATATTTGAAGACCGCAACATGGAAAACCTATCCAATGAAGAATTGCCACTGCTGCGGCGTCAGAAGATTGGTGTCATCTTCCAAAATTTCAACCTGTTACCCTCATGGACGGCTTATGAGAATGTTGAAGCCGCCCTGCTGCATATCGGCATGTCGAAAACCGCTCGACGTGAAAAGGTAAAGACACTGTTGAATAATCTCGGGCTTGGGGAGAGGCTTGATAACTTGCCGTCCGAACTCAGCATTGGACAGCAGCAGCGCGTCACCATTGCAAGAGCGCTTGCTAATGAACCGGCGCTTATTCTCGCTGATGAGCCTACGGGAGAGCTCGACGCGGAAACAGCGGAGGAAATCATCGACCACTTAATCACTCCGGTTAGGGAAAAAGGCGTCACTTTAGTTATCGCCACACATGGCATCTTCCCGCTGGACGTTGCCGACAGGGTCCTCTACATGAAAGATGGAACTCTTATTCGGCAAAAATAAATATTGGCTCTCGTCGGTGCAGAAAGGTCTTTTTGCGGTAGCTCTCTATTAGTTGGCAGTCATGTTTCCGCTTTTTCTTACTCTTTTGACACACCGTAGCTGTTACCCTCCATCCTTGAACCCGGTTTTCAGCAGTGCTTTTATTCAACGATAGCTGTCCCTTGGTCTTTTGTAGACTCGATCGACATGACCGTCCAGGAAGTTAACATTGACACCACCTTCTGTCTGTCCCGGTTTGCGGCCATGCGGGAAGATACCCTGCTTGCGGAAAAAGTCGCATACAACCCAAATCTCCGCAGGACTCGCATTAGTGCACTGACGATATCGCTCATCCTGGATTGCACTCTTACTTTTTTGGCCAAGCCAATCTCGATGAGCCTCCATGCCATGCAAAGTTAATTGCCGCGGCAGGAAGTAGGTGGGATCTCGCCATGTACCTCCATCCTGCTCTTGTTTGTTGGCTTGGAAACTCCAGTAAATATATGTAATATTGCCAACAATGCGGTTTTGTGGCGTGTCAATCACAGAGTCCACTCCCCCAGCAGGTACACCCCGGTTTGGATCATTCGCAAACTGCTCTAAGAATTTGGCTTGCGGACAATAGAAAGCCTTTATCAAGCCGTCATCCCTATATGTATTGAGCTTCTGCAGCAAAGCACGGTGAGGATTATGTTCGGTCGCTTCTAAAGGATAACGGTTATTTCTGTCGTCGTTGGCATACATAATCAGAGCAACATTTACCTGTCGAAGATTACTGAGACAAGATGTTTCATTAGCTCTAAATCGAACCTTATGCAATGCAGGTACCAGTATCCCCATCAATAGGGCGATAATTGCAATGACCACTAATAGCTCGATTAAAGTAAAGCCCACTTTCGAACGATTTTGATTTTGCATTCTACGCATTATATTATCATCCCCGTTTTCTATCCACGTTTTCTCCAGTTTTACGGAATTCGATCCAAATCCCATAGTTCACATTCTTACTGCCGGGAGGTTTCGGTATATCAATGCGATAGTCTTTGATTCCCAGGGTTTTCATAATACTATATAGCTCATTAGCTTTTTTTCTCACATCATATTGCATTTTTTTACCTTGTTTTGCACGTATCTTTTCTGCCGTTTCAACGGGCAGATTTCTCGAAAAGCCCCGTCCAATATAAGCCACCGCGCCCGGTTTGAGCACGCGATATATCTCGCTGAATGCTCGCACCTTATCCTCCCAGAAGTGGTAAGAGCCTCTGGAAACGATTATATCTGCATAATTATCGCGAAAAGGAAGATTATGAGCATCGGCGAAAATGGCGCTAACCCGGTACCCAGAACCGTTTTCCTCCGCCTGTCTATAGAAATTTGGAAAGAAATTTGGATTGATGTCGGCATTGATCCAGTGCATTCTTGTACGCTTGCATAATTCGACAATGAGCGTACCGGGGCCGCTTCCTAAGTCAATCCCGATACCTTCTTTTTCGGCCAAGTCGAAATCTGAAACAATCTGCTCAGCCAAAGGAGCATATACAGGCGCCAGTGCTTTACGGCTTGTTCTTATCATACCAAACGCATTTTGCTCGGTATATTTTTCGTCTGATGGCGAAGACAAAGGTTTGCCGTTGAAACATCCTGCCCCGCAAAAGAGCAATATCAGGGTAAGTAAGTAAAATCGGTGTAACAGTTCCATCATCAATCTAATCTACTCTCGAAACTTTGGTATAAGAATATACTCCGAATATCGGTGGTACATAACAATAAGAATACCTTTTCGCTCCACCTCGACGGGAGGCAAGAACTCTTTGACCACAGCATAAAATCTGACCATCTCCAAGTGTTACTACAGTACAACAATTGCTGTTAATCGTCAAGCCTTAGAGAACCGGAGCTGATGGAATTGGCTATGACCACAAAACTCCAAGTAAAACACCTACACTCAAAAGAATAACTAATTTCCAGTCGAATTTCCCTTTTGTTATTAACAAGGTTAAGAATCCAACAATACAAATTGGCGTTTCAGACACAATGGTAGCTATCATCGGTCCAAGGATCGATAATCGGTCAACAAATATTTTTCGTCCTTTTTTTCGAAATATAGAACAAGTTTCTCTTTCGGGATTTTCCACATCTCTTTACCTGACGAACTACTGGGGACTTTCTCAACATACACTTTCTTCCCAGGTGCCCTGAAAAGGACATATCTTCCGTCAGCTGTCTTAAGTCCCCGAAGGCGCCAGTAGTTTCTTCTGAGCCATCGACCAGGGGTTTCGGGAATCACCGGGCCACCAACAAAAGGGTATTCTTCAATTGGAACCTTTTCCGGTCGTATTTTGCCAAAGACAAAAAGAAAGCGGTCGCGTGCCGGTGGGGGGCCGCGAAACCAAAGAAAAAAGCCTGCCTCGTCCATCTCCTGCTTTACTGTCTTCGGTTGTATCTTTCCGTGATGGCTTGCCTCACGCCGAGATAGCGGCTTCCGAGCTTTGCGATCAAGAACGTATATGCAGCCGGTTGGTGAGAGCTTTTCGTATATTTTAGCCAGCAAAGTTTTTCCGTGAAAAAGCAGGTGGTAGCTGTCGAGAAAGAAAACCGCATCGATCGACTCAGTTGTCAAATTGGGATCGCCATTCTTAGTGAGGACTGAAGGGAGGGAAACACCAAAGGGAAGCGGCGGTCTCTCTTCTTTTTGTGTAGCCCACTCCTCTAAAACTATATCCAGCCCTTCGCCAGAAGAGTTTTTAAGGATTGGAATCATCAATTCACGTGCCTGTCCCAGCGCGACAATAACAGGATGCCTATAAGGAATAGCAAGGGGAAGGAACAGGTGGGAACGCTTTTCCAGTGGAATGGGAAGAAAAGTGTCGGGATCATTGCCTGGATTTTCCAGTTCTTTTGGACGCTGAAAGTTAAGAACAAAGTCATCCTCTGTATGCCAGCAATGTTCGGCGCAGCCAATGAAAGCAAATCCCTCTTCTCTCGCCTCTCTAACCACAGTTGTTTCCGCTATCCAGAAATGCTTCTTCTCGCGGAGTTCCCGAGGAATCCAGTCATGTGGCGTCCCACGTTGACGATCAACCACTACAAGATGGCCACCTGGCCTAAGCGCACGCCAGATCCCTCGCAACATATCTCTGGGCTTCGCAAGATGGTGGTAAACGTGATTCAAATAGATAAGGTCAGCGGAATTTGAGGGTAAACAGGGATCATCTGTGCGGCCCAGCACAACGCGAACTTGACTAAGCTCTCTTTTGTTAGCCTCTGTTTTTAACGACTCAACCTTGTCTTCTGCGATCTCCTCGGCGAAAACCAATCCTGTTTCTCCGACATTCTTCGCAAAGACCCATGTGTCTCGGCCACTCCCTGCTCCAACGTCGGCAATAACCGACCCTTTTCCCAAGCCAAGGTGGGAGGCTATGGCACGAACTGATCCCGCTCGGTCATTTGGTTTAGCTGAGTGAAATGTGTTAGGCTCTCCGTGAACCTCTTTCGTGCTATTACCGATAGATTCAATAAAAGCGCCTGGCTCGGCGGCTCTGTTTTCATCAGCAGATGCCAAAGCAACTAAGTGGGACGTCATTTGCCATATCAAAAACACAAATGCTACTGTCACCAAGCAAAGATTAGAGGCTTTTCGATATTTCATAATATTTCTCCAAACGTAATAGCGAGTATCTCCGACAAAACGTGCAATAATTGCGATGAGTATTAATTCGCCGCCGAGAAACAACGCAATAGAAGGTCCAATTGAAAAATCAAGATAATACGAAAATAGTAGACCTGTTATTGACGCCATTGTTGCTGCAGCCCATATGATCATCAACTGAATGCCCAAACGCGAAGAAATAATAACCGATATTGTGGCAGGTATTATAAGATAGGCAAATACTACAACAACGCCACCAATTTGAACGGATAGTGTTATTACAATACCAAGCAGTAAATAAAAAATAAAATCCCAAAATATTGTCTTATTACGCTTTTCAAGAGCTTGCTGATAACCATTCGAGGCGTTGGTCAACGGCTTTTGGATAAGATAGAAGCAAAATCCTACCGCTGAAAAAGTGAGCAGAATCACTGCTACGTCCATCCAACTTGTCCAGAGAAGACTGCCGGAAAGTATGTTCTGAACATGGATATGGCCGCCGGGTGCGATCCCGACCAGGAAAAGAGCTGCTGCTGCAGCAATTGCATAGGAAATACCGATGATTGCTTCAAGCGAGATCTGAAAAATTTTGCTTCGTATCACAGCATAAAATAAGGCTGTAATCAAAACACAGCTTAAGGAGCATACATACGCGAGCAGAGAATCCCCGTGTACCTCAAACGCAAGATGAGCAATAATAGAACCAACTGCTGCAACTTGAGCTAGGGCAATATCGATGAAGATGACTTCCCTTTTAAGCACATGTATCCCCAAATAACCAAGAATAAAACTCATCAGGATACATACAAGAAATGGTAAGCCAAGAATTTGAATCATTGACAATTTTACCTATCCTTTCATATCAAATAATCTATTACTAAGAAAACAGGCACCTAATAACTATGGCAACAGCGAAGAAAAAGCCTAAGCAAAGGACGAGACTCGGACCATAGGGCAGATCAAAGAAATATGACGAACAAAGGCCAATCACACATGCCATAAAACCAACAGCCCATCCTATTATTACAGCCCCAGCCCATCTCCTTGTAAACATAGCTGCGATAGCTGCCGGAATCATCAAAAATGCATACGCTAAGAGAACACCTGCGATGGGAACTATTAAAACTGTGATAATGCCCTGGGTCGTGAAAAGCAAAAAATCCCACAGTCTTTCATTCTTGATACAGGAAGGATTTTCTGCCAGATCTATGAATTTATGGCGAAACTTATAATGGAACGCTAATAGGATGATATATATAAATGTTGTTACACAAACGAGGGGCCAGGTTACCCACAGCATAGAACCAGCAAGCGTTTTTGTTACGTAAGCCTCGCCTCCGCGAAGTTTATCGGCTAATAAAAGCGAAGCAACCAATGCAAGTGCATACATGATACCGATCACAGCTTCTCTTGGTATAGCTCGGTTTTTTGGTTTTATCAGGGCTAGCAATAGCGCGCCGAAAAGTACAGCTATCATCGAGGACAAATAAGATTGAACTGTGCCGAATTCTATTCCAAGACCTATCCCTGCAAGAGCACCAAAGGCTGCCAATTGATCCAAGACCAGATCAGAAAAAATCAAGGTGCGTCTGATTATATGAAGCCCTATGTAGGTATGTAAAATCAATACGACCGCCAGTAAAGCTATTTGAACCGAAAAGAATCTTACTGTTTCTGATGCCATAACATCATTTCCTAAATTAGTGCTTGCTTGTAAGCCCTTTCTTTTCCGCTGCCCTTAAAACCCCGTTAATCCAATGGTCAACAAGTTCAAAATAATCATCTACACCAGCAGCACCACCAACGTAGAGGGGAACAATAACAGCCTCTGCATTTGTTCTTGCTGCTACTGTTCTTATCTTCTGCTCATCGAAATAGTTTGCAGCCAGAATGATGACGATGTTTCTTTCTCGCATCAGATTAATTAAATTAGCTACGTGCTTAGGAGAAGGCGGTATACCAGGCTTGGGCTCAACCGTACCTGCTTCTTCCAGCCCGAAGAGTCTGACAAAGTAAATCCAGTTCTTGTGATAAGTAACGATCGGTGTGCCACGAAGCGGGAGCATCATTTTCATCCAGCCATCTAAATATTCAATTAGCGGCCGTCCTTCAAATTTTTGCTCTTGGAGAAAAGGTATTAGCATATCCTGCTCGGCAAGATTGCATAATATATCACCACCAAGTATTTCCACAAGTTTGGGGCCAAACAACCGCTCATCAAGTCGTTGATGTATTTTTTTAAGATTTTGCAAATATATTTCCTTGCCCTCCGGGTCATTTTTAATCAATCCGGTGGCTATATTGCGAGCGGCTATCTTCATCAGAATAGGACTGCACGTAACATGTGGGTTACCGTAAATATGAACACCTCCTTCAGCTCTCGATAAGGTCTGTGGTTTTTCCAGAAGCTTCATTTCTGCAGATGCGGATACATAGCCTGCCTGACCGCTTCGAATCTTTCTATTACCGGAATTGTCTATCACGGTCTGCACCCAAAGCTCCAGGTCCAGTCCTGTAGCGACCAAAACGTCCGCGTTTCGCAACGCAGTAGCAAATGAGGGCTTAGGGCGAATAAAATGTGCATCCTGGTCGCCTCTGACGATAGATTTTACAGATACACGATCACCACTGATAAGCTTTGCAAAATATGCATAATCGGGCAATGTTGTTACGACATTCAGATGCGGTTTGGCATGTACGCCCGTAATTGGAAAAACCGAAACGAGTGCGATTATGACCAATATCTTTTTCATAGTAACCTTACTCCCTTCTATCAATAACGCTCGTGCTTGTGCGGCCCGGCTGAGAATATTGCCTGAAGCCAAATGACATGTTCAGGATTCTCTATTCCTTTCCCGTTACTATAATCATACTCTGCTCGAAACTTCACAAATGGACTTTGCCACCAGGTAATATATGGGCTGACTTGCCACAGATATGGATTATCACTTGTCACAGCCAATGGCGAAAGCGAGAGCGGACTAGAGAGATTAGCATAACTTTTTGTATCAGGCACATAGAAGTCACCTCTGATGCCGATATCGGTTGTACGTGAGATTTTAGTTTGTAGATAGCTATACATACCCCAGGCGTTGATAGTGTCAGAGCCTGAGCCGTCCGGTGCTAAAAGTTCTTTGTTTAACCAATATACTTCGTTTCGCCATTCTATATTTCGGTAACGCATTTTTTCGGCAGGCTCCCACAGGACCGACAAATCCGCCCCAAGCACAGTTGTCATTTCACCGCTGTTTTGTATGGTGCCGTCCTGTATATCCCATTCGTCATTCCAGCCTACGAGGCCGGTTAAACCACATTCCAAGTAAGTATCTTTTGACAGATCTCGGTAGTTCTTGTAGTGTGCAAGAAGACTGGGCCTATTACGGGTGTTATCACCAAATAAACGACTATTCGAGCCGTCTGTAACCTGGAACGTTAACTGTTGCGATGAATCGCCGGCGGGAGGCATTAACCAATCCAACGACAAGCCGGTCTGGTTAAGACCTCCGTTGCCAAAAATCTGGCGAAGGGCCAACGGGAAATCAACTTGGTCTAAACCATGTTTATGCCAACGGTTTACTATACCAAACTGTTGACGGAACTTACCAAGCGTTAAGTTCAAATCTTCACTAATGTTGTGCAATATCATATACGCTTCACCCAGTTCGGTTTCATCTTCGTGAATTTCCACCGCACTCTTAAAATGTGTGTACGGATCTAGCCATGACTCGATATGGATACCCAAATTACGAAAGTTAAAATCGCTACTTTCGTCGCTTGTTGTATCTTGCCTCGAAGAGAAGAGCACATCACCGGTAACACTGATTTCCGGATTCAGGGCTTGTAAACCCAGACCTCCGGACTTAAAAGTTGTGTCTTCAAACTCCTCTTTAGTAATTGTTTCCTCTGCTGCTTTGGCCTTTGCTAATTCTCGCAAAGCAGTAAGTTCATCCTTGGCTCTTTGCTTACCGGCTTCAGCAGCAAGTTCATTTATCTGTTGTCTTAAAACATTGATTTCATCATTATGCTTTTTCTGCATTTCAATAATCTGCTTCTGGAGTTCTAAAATCTTGGCATTTAGTTGTTCAATGTCAGGTTCCTTATCTTGAGCAGCTGTAACATTAGTATCTAACATCAGAACGGAGAGCATTAGAATAATGAATATTCTTGGCATTTCTAATCTCCTTACAACGTCCTTTTTGAAATTGAGCCTTTTGGTTAAGACCAGAAAATAAGCAGCACAATGCTACTATTTGCTATTATCAAGTATGGACTTTTCCGGTAGATTGGGATGTAGAGCGGAGTATTGTCACTCCGCAATCACCTTAGGAGGTGACAATTGGGGGTGCTCTTAGTGGAGCTGAAAAAAACCACTCGAATTGCTTTGTGAAATTCAAATGGTATATAAATCGAACTTTTACAAAAGCATCAACTGAGACTTGAGGAGTTGCTTGATTTAATTTAAACAACTTTGAGGTGAGCAAATATAGACACGCTGAACAATACTTACTGTAAGATAAAACTTTGCTGTTGGAGCTTTTGTGATTGAGCTCAATATTAAGTCGTGTTCCGGCACAACTCCCGTCAGTGAATTGGCAACTTGGGTGTGCTAAGTGGCAACCATAAGGGTCTTCCTTGGCTGAGTAGCACGTATGATTTAGAAGTACGGTGAAGTTAACAAGCCCATACAATAAAGCGACAATTACTCGCATGCAAAGGGAAGCACTGAACCATTTTTTCAGAAGAGTAAACATGACTTTCTGATTAATCACATCGCTTTTGAAATTACACCATAAATCCGACGGAATCCAGTAACATACACGTTTTTATAATTATACAAACAGTGATTTTGAAAAAAAACTACTTTTTTAGACTCGGCTCAGAAAATTTCGTTAGATGCCAGCTAAACTGTCAGGCCAGCAGATTTGCCTCTGAGCTTCATCCATGGACACAGATCCTTCTGGGGACACTCTTTGCAGCCGTGTTTGGTCGAAATCAACGGCAAGACAACAAATGCATCGAGAGCAAATATGACCAGCAAAGCCAAAAGTGTCCAGGAGAAGCTACGTATGACAACAGGCAGACCAGCCAATATTGGTATGAACCACAAAGGCACAATCACAGGTATATGCTTCTTGAACTTCTCATCGAAGCATTCGACAGGACTTTTTTCTCGAAACCTTGCAGCTATGCGGCCGTAGCCACAGGGACATGATCTCGAGTTCCAGTATCTGCAGTGAGGACATATAAATATCATAATCCAGAAGGCTCCCGCCGCACCGTATGCCAAATAAGCAGCCGCTACTATCAGTCCCCATGCCGAGCTGCGAAAGCCCACTATAAAAATAGCCATTCCCAGCACTGTCATAGCCATGTAAGGAATGTTGTTGACAAGCTCCTGAGCAGACGAGTATTCCCGCATATTCAGGCAGTTCTCATCGTTTGCGTTGTTGCTTGATACTTTCATGTTCACTTAAGGTTCACCCGGTGAAGCACTCTTGGCGAGGATTTTCCATATCAACTGCAAGTTGTATCTTCTTGCGATACTTGGTGCGTTCTTTTACAAGATCTGACGTATTATTTGGGCTATCCGTGCTGATTTTGCAGCCATACGATACACTTTGTCCTCCAATATATTCCTCTTTCTACTTTGTCGTATTGGGAGACATAAGCTGCTCGATTCGAAACAGGTCACTCTCTTTCATGATTATGCACTGCTGTGAGAGTTTTTCCAACTCTTGCACTTCACGTCTCACTATGTGCTTGAGGTACTCGGACTTCGGTCTGAAAATCAAAACAGGGCCTGTGCCGTCCTTGCGGCGGATGGCGACATGAATCAGGTCGATCGACATCACCTCAGCCAGGCGAATATCGAGCCGGCCAATACAGTTACCTGTGCCGATAACCAGACCGTCGGCCATGCACGAATATGGGGTCTCCATAGGAATATAGCAAATGATATCGAGATCGTGCCTGCCCCATTTGGCATCGAATTCACGCAACGCTACCTGGCCGATACGCCACCCCAATACGTTCCAGGGCCCAACATGGCCGTGCATTCGTTTGATCGCACCCCACCAATCCTCAGGTGCCTGTCCCTGGTTCCAAGGATTTTCTCCAGGAGTAGAGCGACCCGGCACTTCTGATTTCTGGGCGTTGGAGACAGGGTCGTCCTGGTGAGCCAAAACAGCAACAATCCCCAGGCCGAAAATACCGAGAACAATGGTACACAAACATACTCTTTTCATGATTCTATTCCTCAAAATAAACTCCAGCAGATATTCAAAATACTATCTTGTCATTAATCTTCAAACGAACCAATTTGTCGGCCTTTTCTCAAACGCATTCGGACTATAACACCCTTCTTGTTCTCCGTGCTGTACCACGTTTCCTTTGGCACGGGGTATTTCAGCTCTTTCATACTATCCAGATCAAACCTGGGCCCTTCACTATATAGAACCCAGCTTACCGGTGAGTCTTTCAGAGTGTAATAGGTATCCCCTTCTTCTTTCTCATTGTCTGGAAATCCATCTGGAACCCAGAGATATGCCCCATCTTGAATAACGAAGGTTCTGTTATAGATTAGTTCCCCTACCGACCTGTATTTATATGTGTATCCTCGGTTAAACCTGTCTTCTATGCCTGCAGCCATAAAAGTATCGCTGCCTGGCGCCGGCAGATATCCACTCTCAACCAGCTCAACGGGAAGCTGATAGAAGTGCCCTCCAAGCATACAGTCCACGCGAGTTGGGGGATATTTATTGTCATTATCAAACGAATAGGCCTCAAGTGCCATCCCGATCTCACGCAGCTCAGCATTGACTGCAACAACTTTTGCCTGAAGACGGGCCTGCCCCATTACAGGAAGCAAAATCCCCATTAACAAAGCAATGATGGAAATAACCACCAATAACTCAATTAGAGTAAAGCCACGTTTCACAGCTTAACACCATTTTTTGAAAAATTTCCCGCTTCAGTTTCTTCCTTGAGCCAGTCCTCGACGAACATGGCAAAATCAACGGAGTCAACTACACCGTTCAAATTAATATCACCCGATCTATCTGCCTGACGGTGTTCACGACTGGCTAAAACAGAACCATTTCCGTCATAGTTCATCACATACAATCGATATCCATCGATTAGATACGGGCTTTCCTGGTCCATAATCCCAATGACATCGAAAGGCTCGGTCAGATTATTTGAGCCGGCATAAATACCATTGCCGCGCCCCAATTTTATGTCGAGCGTCTTTGTGCCATCGGTTATTACTAACTCCCCATGCGGACGCCAGTCGTTTGCATCCACGAAATAAACATCTTCAATTTTTATCAGCCGAGCCTGATAATACTCACAGCCACTTTGTCGATTAGGGTCAAAAATGAACTCGTCATCACCGTCTTTTAATTCGTCCAGCGTAACAACTTCCGGACGAGGCAAACCGACACCTCGCTCCACAAGCTCAATGATAAAATCGTGGTCGGGATTCTTATTATGCTGCTCGTTGATATTTAGTTTCCCATTGTATGAAAGATAATAGCCCGTCACTCGTATTCTATCACCGACACTAAACTGAGCAGCGTTCAAACGGCTCAACTCCATAACGAATTCTTCGTTGGTGTACCCTCCCTCAGGAGAGACCCACGGCAGATTGTTATAAAGCTGTCCTAACCAGACAACCGTGCCCGCGTGGTCGTCTCCCTCACCCTGAAAGAATATTTGCCACTGCCCGCTAATATTAAAAGTCTCCGTTATCGTATCATCTGGCGTCGGGTCCAGCATGTCCGCAGGATTGTGCAGCAAAATCCCTTCAAGAACAACTTTATCGGTTGCGTTATACGTGTGTTCACCGCTGGCATCTACTGCTTGAAATTCCGAGTGAGTTACCTCGGCAACAGTGGGAACGGCTTTTACGATGGCGCAAAGCGCCAAAGTCAAAACTGTTGCTAAAGCAATAAACCTTCTCATGACCAATACCTCCAAAAAAAGTTGATAAATTATCGAACTTTGCACATACAAAGTTCACGTTTGCTCTGCTGCGCATAAAAATATCAGATTCGTGCTACTATGTCAAAAAGAATTTACAAAAAAAATGAAACTGTAGTAAGATTACCGGCTTTGTTTTCTACAACTCTTTACATAGCAAGTAGTTGGAGGCAAGACCGCTCGCCTATTTCTACAATGGCCCAGTATCAAGATTCAGAACAAGCGTTTTCTCTTAATTTTGAGCTCTTTTTCTAAAGCTGGCAAAGCTGGTGGCACCGTATATTTGCCGGTAAATTTACTACAGTGTCAATTTTTCCAATTAAATTGAAACTAAGGAGCGTTCTTTGAGATTTCATAAATAAACTTAATATAGATTTTCTGAAAAAAGTAGCATTTTCATCATTGTTTTGGCAATATATGGTGGAATGATTTGATATTTTGTTAACAGGAACGTTCAGTTTCAATGTGCTGGAATAAGCAGAGATTCCAAAGATGTTATGTCAAAGATGTGGTGTCCGGCAGGCGCGAACCATAGTAACCAGTTGTAACGGCTTCGAGTGTTATGAACTTCACCTTTGTCTTAAGTGCCGAAACGGAGTCAGCGCATTTCCATCTCCCGATGAACAGCAGAAGGTTGTGGCATCGGCCATGGAGTCAGCCAAGGAAACTGGTTTAGATGAAGAAAGTGTTTCCGACGTTCTCGGGATCGATGTGGAGGAAATTCGACGGGTTTTAAGGGGCAAGGGTGTTTCACACCCTGCCGTTTGGCAGGTCATCAAGAAACACTTGAGGATGGATTAGATAGCATGTCCCAGAAGTCTCTCTCGAGATTTCGAATCCTAACCGCACTCCTCATCACAGCATGATCAGACGCATCCAGCAAGTTGACATATGCACGCAAATCACAAGGAGGACGCGACCTTTCCAGCGGACTGCAGCGACACCATATCAACTCACCAATTGGCTATGGTGTCGATTAGTTCTCCGTAAGCATCCCGGATTTCAAGCTTCACAGCCACACTACCGTCCAGCTTGTGCGTTGCGCAGGATAAACATGGATCGTAAGCACGTATGGCCATCTCAACCTTGTTGAGGATACCCTGGTCATAATTACCATTCTTGATCATAGTTTTCGCTGCCTGCTTGACAGACATATTGATGGGTGCATTATTATGGGTTGTACCTACAATAAGATTGACATTAGTTATCAGCCCGTTCTCATCCGTCTCATAGTCATGGATCAATGTGCCTCTGGGTGCCTCAACACAGCCTACACCACGCGCCGCTCGAGGCTTGACGGGAACGCGAGTTTCTTTGCCGGTAATTTCGGAGTCGTTCAAAAGCTCGATGGTGTGCTCGGCGTTGTAAACCAACTCGATCAGCCGCGCGTAGTTATAAAGCAGCGTCTCTTGGGCGAGTCGACCAAACTTCTCCCGGAACTCTTCGAGTTCTGCTTGCGCCAACGATGTCGCCATCTTGTCGCATACGTTGATACGGGCAAGCGTATTCGTCCGGTAAATGGCACTCGGACTGTCAAGATTCATCGAGAAGCTTCCCCACTTTTTCGCGTAGGGGAACTTCAGATATGTCCAGGTCTCTACATGCTCGCCGATGTACTCCGTGTACTGGTCAGAGGTGAATTCATCGTACGTCCCGTCGGGCTTCATGAGTCTGAGCTTCCCATCGTAGACGTTCAGGCTTCCATCGTCGGTCACTGTCCCAAGGAAGCCAGTCTCGATCACACCCAGGGTCTTTATGGTGTCAAGGTATTTAGGGAAGATGTTCTCCTTAGCAAAGCCGATGGCGAACTTTGCGAAGTCCAGGACTTCGTCCGCCATGGGAAGGAGCTCTTCCCGCTCCTTCTCCGTAAGTGGCTTCGAGAAACCCCCGGGAACAGCCGTCACTGGATGAATTGACTTACCCGAAGCGATGCCCAGCATCTGCGTGCCGAGGTGCCGAGCCCGCACGACCTTCTTTCCGAGCTCCGGGTTCGACTGCACAATGCCGAATACATTGCGGACGGAGTAGTCCGCCTCCGGACCCATTACGAAGTCCGGGCCGGCCAGGAAGAAAAAGTGAAGTATCTTGTCTGAGCAGAAGGCGATGCTCTGACAAAGGTCCCGGAGCTTAGTGCCCGTAGGTGGTGGTGTCACTCCAAAGACCGCATCGTTGGCCTTCGCCGACGCTATGTGATGGTGCCAGGGACACACTCCGCAGATGCTGGTAACGATCCGGGGTAGCTCCTCGACAGGGCGGCCGATGCAGAACTTCTCGAAGCCGCGAAGCTCCACCACATTCACGAAAGTGTCTGCCACATTACCGCTGTCATCGAGATTTATGGTTACCTTGGCGTGACCTTCTATTCTGGTTACTGGAGAAATTGTGATTGTTTTCATATGTTTGTCTCCTAATTACCTCGGACGCGCAGGAAACGCACCCAAGTCGATTTTGACCCCCAATGTTTCTGTTCAATATTGCACATCTGTCCGGTACTTGTTTTGCATCCAGCCCTACAGATGAAATCGGCCTAAACATATCAACTAATAAACTGGTACCTTTTCGGATATACGCCTCAGGAATCTCCATTTCCTCTTTTCCTTGGTTTGGTCGAAATCCTTATGAATAGTAGACCTGTAAAATCGAGCGTTTCTCTGGAGTGTCATTCCGGTCAAACCAATACAATACCGTAACATGTGAATGTTTATCCAATCCCATAAGCCCAGGTTCATATTTCTTGTCAATGACAATCATTGTTCGATTGTCTTCCTTTACCACCTTCCCAATTGGATAAAGTATGAATTGTTTGGGTGAAACATGGCCTCCTTTTGCAGTGTATGCTCCGGTGCATCCTGCGATAAGTGTGATCGTAGCTGCTAATATCGCGAGACATAAATATCTCATAGAGTGATCCTTTCCACTATGATTATAATATTCAGTCACTCAATATGGGTATGATCACTGAAGAAGCTCTCACGGTTCACTCAATGTTGCCAGCTAATCAATATCTCCAGAACATGTATAGAGTAAGAAGTTTCGTCACATCCCTTCCCTGCCGCTGGCCTATTTGCTAATTTGTAATCGCAGTTTTTGTTTCAAATCGGCCCACATTAGATTCTTTCGTGGGAACAGCCCCGGCTAATAGTCTTGATTGGGTCTTTTTTACAGTCGAAGATTTTGACTTCTATTGGCATCTGACCGGGCAGAGCATGAGTAGAACAGGAAAAGCAAGGGTCATAAGCGCGGAAGCACATCTCCAGCATATTTAATATGCCGTTACTGACCTGGGCTTCGTGGATGACCGCCTTTGCCACTTTTTTCATCGATAGGTTCATTGCAGGGTAATTAATACTGGAAGCGACCAGAAGGTTAAGTTTTTTGATGAAGCCTTCATCGTCACATTCGTAATGATGTATGAGCGTACCGCGGGGGGCAGCGATAATACCAACGCCGACTGTGGGCTTGTCAGTCGGAATGTTGCGAACATTTTCAGAGATGATTTCAGAGTCTTCTACCAACTCCTTAAGTCTTTCAGCCGCGTACATTACCTCGATAGCACGGGCCCAATGGAACGCCAGCGTAAAATGGGCTGGCTTTCCGCCCAGCGTGTTAAAGAAGTATTCCGCCGCCTCCTGCGCTAGTGGTGTGGGAATTCTATCAGCCACATTAAGGCGTGCCAGAGGAGCCACGCGCACGATACCGCTATTCGGGCCGTCCTTAAAGCCATGCCAGCCTACTTTGCGCAGGTATGGCATCTTAAGATAACTCCACGGCACAACGTGCTCAGCCATATGTTCGAGATACGTTTCCGGTCCATATCGACCGAACTCTTTGCCAGCCGGATCGATAATACGAATGTCACCATCATAGAAATTAAGCTCGTTATTTTCGTTGACCATCCCCATATAGTAGGTTTCGTGGTAGAATAGATTCTTGTTTACCACCACATCTACAAGTGGTTTTTTCTTGAGGATGAAATCATCGACCACGTGCAGAGTGAACTTGCCAAATTCGACAAGCTCGTCTGCCATTTTTGCAATCTTGTCTCGATTCTCTTCTGAGAGTGGCTGCGATACGCCACCTGGCAGGCCAAAAATCGGGTGTGTAGCTTTGCCGCCAATAATCTCCTGAATCTGTGCACTATAGGCCCTGTTGACGAGGACTTTTTTCCCGATTTCCGGTCCCACAACATCGATTACTCCGACGATATTTCTCTCTTCCGGCTCTGCTGCCCAGCCGCATATAAAATCCGGACCCACCGCCATAGCATAAATATGGGCGATATGACTGTGTAGCATGTGGGCACAGTAACCCAACTCGCGGAGTTTTTTAGCGACCGATGTTGGCTCGACCGCGTATGCCGAATCCAGTGCTTTTACCGCCGCCAAGTGATGTGGCCAGGGACATACACCACATAGACGTGTTGTGATACGGGGTATTTCTTCAATTGGCCGACCTTTACAAAACTCTTCAAAACCCCGCAATTCGACGACCTGAAAGTAGGTATCTTCGACTTCGCCTTTGTCATCTAAAAAAACGTTTATCTGCGCGTGGCCTTCAAGCCGGGTGGCAGGGGCTATGCGGATAACTTTTTCTTTGACCTTATATTTCTTATCTTCAAGCTTTGGATAGCTCATCTCTCGTACCTCCAATTTTGTAAGCCGTGAACGTAAAAAGGGCTTTTATTTTGCTCTTGTTTTACTCTACTCCACTGATAACGCTCGCCGATCCGACATGTCATAAAGCTTGCGTTCTTTCTCCACGTTGATCCCCAAAGCATCGCGCTTGCTCTCGATATGTTCAAGTATCATCTCGGCGGCCTTGACTGGATCAGATTCAACAGCCCAATGACCACCAAGGTCTTTTTCAATTCCGTTGAAAAGATAGTCACTGACGTTTTCACTGCCGGAAACCGGAAGCAATTCCTTGGCAAAAACGACCAGCACACCGCTCGCCACAAAGTACTGGCCGATGGAAATTGCCTTTTCGGTGATCGATTCCAGACAGGCGCCGGCCGCCGGTAACTCTGAAATATCCTCTCCGAGGCCCCCTTCGTGCACAATTTCCGTGCATGCAACCAACAGCCGGCTATTGTCGACGCAACTGCCGCAGGTAAGGACAGGCGGAATGCCAACCGCTTCGCAGACTTCTCTTAGACCCGGCCCGGCCAGTTCCAGCGCCTTTTTAGGATTTGTAAGCCCAAGTTTGCTACAGGCAATAGTCGCACAGCCTGTCGTTAGGACCAAGACGTCGCGTCTAATCAATTCTTTAGCCAAAGTGGTGTGGGTAAAATCCTGTGGTACCTTGGGGTTGGAGCAGCCCACTATGCCCACAACGCCGCGGATTCGGCCATTTATGATATTGTCATTCAATGGCCGGTAACTGGCGCGAAATCTGCCGCCAAGTATATAGTTAATGGACTCGTGGCTAAAGCCAACCACCACCTTTTCCTTTTCGCTTGGGATGTCAACTTCGCCGCGATTCTTATAGTTATCTATGGCCATCTTGACCAGCTCTCTGGCAGTGTTCAGTGCCGTCTTTTCTTCCATTGGAACATGCTCAACACCAAGGATTCTTGCCTTATCAGCAGTAGTAATCAGCTTAGTATGGAAGCATTTGGCTATTTCGGCCAATCCCTGCATCACGCATTGCACGTCTACGGCCATCAATTCGATTGCTCCAGTAGCGATGGCCAGTTCCTGACTAAGGAAGTTGCCCGCGATCGGAACCCCATGACGCATCAGCAGCTCATTAGCAGTACAGCAAATTCCTGCCACGTTAATTCCCTTGGCCCCGATCTCTTTAGCTCCGGCCAGCAGGTCTTCACCCTGTGACGCAGCGACTATCATTTCCGACAGGATAGGCTCGTGCCCATGAACGATGATATTTATCTCATCCTTCTTCAAAACCCCTAGATTCACCTCGCCACGACCAGGATAAGGTGTTCCGAACAAAACATCCTGCAATTCAGTAGCAAGCATAGAACCGCCCCACCCGTCAGCGAGGGCTGTCCGACTGGCATGCATTAGGATGTTCTTATAATCCTGGTCCACGCCCATATGGGTTCTGTGAAGGGCCTCGACCACCTCTCGGTCCACGGCGCGAGGAGTAATATCAAGCTTTTGCCATATTTCCCGGCGCGGTTGCGGGGCTCGGCGGGCCATCAGTTGCTTGCCTTCCGGCTTGCCAAATTCGGCCAACGCAACTTCTCCGACATCGATGGCAATTTCACTTATCGAACGACCTTTAGTTTCTACGCCTAATTCCTGGGCTAACCTATACAACTTGACCGTGTCCCTAAAATCGTAGTCCGGCGCCTCGCCCCGAGCTGTGGCAAGGAATACCTCTGCTACTCCTCGGCCGTGATCACTGTGGGCGCTGGCGCCTGCAGCAACGGCTCTGAGAAAGTTGCGCGCGACTATAGTATCTGCGTCAGCTCCACAGACTCCAACCCGGGGTTCTTCTCCAAAGGGATTAATTCGGCAAGGCCCCATAGTGCAAATCCGGCAGCAGATTCCCAGTTTTCCGAAGCCACACTGTGGCAATTGAGCTTCAAGCCTATCCCAGGCATTCTTCTGGCCGGCTTTATTCATCTTAGCTATCATCTTCTGCGCCGCTTTATCAACACTGCGTTCTTGTGGTTCCATAAAAGCTCCTCATACTAAGGTTCAACAATTATTCAACTATCGGGATTTCCTGCATACGAGGCTTACAATACCACCATATCTTTCAATTTCTATGAATTGCCAAATCCACAATAGAATTGCAACTGTTTTGGGTTTTTGGTACCGGAACTTTTCAGAGTGCCAACGCTTTTATTTAGCTCCATGCTCTTTGTGTGAAATTTTTAGCTTTGCCCTGTTCATTTGTTTGTTCAATTTACTTCGATACTTCTCTATCGCGGCTGTCAGTGTAATCACAGCTAATTTTGCACAATGTTTGTGTTCTTCGGGGAGACCTTCAAAATATTTATCAACATCTTCCGGTTTAATCCGAAGTGCTTCTTCTATGGATTTTCCCTTTGCTGTTCTTGTGACATAACTGGCACATGTAATTGTGGCACCACAACCATCAGTCATAAACTTGATATCACTTATCTTTCCATCTCTGATGACTAAATATATTTCGAGAGTATCTCCACAGACACCCGTTATGCTGACATAGCTGTCTGAATCTTTTATCTTCCCAATGTTTTTGGGTTTTAAAAACTCGTTTTTGAACTTCTCCGAATAGCCTTTCAATATAGCTTCTTGGAGATTCTGCGCAATTTTGTCATGCTTTTGTGTTATTTGTCTTTACCCCTATTTTCTTCCCGCGAATGTAATTGTTTGTAAGACGTAAGTGAATTAAACCTTTATCTGGAACTACGCATCTTCTTTCTACGCCCATGCCCATCTCTGGCTCGGCCACGGTCCAAAGGCTGCCTCCACATTCTACGCCTTCGGCAATCACGCCTGCCCGCTGCTGTGCTGGCGCGAGGAACAAAACATGCGGGGGGCAGGAGGAACAACATGTCGGTGACATACCTCACAACTGGGCCAGCGCCGAATTCATCCATCTGGTTCGGCACCTGCTCGTTCTTGAACGTGGCGAAGAACTCCATTTGCTGTATGCATTGCCTCGCATGTGGACTAAGGGGGGCGACAGGACAGAAATAGTCGATATCCCGACGTCATTCGGCCCTATCAGTCTGACCCTCGATATAGACCAAACGGGGGAGTCTTCTATCATCAGAATAGATCCCCATAACCGCGAGCCCCCGAGGGAAATTGTCATGCACTTAGAACATTTTCATAAGTCGCCAAAGCGAGTGGCCTCGTGCCTGGAAGACAGTGACTTTCTTGTCAACGTAGACTTCAACAGATTGCCTTGAACAAGTCTAGCCGAAGTTCGTCAGTTAAAAAAGCTTTTTGGCTATTTTCAAAAAAATATGTTTGCTGCGAACCAATCAGGAGCGATTTGAGGGATATTATTCTGGTAAACGCTTTGTAGTATAGACCTACCCAATTGAAACATAGCAAAATCCCAGTCATCATTGCCATTAGTCAAAAAGGGTTTTGCTATGTTTCTCAAAAGATGTACCCGTAAAAAGAATGGTAATCAGCTCCTTTCTAACTCGGAGGTTACTCTCTCGTCATTGTCGCACCGCACTCAGGACAACTTCTTTGATTACATGGCTGTCCAGCGACGTGAGGTACTTTGCGACCACAACTTAGACATAGGCAGTTTCCGCCCGGTCCTGCTGCAAATGGACCACCCATTCGGCCTCTGCCTGGGCCGCGACGGCGACCTGTTTCGGGTCCTTGGCCAGCTGGCCCTGTTGCATCTCCTCTTGGCATAATGCCTCCCCTTTCTCAAGTTTGAACTCGGCAAAAGATTCTAAGCCACCAAACGTTATACCTTGCGTTCGGTAGATCCTCAGCTCCCTATCCTCTCGGTCCTCTCAACGGATTAGCACAACTGGACGGTGTCACAGCCGAAGCAGAATTGTGCCAATTCTTTTCCATTGCTCCGTTCCATCGCTCCGTGGCATCTTGAACTAACGAAGCAAATCCCTGCTCTTGGCTCCTCCTTCAAGCAGGGACTTGCATCTATCAATCTAATACGTCCATCTCACCTATTCTCGCAAAGCCATCGAGAACTGTGTTTGAGTTTAGTATGATTTTGAGCAAAATAGTCGGCGTTTCTCACCGTCAGCCCAGTGCAGAACGACCGTTGTCAGCCCATCATTCTTCTATGGGTTCTGATTGAGATTCTTGCTTGCGTCGTGCCAACGGCATCCTGTACCGCCATCTTTGTAAAGCCAAGTGAATGAGTATGGCATGACGCCGTCGTTGTCATCGATGTACATCCTCGCCGCCAGGCCGTACTGACTCAGGTTGTTTCTGCAGACGATTACCCTTACCTGCTTCTTTGCCCGCTGCAACGACAGTGAAGTATCATTCGTCCGCCACCACCTTCATATCACCATCGGCCACCATCTGCGGCGGCACCAGCACCCTCTAAATTCGCCTTAGCCTTGACTTCACCGTTCGTAAACCGAAGACCTTTTTAAATTTTCTCAATCTCTCTTGCGTTTGCAGCGGCCATAAATACAATGCAGTAACTTGATTACATTTTTGTTCTCTATGTGATAGTACACCCTCGTACCATCACGTCTGGAGTTTAGAATACCTTTATCGCTCATCATATTAAGCTGCTGACTTGTAATGGCCTGTTTGCTGGCCAGCGCCTCCACAATGTCATTGACACACATCTCCTTTGCCTGCAGCAACTCTACAATCTGTAGCCGGACCGGATGCGCCATCGCCTTCAGAATCTCGGCGGCATGTTCCGCTGCCTTCTTATCCATTTGAAAACCATGAAAGAAATTTATAGCTTATCACCGTGTAACCGACATCCTCTATAACTCACAGTCACGTTGGTTCTGGTGGAATTCAGACTTCATATGAAGAATATTTGCTTCGTAGGTGTTATGCACTGGGTACCTCATATTGAGCAAGTGCTTTTCTCAATTCTTCATTTCGCGGAGCCGCAACTCCAGGCGCCGGTCTTTCTCCTCTTAAATAGTAGACAGGGAGAGTCACACCAATATGAAAATCTAATATGCCTTCATTACAAAGTTCTTTTGCAATACTATGCACTTCTTTGTCTGAGTGATCATCAAATCTTAGCACCCCACCAGTCCCCACTTTGGCATCTTTTCCTTCAATATAAGTATAACGGTAATGCTGAGAGTCCAACAATTTCCTGATTATCTTTCTTGCTATTTCATTATTCTTTAGTAGGTCAACGGCTCTCTCACTCAAGTCCATTTTCTATTTCCTCCTTGCTCTTTAAATAGAACTAAATTTCAGCTCCATACGGACTGGCTGCGTGTGAATTGGACAAAAGGTCATTTCGCTTCCCTTCTATTCATACTGTCGTGCGTTCGGCGGTTCGGCTTTTCGCTGTGAACTCACTCACGGCGTAAGAAAAAAAGGCGCTGTGATAATCGTCTTAATCATTCCGCATCCTTCCGTTCTCAAGATGCAATGTGCATATTGAACAGCGGACGCGTCATGGGTGACCAGAAACACCGAACCACCCGTGTTTGCAAATTCTACCAAAGATTCAATTACAATCTCTGCGTTTTCCCTGTCGAGGTTTCCGGTCGGCTCATCAGCAAGGATAAGATTTGGGGAATTAATGAACGCACGTGCCAGAGCTGTACGTTGCCGTTCACCCGTGCTCAGTTCAGCCAGAACGTGATGCACACGTTCAGTTAGACCAAAACGTCCGATGAGCTGCATGGCCTCCTCGTGAGTGTTTTCTCCCTTCGTCAAGATCGATGGCGTTAGAATATTCTCGAGAACACTCAGGTAAGGTATCAAGTGAAACTGCTGAAAAACAAACCCTATTTTCTCGGCCCTGAATTTCGTCCTTTCATCACTGGACAGAGCATACGGATTCTGGCCGCCAATCAGGATTTGACCTTCATCTGGTGTAAGCAGAGAGCCTGCCGTGAGGAGCAAAGTGGATTTTCCGCTTCCGCTCGGCCCTTCCACGGCCACAAATTCACCTGAGTCCACATGCAATGAGACCTCATCCAGTGCTCTGACCTGTTTGTTCGGCGTATGGTATATCTTCGTGATATTCTCTACTTTAAGCACTACACACCTCATTTTTCCCTGAGCACTACAACGGGGTCCTGTTGAGCCGCAATCATCGCAGGGATCCAGCCGGATATGACAGTTAACACGGGCGCTGTAATCAGGGCCAGCAATAAGGGGCCAGGATCAAGCAGTTTTCCAACAGCAATTCCTTCGATGTCTCCTTCCATCGCAATACCAAACCATCCGCCAAAGCCAAGACCGGCAAAAATCCCTATCGCCCCTCCAAGCAATCCCATGATTAGAAACTTCGGCGATTTGCAATTTGACTTGCCCAGATGGCTTCACTGCCTGACAGGTACTGCTTGTACCCCACTCCCCGTTTTGAGGATTGCATGAAGGTCACTTGAATGGACCTTAACCTAAGTAGTGATGTCGCGTAGTGTCATCTTGGCGGGTATTCTCAAGGATAATCTCTCCTGCAGGACCCGCAATATCAATTCGCCTTGAGTACTAATTCGATTCTTTTACAAACAAAAGCGGAAACACGATATCGCTTACACAACAAGGTATCCACACAGCGAGAAAAAGAAACAAAAAGATAGTAATGTAGGAAAGCACACTTAAGGTTTCTCCTTTAGCCATGATAATATGAAACAGTGATGTCCACGTACTTAATAAAACATGTCCGGCATGTGGAAATTTTGTTTTGGGCCAAAAATATGCTATTACAATACCTGCTATTGCTAAGGGATTCACCAACCACCATTTTTCGATAAAGCCTATATGGATACCTCTGTTAGGCATATGGAGCAAAACCTCACCTAAATAAGGGATTAATGAATCGCTTGTTGTTGCGATACCGATAGAACCTATATAGCCAATCATTAGTAAAATCCAAAGGTTACACTTACCTTTCATGCGTCCGCATTTGTGAATTTCGTACATAGAAGCTGTAACTAGGGCACTTAGCAGAACATGAATTGGATGAAGTGTATAGAAAATAGAATATGAAGCTTTAGGGGACAATGTCTGGGAAAGATACATAACGATTATTCCTGTAATTGCCCCAAAAAGAGTAAAAGGAGCGTGGTCTCTTAACTCTTTCAATATTTTCTTAGGCATCGGTCTGGCCTTTGGTCAACTTTAAACGGAAGTTCATAACGTTATATTACGGCTTGATAGTAAAGCTGTTGATTATGCGGTTTTGCTTCGATTCTTCCCACAGACGACAACTCCTCTACGCACTTAACAGCTTCGTTTCGATGGAGGCCAAGACCTGCGGCAATATCTTCTATACAGCAGGGTCTGCGTTTTAGAAGAGTTAGAATGTCTTCGCAACGAGTAGAAAAATTCTGCTGCTCAGTAACGCCCTGATAATCAGCGATAATTTCCACATTTCCATACAACTGGCGGGCTATAACTTTCAGTTGATTGGCCGGAACCGGGATGGCAAAATCTTCAGCTGCTGGCCTGGTCACAGTATTTATTTGCACTTTGTCAGGACATATCAATTTTATGCAATGTGCAAGCATGTTTATCTGAGCCTCTACGGTGGTCACACCACTCAGAAGGAAAACTTCGAGCCAATACCTCCCGGCGTATTCATCTCGGAATTCTACAAGTCCTTCCAGCATCCTGTTAAAAGATATATCCCGGTGAGGTCTATTGATATATCGAAACAATTGATCGCTTCCAGCATCGAGGGAAGGAAGGACCAGATCGGCAGCCATCAAAGAGTTTCTCACCTCTGGCAACCACAATAATGAACCATTCGTCAGCACTGCAATGGGAATGTCGGTAATTTCCTTAATTTTGCGAATTGCTTCTCCAACCTTTGAGTAAAGTGTTGGTTCACCAGAGCCGGATATTGTTATGTAGTCAGGTTTGGTGTAAAGTTTGCTTTTGAGTTGTTTGATAACGATCTCAAGTGGGATCCACTCACTGCGTCGAGTAGTTTTATTGGCTGTTCTTCCCAACTGACAGTAGATGCAGTCATAAGTACACGTCTTGAATGGTACGAAATCAACTCCGAGTGAACGTCCCAGCCTCCTTGATGGTACTGGACCATATATGTACTCTCGCTTGTTTTTGTCGGTAGTTCGGACAGTCATAATGTCGGTCCTCTTTAGAGTCAGGAGTCAGACCCGCGGTGCATGAATGAATACTCAGGTCAACCTTTCGTAAGAAACATGAAGCTTTGGTGTTGTCCGTCGCAATGTGAAATGTCCTATCCAGGGGATTGTATCGACGCGATATTCCAACACTTCCAACTATTTCTATTTCGGCTTACCTTGGGTCTGATGTGAACGACACTGTGCGAAACACTCCCACAAAGGATGGACTAAAAAAACGGGGCAGCGTATAACCACTAATACCATCTTGAAAATTTCTTAAACAAAAGATACAGTTCATTGCTATAACAATTTATTATATTTTGATACATTCCATTTTTAACAAAACAAGATATCGTCATTTTCCTCTTAATTTAGGGTAACTTTGAGGCATTTCTGTTGTTATATCCAGTTTTATATCTAATGGATTGTATCTATGCATCATGCTCACTTTTCCAACTAACCTTATTTTTACTTGAGAAACTCCTTTTCTATCGGTATATGTTTTCGCTCTTGTTGTGTAACTGTATAGTACAATCATACTCTCTAATTCCTCCTGAATTAGTTTTAGGAGCTCTTCCCCTCTGATTCCAAAATATTTATTTTTTAATCCCTTAAAAGTAAATGTTCTATCTTTAAATTCATTTATTAAGTAGATCGCTAAATTTATCCCTTTACTTTCCTGATTGATTATATTTTTCTTTCTTTTTATCAAATCAGTTAAAAACATTTTGCTTTACCTTGAAAATATTTGTTTCTTTCTTTCGAATCGAGATTTGAAAGAGTTAGAAATCTTCGATTTCAGACTATTTGTATTCTCTTGCTCCAAATATAGTTGTTTTTGTTCTCAACATATTAGAGCCCTCTTCAATTGCCTCTTGATAGGAATTCGTCATTCCCATGGAACGATACTTCATATTTACATTGGGTATACCAAGGTATTTGATTCTTTCAAATATCCTTACCCTCAGACTGCACCTCAGATCCTTATTCATAAAATCTCCTCCGATACGTCAATCAATCGTGACTGGTCAAAGTACTTGCTTTTAGCCGTAGCTTTGACTTGGCCGGCCTGAAGAATCTCAGCCTCTAATATATACAGAGGATGTGAAGATCGTTTAATTCGTGCTGAAACTGTCGCTTCTTGGTTTATTACAACAGGGTGCCGAAATCTTGTCGTCATCTCAACCGTTACAGCTGCCTGACCGCGAGCGAACATGCATTGACCCATAGCACCATCCAAAATCGATGAGATTACTCCACCGTGCAGGACACCCGGGTAACCTTCAAAAGCTTCATCACACTGGAAGGTGGCTATAATACCTCCATTATTTGTCGAGACAAACTCTAAATGTAAACCCTTGCTGTTTGTTGAGCTGCAGACAACACAATTAGGGTGGACCCGATTGCATATATTAGCAGTTGTATTTTGCTGAGTTTCAATACTCACTCTATTTCCTTTTATTTGCTTCGATCGATTCTTGCTTCGCTTCAAAGGATATATCTTCATTTTCGATATGAACCAGCAGGATACCATTCGAAACACAGACGCAGGCTTCCGTTAGAGATAACTCGTTGCTAAGGCCATGTGTGGCTGAATGCAAGGACTCGTCCCCCAAAGAGTACTTTAATCCCTTTGTTCTCACAGTAAATGGGCCGGAGCCATATGGTATTAGTGACACAAGTGTCCCAATTTGGCCATGCAATATACATTTCTCACTTTTATCAACTGCAACAAGTGTAGATGTGCCGTCGAGGATAGCTATTCTACCTGGGTAACTAGCGACCAGTGCTACATTTCCTAATGTATGATCGAGGCAGCCGCCAATTGCTGCTACCAGGATGACCTGTTCGCATCCTTGTTCTAATGCATATTTGACAGCAAGTTCTGCATCTGACTTATCCTTGTCAGGTGAGTGGGGAATCCGCACAATACTGTTATCGTTGTTCCATCTATCAACAGTAATAGAATCCATATTGCCAATGATGATTCTGGGTTGGAGCCCGAGACCGGCAAGATGTTCTGCCCCACCATCTGCGGCAATCAGCAAATCACAGTTGCTCGCTACACGTTTGACCCTTGCAGAGTTTTTCAATTCGCTATTATAGAATATACAAGCCTTTTTTGCCGAATCAGTGGTCACAGATATTATCTCCTGTTTCGAGTGTGCCCCCCAAATAGGCTGACACAAGTTCTTCGGGTGAGCCGGTTGTTGCCCCTATTACAACTTCAATGTCATTCTGGGCAAACAACTGCTGAGCTCGCTGGCCCATACCGCCGGCAATAATAACGCTCACGTTGTTTTCATGTAACCATTTCGGCAGAACTCCAGGTGCATGAGCAGGAGGGATTGCATCATTTCTGTTTATAACCTTCTTGAGGTTGTCATCGATATCAAAGATTGCAAATTGATCACAATGGCCAAAGTGGGGACTCAGCCTATCTTGGGCTACTGGAATTGCTATACGCATTTTCTTATCTCCTTTTTTGAAATGTTGTGTTTCGACTAACTCCTGGGCGTTGTTATCAAGTTCCAGAATTGGACCCGATACGTTTCCGAAAGCTTTTGCCGTTTGACTTTGATTGTAGTGATATACAAATGGTTTTCCTGAATCACAAGATTGTACGATTTGAGGATCTATAGGGACTCGGCCCAGAAAAGGTACACCCATCTGCCGTGCCATAATTTCACCGCCACCGGATTTAAATACATCCGTTTTCTGGCCACAATGAGGGCAGACAAAACCGCTCATATTCTCCAATACACCGAGTACAGGTAGTTTGAGATTGTTACAAAAGCTGATACATTTACGAACATCTGACAAAGCAACTTCCTGAGGTGTAGTAACGATAATTGCACCATCGGCGTCTTCAAGAAGCTGAACTATCGAAAGAGGCTCGTCACCTGTCCCCGGTGGGCTGTCAACAATTAGGAAATCCAGAATGCCCCATTGCACATCCTTGAGAAATTGTTTGATCATCTGATACTTCATAGGACCTCTCCATATCACAGCGTCATCACTTCCTCGCAGTAGAAAACCTATGGACATGACCTTGAGATTTCGCCTCATTTCAACAGGCAAAATAGTATCTCCTATTATCCGGACAGTTTCTTTTTCCAGGCCCAAAATCTTTGGGACGCTTGGACCATGTATATCAATGTCGAGAAGTCCAACGCTTTTGCCGGCAAGGGCAAGTGACATTGCCAGATTTACCGCCACCGTGCTCTTGCCTACACCCCCTTTACCACTGAGTACAAGTATCTGATGCTTTATTTGTTTCACTCTTTTACGAATTTGCTCTTGCTCAGCTTGTATATGCTTCTGCTTATCTTGATCAACCTGAGGAGCTTGTGTTTTTTCCACCATAACCTATTTCCTCTCTTACTGTAATTCTACTTATTCTTCTTCAATCTCAGGGCATGTATTATGCCAAAACATAAACAACATTTCTCCATAAGGTTTTTATCTCCTCCGACACCCTCCCACCGGTATATTCAATTACTGTTGCCTTCATAATTTGAGCTTTTGTAAAAGCCTTATCGTAACGAATCTTGCCCGCCAGCTTAATACCGCGATTGCCGGCTTCTTCGGTAATTTGTGCGGTTATCTCTCGGTTCAAATCTGATTTGTTTATGCACAGTAATGTTTGAATTCCAAAGCTCGCGGCCAAATCCGCAACACGGCCAAGATCATGCTTTCCTGAAAGCGTCGGTTCGGTAATTATTAAAACCAGATCAGCTCCTGTAATCGATGCAATTACAGGACAGCCGATTCCTGGCGAGCCATCAATAATTATCAGGTCCTTTTCTTCTTCGGTAGCAATTCTTTTTGCCTCCTTGCGGATAAGAGTTACCAGCTTTCCGCTGTTTTCCTCTGCAATTCCGAGTTTGGCATGAACCATTGGACCAAATCGTGTATCTGATATGAACCACTGTCCATTTATGCAGTCATTAAACTCGATCGCATCAACGGGACAAAATTCAACGCATACCTTACATCCTTCACAAGAAATGGGATCAACGGTGAAGGTTTTTTCAACTACCTCGTTTCCCTCCCCATTAAGATGTATAGCATCAAATCTGCACAACTCCTGGCATTTTCCACAGCCACTACATTTCTCAGCAACTATGGCTGCCCGTTTGCCGCCGGAAAAATTGGATTCTTGCTTTATCTTTGGTTCTAAAACCAAGTGTAGGTCCGCTGCATCAACATCGCAATCGGCAAATACTGCATTTTTCGCAAGACTCGCAAATGACGCTACAATACTTGTCTTGCCAGTTCCACCTTTGCCGCTGATTACAACTAACTCTTTCATAAAATGGAAACCTCATATACAAGAAGTTGATTTGCCTGTCTTGGCTTTCTACTCTGAACCAAAGAATTTATCGCGCCACCAAAGGAAATGGCCCCATGGATTGTCGAGCTTGTACTTTTCATCATCGGGAACACCTGGCCAACAGCTAATCTCTTCAAGTAATGCAGGGCAGGATTTATCTTCTGCCAGCAGTTCATATGCACATTTGACGAGTATGAATTTTTTGTTTGCATCCGAATCTCCCTGATTGTGGTCGGGATGATATCTCAAGGAAGCTCTCCGATAGGCTTTTTTCAATTCGGTTCGATTTACACTTTCTCCAACTTCGAGTATTTGGCTGGCTGCATGGCGTGCCTTTAAATCAAGTATTATCGTTTCCACAAAATCGAAGTCGTCCATTTTCATACTTTCTGACTTACTTTTCTTTTTGATATATTCTCGTACAAACGCAGAAAATCATTTCGATATTCAGGCAACACATCTATAATCATGCTTCCCGTTGAATAAGCCTCTGCAATTCTACGGTCGTCTGGAATCTCAAGGATGACTTCTATACTTTCCTCGTCACAGTATCGTTGTACTCCATCATCACCTAAATCACTGCGATTTATCACCACCGCGAAGGGTAGCTTCAACTCTCTGACCATGCCGACCGCTAACTTCAGATCATTTAAGCCAAAAGGTGTAGGCTCGGTGACAAGCAAACAAAAATCTGCCCCCTTAACGGCCTCAATTACGGGACACGAGGTACCCGGCGGGGCATCTATTATAACCAATCCATCATTCGCAGCTCTCTCTTTGACCTTCTTTATCAAAGCAGGCGACCGCACGTCCCCTATATTAAGTCGTCCCTGTACGAATTTGACGCTATCGGCAGTACCCGATTCAACAAATCCGATTGGCTTTTGCGTTTCAGTAATGGCACCCGTAGGACAAACAAGCATACAACCACCACATGAGTGGCATAACTGCTCAAAGACCAGCGGTGTGTCTTTTAAGCAGATTATGGCACTGTATTGGCAAAGTTGACCGCATTTGCCACAACCGTCGCATAATTCTGTGTCAACTTCCGGCACACTGATCGTGGCATTGTGAGTTTCTCTAATATAAGGCTTAAGAAAAATATGCCCATTCGGCTCTTCAACGTCGCAATCAAGATACTGCACTGCTTTGCCCATCTGAGCAATTGAATAGGCAAGATTTGTTGCGATGGTCGTCTTACCTGTTCCGCCTTTACCACTGGCAATCGCAATTTTCATATCAAGCATAGACCTCGATATTATTAGGTTCATCCCAATCGAATCTGTCTTTTGCAAACCAGCCTTCTTGGGGTAAGGAATTAAAACAGATCGGCTCTGGATTGTGCCATTTATTCCCCGGCAATATTTCCCACTTTGTGTACCGATTCATCGGCGAGGCTGTTTTATCTATCCTGTAACCGTCCGGATGAAATCCGACATTGATTTCAGTTGCAGTAAATGTTTGTTCCATCGTGCATCTCCGCTATTGTGTTTCGTCGAATTGTCTTCGAATATACTGGCAGTAGATCGCTGACGCAGGGTTATGAGCCAAGACACGATCCTTGGCAATAAGCGTTGTCACAGGTGCCCCTGAAAGCTTGGCAAAGATCGCATCATGTCCAACACAAAGCCCACATATAATATTGAGCTGAGTCTCTGCCTCTTTTAGCAAATGGGCCTGTCCAGCCGGGTTACACATAACTTCTTGATTTCGTGATGAAATTTGTGTCAAATCAAAATCCTTCTTGTCAATTCCGCAAACTTTACAACACACAGACACTACCACGAAATGCTTCGAAAGAATCTCATCGATAATCTTTGCTTCTTCGCTTAAACCAATACAAAAGGCCAGACCTATCTTTTTATATCCTAATTCCTTTGCAAACAATATTATCTCACCCAGTCGCGTTTCTTTACTATAATAGCGTCCCTCAATTGCTGAAGCGGCCTTGTGTAATTCAGCTATATGGTTGTCTTGATATAATTGTCTATGATTGGAGGTCTGCGAAAAGCAATCCATGCCATCGCGACATTCTTTACTCTCGCATCGTCCACATTGCGGGGACATACTCTTTTTCACTTACCTATTCCTTTAGAAAGCTTACTTACTTTTTTTCTGAACAAGTATGATCGCCTCATTGGGACATTCTGAAACACAGGCGGCACAGCCGGAGCAGGCTTCGCTGTTGACAACAGCTTGTTCACTAACCTCAATGGCGCCTGTCGGACACACATCAATGCAAATACCACAGCCTGCACACTTGTCAGAGAGAACAACAGCAACCAAGTTCTGGCCTGCTTCCAACTCTCTTATCCTTTGCTCTACCTCATCTTTTTGCTGTTCCAGGACCTGTGCCTGTCCCCGCAGAAAAGCCTCTGCCTTCTCCCGATCAACATCTGGCTCTGACGAAAAAGCAGGCTGTTCTAATGCCGGCCAGCTGCCCATTCCGAAATCAGCACCCATACCCATGCCACGTCCGCGACCCATACCTCTGCCTCTGCCCATGCCTCGCCCCCATTCCATCACTGCGAACCATGCCGCGTCCACCACCGGTACCTAAGCCCATCCCGCCGCCTTGACCCATTGATCCGGTTGTCGTTTGGCCAGTTGCTACATTCATACCAAAGTGACTGGCTACATTCGGCCCCGAGGCAGACGAAAAAGTACCTGCTTTGAATTGCTCAACGGCGTTACGAACAGGTCCGGTAACATTAACGATAATCTGTATTCCCGCTTGATCAAATACGTTAAATGCGTTAGGCCCACAGTTGCCGGTGAGTACCGCTATTACTCCCTTTTCTGACATTAGTTGAGCCGATTGAATACCCGCGCCGCCGCCGAGGGCAATGTTGGGATTTTCAATCGCCTCATACTGCATTGTGTCGGTGTCGATGATCAAAAAATAGGGGCACCGACCAAATCGAGCCTCCACATTGTCATCAAGAGTAGGGCCCGTTGATGTTACTGCGATTTTCATAAGAGTTCCTTTCTATGAGAGGCCGCACGTTCCAGTTGGACAGGTTTCATTGCCCCGTGGCGTTAAGTTGTTGCCCTGTCCAACGAAGAAACCTGAAAAAAGTTTCTGCAAATCCGAGCTTTGGCACCGTTCGCAAACATGTTTGCGAACATCAGCTTTTTTTTCTAAAAACTCCATCATGTGTCCACACTTGTTGCATTTATATTCGAATATAGGCATCGTTTTAGTCTTCCTATTACGTCATTCTTGTACGCCACCTACCTTGGTGTCGGCCAGAGAACAAACAATTTGCATTCCCTTTCTTATACTGTTAGTTATGTGGCAACGATCAGCGGCCTGCAAAACACCTTGTTTTTGCTCCTGGGATAGCTTTGCGTCAAGGTGGATCTTGGCATCAATCCTTGTAGTGCGCGAAGTTTCAGCCTCTGTGCGGCGGCTCAACTCAATCGTCATATTGTCATAAGGAATGCTCTGTTCTTTGCAGAACTTGACGATATAACCGCCTATACACATTCCGATTGATGCTTCGAAAAGCTGAGCCGGCCACATCCCATCCCGCTCGTCATTGCCATCCTCGCCGCGTCCGGTTGTAACGGTATAGCCTCTGCACACGGCTGAAAACCGGAAGCCGCTTTCATGCTTCACTAAGACTTCCATTGACAGTATCTCCGTTGGGCCTTTTGGCTGAGTTCTCACCTACAGGAATAGCAGGTTCTCCTTGGCCCCGTTTTATTTTTCCGGCTCAGCCTTTTCCAGCTCTTCAATCCTCTTACTGATTCCATCAAGTGCGTTCTGGAAATACTCAGCTTGCTGTTTCAGGCCATCAAGCTCCTGTTCAGCAGTTACCATTGGCGCATCTGGGTCGAAAGGGACACCACTCCAGACGGGCCAGCCGTATCCAGCCCTTGCCCATCCGGGCAACCCAGTTGCATAAAACCTGTTTCTCCAGCCTCGACCACCACCCCGACCCCAGAAACCTCTGCCCCGGCCACCGAATCCTCTTCCACCAGTTGGATTCATATAGCCCGGCACTGGATAGCCTGCACAAAAACCAGCAGCCCTACCTGTCATTCGTCCCATACCTGCGGGACCTGTTCCATCTCCACGTGGCATTGTCGTTCTCCTTTCAAAACTTGTCGTAAAATATATTTTCTGAATTTGTTCCTTTTTCCTCGAGCACTCTCGTGACCGCCTCAATCATCGGTTCCGGCCCACAAAGAAATGCTTGTAGTCGAATGCCAAGCTCCAGATATTTGTCAACCGACAGGTGAATGAAGCCCGTTTCCCCGTCCCATTTCTCGTTCTTACCAAGTTTGTCCGACAGTGCGTAGACTACATGGAAATTGGGATGCTTTTTGGCCAATTCCTCAAACTGCTCAAGGTAAAACACATCACGCGTGGTTCGGCATCCAAAAAACAGCCAGCACACACGGTCCGGCCACCGGTCGTAGAGGGTATAGATAATGTTTCTCATCGGCGCTATCCCACAACCACCACCCACACATACGATTCCAACGTAGGGGTCCTCGTCGAGCCAGAACTCACCATAAGGCCCCGTGAAGTAGACTGTGTCACCCGGATTTACGTTATGCAAATAGGTCGAACCGATTCCGCTAGGAACCAGCCTGACAACAAGTTGGACGATGTTTGGTTCATAGACGGGGGAACTGATTGAGTAGGCCCGGAACACAGGGCCATCCGGGGATGGGGCCTGAACCTGGACATACTGGCCGGGTCGATGCGAAATCTCAGGAGGGTCGTCGAGGCGCAACCGTATTTCTTTCATGTCGTATGTCAGATAAACAGAAGTCTCCACCGTGGTGGTGAACATCCTGACATTAAGTAAATCTTCCGGTAACCGGACATATATGTCTTCGCGAACCTTGACCTGGCAAGCGAGGCGAACGTTCGATCGAATCTCCTTACGGGTCAACAAGGGAGTCTCGGTGGGCAACACGGGCCCACCACCTGCGATTACGGTGACTTTGCAGTATCCACACGTGCCCTTACCCCCGCATGCAGAAGGAATAAAGATCTCATTGGTGTAAAGAGCGGATAGCAAGGTTTGGCTGCCTGCAACTTCCATTACTTTTTCACCAGCATTAATATCAAGTCTGCAGACGCCGTAGCTTATCAGGAAGTGCTCGGCGGTGATTAACATTGCCGCGAGGCCTACCGTCAGACCTGAGAAAGACAATATCGACAACAAATAGACCATTGAAAACTCCTATTGGCTTGGCACCATAGCCCAACAATGTCAATCTCGGGTCATGTTCGCTCCGCATTTAGGACAGCTCATTGCATTACAAGGCTGTCCCGTAACATGAGCGACTCTTTGCCCACAGTTGGGGCATACACAACTTCCACCTGGACCCGCTGCAAATGGTCCACCCATTCTGCCTCTACCTCTACCTCGACCCATACCTTGGCCCCTACCGGGACCTTGGCCTGTAGGCCCTGTTCCATTACCTCTTGGCATAATCTACATCCTTTCTGCAATTAATTGTCAATTCCAACTTACTATCGATAGCCAAACTTACCTCTGCCCCAGCATCGACCTCGACCGAAACCTCTACCAAAACCAAAGCCTCTCCGAAGCCAGGGATTCACCCAGCCGGCGTAAGGCACTGGATAGGGGACACCGTAGCCATACAAACCGGCGCCGTAAGGCCCGAATGTTGGTATGCCAAGACCGGAATAGCCAACTTTGCCTACCACAGGATTTATATATCCTGGCACTGGGAAACCTGCACAGAAACCAGCAGCTCTACCTGTCATTGGTCCTAAACCAGTGGGGCCTGTACTATCTCCAAACGGCATATTAGTCACCTCCTTTCCGGATTTTTCAAAATTATCAACTGTTTGACTAACAGGCACACCTCGCAGTCCTGCAAAACCCAGCAATTGACCCGGAGAATTCTCTGAACTTCTTAAAATGCAAAATCCGCGACCTTGCCCGCTCATCGGCCCTCGACCTAACGGCCCTGTTCCGTCAAATCCCGGCATGAATTTCCTCCTGTTCAAATGCTTTGCTCTTTCTAAAAATCATTTCGCCAACCTCACAACCCAGGTCTCCGGCAATAACGGGGCACTTAGCCTTTAAGATGAAGAAAATGTTCTTGTTGACTTCACTAAGTGTTTCATAATTACCCTGTCCTTTAGCTATGAATAAATCGGCACGAGTAAAACGATTACGAAAATAATGTGAGCAACTCTCAAGGATTGTACCCGGTCCGTCTGAGCCATTATCGATTACTTCCACAACTTTAGGTAAACCGGCAAGCTCGGCATCTTCCATTGTTGCATCATTGATGACCGGCCTTCCCTTTACAACCACAGTGACCTTTTCTATGGGCAACTGCTCAATCAACAGACGGTCAAAGATAATCTCACCGGCATTGTCAGCAATATAGAGTATCTCTTCTGCCTCGTTTACTGCCTGCTGAAAAGGTTTTAATTGCAAACCAGAAAATTCAGCAGCCAAACATTCACTAATCGTCTTTTCAAGTTCGCTTTCCTGTAATTTGCTATTGACTCCGAAATCGATGATATTCCCCGCTATGGCCAAACGAACTGCTGTCGCAAGCGGATATTCGGACCTGATAATCAACTTCCTTAGTTCGGAATATAACTTCAACGCCAGCTCATTAAACTGCTTCTTTATCTTGTGATACGGATCCTCCATGCCTACCAGTTCTCGAATCACGCGGTGTATTTGCTGGCCAAGCACCGGCGGGCTCTGGCTCATATCTAAATCAGACGCTAAACTAAGAATATTCCGAACCACCTGCTCGTGAATCTGCTCATCATCAGTCGCCAGCCTTGCTGCATCGAGTGCCTGACGAATGAAACAAGGAATACAATCTAAGAAAATCTTCATAGCTCTACGTACCTATCAGAAAAACAAACATTCTAAATCCAGTGGCCTTCTACATTGGCTTGTTTTACTTCTTCGAACTCTCCTGCCTTAAACGATTCTATAGCCTCTTGAATCGTTTTTGCCTTGGAGAGAAAGACTTTAACATTCGCTGCGCTTAGTGTTTTGATGGCATTAGGGCCTATGTTGCCTGTTATCACCGCTTCTGCTCCGAGATTGACTACATTCTGACCTGTCTGAATGCCAGCCCCTTGAACGATGTTTAAGTTCACAGTGTTATCGTACGCCTCGGACGATCCTGTCTGCGTATCCACCACTAATAGCCACTTTGCTCGCCCAAATCTTGGATCAATCTCACTCGAAAGTTCTTTACCTTGTGATGTTATTGCAACTTTCATTTGTTCTTCCTTTATTATTAAGCTTAGACTCTGTCCCCTTCGGTTGTGTCTATATCCTCATCAACCGTACCTATTGAAAAAAAACTTATCTTATTCTACTGCCGTCCACGACGACATTGATACCCTCTGCGAAAACCTTTCCGCGCACCCGGCCAGAAACCAGGTAAAACATATTGTGGCTGCGCCAGCTTGTCAGTTAAATAAGCCTTTATCACCTCATCCACAGGACCGACTGTATAAGGCAGAACCTTGATTCCGGATGCTGTAACCATAGAAGCCAATGAACGCGAGATTGCTCCACAAATAAGAACGTCGGCCCCCAAAGTCTTCAACCGAGCTGCCCTTTGAGTGATTGACTCCGGATCGAGAGAAATCTCTGAACGTTTAGTTTCAGAACCGTTCTGTATTTCAAGCAACAAAAGCCTGTGAGCGAAATCAAAGGCGCTCGAAACATAGCCGTTCCATATTGGTATCGCTATTTTCATTGCAACAACCCTTCGTATGTTGTTTGGCAAATGGTGTGCCAAGAAAGTTGGGGGGTAGGAGAAAAAAAGTTAACACCTTTTATGGCAATGATTTATGAAGTGCCATAGATAATTGGCAGTTCTTAAGAGCACCACGCAGAATTGCAAATTGCAATTATTGGTCATTGCAACCCGTTGCAATATGCAACTTTAAAATTAACCCGGTCTGGATACTATTATGAATTGGTTATATTGATGTTCGTTTAAGAGTAAGCTCGGGGTTTGATATCGTGCGCTTTCAGTTTGCGAAACAGCGTACTTTTATTGATGCCTAGCTCTTTTGCTGTAGCTGCTTGATTGCCCTTGTTTCGCCGCAGCGCCTCGATAATAAGAAGGATTTCCATTTGCTTTAGTGTTGTTATCTCACCAGTCTTTACTTTATCCACGCTCGAAGTCGGACTGACCGAGGTTGGTAAATGCCTCTTTTCTATTATTTCACCTTGGCACAAGACAAAACAATGTTCAATTATATTCTCAAGTTCACGCACGTTGCCTGGGTAGTCGTACGCCAAAAGAATTGCCAACACTTCATCTGTAACACAGCTAATGTTCTTGCCATGCAAGCGGTTGAAACGGCTGATAAAGTGATTTACCAGCAGTGGAATATCATCTTTACGCTCTCGCAGAAGAGGAAGTTCCAATTTCATAACATTGATTCTATAATATAAGTCTTCCCTGAATTGGCCTTGTCCGACGAGTTCGCTAAGCTTTTTGTTGGTTGCTGTAATAACACGAAGATTAGCATTAACAGGGGAAATGGCTCCCAACGGCTCGTAAGTGCGTTCCTGCAAAACACGAAGCAGTCGAACTTGTACCGCTGCAGATACGTCGCCTATTTCGTCCAAAAATATCGTACCGCTTTCAGCTATTGCAAAACGCCCGGGCTTGTCTTTTTTAGCGTCTGTAAATGCCCCGGCTTTATACCCGAATAACTCGGATTCCAATAGAGTATCAGGCAGAGCGCCACAGCTAATTGCGACAAAAGGCTTGTCCTTCCGGAAACTTAAATTGTGAATCGCTCGAGCGAAGAGTTCCTTACCAGTACCACTCTCGCCCTCAATTAAAACGGTGCAATCACTTTCTGAAATATTGGGAAGTATACTGAATAGGTTTTGCATTCGGTGATTTTGGCTAATGATGTCTTCGCAGGAGTATCGACCCTCAATTTCCTTTCGAAGTTCTTCGACCAAACTCATGTCACGGAATGTTTCCACGCTTCCAATAACCTTACCACTTTGATCTTTTAGCAAAGCCGTAGATATGGCAATTGCGTGTCGTTCTCCTTTGGCATCAACAATGTGAACCGCTTTGTTGATTACAGGTTTGCCGGTTTCCATTGTTTCACGCAGTGCACAGCTCGTCTCGCAAACATCTGCCCGCAAGATATCGCTACACTGCTGTCCAATAGCCTTTTCGCGTGGGATGCCTGTAATTTCCTCGGCTGCCTGATTAAACGATGTGATTCGCCAATTTGAATCGACTGTAAAAACACCCTCGGTGATCGAGTCCAAAATAACATCTCTTTTTTTATTCTGTAACCTATTTAACATAATTTATTTGTACCACATAGGAATGATTTCAACAACAATTAGATTTTCAAGACAGTTGGGCGTTGCATATTTTACGAGCAAGGTCAGCAGGCTGACATCCTTGTAGAAAGCTGGCCTCAAAACTGCTAATTCATAAAGAGTGAACTCATACGATCCAAACAAGCATGTTCAACGCCCAAATGGGCAAATACGGTATAGACCCAATAGGACCGCTGCGCCTGAGATTGTATTACCGAAAAATACCAAAGGTTTACCATCATCTTTGAAACATCGAATAATCTCATCGATAGTACCGTTGACAATGCTGGACCCCGTAGCCAAGCCGACATCCGACCATTCCACGAGACGTGGCAGATCAGTTTGTCCATCCCAGATTTCGACGCCAAACTTCAGACTACCGATGTTGTCAGAATTAAGATCCACAACACGAACTGACTCCGGGGCAAAATGGTTTGCAAGACCGTTTAAAATAGCCGGCTGAAGACCAACAAGACCAAATCTTTTAGACCCGAATCGGACACTAAGTTGTTGCGCGATCTCGGGACCGCAGTTAGTAAGATCTTCATCACGGCAGTGGATTGTTCCCATCGCTATTCCAAGAGAACGCAGCACAGCGTTCATAGCGGACACAAAAATGCCTCGATTGCTTACGTCCGACAACTCCAGAGACAATATCTCCTCTAATGTTCCGTTCCACTCACAGGGTATGCTGGTAAAGGCTTGCCCACGTGCATTTTCGAATCTGGCCTCAATCACATATTCTTTGCCCTTCTTGATTACGAAATCACCCTCAGCATCTCCGATGGCATCGTGTGGCAGTAAGGGATGGATAACGACGGTCTGATTCAGATCGAGGCTTCGCTCGTTGCAGACACGGATGAATTCGTTCTTAGCTTTTTCTAAAACGCTCATCAGATACCTCACGGACAGGAGTTTTGGCTTGAAGCAGCATTATGCATCCGACCTCATATCAGTCCCAATACTATTTCTTTTTGGCTCTCTTGACGCACGGATGTCCTTCGGCTTCTCCGTGGCATTTTCGGATACGCTCAGGCAAGCAATCCTTAGGCTTGCCGGCAAGTTTTTCTGGTTTCTGGCATGCCTTCTTGTCTTTATACATAGCTCTTACCCTCTTGATTTATCATTAAATATTGTGGTCAAAAGGCTAAGCATTGGTTGTGAGCAACTTGTCCATCATATTCTTCCATTTACTTAGCGTCTTCTCGTTCAGCCGATAGTGGACAAAGTACCCACGCTTCTCAGCCACAACCAAATCTGCCTCTCTGAGAATTCTCAAGTGCTGGGACACAGCTCCCTGGGTAACATCTAACCGGGCCGAAAGGGCTCCAACACAAAGAACGCGACTTTTCAATAATTGTAGGATCTGGATCCGTGTACCTACGGACAAAATCTTACAAATATATGCTAAGTCTAAGGCCTTAACCATGCTTCTCACTTTATTTTAGTAATCGCTAATATACTAATATAATCACCTCGGCTTGTCAATTCAAATAATTAATTAAGAGTTTTTGTGTCGCGGAGCCGACACAAATGCTCTATTGGACTGAACCGGGGACAGGTCCTTTGGAATTTCAATAAGGAAACAAATTCCGTGTCATCGGTGAGCAGCGGGCGGATCGGTGATATTGGATCTTGCTTGATAGGGGATTAGTTGGTCTATTGGGCAAGACTGGTGGCTGATCAGATGTGACGGATAACGAAAGGTGACCTTGCCGTTGTCGGCAGAGATGATTCTGCTGTTGGTGATGGCGACACGGTGAATGTAACGGGCGAGATAATTGAGGACCGTAAGGGTACCTTGGACGGCTGGTTTACAGTGGACGACCCAGTCCTTTTGCCATATGGATTCCGGCAGATGAATATTGCATCGCTTCCGGTGGCGGTGAACATTGAATGCCACAGCCACAGGCACAAAACGACCCTTCTCCATAGCAACCCTGCTGCAAAGGACGAAACTACGGTCTAAGTTATTCAAGCTATTAGACTAACAAATAGCGGAAGGTGTTCCATTATTTAAACGGCTGTTTGTTCGGCCAGCCGTGTTTCTCAAATCTGCCGAACTCCATTTCCGTCCTGTCACTGGTGTTTGGTTTTAGGGCCGACCGAACTTCCTCGACATGGGCGTCCACAAAGACCGCGTTGACCGTGCCGCTATTGAGGTCTGCGCTCGATGCACTGTGGAAGGTTCCAAACCAATCGCGACCATCGGGACACAAGGCGTTGTCGTTGAGCACATTGGAGTTGCCCGGCCTCATCCACATATTCTCCTCAGCGAAGAAAAATACCTCCGCTTTGCTTCTTGTTATTTCGGAACGTTTATGAATCCCGCCGCGTCCTGTTGAGTCTGTTGCCGAAGAGCCGCCCGGGTCCCCTGCCTTCGAGCCTAACCAGGAGTTCATGCTGTAACTGTATTGAGGAATAACCGGTATGGAAGGGTCATGGCTGGGATGTCTTGTGCCCTCGGACTTGGCAAGGACTTTGAACGATGGGCAGAGATTGACTTTCTTTTCCGATAGATAGGGCCACAACGGGCCGTCAGGCGGATATCTCGGGTCGTGCCATCGACAGTAACGCTCGTACCCGCCCACAGGAGACTCTGTCTTGACGAGCGAGGTCCATGAATACGGATAACGGTCATCATTGTCATCCAAATATAAGGCCTGTACTATGCCGTATTGACGCAGGTTTGCCCGACAAGTCATTTCCCTTGCCTGTTCCTTTACTCTCTGTAGTGCTGGCATCAATATTGCCATTAATATCGCAATGATAGCGATTACCACCAACAGTTCTATTAAGGTAAATCCCCTTCGTTTGTCCATAATGTTTCTCCTTTCATATTCATAAATAGAAAAGGGTTAAATAATCATCAATCGAGATTTCCCATATACGCTTCACTGAAACACTCCTGCTTGCCACAAGTCCAATTGAACAAAAATTTTGTCTCAATTTCAACAATTTTTCGGCACGTTCACTGCGCATGGATAACAGCTCTGTTCTGTTGTTCCTTTGCAATGCATTTGAGAGTTTGTCCCGACCCAGGACTGATGTGGCTACTACAACAACTCTATTCAGACCGGCATCGAGACACTTCCTCACATTGGCAATTGCATCTGATTTGCCTGTTTCAATCTCAAAGGCAATTTGCTTGCCATCGCGGCCAGCCACAATATCGATTGTCTTGCCCCCACCAACCGGAACCTCGGTGGCAACATCATAGGCATTAATCCATAAAGGATCGATTTCAGCCTAGCCATTGGGAACCTTTTCCCAGGACAGTCAGTTACCCGCGCTCCAGGAGTGGTCTTATGACCATAAATTCGCCAATTCGGAATTCCATACCTATCTTGTAGAAAGCGAACCAATCTCAAAAGG
>Ga0307378_10000914_pt1 | contig 49290 bp, 45 predicted proteins | sample UN1MG_FD_202238 | JGI IMG/M metagenome (GOLD analysis project Ga0307378, IMG submission 202238) | Soil microbial communities from Risofladan, Vaasa, Finland - UN-1 | ecosystem: Environmental > Terrestrial > Soil > Coastal area > Acid sulfate soil | place: Finland: Risofladan, Vaasa | collected... | reverse complement strand
TCTGAACCCATCCTCTGGACATCGCCTTGACTAAGTACTCGGAATCGCTATACAACATCACCTCGCATTTCTCTTTTAGAGCCTCTAATCCGACAATCGCAGCCATTATTTCCATTCGGTTATTGGTGGTTCTGCGATAGCCCCCTGATAGCTCTTTTTTGTGACCCTGGTAAATGAGTACTGCTCCATACCCACCGGGGCCGGGATTTCCAAGGCATGCGCCATCGGTATATATAGTCACGTGCTTAACTTGTTCCATTATAGTTTTGTTTCGACATCAAGTCTTTCACCCGGATAAGGCCACACTTTCCGGCACAGTGGGATGAGGTGCCTCGAGATTTTAACTGCCTCCTGCTTCAGCTTAGTTTCCCTTACTCGAACGAAAAACTTGCCAGCGCTTTGGTATTTCCTCTTTTAGTTGGCTGCCGGGCCAGGATTCGAACCTGGGCTAAAGGATCCAAAGTCCTCTGTGCTACCGCTACACAACCCGGCATTGACACCCATTTATGTTTGCTATCTATAGTGCCGAAGGTCGGATTCGAACCGACACGAGGGTTGCCCCCCAACAGTTTTTGAGACTGCCGCGTCTACCATTCCGCCACTTCGGCGCACTTACCCTAGAAGCCTTAACCCCCTTTAAACATTCCCAGTGACTCCCCTTTGCAAGGGGGCGTTCTACTGCTAACATGGTTCTGCTCTACAACCTCATAGTTGGTGCCGAGGAGCGGAGTCGAACCGCTGACACGCGGATTTTCAGTCCGCTGCTCTACCACCTGAGCTACCTCGGCATGCACGATTGGGAGGCCTTTTTTGACGTCGAGTTTTGACGTCGTCGGCACCCAGTCCAGACTCAGACCTTGCGTACTCCCAATTTACCACTAGGTTTTATTTCACCACCAATTGATATCTTGAAATCTATACCATACTTGCCGTCAGGTCTCCTGGATACGCTCCCTCGCCATTCGCCCACCTTATTATAATCTTCCAGCATTCTTCGAACAGTATCTGGGTCAGCAGCCGAATTGACCACCAAGTTCATGATGAAGTCTAATTGTTCTTTGCTTTCTCTTTTAGTCCATCGACGCAAGACAATCGCATGAGCAAAGGACACAATGGCGATAATAGCGGCCACTATCGAGACTATCAATGCCGAAACTTCTAGAGTCATCCTATGCTATCTCCTTTGCCCCTTCCCTCTGAGCATATCGAGTCGCACCAGACGGTATCACCCCGTCCAGCAGTGCCATCATATCTTCCTGCATGCCACTGATTATATGGGAATAGGTATCCATTGTAAAGGCCACGCTAGCGTGACCGAGTGCCTCCGATATAACCTTTGGCTTCGCTCCACGCAGTAGCGCTAGACTGGCGAAGGTGTGTCTCAGGTCGTGGAAGCGCACGCCGACAAGCCCTACCTTTTCCGCTATCTTGTGGAAGCTATGGGTGACGGTGCAGGGGTCGAACGGGCTGCCGTCCCGATGGCTGAACACGAGGTCATCGAGGCCAACTGCCTGTCCTAGCCACTTGCGGTCCTGTTTATATCCTATCAAGAATTCCGCCAACTTGGCGGTCATGGCGACCCGTCTCCTGCTGTGGGACGTCTTGGTGTCCTTGAACTCGACTATGCCTCTGCGCTTATATAGGGTTCTGGACACCGATATTGAGAGCATATCAAGGTCAAGGTCACGCCATCGGAGACCGAGCAGTTCGCCTTGCCGTAGTCCTGTGGATACTGCGGTATATATGACGGGGTAGAATTGGTTATCAGCTGCGCTTTCCAGTAAGGTCTCGAGCTCGGCAATCGTTAGCGTGCGCATGGTCCTTCCCTTCCATTTTGGGCAATCGACCAGGCTACAGGGGTTACGTCCAAGTATGCCCTGTCGGACGGCATATTTCAACGCCTGAGATAGGAGTCTGTGGTGCTTTGCTACCGTCCTGGGCGATAGCTCCTCGCACGCCTTACCATGATAACTCTGGATTTGCCTGGGCTGGAGTTCCTTTAGCTGGATATGTCCCAGTGCTGGCTTTAGATGATTCCGTATAATGCTCTCGTAGCCGTCCCAGGTTCGGCGTGAACATCTGGTCTTAACGTAGCCGTTGAGCCAGTCATCAAGGTGCTGTTCTACTGTGAGCTTCCCCTTCGGCAGCGGAACGCCTTTGCTATGGGTAGCCTCGAGTTCAATCATCCTGGCCTTAGCGTCGGCTCGGCTGCCCTGGACAGTCTCGTGATATCGACCTGTCGGGGTATAAATACAGACCTGCCAGCTACCCCTAGTCCGTTGACGTAGATGTCCCATTCTTGTCTCCTTTCTTCTTGCTAGTTTTGGCGGCTTCGGCTATGGCTGCAGCTTCTCTCTCTTTTCGCTTCCGCTCTTGGCCAGCTACGAGGCGTGCTCTGATGGCTGCCCGTTGTTCTGGGCTGAGATCCTTTCTCCGCTTCGGCTTGGCTGTGGTGCTGCCCTGCTCCAGGGTAGCCAACCGCTGTTCAAGAGAAGCCATACGTGCCTCGAGTGCTGCCATTCTGAGATTGGTGATTTGGTCTTCCATTAGTTCCTCCTTTCGTGTTACCTACTCGTAAGTTAGGTCTTGACTCTATTATACCACTGTTGGACACTGTTGTAAATACCCCACGATAGCCCTACAGGTATTGTTTGCCGCTGTAATTGTCTGCTATTGACTCGGAACCTACTCCGTGCTAAACTCAGACATGATTACAACAAAACAAAGGAGGTATTATGGGTAAACCAAGAAAGTATCCTGAGGGAACGGGAGCAGTCACGGTGAAGGAAGCCGCCGCTATACTGGGCATCAGCGTTTATTCGCTTGATGCTCGTGTGAAGGATGGCACCATACATAGCTTTAAGATTGGGAAGCTAAGGCGGATCTCCAGAAAAACGCTGGATGAGATAATGGAGGGAAACAATGGGAAAGATAGAATTTCAGGACAAGACTATAGCATGTAAGGTCTGCGGCGGGGAGTTCCTCTGGTCGTCGGGTGAGCAGGAGTTCTACTATGACCGAGGGCTGTCGCAGCCGACCAAGTGCAAGGACTGCCGAGAGTATCTAAGGCGCAAGCTCCACAGGCAGGAGGGAGGGAGGCAGGATGAATCTTGCTAATATACCTGAACTCAAGGAGCTAGGGCAGTGGGTATTCTGGAAAGCGGACAAGAAACCACGCAATCCTCATAATAATCAACTTGCCAGCGTGAGCGACCCACGCACATGGGATACATTCGAGAATGCTTGCAGGGCTATGAAGGATTATGGAGGTAAAGGCGTAGGGTTCGTTTTTACAGAGAATGACGCTTACTGCGGGATAGATCTAGACAAGTCCATCGACGAAGATGGCCAGATAGATCCTGAGGCACAGGCTATCATAGACAAGCTGGACTCCTACACCGAGATAAGCCAAAGCGGTCGTGGCATTCATATCATCGTGCGTGGGGAAAAGCCGAGCAGCCGATGTCGTAAGGCTAATGTCGAAATATATAATCAGGGACGTTACTTTGCGCTTACTGGTGACCTCTGGCAAGAGCGAGCCGTTATCGAAGACAGGCAGGCTGAGCTTGATTGGCTCTGCGAGGAGACCTTCGGGACCACAGAAAGTAAGACCGAGTTCGTAGCCGTGGATGCCCTTGTGCTTGATCCCGACGCTGAGCCGCCAGAGTACAAGTTCGAGGCACTACTCGAGGACGACGACTTCGAGATGATATGGAAGCATAAGAAGAGACTGCCCAGCCTCTCCGACTATGACTGGCGTTTGGCTTGCGACGCAATTGATGCTGACTGGGATGACCAAGAGATAGCGAACCTGATAATCGCCTTCAGGCGGCGGCACGGCAAGGCAGATGACCTGGCCAAGGCGCTTCGGAAGGACTATATCCCCAACACCATAGCAAAGGCAAGAGCAGAGACTAAGGGCGCTGGTGTCCTCGCTTTGCTGCCGTTTAAGGTAGCCAAGGTGCTCCAGTATGGTGAGCAGGACTCTGAGATCTTCTTGGTGCTGGACAGCGGTAAGCAGATCAGTATGGGAAGCACTGATAGATACGTCTCCCCCAGGCTTGCACAAGCAAGGCTTGTCGAGAACCAGCTGGGCTTGCCATCAAAGGCGCTAAAGCGGTGGAATGAGATAGTCCTGGCGCTTCAGCCGTTAATGGAGATAGTTGAAACCACAACCAGAGAGGAAGATACCAGGTCTTGGCTTAACGATTACATTGGTCACCTTTCATCGCTGCCCATGATAAAGGAAGACTGCGATATGGGCATGGTCTTCAGGATAGGTGGTTACAATAGCGTGGCATACGACAAAGACGGACGTCTCTACCTGCGGCTGAGTGACGTAACCAGGTTTAGCGCTGTCCACTGCGGGTTACGTGGTGTAAACACGAAGACAACTTCCCGTGACCTGCGGAGGATAGGGTTTGAGCCTCACAAAATAAGGGTAGAAGGAGACAGGCAGGTGAGGCTTTGGGTATCGAAGCCAGGGTTTATAGAAGTGGACAAGGGAAACGAGGGAGGTAGCTAGTGACGGTCGGGTCACCACTTTATGTCAGTTTTACCAGACAACAACTGTCTGTGGGAGAACTAGTGTCCCATGTGTACCTAGTGTCCCTTGGATAGATGACAAGAGTGATGATAAGATTTAGTAGTGTCACAGTAGTGTCACAAGTGTCCCATAATACATATAAAGAAGGACTAAAAGTTCCACGATGCTTAGTAGTGAGGCTAGTTTAGAGAGACAAGCGTTGTCTGTTAAAACTGACATAAAGACTGCGCCACAAGAGAGGATCGCTCCTGCAAAACTGCATTTCGGCCTCATATGTGGGCACGAGGTACGCCCCATCTCAAAGTCAAAGGTTCGCTTGTGCTGTCCCAGTGAGGGCGAATATATATATGGAGGTGAGCTATGAAGGCGATATTGCGAGAATGGCTGCCTATCATAGTGGCTGTCGCTGTTGGAGCAATAGCGGGAGCGATAGTAACGATACTATTATAGGAGGTCAATAATGGACAATAAGGAGGTGAACAGTGGAAGCTTATAAGCATAAGGATATTAAGAAGATGACCCGAGAAGGAAAGGTCAAGCGTTATGAATGGCGTGTGAAATTTCTTCCTGGGGTTATCGAATTCTGGCGCAATCAGATGTCCGAGCCAGAGGAATATGGCACGTTCGACGATTGGAAGGTGTGCGATAATAATAGCGACGGCCTCACAGAGTTGATGGACGAGATGATATCGCTTGCCTGTGAGATCGATCCCCAGGCCGTCAAGACGTTACGGGAGATGAAGGGAGGTATAATCAATATCCGAATAAGCAATTACCAGATAGCAAAGTGGATTGATGGGTTATGTCCGCCGTCGCTGACTCCTGAGGAAGAAGCCGCCGCCGAAATCGAGAAGGCAGAAGCCTATCGCACTGGCGGAGCTAGCCTGCTGCCCAAGCAGGCTGCTTAGAACGACGGCAGAGGAGCGTCACCGAGATGACGGTTGCACGATGACGGCGGACTGCTAGCCTGCTGTCTGTGTGTCCGTCTGGTATTTACAAGCTCGTGAGCATGAGATATGATAGAGGTGGATTCACTGGTTTTCCTCCTCTGAATCTAATTTGTGCTAAGATCGGTTAGGGTTTAAACGTCCTAACCGATCCTTTTTCATCAGGCGAGCTATCGTTCGCCATGTGCTCCTGTGTTTCCGTCTGCTATGTTCAAGACCCGACGTATGGTATAAGATAAGAATACTGTTTTATGGTTCCATATGCTCCTATAGACAATGGTGTAGATGGTGATGGTGGGAGGTCGAAGACTCGCCATCACCATCGCCAACCAAAGAACGGTAGACCTGAATGGCACTTCAGAGGTAGCGGATAGGTAGAGAAGCCGCCTCGGCACTTCAAAGCCAGGACGCTAGTTGATAGAAGCCGCACATAGGGTAACGGGACGTAGTCGGGTAAAACCACTCGTTGCGTTAGAGATGGTGTGGCTATTTTTATTGGCCACACGCAAAATAAGTAAAAGGAGGTAACTCATAATGGGTTACGATGAGAAGTTAGACGAGTTTCTGGCAGATGCCAAAGCTGAGCTTGATCGAATCAAGCGGCGAAATGATGAGCATGAGCTGAAGGCAGCCAGGGCTGACCTGGTCAAGCATCCAGCCAGCTACTATGGCTTGCCAGATGGCAGCGAGAGGCGCACCATCAACCTGGGCGATACCGATAAGAAGTTCCTCGCCTATGTGCGTGGACAGATCGGGTCTTCTGAGATGAAGTCGCTGGTCGAAGATACCACAGGCCATATCCTAATCTCTCCAGAGATCGAGCGTGAGATAAGCCGCCGATTGCAGGAGGAGGTCGTTCTGCGACAACTATGCGCAGTCAAGACCATCGGCAAGGATCGGCTGACTGTCCGAGAATACGAGGAGGAGCCGACCGTTAGCTGGGGTAAGCTGGAAACTGGCAAGGACATACCCGAGTCCGAGCTGAAGCCTGCGCCAGCGAAGACCAAGTACGTCGAGGACTTATATGGCTTGGTCAAGATCGGCGAAGATGAGCTTATGGACGCAGACGAAGAACTGACCGCTACCGTAACCGAGGCGTTCGCCAAATCCCTGGCCGAAGTCGAGAACGACGGCTTCATGAACGGCACTGGCCACGATTGTAGCCAGCCAGAAGGCATCACGGTGGATGCTATCCTGGTGGCTAACGCCGTCTCTACGGCACTAGCTGGTGCTATCACTGTGGAAGATTGCCTGGATATGGTCTATGCCCTTCCCAAGAAGTACCGCAAGAGTGGCAGCTTCATAGTCCACAGCCTCACCGAGCTGGCCCTGCGTAAGCTTCGATCCAGAGGTGGAGCTGAGGCTGACGGCATGGAAGGTCCATTCCTGTGGCAACCTGCGGTCTCTCTAGGAGCACCGAATACGTTCCTGGGCAGACCGATCTACACCGACGACAGCCTCGGAACGCTGGCTGGCTCTGAGGAGATCATAGCCGTATATGGCGACTTCAGGAGCGGCTACCAGATAATTGACCGTGTCGGCCTTAGTATCCAGCGACTATCTGAGCTATATGCGGAAGCTGGTCTGGTGGGATTCAAATTGCACGCTCGTGTGACGGGCTTCTGCCGCAGACCCCAGAACAAACCTTTAGTGCTCATGACCGAAGCAGCCGCCTAGCAGAGCGACGTTCTACTGGGCAAATAAGAGAGGGAGAGCTTACCGCTCTCCCTTTTCTCAATTGAATCAGTTGACACCCATCACTGTGAGATATATAATCCGAAGTGGATGGATCTTTACAAGTGGTCAGATATACGAGACAGGTTCAGAGGTAGCATACTGCTTGGCAACGGAGCAAGCAGAGCTATCGATGAGCGTCTTTCCTACCGCTCGCTCTATGAACGAGTTTGTGAAAGCGGGAGACTTAATAATGAAATCATCGGTATGTTCGATAATTTTCATACAACTAACTTCGAGTTCATTATGAAACTCTTACTGGAGGCCAGTCGAGTAAATGAAGCACTGCGGATTGATGATAGCAAGACTAGGGGTTATTATCATGAAATCAGAGACTCTTTGATAAGCACTATCGGAGAGATCCACCCCGAACATGAAAGCGTAGAAGGGCTGCTCCCAAAAATAGCACGCTTTCTAATGAACTTCACAAATGTTCTAAGTCTTAGCTATGACCTCTTGGTATACTGGTCGATGATGGAGGGGAACGAGAGATTAGGATGCACATGGTTCAAAGACGGATATGTCGGTGGAGGCTTCGATAACGACTTTGCCGAGTATATGTACGACCACCAGCCGCCAGCAAAGGGAGTAACCCTCGTCTTCTATCCCCATGGTAGCTTATTCCTTGCTACAGATATCTACGGAAATGAAGAGAAGCTAAGTCGTTCCAAAGACGAGCTCTTGCTGAATACCGTTTTGGACAAATGGAAAGAGAAGGATTACATCCCTCTTTTTGTAAGCGAAGGAGAAAGCGCAGCGAAACTCCAAGCTATAACACGCAGTAACTATCTAGGTGCGGCATATGATGTTCTCAGGGATATACAGGGGTCTTTGGTTATCTATGGTTGGTCTGCAAGCGAACAAGATGACCATATATTTCATGCTATTGATCACGAAGGCATAACCAGTATCGCGGTGTCTGTTCATACTGAAAACCCAGAATGGGAATCCTACTGTGGTAGGATGGCGAATCGGATCAGAACAACACACAAGCTAAGGGATATCCAACCTCACTTCTTCGATTCATCCTCTAAAGGTTGTTGGATCTCCTAGCCTCTCCTGATTTTGACGCTTTTCCAATCGTGGCGCTGACGTCTAACTTTTCCGCTATAAGTGTGTGGTCTGATGTGGTCGGACGTATTTGGTCAATCTAGAAGTTAAGGATTTTCAGTCCGCTGCTCTACCACCTGAGCTACCTCGGCATCAGAGATTCAGGGATATTGTAGGTTTTCCCTATCCTAGTGTCAAGCAAGTGTACTCGTACCTGTTTAACCGCCGCTTTAAACAAGAGGAGTACTAAACCATCCCACGAGAAACTTGTGATTTTCGTGGGATGGTCGTTAATTTAAAATCAAATTTAGTCGGGGTCCTTAAAAGTTGCCAGACTTTTTGGAGTTGATTTAGCTTGGGGCACCAGGTTTGACCAGTGGGATGTGAGCGGCACAAAGAGGACACTCTTGAGGTGAATAGACTGTAGTGGGAGCACGAAGGCAACTGAAGAGGGGCAGATTGAAGCCTAAATCTTCCTCACTGCGGTCAACAAGCACTCCAATGCCAATGGCAATCCCCCCCAGTTTATCTATGGCACTTATCGTCTCCCTGACTGAATTTCCTGTGGTCAGGACGTCATCAACGATAAGGATATATTCGCCATGCGTAATTTCAAAATCGCGTCGGAAGACCCTTACCTTGCCTTCTTTTTCGGCAAAGATGCTTCTCGCTCCTAGTTGGCGGGCAGTTTCAAAGGCAAGAATAATGCCACCGGTGGTCGGTCCGGCGACTACATCTATTTTTTGCCCTTTAAAGTGTTGGGCGATAAGGCGACACAGCTTCTCAGTAAGATGGGGGTGCTGTAAGATGCGAAACTTTTCCCAGTAAACAGGTGAGTGTAATCCTGAGGCGAGCAGAAAATGACCTTCCTTTATTGCACCAGCCGCTTTGAATGTTTTTAGCACCTCATTATTCAAGTTACATCTCCAGGCGACTGGTGAAGCACTATTTCTTGTCCCTCGGTTCCAAGCAACTCAGGATATCTATAATGTTCGACTACACCCCAACTGCTTAGTGGCCAGTAGGCAAACCAGGCTTTGCCGATGACATCATTCCGGTTTACCGTCCAGTTATTATGTGAGTCGTTACTGTTGTTGCGATTGTCACCGAGGACAAAATATTCGCCCTCAGGAATCTCTTTGGCAGGCATCTCATAGTTTGGTGGCGCCATGATATATTCCTCATCCAGAGGGATGCCGTTGATAAAGACATTGTTATCCTTAATCTCCACAATATCGCCGGGCATGCCAATAACACGTTTGATGAAAGGACGTGGGGAATCGAACGGGGGGTCGAAGACCATTACATCTCCCCGCTGTGGGTCGGAGGAGCGGTAAGTCGCCTTATTAACCACAATGCACTCACCGTTATGGATATTAGGCTCCATACTGGACATTACCACAGTATAGCTCTGTACACTGAGCTGAAGGGCAACAAAAACAGCTACGGCGATGAGAATAGTTATTCCGACTTCACGAAGAATTTTCATCAGCAGTGGTTTATTCTACCATAAACCATCAAGTTGGTTCATTCGCTAAAGCCCTATTTGCCAACGCTGATCCTTAATGCTAGCATCATTTGAAGAGCATTTTGAAGTAACTCACAATGAAAAAGGGTAAAGAAGTTAACGAAGCTGCCTGCCCAGCCAATTTTGCTCTAAATTCATCTGAACAGGGCAGCCACGGAGGTGGCGGGAAGGCTCGTGTTATTGCTATTCCACAGGTCGTGGTCATTATCCATAGTAACTAACTCGATCGGCAAAGGGCAGCTCAGTTATACCATGCCTCCGGGCATAAGCTTTCATGATATTTACCAGCTCCTTGTAGGTATCTTCCTTCAGCAATTCTGGTTCAGAGGTAGCCAGGAGCCTGTCAACCTCTAACTTAGCCCTTTGTACCGCTGTAGTAGCGCCCTTTTCTATCCACGCTTGCTGGTTTTCCCTGCTAATGACAGGACTCGGATAGCAAAATTCCTCCCTGCACCATTTCAGTGTATCCTGAGAGGCTAAGAAATGGGCCCCTTCATAGAGTCCCGCCCCAAACAATTCTTCTGCTAGCCTTTCTCTCCTGGGGGTGATTCCTTTAGCAAGATGCCTGGCCATCTTGTTAATTTCATTATCAATCACCAATTTTTCCAGGCTTTGAGCTGATTCGGCATTGAGCATCCCTGCATTTATTATTAGATTATTCCCGGCAAGGACGGACAGGATGGTGCCAATGGTTGTCTCTGCCCCAGCCTGAGCGTCAGGGCATTTTGCGTCGGCGCAGCCTATGTAACTCCGAGTTGGGAAGCCAAGATATTTCCCTATTTCTGTGCAAGCCACACCCATCATGGCACTCTCTATAGCTCCCATGGCAACCGTGTTAAAGCGCATATCGAACACAACCGGGGAACCTCCCCAGATAACCGGCGCTCCCGGCTTAGTCATTTGATTTATAACCACCCCGCTCAAGGCCTCAGCAGTATGCTGAACAAGACTTCCTGCCATTGTCACCGGAGCATTGACTCCCGTCAATGGCATGGGTGTTATCAGTGCCGGAATGCCATGTTCAGCACTACGTATCAGGGCGTGGCAAATCAAGTCACTCCACTTCAAGGGAGGGGAAGGACAACAACCCCACCATACCAATGGTTTATCACGGAGAGCCTTTTCACTGCCACGAATTGTTACTAGAAGGTCCTTGATTACCTGAAATTCTTCTTCATCGTTACTATCCGAGAACATTGGTTTAATTGCATAACTTAGGCAAAGAAACACCTGAGCGCAGCCTCTGATTTTCGCGGGAACATCTGTAAACAAAAGAGTAGCTCCATGTGCATCTATACTGTCCAGGCAGTCAACCAGTCTGTAAAATTTGATCTGGTCCGCCACCGTGGGTTGTCTCACCTTGTTGAGTGTGTAATCCCATATCGTAATAGCATCCCCCGCGGAGCAAAAGTTGCAGTTGTCTCCCTCCAGATTGACCGCCAGGCTTCCTTTACGGTCATAAATCTGGATGGCGTGAGGCACCGATTTCAAAGCTGCCTCCACCAAATTCCTGGGAATATAAGCTTTGAGTTCAGATGGATTAGTCCGTGCTCCGCCATCACTCAATATCTTCAACCCTTCTTCGTTATACACCAGAACACCAGTTTCTTCGAGAACGTCTTTAGCTTCTTCCACAATCCTTTCCAGCAGCTCATCGCTCAAAACTTTCATGCTGGGTCGCTTTATTTGTTTAGCCTCCATTATGCCCTCCTTTCTAATTTGGGATGATATAGCCTTCACTGCTCTTAATTTCTTCAGAATATAGCACCCGGTGCCGTTTTCCTAATTCCTCAGAAAGAAGAGCAGACAGTACTGCGTGAATATTAGTATAGCTTCTTAGCATCTTGTTTGCCACATTATATTACTGTGCTCGCTGGCTCGCCAGGGGACTTGAGCAACAAGGCTAAGCCCGCTGCTATGAAAAACACCACTGCTCCCATGATGATACTCAGTTGGTAACTCCCTGTGGTGTCAAAGATATATCCAGCCAATAACGGGCTAATTCCTGCCCCAATACCCAGGCTTGCATCTAACATTCCATAAATGCTGCCTAGAAATTTCACCCCGAACCAGTCGGCAATTATTGCTGCAAACAATCCAAAGCCACCCCAGCTAAAGCCAATAACAATGGTGAAAACATAGAATTCCCACGGCTCACTTGCTCGTACAAGCCAAAACATCATCAGCCCCATGAAAAGGAGAGAAATGATAAGAGGTTTCTTTCTTCCAATTCTGTCCGAGAGATTATTTATTACCAGCACACCCACTACGTAAGCGGCACCACTAAGGCCGATAACAGTAGCAGCGGTCATCTCGCTGATACCAAAGCCAATCATGTATGCCTTCAGATGAACCCAGATGCCAAAGGGCAAAGCAGAAATGGCTCCCAGAAAGAGCAACAGCCAAAATTGTTTTGTTCTCAGTGCTTGCTTGGTTGTAAAATCTCTTGTGTTAGATATAAGCTTATCATTCCCTGTATTCTTTACGTTGCCTTTCATATTATCGGGATAAAGCCCTTTCTCAGAAGGGTCAAGGCTCGTGAACTTGGATGCGGGGAGACTTATGGCAAAAATAAGACCGGCTATAATCAGATAAGAGATGCGCCAACCTGATTTAATAATGAGAAATTGACTAAGGGGCGGCATGATAACGGTCCCTATGCCCGTTACAGCTCTTGTGATTCCCAACGCCACGCCCCTTTTCTTTACAAACCAGCGGCATACCGTTGCGATTACTGGCACCCAGGCAAATGCTGCTCCAACGGCTATTATCACTCCGTAAACAACATACAATTGCCAGAGTGTGTTGATGTTAGACATCAGCGCACAGCCTATACTGAAGACAATAATAGAAATCGTGAGCATTAACCTGGGGCCATATTTGTCGTTCAACCTCCCGGTCAGTATGCCTAAGGTACTGCTAACGATATAAAACAAGGCATAACTTCCAGACACCTCTGTCCTTGTCAAGGCCAGGTCCCGGTATAGTTCTGTAAAAAAAATGCCGAAGGACTCACTAAAACCCCACTGCAATGCCATAATCACAGAGGCTGCAGCTACTACTACCCAACCATAGAAAACACCGGTTTTTGGTTTTCCAGCCATATTTCTCCCTCAAAAATGTGTGGCTCAGATATCTGAATTTACCCTATCCTGCAACATCACTTTGCTCAAGGCAGGATGTTATTTGCCCGATTACGCCAGGGGCAGCAACATAGCGGGGTTCTGCATTTATATGAGCTGATGCCTCAAGCAAGCTCGCTGAATACGCTCATAAATGAGGACGCCCTGCAGCAATAAGCTGTCATGGCAAGAATATGCGCCCTGACCGTATTTACGATACTCCTCGTATGCGAGTATCTCCTAGCTCATTTTATCAAATCTCGTTGTGCTGCCTCAATAATTCTACGTAATTCCTGTGCCACACCAGGTTCCAGAGGAATCGGTTTATGATTAGCCAATATCCATCTAGCCATTTCAGTAGCCTTGTCGAAGGCACTCTTTTTCCCCTGCGCCTCCCAGGTATTATAGGTGCTACGGTCGAAAACCTTTGGCTGCCAGATGTCCCTCATATGCTTTAAGGTATGTTTTTCCGTCAGGAAATTGCCTCCTATTCCCACTTTCTTGATCACATCCAGGGCCAGTGTTTCCTCGCCTACCTCGATTCCGGCCGCAATTTTACCAATAATGCCAGCAATTTCACTGTCCATAACTATCTGCTGGAAGGACAAAATCCGTGAACCGTAAAGTAAACCCACTCCGCTTAACATAGCAGTATGACTCAATACAGGCATCAACCCAGCCAGGCTGTTATCTACTCCTGCCTGCCAATCTGGTTCTTTAGCCCCGGTGGCAAAAGCACCCATGGAAAGAGGGATATGGTAGAACTCACAAATCTGGTTGAAAGCCAGAGCTAGTAAATGGTCCTCAGGTCCACCACCGGTGTATCCCCCAGTACGTAAATCCATAGCTGTGGGAGCAGCCGCGAAGAACACTGGAGCTCCGGGATAGGCTATCTGTATAGCTACCAGGGGAGCCAGAGCGTCTATGGTGGTTACCACTAAATTACCAGCCAGAGACGCCGGGGCGGTGGCACAGCATGCGGGCATAGGCATAAACCCTGTGGGGATTCCCGCCTCAGCAGCCACAAGAGAAGCTTCTAAAGAACCTTTGTCCTGACCCAACGGATCAACGGCACACTGCATCACTGAGATTACAGGGCGCTTCCTCAATTCCTCCTTACTCCCCACAATAACAGTAGCCAGCTCTACAGCATACCTGGCCACAGGTTCAGAAATGATTGTCTCCGTTTGTATATGTTTGGTGGTGTGGCTCATACAAGCCTCAATCTCGTGAAGTGACCTGATTTCGGCTGGCACATCCTGTGCACTAACCATCGGTCCCCAATAGAACGCAATAACGTCGAGATAGTCAGCCATTGCAGCCGAATCTGCAATATCTTTCTTGGTGGAACTGCGCCTTACGCCAGTTTCCAAATCGTACACCTCTATGCCACAGCCGTCGGTAGATAAATAGCAGTGTTTTCCATCTAATAACAGGTCATCCCTGCTGTCTCGCCCGGCTAGTGTATATTGAGCTGGTGCCTTTTTGATAGCCTCCATGACAAGAGCAGGCGGCAATTTAGCTACCATTTTATCTCTGTCCACCTTGGCCCCAGCGTCATGAAGAATATCCAGGACCTTCATGGAAGGAAATCTCACCCCTACGTCTTCCATTATTTCTAAGGCTCCGTGGTGAATTTTCTCAATATCGTCGTCTGTCAAAACATCGAGTCTCAAGTGCGGTTCAATCGGACGTATTCGTGGTTTCTGATACATCGGAAATTACCTCTTTCAGATATTATATTCTCAAGACTTTACCTGGCAGTATGCTAGTCTGGTTACCATTTTTCAGTACGACTACACCATTAACCAGGACATAATTTATCCCCTCAGGATAGTCATGAGGGTAATTCTCAAAAATATCACGAGAAACCCGGGTAGATTTATCTTTGAGTTTTTCCAGGTCGAAAATGACCAGGTCGGCCCACATGCCAGGACGGATTATACCTCTATCCCTGAGCCCCGCTTTTTGTGCTGGAAAGGAAGTCATCTTCCTTATTGCCTCTTGAAGAGTGATTAGTTTTTCTTCCCGGACGAATTTTTCCAGGATATAGGAGTACTCCCCAAAACAACAAGGGTAATACGGAGCATCTTGAGCCAGTACTCCTTCTCGGGACAGAGCATAAGCATCAGAGCACACCATCATCAAAGGGTGTTTCAACAACTGGCGTATTTCTTCAGGATGGATGTAGTCAAATATAGCCTCCACCTCTCCATTTTCTTCTATAATCAAGTCCAGATAGGTATCAAAGCAACGCGCCTTCCTTTCTCTGGCAATTTGCCTGATACTCTTACCGATAAGGGCGTTATTTCTGGCTTTGTAGATTACAATCCGTTCCCAGCGCTTATGTTTTAACAGGCCAATAGGCCCAAAGCCAGGATATTTGTCCTGTTCTATCTCCTCTTTTATCCTGCGACGATTCCTGTTGTCACCAATAATGGCTAAAGCCTGCTCTTGTCCTTGCTGATATGCCCATTGGGGCAGTGCTTCCCACAAGGAAGATGCGTAATCGGTGTGGGCATCATTGTCCAGGGTGATTTCTATTCCCCTGGCTCGAGCAGCCTCGTAGAGTGGTAGCGTTTGCTTCAGATTACCCCACCCACCGTACTTGGGGCAGTTATGGGATACTTGCACTGGCAGTCCCGCCCGCTCACCAATTTCGATAGCTTCCTTCAATGCCTCTACAATGGTCTCCCGCTCCCCACGAGTATGAGAGGTGTAGATTCCTCCATAGCGGGCAACTACTTTGCATAGCGCTACAAGTTCTTCGGTATCAGAATAACACCCTGGCGGATAGACCAGGCCCGAGGAGAGGCCGAGAGCTCCATCCTCCATAGATTGAGCTACTAACCCTTTCATCTCTTCGAGTTCTTTTGCAGTAGTTTTTCGTGCCTCTAATCCCATGACTGCCATACGAATGGTACCGTGTCCAACTAGCTGGCCAACATTCAAGGCCACTCCCTGAGTCTCCAGGATCTTGAGATAGTCTCCCAGCGATTGCCATTTCCAGGATACCAGTCCTGCTAACTTGCCATGTGTTTTCTGGAGCAGTTCGCGACTTTGTGCTGAGACAGGTGCAAGGCTTGCTCCACAATTGCCATTGAGCTCTGTAGTTATTCCTTGCCTGATTCTACTATCTGCCGTGGGAAGAATAAGCAAAGTGAGATCAGAGTGAGAATGTATGTCTATAAATCCTGGAGTGACGTAGCAACCATCTGCATCTAGAACTCTTTTAGCTTTGCGCTTATCCAGTGTCCCCAGGGCAACAATCCTGCTATACTGGATGCCAATATCAGCCGAAAACCATGGGTTACCGGTACCGTCCAGTACCCTGCCATTGGTAATCAAAATGTCGTAACTCATGGATTTTGGAGTGTATATCGCTCGTATTCTGCAGAGCAGGGGTTGCCGTAGCACAGCCATAGTTCCTGTGCCGTGAGGTCAGCTATGGAAGAAAAGTTAGTCTGAACTTGGTTTTCCACTCTGACTTCTTCATCTACATGACGGCATATAGAACAAGGATAATTGGCATGGTCACGCATCATATCCATAATTCCCGGCACAGAAATCTCCTCACTTTCCACAACTAGGTTAGACATTCTATTAAATCTGGCTACGGAGCACATATATCGCTTTATTTCCCGAACATCGTGGCAGAAGTTGCTTTCGTATCCTTGCATTTTCTCTGTGACATAGTGATTGCTGTGCACCAGGTAGCTACCTCCTGCGTAGGTAAGTTCGAAATCTGTGGCCGAACCTTCGATGTTATATATTTGTCCCTGTCTATCCGCCACTATATTGTTATAGCTCGACTCTCTGTGTGGTAGGTTAGCATAAGTTAGTGCTTCAACTACCGTTCCGGCGCCATACATAGCCCGGAATACCATATCAACAGGAATACCGACACGAGTGTCGTTAGGATTCAAAGCATTACCACCAAAGCCCAGGCTTGCGGAATTCAGGCCAGCGTTAAATATAATACCTGCATAAGCCACAGTGAGGAAAGCGGGGGCATTTTCAGGTTTGCCTCGCACCAAGCAGAGATATTTGCCATCTTTTGGGGAGGTATCCTCATTGTGAGCCATGAGTACGTGTTTCTCCTTAGTTAAGCCAGCAGACACCACCAGGTCAGTGCAACCAGAAATCCTCTCTCTTTCGCTACTGTAAGAGCAAAAAAGGGGGAAGACCTCTTCAAGTTCGAGACCGGCACCCTCGGCATACCCTTTTAGCTCGTCCACGTATTTGGGAATGCTATCCTCACAAAACGAGAGATGCTTCCGAGCAATCACCCTGGCTCTGTCCCAATCTACATCATACTCTTGCTTCAGTTTCCGCCGGCAATTTTCTACCATTTCTCGAGCCAAGTCCTGGCACTGGCTACCAACCTCAAAGCCTAGTTTGTAGGCAGAACCAGCGGCTTCTACCACTCTCATAGAATGACTTTCTCGCATAATTCATTTCCTTTCTTCACTTTCTCTTCTTCCTGAACCCAGCAGGCAGCATAGTGTCCTGGAGTGTACTCCACCATTTTAGGTTCCTCCACACTGCAGCGTTCCACTTTACAATAACATCGGGGATGGAAACGGCAGCCCGGGGGTATATTGTCCGGATTGGGAGTTTCTCCGCGCAGGACGATGGGTTGCTGGTCTTTCACACGGTCAATAGTAGGGACAACAGAGATCAAAGCTTTGGTATAAGGGTGAATGGGTGATGCGGCTAATTCAACGGTAGGACCTATCTCCACAATCTTACCCAGATACATTATAGCTTGCCGGTCAGAGAAGCAATAGGCTACAGACAGGTCGTGAGTGATAAAGAGAAAGGTCAGATTCTTTTCCTTGCGCAACCTCTTCAGCAGGGCAAGTAAATTAGCCTGAACGGAGACATCCAGCATTGAACTGGGTTCATCGGCAACTATAAACTCAGGCTCAAGGGCTAAGGCAGTAGCTATGCCTACGCGCTGCCTCTCTCCACCACTTAAATTATGGGGGTACTTGTAGATATAATTTTCTACCGGCACCAGCCCCGCCAGTTCCAGCGCCTGCATTACTCGCTCTCGTGTTTCGCTATAACTCTTAACCAGCCGGTTCACTATCAAAGGCTCAGATATGCTATCGTAAACCTTGGCGCGTGGGTCAAGAGATTCATAAGGGTCCTGAAAAATAATCTGCATTTTCGTGCGCCATTTTCTCATTTCTTTCGGTTCAAGTGGCGCAATATCTTCTCCCCGGTAGATAATCTGCCCTTCATCGGGCTCAATCAACTTCAATATGGTTTTGCCTAATGTTGTTTTCCCGCAGCCACTTTCCCCGCTTACACAGAAGGCTTCGCCCCGTCTGATGCTAAATCCCACATCATCAACTGCCTTAATATACCCTTTATCCTCGCGAAACAGTGTGGAGAGTAAGCCCTGGCTCTTTAAAAAGTATTTCTTGAGGTGCTTTACTTCAATTAATACGTCGTCTTTCATTTCCATACGACACCTTCATAATCGTGCCTGTGGCAGGCTACACTATGGCCATCTGTATCTATAGGCACTAGCTTTGGCGGTACAGTCTGGCACTCAGGTATGGCAATGGGGCACCTGGGGTTAAAGGGACAGCCTGGGGGGGGACTGAGCAAGGAAGGGATAGACCCCTTGATGGCTGGAATCACTTCGCGATTGCTGCCAAATTTGGGGATGCAAAACTGCAGGCCCTTGACGTAAGGATGCTTAGGGCTGTGCAATACATCGTGACAACGCCCTGTTTCCACTATGTGGCCGACATACATGATTGCTAAATGGTCACAGTTCTCGGCCAGGACTGACAAATCGTGAGAAATGACAATCATAGCCAGCTTAAACTCTTCTTTCATCTTTCGCAGTAGGCGGAATATCTGGGCTTGAATCATAACATCCAGAGCGGTAGTTATCTCATCAGCGATGACCATTCGCGGGTGCAGAATAAGCGCCATAGCAATACATGCCCGCTGCTTCATTCCCCCGCTCAGTTCATGAGGATACCTTTTCCCCAGTGTTGGACTAATTTCACACAGGCGAAGCAGTTCCCATGCTCGCTCTAAAGCCGTTTTTCTTCCCACGCTTGACTGGTGAACGAATATAGCCTCAGCAATCTGGTTCTCTATTGTCATGGTCGGGTCGAAGGAGTTCATCGCCCCCTGAAAAATCATGGAAATGTCTCTCCAGCGAACTTCTCTCATCTTCGCCTCGCTCAGGCCAAGCAGATCCACACCATCAAAGTTGATGCTGCCGCCGCTTATCCTTCCCTCTGCGGCTAGAATGCGCATGATAGCACTGCCCAGGGTGCTCTTGCCACAACCACTTTCTCCAGCCAGACCCAGCGACCCGCCTTCGGCTACATTTAAGTTAGCTCTATTTACGGCTTTGATTATGCCTCCCGGTACTCGATATTCGACATCCAGGTTTCTGATTTCCAACAACAATCAGGCTCCTTTCTTTCTCAGCCTGGGATTAACTACTTCGTCTATCACGTGTCCCACCAAAGCAAAGCCCAGGGAAAGGAAGACTATGCCCAGGCCAGGGGGGATAAACCAATGCCACAAGCCCAGTGTGACGGCGTTATTGGTAAAAGCACTCTCTAGTATCGAGCCCCAGCTTATCGTCAGGGGGTCACCTAGCCCGATGAAAGCCAAACTGGCTTCAGCCATAATAGCTACAGGGATAATCAGGATAGCATTAGCAGTGATCAAAGGCAAGGTGTTGGGCAAGATGTGCTTGCGGATAATGTGAGCGTTACTGCAGCCAATAGCCCTGGCACGCTCTACGAAGGCGCGTTGCTTCAGGGAAAGAACCTCGGAGCGGATGACACGCGCCATCCAGGGCCATGATGTGATCCCAATCACCACCATTATTATGAATAAACTTCGTCCCAGCAGAGTAGCGAGGACCATCACCAGCGGAAGAAACGGCATAACCAAAAACAAGTCGGTGAACCTCATGAGAGCTTCACCACTGGCTTTCCCATAATAACCTGAAACCAGTCCTACTAAGGTGCCAACCACCACAGCAATAGCTGCTGCCGACAGGCCCACGAGAAGCGACAATCTTGTACCATATAGCACCCGGCTGAAGATATCCCTTCCCAATTGGTCGGTGCCGAAGATATGGACCTCCGAAGGGCGCCCCATAAGCGGACCGGCCCTGATTTCCGTCGGTTCAAAGGGAGCTAACCAGGGAGAGAAGGCAGCTAGAAAGAAAAACACAATCAGGATAGCCAGTCCAACCAGGCCCAGCTTATTGGCGCTAAAATCTCGCCAGAAATTACGCAAATCCCTGGCTTTGATAGCTATCCTCGACTTCACCTGTTTCATATTTTTAATACTCCACCCGCGGGTCAATGAATTTATAGGTTATGTCGGTTAAGACGTTAGCCACGAGAATCGCAACAGACATGATGTAGAAAGAGCCCTGGAGAACAGGATAGTCTCTGGCTAAAACGGCATCATACATAAGGCGGCCAATACCCGGCCAGTTGAAGATTATTTCAGTTTGTAGTGCCCCGCCCGCAATAAAGGCCAGGGAAAGAGCAGCGTTGCTGATCAAGGGTAAGCTGGCATTCCTGAGCACATGCCTGGATATAATCTGGTGGGCTTTGAGTCCCTTGGCTCTGGCTGTGGTGATGTAGTCCTGCGTCACAATATTCGTTACTTCGTTGCGGGCTATGAGTAGCATTTCCCCGAGATACAATATGGTCATCACAATGGTAGGCAGTAGAAGATGCCTGCCCAGGTCGAGTAAGCGCATGTATAGGGGCCCTTCTGGGGGTGGCAAACTTGTCATGCCACTTATAGGCAGGATGCCCACGAACGTAGCAGCAAATACCATGGATATCCAGAAAGTAGGCATACACCAGAAAAATAGGGAAGCGCTCACCATAGAAATGTCTCCAGCTTTGCCGCGGTGCCAACCGCTAATGAGCCCCAGCACAGTGCCAATAATTAGCGCCAGTAAACCGGATATCGTCAGCAATAGTATGGAATTCCATAGCTTCTCAAATATCAGTGGCGCTGCTTCTACCATGTATTTAATAGATAGGCCGAACTGAAATGTGAACAGATTTCGCACATAGAGAAAAAACTGCTGCCACATAGGCAGGTGCAGGCCATAAAGCTTTTGTAGACGCTCCACCGCCTCCGGCCTAAGGCGCTGTACCTTAGCCATCATCCTTATGGGGTCGCCGGGGATTAGTCGGAAGAGGAAGAAGTTGGCTACGATAATAAGGAAAAGAGTAACCAAAGAGTCTATGACCCGTCTAATTGCGTATTTACGCACTATTATCTCCCCCCCCCCAGCATACTCTGCACCATTATTGGTTATCTACAAGAAGCAGTATATTGAATCGTGGAACAAGGAATTTGTCAAGTCAGCGGAACTCTTCACATTATCCAGATTTGTAGGGGCGGGACTCGTCACCGCCCGTATATACATTAGTAGTTACAGTCACTCTTTCTGTCGTTGCCAGCGCCAAGCCCGTATCAATCTCATTGAGCCTCCTCGCTATGCTGGTAATGACAGGCGGGCAACTACATTTTTTGGACACCCCTGAAAACTAATGTTGCTCAAGCCAAGCTAGAATTCTTTTTAACCTATCTACACGGTGGCTGGGTTTACTGAAGGAGTGACTTTCTCCGGGATAAATGACCAGTTGTGCCTCCACTCCCCGCTTTCTCAGAGAGACATAAAGTTGTTCGGTATTGGATAGAGGACAGCGCCAGTCTTCAGCACCGGCGATGAACAGGACTGGGGTATTCATATTCTTGACCAGGCGGATAGGAGATACCCGCCAATAATTCTCGGGGTTCTCCCAGGGCGATCCCAGGTCGCTGGAAGCCCAGAGCTGCTCATCGTCCGTGCCGAAGGCAGAGAAGTAATCGGCCTCTCCTCGCTCACTGACAGCAGCACGAAACCGGTTGGTGCGCCCCATCATCCAGTTGGTAAGACAGCCTCCGTAACTCCCGCCTCCGATATAAACACGCTGGGGGTCAGCCCAGCCACGATTGATAACCTCATCTACAGCAGCCAGCAGGTCAGTTTCCTCCCTGATGCCCCACTCACCACGAATGCTCGAGCAAAATTTCTCTCCGTAAGACGTAGAACCGTGGTAGTTTGCCCGAATCACCACATAGCCTTGCCCCGTGAACACAGCCACCTTCTCATCAAAGGCCTGGGCATCGTAACCCATGGGACCACCGTGAATCCACAATATGGCGGGACGAGGACGGTCATCAAAATCAGGCGGGAAATCAACCAGGATTTCCACGGGGTCTCCTTCCGCTCCTATTACAATTATCCTGCTGGTTGTGTTCAAAGCTTTTTCGGCCAGAAACTTCTCATTGACCTGTGTGAGGCGTGTTGGCACTGCCCTGGGATTGAGCAAAGCCTCGGTGGGCAAACTATAAACGTCACGGGGGCGCTGTGGCGAGGCGAGGGTGAACACGACAATTGAACCATCAGCGGACAGGTCGAAAAGCTCCAGTTGACTATCCGCACCTTGACTTTGCCACATGATTTCCGCCTTGCCTTCGATGCAAGCTGGCATGCGTACGAGCCTTCCTTGAGCACCCCTGGCTATAACCACATATAACCACCGGTTATCTGGAGACCACAAAGGATAGCAATAATCGTCCACAGTGTTGTCCAGGCCCTTAGTCGGTATCCAGTGCCTATTTTCCTCTGCACCTACCACCATGATGTGTCGTAGCGCATAGTAGTTCTGTGCCCCCGGGGAACAGACGCAGGCTATGTATTTTCCATCAGGGCTCCATCTGGGATGCTCAATCCTGGCAGTCCCCTTGCTAAGCTGTCGCAAGTCATCTCCTTTGGATGTGATGTCCCAGAGGTCTTGATAGCTGGTGTCATCGGGATTCTTGCTGCGATTAGAGATAAAGGCAATATGTTGTCCATCTGGACTCCATTGAGGCGAATGGTCATCGTAATCATCGCCTGTCAGCCGGGTCACAGCCCGGCTGTTTACATCTATCATGAACAGATGTGTGCGCACATTGTCCAGATAACCCTTGCCATCATATTTGTGGCGTAATCTGGTGACTACTATGGGGTCCTTGCTCTTAAGATATTCCTTTTGTTGCTCTATAGGGTCTCTGCCGACAAAGACCAGCCTTTTATTATCGGGAGCCCAATGATAACACTCACTTTCTTCGTCATATTCTACCCCTTCGGAATAAGATGTCACCTGTCGTGCCTCCCCACCCTGTTGCAAATCCAGAATCCAGATTTGGAATTTGGGCTTTCCTTTATCTTGTTTCAAATCCCGCTTTTGCTGGTATATCTCCACTTCATCAGCACGGTCGGAAAGAAAAGCAACCTGTTTGCCATCCGGACTCCACATGGGACAGCGGTCATTCCACAATCCCCGAGTAAGACGACGCGGTTCCCCTGAGCCCTCAGTAGAAACCAGCCACAGGTTGCGAAGGGAGCGGTCCTGGCCGCGGTCGACCTGTTTTTCTAAATACACTACTCTGGAGCCGTCAGGCGAAAGAGCTAACTCACTTATTTCTCTTAGCTCATACAGGTCATCGGGGAGAAAAATGTCCATGCTCACCTCCTTCATTTCACTGAGATTAGTTCTTTACGAGCTGCCTGGATAATATCTTCCAGCCCTCGTTCCACATACCCATCCAGCGGTTCAACCTCGTGTTCCTTAAGTATTTTATCCACCCTTTCTCTAGCTGTGTCAGCCATACTTGGGCTGCCGCCCTCCAGCCAACTAGAATAGCCTCGACTATTACCGATGCTCTGCCGTCCCTGAGTGGCACACCACAACTCCTGACTACGCAGGTATTTTAAGGTATTGGGGTGCCTGATAAACTGGCTTTGCTGGTTCATGACATCCTGGATCGCAGAAAAACCAAGCTCCTCCTCATCATCGTGCAAATTGCCCAGCAAATGGAACACCATGCCAAAGATTTCGTTATCTATTGCCAGCTGTTCGTAGGAAACCGTGGCTCCACTGCCCAGCGAGCCAGCGCCGGATAGCCAATCGCTACCCGCCATAGCTGGCAGCAGTGTATTAGCCATCTTTTCCATCCCTGTTTGAGCATCAGCCACGAAAGCACTGGTGTCCGCCCCGTAAACATTAGATTCCAGATTGTAATACTTTGCTAGCTGCACAGCGCAGGCACTGGCTATGGCTCCTTCCGGTGCTCCATCGCGGAGGGTACCATAGCGCATATCGGGGAAAGCTAACCTGGCGGCATAGGAAAGCGGAACAGAGGGCTCAATCAAGCGCACCAGCACCAACACGGCTAGAATTTCAGCATTTTGCTGTGTCAGAGCTCCCAGCGTAGTTATGGGAGCTGTCATACCAGCAGTGGGACAAGGTGTTACCCCCACGGGGATTCCATTTTGGGCTCCCCATATAGCTATATCGGCATCTTCTTGGGGCAAAGTTAATGGACTCAGCGGAGAGCAAGTCAAGGCGAACATGGGCTTTTCCCGCAGCGTCTTTGCATTACCGGCCATGGTCAAGACCATACGGTAAGTGTATTGTGTCTCCGCTACAGAATGCACCACGGGACCCGCGAAGGGTTTGGAGGTATTTTTAAATAGCTCCCTGGTGGCATAAAGCGAAGCCAGTTGCGGTTCAACATCCTGGGGAAGGACTATATGAACTACGGCGTGAATATTATCCAGTGCGTCCATGAGCTTGACCAGAGCCCCGGCATCCTGGAGAGTTGCCTCCCTTTGTTTTCCTGTTTTAGCATCAGCAACAGTGGCGACGGTGCCGACGTTATGGACGTAAATCTCCCCTGTGCCCGACTCCAGGCGCTTTCCCGTGCGGGAATAAAGTACCACATTTTTTTGTCTTATCCGGCAAAGCTTTTCCACGAGCGGCCACGGGAAATGAACTCTCTTACCTTCAATCCGGCAGCCGCCATCAGCCAGTATCTCGATAGCTTCCGCAGAATGGACATTAACTCCGACCCTCTCCAGTATGTCTAAACTTCTCTGGTGTATGCTTTGTATTTGCTCCTGAGTCAGGAGCCGCAAGCAATACTTGTGCTTCACGTCAACTCCGTGGGCAGTATATCGTTCCTTTCCTCTATACGTCAACTTCTTAATCCTTCGTCCACAAGAACTCGAGGAGTGAAGGAACCATTTCCGTCACTCTATGTTTTCGAGGGGAGACACTTGTCCCAGCCCTTATGCACATGTGTAGGCACAACAATCTTTGGGAGGGTACAAGACCTTCCCCTACACTCTTTAGCCTCGTATCAGGGGCGCACACGAGTCGCGTACTTCGAGGAGTGAAGCCCCGACCCTATCGGGGTTTCCTCTACTCTTATCGTAGGGGCGGTGCTTGTCCCCGCCTGCATATACATACGCAGGTGCAGTAAATCACTTCACAAAAAGGGGACAGCTATGAGGTCGTCCCCCATAGCTGCCCCTTCCGTCATCACGGTTTAGTCAATTACTCGGGGACTAGATAGCCAGCGGCATCCAGTATGGCAGCAGCCTGGGTCAGACTGAAGTCACGGCAGTCCAGCTCAGTATTACTGTAGCCTCCAAAGTAGGGGCCGAGAAACTGGCAGGCAGGTATTCCCCATGCACCATAGGCTACCTCGGCGGCACCTTCGGCATCCAAAGCCCACTGCAAGGCATATCTTACCGCTTTATCTTCCAAGGCAGGATGAGGCCATTTCGTTCGCGTGCCTTCATCTTTTCTATAGGCGGGTTCATAGGAGCAGATTATAATCTCATCTAACCAAACCGGAGTTTGCTCATATATGTCTATCTCATCGTATGCCTCCAGCGCGGAAATCACCTTCTTGTCCAGGAAGCGGACACCATCAATTGTCCCAGCCTTCAAGTCTTCATACATTATGGCAGCTTCAGCATACATTTTTGATATGACCGTATCAATCTGCACACCCAGCTCATCTTTAGCCCAGTCTTTAGCTGTAAGCTCGAAATACTGGTCTACCGCATAATCTGTCAGTTGGAACGGGCCTGACCCCACACCAATTATATCCAGGTCGGTCACGAGGTATGCAGCCTCAGGGTCTTCGTAGTCAAGGGGTATGTCTTCCCAGATGTGCTTGGGGAATATGGGAACGGCAGAAAAAATATTGTAGATGACCCACTCCTCTGCCAATGGCTCACTCAGCGTAATTGTCAGTTCCCAATCGCCCGTGGCTTCAACGCTTTCTATTGGGTCAACAGCCGCCCAGTAAATACCATATCCCACTTCCGCATCCGCCATGCAATAGTTGTAACTCCAGGCAACAGTCTCTGCCGTCAGAGGTATATCGTCAGGAACCCCAGGGAATACAGCATCGTCTCGTATCGTGATATTCCAGGTTTTACCATCCATGCTCACTTCATAGCCCGTAGCCAGGTTTGGTACAGCGGTATCTGTGTGGTCTATGTTATAGAGGTAATCCCAAATCCATGGCCTTTTTTCAATGTAAATTGAATGATATGACGCAAAGGGGTTAATAGTGTCGGTGAAATATATGCTTCCTATAGTGACAACATTGGGCTCGCCTATTTTCGTCGCATTGAGGCCGAATGCTTTATGGGCTATTCCGCTGGCCCCACCTAACAGTTCAGGATTTACGTCAACTGTATCGTTTCTGAGAGCATCTAACTCCGAATAGTAAACATATGGAATGTAAGGCAGCTCCTCATGGAGTATCTCCTGCATCTGCCAGATGATAGCCTTGCGATCTTCAGTAGTTGCAGCCAGTCTTTGGTCTAAATACAGCTGGTCATAGGTCGCATTAGAGAAGCCACAATCGCTCCATGAAAATTGCTCCATAGTAGTGAGTACCGAGATCATGAAGTCGGGGTCTGGCGACTCTCCACCCCAGTTCCACATAGAAATGTCGAAAGCATACTCATTCTCGACCATCATAATATCCCACAAATAGTCACTATCAACGGGTATTATGTTTAGCTCGATGCCTATCTCCTCGCAATCCGCCTTCCACATTGTCGCGACATCAATTGCCTCCGAGAGGTACGCAGGTACGTGGATATCAAACTCGAGCGGCAGGCCTGTGGTCGGACACACCCTCCTCCACTCTGCTTTCGGTTCACAGGCGGCACTCACGACCAACGACAGCATTAGAAGAACCGCTACACCCAGAAACAACCATTTTTTATGTTTCATTGCCTAACCTCCTTCACTTTAAAGATTTCAGACCTTAAATGTTAATCCCTTTTACCTTATCTTACTCTGCTTTGTTTAACACCTCCTCTACTTCACAAATCTCAGGCCTTGCTCATCATTCCATTTCACATACACACCTCCTCATAAAGTTATTCCAGAGTACCATCTTTGTTGATGAAATAGAAAGGAGATAGAACTGTTTCCTGAGATTTTGCCCTCATCGGATTACCTGTATAACTCCAGGTTTTCTCCTCTTCCCTCCCTTTATGCAGACTGAAGAAGCCGCATCCTTTGATGCTAATTATATACTGCCAGCAACCCCTTTGTCAAGTACTGTACCTGGTTTGACAACGTCGGGGGGGTAATATAGCATAAGCTAGAGATTTTGGATGGAAGACGAACTATGACACAGTGGGTATACCCCAAAAAGGACTGAATGCTACCATGAAAATCTCCGTCATTGTTCCCATTTACAATGTTGAGCAGCGACTTCTCGCAGCGTGTCTGGACTCGGTTGTGAAACAGACGCTTCGTCGCCAAGAGTATGAAATCATTTTGGTCGATGACTGCTCCACCGATAAAGATACGCTCGCCGTGATCGACGCATTCACGAAGGCTACGCCCAATATGAAGGTCGTGCGGCATACGGAAAATCTCGGCCTTAACGAAGCGCGCCATTCCGGCGTCAAGGCAGCCAGCGGCGACTATGTTTTTTTCGTTGACGGCGACGACATGCTGACCCGTGACGCAGTCGAGAACCTGCGTATGAAGGCCCACGAGGCCGGGGCAGACCTGGTAACTGCGCCGGTTTTCAGGTGGATTAGCGGGACCAAGAGTTACAACTACAGATATAATAATAAAAATCCCCTGCCAGTGGAATATGTCGCCAGGCTAAAGACAGTCATTGCCAGGAACTACTCTTTCGCAATGTGGGGGCGACTGTTCAAGCGAGAGGTATTAACCGATGACATTTTCGACCTGCCTCTGCATCTGGTGCACGAAGATCTATCAACATTTGTCAGGGTTTTATTCAAGGTACGAAACGTGGCGCATATTCACAGGCCAATTTATTACTATACCGTAAATGAAGCCGGATTGACCTCAACCTCATACTTTACTGCCGTTCATATCGAAGGCCAGTTCTACGCATTTAATGACTGGATAGAAAATGCCAGGCGCCATGGTGTATTCGAAGAGCTTTCATCGGCACTGCCTTACAGTTTTGAGAAACGTGTACATATCCTTGTTTGGCGCTGCCTTTCCTGCCGAAGTCTGGATGATGATGCTAAGGTCAAAATGCTGAATATTATCAATGAGAAATATCGGGCGCTTCCGGTACAACGGCCCAAGCCCTCCTGGCCTGGAACGAAATTATTGCAGCATCTCCAGGCGGACAGTATTGCCGGGCGACCAGCGCGGTTGCAGGAAGCAATCAAGCAGAGCTTCCCCGATGTCGTTCCTAAGCAACCGACTAATAAAACCCGTTTGCAGCGTTCTCTGGTTCCCACTGAAATAGCCCGTCAATTGAAAGACAGGGTCGTTTTCATTTGTCAGGTGGATTATAACCTCCGCAATGCCGTAATATTAGCGAGTGAACTCGGACTGCGCGGCCACTCCTGTGTCATACTTGATAATTCGGCCTTCGTAGCCGGTGGACGGCGCCAATTACCGCCGCAAGAGAACAATATCTTCCAGAGCGCAGAGCGCATACAGATTGCCAGGCCGCCATACGATCCGGACTGGCTCAGCACCGCCAAACTCGTCATCACATTCATCGATTCCACCGATGTCTTCCGCGAAGCATTGGAGTATCGCCACCGGCTAGGTCTGCCGTCCGTATGCATCATCAAGGGAATCAACGATTTTCTCAGGGTCGATTTCCAGGGTTACCGCCCTCTGCCTTATCGCCGTTGCGATTATGTTTTCCTGGCCGGAAGCGATGACAATAAGTATTTCGAAGACAGGCAGACCTACGTTGTGGGACTTCCTGTTATCGAATCACTTGCCACCAGAGTACCCACGTTCCCCGGGAAGCCTCTGGCTGTCTTGAACGTAAATTTCACCTATGGTGCCCTGGTTGAAGCCCGCGAGCAGTTCATCGCCAAGGCCAAGAATGCGTTCGCTGCCGCCGGCTACGATTGGGTGATAACGAAACACCCAATGGACAAGGGCGGTCTTAAAGGTTATCCGTTATCGAATCTGACACAATATGAACTGATAGACAGGTGCTCGGTTTTCGTCAGCCGTTTTGCCACGGGTATTCTGGAAGCGCTGGCCACCGGGAAGCCAGCGATTTACTTTAACCCGCACAACGAAAAGGTCGAGAAGTTTAAATCACCCCTCGGCGCATACGAAATTGCCACGACCGAGGAGGAGCTGATACGCGCACTTAGAAATGTGGCGAAGGACATCGAGTCCGGCGTCGATTTTCGAGAGCGCGCCCTTCCGTTCTTGGAATGGCATACCGGTTATCGGCCGGATGGCCCGTCCGTTACGCACCGCGCTGCTGAGGCGGTAACGGAAATATTGGAGCGTGATTGCGAGCAACAGTCTGCAGTGGCAGACCTGTTTTTGCAGCGATTGCAGGAGCAGGAGCACTTCCGGTGCGAGAGCCCGGGCACAATTATCGGAGATTTCGACCATCGCCATAAAGCTCAGCTCCCCGAAGAAGAGCTTATTGCCCGGTATTTCGGCAATAGGGGAAGCATCATGATTGATGTCGGTGCAGGCATTGGGAACAGTCTGGGCATCTACCTGGGAAAGGGGTGGACAGTTCACGCCTTTGAGACGGATTCAAACAACAGGCAAAGACTGGTTGACACCTGGCCCGCTTGTCCACGCTTGCTCGTAAACGAGGACGCGATATGTGACAAATCGGGAGTGACGGTACCACTCCCCAAGAGCGACGAAAGCACGGGCAGCAGCAATTTATTCGCTTTTACCGCTCAGCAGAAACAAGCCGGCGAAGCTGGAACGACAACGCTTGGTGATTACTATGGGAAGGCAGGGCTTCGCCATGTGGATTTTCTTAAGGTCAACGGTGAAGGATTTGATAAGTTCTTTCTCGACGGGGTTCCCTGGGCAAGCGACAGGCCGGAAGTTGTCCTTGTGAAGTTTGAAGGCGCAAAGACGGCTCCACCTGGATGTTCAGCACATGAACTTGCCGGTACTCTCATCGGACGCGGCTATACCGTGTATGTGAGCGAATGGCTGCCGGCTGTTCGCTCTGGCGTTACTCCTGCCTGGAGGCGGCTGATTCGCTATTCTCCCGAGTTGGAACTCGACACGACGCGTTGCAATACGATTGGCTTTCTTGAAGACCCGGGCGAGGAGAAGTTAAGGTCATTGGCACGACAAACGCTGAAGTTTTCCGCCCCGCCGGATATGAAGAAGGTATATCCGGCTGCCCCGAAGTTCTGGTCTGCGCCGGGGCAGTGGTATCTGCACATGTTCTGCAGGCTGGCCGAGTATATCATGTGGAGGTATCCCAGGCTGGCTGACTATGTCATGCGCAGGCATCCGCGCCTGGTGATGATGTACCGGCGGATGCGCTATTAAAGGCTTACGGACTATGTGAAGATGAATAACTCCACGATAATCACCATCAGCCGCTTTGCCAGGTGGAGCCCGACAATATGAAAAACACCTTTTTGGGGCATCAATTGTATCATATTGCCGCCCACAGGCAAGCCCTCTCTAGTTTGACACCATCGAAGGGATGTCTATAGAATAAGCTAGAAATTTTGGATAGAGAGTTTCTTTAGGATGAATGTCCTGGTCACAGGCGGAGCTGGATATATCGGAGGTATCGTCACCGAGCATTTACTCAAACAGGGGCACAGTGTAACCGTCCTCGATAACCTCCAACAGGGGCATAAGGAAGCTGTCCTGTCACCGGCTGAATTTGTCTCGGGCGATATATGCGACACTAAGACGCTCGAGAGGATTTTCCGCCGTTCCAGAATTGACGCCGTGATGCATATGGCAGCCGACACGCTGGTAGGACATTCCATGACCGACCCGAAAAGATATTTCCACAACAACCTGGTCGGAGGAATAAGCCTTCTTAATGCTATGCTGGAACACAATGTAAATAAGATTATCTTTTCTTCTACCGCTGCTGTCTATGGCGAACCCCAAAATATTCCGATAGAGGAAGACCATCCCAAAGCCCCGATAAACAGCTACGGGCAATCCAAGCTAATGTTTGAGACCGTTCTGGATTGGTATCGCAGAGCCTACGGGATAAAGTGTATATCTTTCAGATATTTCTGTGCTGCTGGAGCGACAGAGCTTCTGGGCGAAGACCATCGTCCCGAGACCCACCTCATCCCCAACATTCTTAAGGTAGCTTTGAACAAAGATAGTACGGTTTCTGTGTTTGGTACCGACTACCCGACAAAGGATGGAAGTTGTATCCGCGACTTCATACATGTGGCGGACGTCGCCCAAGCACATCTTCTGGCGCTGGAGAAGGCGGATAGCCTGAGCGGGAACGTTTATAACTTAGGAAATGGCGAAGGATATTCTGTGCTCGAGGTAATAAAAGTCGCCGAGAAAATCGTCGGTGAGAACATACCTGTCGAATTTAGCCCTCGCCGTCCCGGAGACCCTGTAACTCTAATAGCCAGTTCCAAACGAGCTGCCAAAGAATTAGGTTGGAAGCCCGAATTTCCCGAACTTGGAAGCATCGTGGGGAGCGCCTGGCGTTGGCTGAAAGACCATCATCATGGATATAGGCAGTAGCCCATCACATTGCCACTCGCCGGCAAGCCGCATCTGGGTTGACAACACCTGAGAATTGCTTTACCCTACACTAGAAATCATGGGGAATCTAAAATATCACTTAATACGGACAATATCGCCGCGGCTACCATTGTTGCTGAAGAAGGCGTATCGGAGGCTAGTGTCGCGCCGGGGTGCTTATGCACCACCAGCCGTAGAGATACCTGGACATCCCGATTGGTCCCGCCATCTAAAGCGGATCCAAGAACTTCGAAACTGCTATGCGGGCCGCCGATGCTTAGTCATCGGCGGCGGACCCAGTCTATCGCAGACACCCCTTGATCTCCTGACCAACGAAGTCACAATAGCAGCTGAATAATGTAATATAGTTCACTATGAATGACGGTATTTGGGATGCATCTTCTTATGAATATTGTCTACGACCTGTATGATTTATGGCGCCACCGTGGAAAATTGGGCTCGCACTTACTCTTCAAGACTATCGAATATAGGCGTTTGAAGAAATTCAAAAATCTGCACCAAGGTGTGAAGCGATGTTTTGTTATTGGGAATGGCCCATCAATTAAGCAACAAAATTTGACTCTGCTGCGGAACGAATACACTTTTGCCACGAATTTCTTCGTTTTGCATGAAGATTTCGAGGATATAAATCTCAAGTATCTCTGTCTATCCAACCCGAAGTTCTGGAGAAAAGGCACGCTCCCACCCTCTGTGCTGAAAGTGCTGCATGAGCATCCAGAACTCATCACATTCTTCGAGCACACCTTCTTAGCTGTGAATCGACGGCAGAGGCTGCTAGACAGGAAGAGGTGCTATTGCGTTTACCTTGACTACAAGCACCCTATCTTTGAGGGACATGTGTCTTTGGATCCCGCGAGGAGGACTCATCACGGTCATACAGTAATAATTGACCTGTGTCTGCCACTGGCATACTACATGGGTTTCCAAGAAGTCTACCTTCTAGGCTGTGATTGCGATTACGGTCTTGACAAAGCACCTGATTACTCCAAAGCCTATTTCTACCCAATACAAGAGCAGGAATCGCCCCCTGATTCAGTCTCCTATCTGACAGATAGATGGGTGCGAAATGTATTCAGTTCATATAGCACTATAAAAAAAGCATTTGAGGCACATGGCAGGAAAATCTACAATGCAACACATGGGGGCAAGCTGGAAGTTTTTCCCCGAGTTAGCTTCGAAGATGTGATAGGCCTAAACCGTGGGAGTGATGATGAGGGTACAGAATGGAAGAAATAACGAACAAGCAGGATTCAATACGGATAGGGATTATCGGTTGTGGTGCGGTTACCCAGAGGTGTCACTTGCCATCGGTAAAAAGGATGAAGGGCTGCTCCGTAACGATTTTGGTGGATAGCGACCGTTTACGAGCTGAGCAGTTGGCAACCAAATACAATATTCCAACTACTAGCACTGACTTCCGTGATGTTCCGCGGTACGCGGATGCCGCCATTGTCGCTGTGCCCCATCGCCTGCATGCGCCTATCGGCGAATATTTACTGTCCAGTGGATGTCATGTCCTCATGGAAAAACCGCTAGCACTGACAGATGCGGAGTGTCAACGCCTGGTTGCGCTCGCCAACCAGAAAGGCGTTGTGCTTACCGTGGGTCTCATGCGGCGCTACTTTCGGGCATACCAGATTGCCAAGAAGCTTGTAGAAGCGAACACACTCGGCGAGATTAAGTCATTCGATATCCGCGAGGGGAATACTTACAACTGGCCTGTGGCATCCGACTTCATGTTCAGCGCTGAAGCGGGGGGCGGTGTTCTGGCTGATACTGGTGCACACACCCTTGACTTTTTGCTCTGGTGCCTTGGCGATGTCGCGTCGGTCGAATATTACGACGACAATCTCGGCGGGGTAGAAGCTGAATGCAAACTGCATCTACAGATGAAAAGTGGTGCCAGGGGCGTGGTGGAGTTGAGCCGCCTGAGAAATTTGAGAAACACTGCCATCATCTCGGGTGAAAAAGGAGAAATCGAACTGCATTTGCGCAGGGACGAAATCTTTTTTCATCCCGGGTCAGAACAGAGTTATATGTCCCTCGAGGATTTGCCACGTCTGACACACACGATGGCGCGGAAATGGGCTGATTGTTTTCCGGCGCAGATTGAATCATGGCTCAATGCAATTTCAGGAAAATCGCCGAATTTTATAACGGGTGAAGAGGCACGCAAATCGGTAGCCTTAATCGAGACATGCTACCAGCAGCGAAAGCGGATGCCTCGAATAGTCGGTATAGACGACCCGGCAGAGCGACCCGCCACGCCATCTCCCCTGAAAGACAAGGTTGTATTGGTGACCGGCGCAACCGGAAGCATTGGCGGCCGATTGGTCGAGAAACTTGTCATCAAGCATCAAGCACAAGTCCGGGTTCTCGTGCATAATCTCTCGAACCTATCGCGGGTCAGCCGGCTACCGGTGTCGATATATCCCGGCGATGTGACCGACTTCGCCGCTGTTGACAGGGCTGTCCAGGGTTGTGATGCCGTCTTTCACTGTGCATACGCGTTCGGGACGCCTCCTGCGGAACAGGAACGGGTTGCCGTGGGTGGAAGTCGGAATGTTGCCCAGGCAGTTCTCCGGCATAAAGTCAGAAGCCTGGTGTACGTCAGCAGCATATCTGTCTATGAACCTATGGAGGATGGCGATTTGGATGAAACGGCGCCCAAGAAGTCAAGTGGTTGGACGTATCCCGATACGAAGAAGAAAGCAGAGAAAGTAATGCTTGAACTCCACAACCAGCATGGACTCCCGGTCGCTATAGTCCAGCCAACCATTGTTTACGGGCCATTCGTCAAGGGGTGGACACAAGGCCCCTTGAACCAGCTCAAGTCCGGAATGGTTATTCTGCCGGATGAAGGAGCAGGTCTATGTAATGCGGTATATATAGATGATGTCGCCGACTCGCTCATCCTGGCAGCGACGAATCCCAACGCGATTGGCGAAACATTTCTCATCTCAGGCTTAGAGCCTGTTACCTGGCGCGAATTTTACGGCGCCTACGAAGACATGCTCGGTATTACCGCGACTAGATACATGAGTGCCCCGGAAATTCAAGCACGATATAATAAGCTAAATAACCGCTTGCGGAGGGCAATTACTAGAACACTGAAACGACTGATAAAAAAATCTCCATCTTCAGTCATCAGTGCAGGGTATTGGCTGAAGGAACGCTCTCCACTTGTGGCGCGGATTTTGCAAAGCTATGGGGTTACCGGTAGCGGTAATCCTGGCGGCCCGCGGGAATTTATTCCCGACCCCCAACGGCTGGCTCTTTTCCGATCGAAGGCGAAGGTCCGCATCGACAAGGCTCGAGAGGTCCTGGACTATGTGCCTCGCTTTGACCTACAGAGCGGAATGAAACATACTGGGAGGTACGTCCAGTGGGTAAACCCAGACGGCTAGTTCAACTGAAGGAGGCAGGGCAGAAAACATGAGTGAAGGCGCAATGGTTCGGATCTCGGCTGTAATCTGTACGCTTAACCGGGCAGCATATCTAGCCAAAGCAATGGAAAGCCTTGTCAACCAGACATACCCCAAAGAGTATTACGAAATTATAGTGGTTGACAACGGGTCTACGGATAATACCAGGGAAGTTGTGGAGCAATTCAGCCAATTAGCTAGAATCAGATACATACACGAGCCGATCAAGGGACTAAGCCGGGCCCGAAACACAGGCTGGCAAGCTGCATCCGGAAAATATGTGGCCTACCTTGATGATGATGCAATTGCCTGCCCGCACTGGCTGGACAAGATGATGGAGGCTTTCGAGACTGCCGAACCACGGCCAGCCAGCGTCGGTGGTAAGGCGGTACCTCTTTGGGAATCTGAACGCCCGGCCTGGCTCGAAGACCGGATGCTGGGAGCATATGCTATAGTTGATTGGGGTAAGCAGGCAAGATTCTTTAAGCCGTTAAGCCCGGAGCACCATGTTGGCTGCAACATTGCTTACACTCGAACGGTGTTGCAGGAATGTGGCGGCTTCAACGTCAACCTGGGAAGAAAAGGAGGGAACCTGCTATCAAACGACGAAAATCTTATCAGGCAGTACATAGATTCTCATGGGCTAGGCATCTACTACGATCCCGAGATTCTTGTAGAACATGTGGTCCCAAAAGAGCGCCTGACCAGGCGCTTCATGCTGCGGAGGCGCTTCTGGCAGGGGATTTCCGATGTAGTCTTGTGGTATGAAGAATCACCGTCAACTCCCGGAAGGCTATGGTTGCTTATGTCAGGTCTTGAAGGACTGGCTTGGAGTGGCTTATACCTAACGTGGTTCTTCCTGCGGTTTTTCTTGAGAAGACCGTGGGTTGTAGTGCACGACCTGGCGACAATTGAAACGGTGCGCACCTACCTCTTTCGCAGTCTCTACCATCCTTCGTGTTCATTCGGCCAAAGTAGCGGCTATCTTCAGCTCGGCATGGGGCATCTTGCCCAAGGCATTAGCAAGGTGGTCTCGCTTGATCAAGAGTCAAGCGGTTCTTCTCGCCCTCCACCAAAAAACTGGAATCGTATTACGTGGTTGTCATACCCTTATTTGATACTAAAAGGGAATTTCTTCGGCATGGGTGGCATATTTTTCCTCGCTATCATAGGACTTTACATTGCGGGGGCTTTGATTGAGCCCTTACGCTGGTATTTAATAGGAACCGCTAGCGGTCTCCTGCTTTTGTGCTGCGGAGTGCTGGTGCTATCCTATATTCGGTTGATACTGAATCGTTTAGCCAGGGACCAAAGAGCGCAGGTATCGAATATCAACAAGCAGATATCGAATATCAACAAGCAGGTATCAGGGCTGAAGAAAGAAATGAAGACGATTGAGCGAGAACTCTCCACCACTAAGGACGATGTCTTCATTATCGGTTATGACATTCTCAAGGAACAGAACAAACTCGCTGAAAAAGTCTCGCAACTTGAAACCAAGGCGGGCAATGACAGAAGGACAAAGCGGTCACCGAAAAAAAGCATCGAATGAAGATGATGGAGCGTCAACCGTGTATGCTCGACTCAGCAACGGATTGCAGCATATGGCAGAGTTCTCGAACGTCGCCTACTGCGTAGGACCGTTTCAGCTTGCATACCTTCTTAGTTCGTTGCAGGTGTCCGGTATCCTGCCCGAAAGCTGTATGATTTTGCTCTTCGCTGCAATCTATGGAGTTTCTAATGACGATCTACTTAAGGCTCTCCGTTTGGTCTGCGAGCAACTGGGAATGAAAACAGGTGATGCATCCCATTTGCCATCGCACACCCTGAAAGAGGCTCATTCCCTCCGCAGAAATGCGGGGCATGCACGTCACTCCGCCTTCTGGTACTGCAAGGGAGGGCTTTGGCCACTTTCTGCATTGAGTCATCTGCGGAAGGCTTTGCCGGACACTGTGTTCGAATACTATGACGGGCTCGGGTCTCACATCTCCGAATTAGAACAAGAGAGGAAACGTCTATCGCTGTCAGATGCCCGCGGCATTGGCGACCTTCGTCAGTTAGCCGTACAACGGCTTATGCGTCCCGACCAGTATTTCATGCCCGATGATGGACTGTGGGAAAAGTATGCGCCCACAGAAGTACAGAGTAGAACTCACTACGTGCCTCTTAAGGTAACCCAAGAGAAAATCAGGCTGGTGGGGCAAATGCTAGATGAAATTGACGTGGGTCAACACCCAGTAGATGCCCCAGGCACAGTCCTGCTCACGGGGATGTACTCAGATTGGCATAAGGCTGTATCGCTGGTTGATGAGTTGAACATGTATGCTGAGATACTGGAGGTCATCCGTTCAGTGTCGCGGACAACGCCGATACTGGTCAAGGCTCATCCCAGAACGTTCCCGGAGAAGATGCAAGGGTTAGAGGACATATGTGCGAAGTACAACGCTGTACTGCATACCCGGCAGCAGTTGGTCGAGTACATGCTCGAGAAATCAGGCCGGCGCGATGTGGTAGTCATAGGACCGCCCAGCACGGCGTTATTGAGCACGATTCAATTCGGCTACGGCAGGGCATTATGCCTCAGCAAGCGCCTCATTAAATCCTACCTTGGGAATCATGAGCGCGATGATCGCTTGCTCACTGGCGTTGACTTGCTGAGTGAGACCGGAGTGACCATCATTGATTCTCTAGCGGATCTGCCAGAGTTCTTGCGAGAGCATTTGCCCCGATGATAACAGGCGTCCTGATGTATAGCGAAGTAGTAGAGCGTAATATCCTGGCTATTATCCCTGCCCGCGGTGGCTCGAAGGGCATACCGAGAAAGAATCTCAGGCTTCTTTGCGGCAAACCTTTAATTGCCTATACTATTGAGGCAGCGTTAAACTCAAAGCTTATTAACAGAGTGGTTGTCTCTACCGAGGACGAGGAAATAGCCAAAGTATCAAAAAAATACGGTGCCGAGGTTATTAGCAGACCTACAGAACTGGCGCAAGATGATACTCCGTCACTTCCTCTTTTCCAGCACGCCATTAGATACTTGGAGGAGGTAAAGGATTATCGTCCTGAGATCATAGTTATGCTTCAGCCTACTTCGCCACTGAGAATTGTAGAGGATATTGATAGGGCAATAGAAGAGTTCTTAAAAGGAAGTTATCATTCAATAGCTAGTGTTTGTGAGGTAGAACACACTCCCCACTGGATGTATACTATAGTGGGAGAGAGATTGAAGCCCTTGATTGAAGAAGGACAGAAGGTGGTCCGGCGGCAGGATGACTCTAAGGTATATCGCTTAAACGGCGCGGTGTATGTCACCAGCAGGGATATTATAATGAAGGAAAATCGGGTGTTAGGAAGAGATACCAAGGCTTATATCATGCCACTCGAGAGAAGTATTGATATAGATACTGAACTTGATTTTAAATTGGCTGAATTGCTTATGAGGGAAAGAAAGTAATAAGTTAGAATGAAAGTGAAGATAGCTAATAGATTAATAGGTGAAGGGGAGCCTTGCTTCATTGTCGCTGAGGCAGGGGTTAATCATAATGGCGATGTCAGCCTGGCTAAGAAGTTGATAGATGTGGCTAAGGAAGCTGGTGCCGATGCCGTGAAATTCCAGACTTTTCAGGCAGAGGGGCTAGTTACCAAGAGGGCGGAAAAGGCTCCTTATCAAAAGGAGACAACAGGCACTCGCGAATCTCAGTTTGAGATGCTAAAAAGTCTGGAACTTAGCCAGAGGGATTTCAGGGGACTATTTGTTTATTCCCGAAAGAAGGGTATTATCTTCCTTGCTACGCCCTTTGATAGCGAGAGTGTGGACTTTCTAGAAGGTCTGGGGGTGCCAGCTTTTAAAGTTGGCTCAGGGGAGATAACCAATTTCCCCCTGCTCAAGCACATTGCCCGGAAAAGAAAACCGATTATTCTATCCACCGGAATGTCTACACTTGGCGAAATAGAAGAGGCGGTGGAAGCTATTATTGGGGAGGGAGTGGAAGAAATCATACTGCTTCACTGCGTCTCCAGTTACCCAGCGAAAGCAGAGGATATGAACCTTAAGGCAATGGAAACTCTGAGAGACAAATTTAAGCTGCCTGTGGGTCTATCTGACCACTCTCTTGGTATCAGCATAGCTATAGCAGCAGTGGCACTAGAGGCATGTGTGATCGAAAAGCATTTCACTTTGGATAAAAGCCTCCGAGGACCCGATCACCAAGCTTCTCTAGAACCGGAGGAACTAAAGCAGATGGTAACGGCTATTAGAAATGTAGAAAAGGCAATGGGCAATGGCGTAAAGAGACCAGCGAAGGACGAAGAGGAGAATAAAAAGGTAGGGCGGCGGAGCATTGTCGCCAGGGTAGATATCCCACGGGGAATAATTATTAGCGAGGATATGCTGGACATTAAAAGACCTGGAACCGGGCTTGAGCCAAAATACCTGGGAGAGATTATTGGGCGAGTGGCGAAAGTCACGATAAAGCGGGATGAACTGGTGACATGGGGGGCACTGAAATGAATAAGAATGTAAAATGGGGGTACGAGGAAAAAAGCCTCAACCAAAGGATAGATATCCATAGTAAATATGCAAAGTATGAAATTAACGATTGGATATTGGAAAAGCTCAATCTTAGACCTTGCGAGCGGGTTTTAGACATTGGATGTGGTAACGGCAAACAGACAATCGCTTATGCTAAGAAAGTTCCACTTGGCCTAGTAGTTGGCACGGATGTGTCGCCTGAACTGCTTCAAGAGGCAAGAATAAAGGCTAGGGAAGAAAAGGTTAATATCTCCTTTAATAAGCATGATGCCAATCTGCCTTTCCCGTTTAACGCCAACTCATTTGACGTTATCTCTTGCTGCTTTGCCATCTATTATTTTTTGGATATCCAAAAATTCCTCTTGGAAATGAAGAGAATCCTCAGCAGAGGAGAGCGGATATTTATTGCCGGCCCTACAGTGGAGAATGCTAAGGAAATGATTTTACTCCACTCAAAAATAACTGGCAAAGAAGTATTTCAATTAAGGGAAAAACGCATGCGCGATGAGATAATCCCGCTGGTGAAAAGGGTGTTTAAACAGGTAGAAGTGAGCATCTTTGATAACCCGGTTACTTTCCCCGATAGTCAATCATTTCTTGACTACTATGCCTCTACTTTGTTGTTTGAAGAATGCTCTAGCAATCCAGAAGAGCGTGCTGCATGCTTGAGAAAAATGAAGGAACAGGTAGATAAAATATCAAAAAAGAATGGAGCCTTTGAGCTGAACAAACATGTATACGGAATTTTGGGATATAAATAGGGAGGCAGCTAAGTGAATATTCTAGTGATTGCCCCTCATCCGGATGATGAGGTATTAGGTTGCGGTGGAACGATGGCAAAGCATACTTCAGATGGAGATGAGGTCTATCTCTGCGTTGCCACTAAAACCTATCCCCCAGATTGGCCCGAGGATGAAATACCACGGCGGAAGCAAGAGGTGCTGAAGGCGAATGAGATACTGGGCATTAAAAAGACCTATTTCCTGGATTTCCCAACCGTCAAACTGGATACAATGCCGCAGAAAGAGTTGAATGAGGCGATTGCTCAGGTTGTCAATAAGTTGCAGCCGGAGATAGTGTATATACCGCATGGAGGAGACGTTAATAGTGACCACAGATTGGTTTTTGAAGCGGCGATGGTGGCGACAAGACCCAGACCGGCTCTGGCAATCAGAAAAGTCCTATGCTACGAAGTCCTTTCTGAGACAGAATGGGCAGCACCTTTCACCGAGAATGCTTTCATGCCCAATGTATATGTAGATATTTCGGGTGTGCTGGAAACCAAGCTAAAAGCCATGTCCGAGTACAAGTTAGAGCTGAAAGATTTTCCCCACCCGCGTTCTCTGGAATCAATATCGGCACTGGCTAAGATAAGAGGAGCCACCGTAGGCGTAGAAGCCGCTGAGGCTTTTAGGCTAATAAGGGAGATACTGACTTAGATGAAAAAAATTGCTGCTGTTACCGGAAGCCGAGCCGAGTATGGCATACTCTACCCTGTGCTCAAAGCCATACAAGCTCATCGGGATTCAGTGTTGTTTCTGATTGTTACCGGGATGCACCTCTCTCACGAATTTGGCTATACTGTCCGCGATATAGAGAGGGACGGCTTCAAGATAGATGCCAAGGTAGATATGCTACTCAGCGGTGATACGTCGGTGGCTATGGTCAAATCCATAGGCATAGGCATTATGGGCATAGCACAGACTTGGGAACAATTGAAACCAGATGTGATTTTGGTTTTGGGGGACCGCGTAGAACCTCTGGCTGCCACAATTGCCGGCGCTTATATGAATATACCAGTGGCTCACATCCACGGCGGCGATAAGTCCACAGGAGGGCATGTTGACGATTACGTCAGACACGCCATTACTAAGCTCGCCCACATTCATTTCCCGGTTACTGAGAAGAGCGCGGAGCGAATTATTAAAATGGGTGAGGATGAGTGGCGGGTGTACACGGTAGGCTCTCCGGCACTGGATGTTATTCTAAATGAGAAACTGCTACCCGCCGAGGCACTAAAGGAAAAACTTGGGATAGATCTGTCCCGGCCGCTGATTCTGCTCCTTCAGAATCCGGTAACCACACAAGCGGATGAGGCAGCAAAACAAATGAAAGAGACTTTGGAAGCAATTGTAGAGATGGGTAATCCCACGGTGCTGGTATACCCCAACTCAGATGCCGGCGGGCGCAGGATGATAGAGGTAATTAAGGAATACAAAAAACACGCCTTTATCAAGGCTTACCCGAGCCTGCCTCGCCGGGAATACCTCAGCCTGATGAAAGCAGCCGATGTCATGGTGGGAAACTCCAGCAGCGGGATAATAGAAGCACCTTCTCTTGGGCTACCGGCAGTGAATATTGGCAGCCGGCAGGAAGGAAGGGAGCGGGGTAAGAACGTTATTGATGTCAGGCATAATAAGCGAGAAATAATAAAGGGAATAGAAAAAGCCCTGACGGACAGGGAATTCCTAGCAGAGGTCAAAAAGTGCCAAAGCCCCTACGGGGATGGCAAGGCTAGCCAGAGAATTGCTGAAATCTTAAGCAAGGTAGAGATTACGACTCAACTAATTCAGAAGAAGATTACGTATTAGGTTAAGGGAATGCAACATGGAAGGACAACCAGTTATAGTTTACGGGGGGGAGCGGGAGACTTCGGTTCGGGTCTTAAGGTTCATCCTTAAACAAGGGCTCAAACCGGTGGCACTTATGATACCCGATGATAATAAAGCTACGCATGCCCAGGAACTTATCACCCTGTGTCATTACCTAGATAGCTCCCGAATACTGAAAGGCGCTCAGTTCCGAACAGAAGATGGTAAAAGCCTGCTCAAACGGTTGTATCCAGACTATATTCTTTGTATTCATTTTCCATATGTTATTCCTAAAGAAGTACTGGGAATACCAAAACATGGGGTCATCAACCTGCATCCAGCCTATCTTCCCTATAACCGCGGATGGCATACGCCAAGTTGGGCGATCTGGGAAGGAACTCCTTACGGAGCGACCTTACACTTTATGGATGAAGGAGTAGATACTGGGGACATAATTCATCAGAAACAAATAGAGGTATTGCCAGACGATACAGCAGATTCTCTATACCAACGAGTTAAAAAGCTTGAGTTCGAAGTATTTCAAGAGGCATGGCCATCTATAGTATCTCATACTTACACACGTAAGCCCCAGTCACCCAAAGAAGGAACTACACATAGGAGAGCAGATATTGCTTCAATACAACCTGTGGATCTCAACGCACAAATCAAAGCTGGGGATTTGATCAAGCTGCTCAGAGCGTTAACCACAAACAATATCAAGGAAAGTGCGTATTTTAAAACCGATGGCAAACGATACCGCATGCAATTGAGTATTTCGAAGGAAGACGACTAAAAATGGACTGGAAAATCCCACTGTTTAAGATATACTGGGATAAGCAAGATATAGAGATGGTAAAAGAAGCCATCCAGAGGGGTATGTTTTGGGCAATCGGTCCCAACATAGAGAAGTTTGAGGAGATGCTTTCCCGGTACGTGGGTACGAAATACACACTTGTGTTCAATTCAGGAACTTCGGCTCTTTACGCAGTCTTGTTAGCCTGTGGAATCGGACCAGGAGACGAGGTGATTGTGCCTTCCTTTACTTTTATTGCTACGGCAAATGCTCCCCTTTTTGTAGGGGCAAAGCCTGTCTTTGCCGACATAGAAGAAAAGACTTACGGGCTGGATCCTGAGGACGTGAATAGAAAGATAACGCCCAAATCCAAGGCTATTATACCAATCCATTATGGGGGGTGCCCTTGCTCGATAACAGCATTAAGGCAGATAGCAAAAGAACATAATCTGATTCTTATCGAAGATGCTGCCGAATCCCTTGGCGCCACTGTTAATAGCAAGAAAGTAGGGAGTTTTGGCGACGCAGCTGTACTCAGTTTCTGCTCCAATAAGGTGATTACCACAGGTGAAGGAGGAGCAGTAGTTACCGACTCCGTAGATATATATGTGAAGCTCAAACTGATACGGTCTCATGGCAGGGCAGAGACTGTCAACTATTTCTCCTCAACTGACTATATGGACTACGTTACTTTGGGCTATAATTTCCGCATGTCAGATATAACCGCTGCCCTGGGTATTGCGCAGCTTAAGAAAATAGATAATGTTATCAAGATGCGGAGAAGAAACGCCGAGATGTTATCCAACAAGTTGTCTCGAATTGCCGAAATAGAAATTCCTCTTCCGGGAAGTAATCTTTTCCATATATATCAAATGTATACCATTAAGGTGAAGGACGGGCAAGCGAAAAGAGACGCCCTGGCAGCATATCTTGCTGAAAGAGAGATTATGACCAAGGTATATTTTCTACCTGTACATTTCACTCACTTTTACAAGAACGAATTGAGGTATGATTGCGAGTTGCCGGTCACGGAGCGATTATCCAAGCAGGTTCTGACTCTGCCAATGTATCCTACATTAACGGAAAACGAAATAGACTATATTGCTGACAACATAGCAGCTTTCTTCGCATAGAGGGAAATAGGCATGGTGAATATATTTAAGGATAAAAACATATTAGTTACCGGCGGGACCGGTTCTATCGGTAGAGAAATTGTGCAGAAGGTCCTGCAATACAAACCCAACGTCATGAGAATCTTCAATAATGATGAGGCGGAACTGTTTAACCTGGAACAGGAACTGGAAAACTACCCCAATGTAAGGTTTCTAATTGGAGATGTCAGGGATAAAGAGCGACTGCAAAGAGCTGTGGAGGGCATAGATTTCATCTTTCACGCTGCAGCTTTAAAACACGTTCCTCTTTGCGAATACAATCCCTTCGAGGCGGTAAAAACAAATGTGCTGGGCACTCAGAACCTCATTGAGGCAGCGATGGAACAGGAAATAGAGAAGCTAATCACTATCAGCACGGATAAAGCAGTCAACCCAGTCAATGTCATGGGCGCTACCAAGCTATTAGCCGAGCGGCTGACGATTTCTGCCAATCATTACAAGGGAGCAAGGAAGATAGCTTTTTCATGTGTAAGGTTTGGCAACGTGCTGGATTCAAGGGGCTCAGTAGTACCTCTATTCAGAGAGCAAATTAGAAGAGGGGGGCCAGTTACCATCACCGACCCCGACATGACCAGATTTGTTATGAGCATTCCACAAGCGGTGGACTTGGTCTTGAAGGCTGCCGAAATAGCCCGCGGTGGCGAGATATTCATCTTCAAAATGCGGACGCTACACATTCGCGACCTGGCTGAAGTCATGATTGAGGAACTGGCACCTCACTATGGATATGGCCCTGAGAGCATAAAGATAGAGATAAGTGGCAAGAGAGCCGGCGAGAAGCTCTATGAGGAATTATTGACCGAGGACGAAGCCTTGAATGTTTCTGAGACAGAGGACATGTTTGTTGTCCATGCAGACAAAAACCAGAAACACAAAAGCTTGTCACCAAAGAAGTACAGGTCAGACAAAGACGCAGTCTTTCTAACCAGGAAAGAAATAAAGGAGATACTGAAAGAGGGCTTGCCTCAAGTTCTCTGAAATAGCCCCTTTAAAAACCTGAACTCCTCGATTGCAGCAATGCCTTGCGTGACGGGGTATTGTGTGGAAATGCTTGGTCCTCGAACCATAATAAACGAGAAGGTTGAACGGGAGCTTTGCATCGACTATACTAGCCTTGCTACGGTGAGGCTTTTGTCCGGCTGGCAGGCAGGACGACCGGGCTTTAGTGCTCAACATGGTCATGACAACACTTGCAGATAAGAAGAAGGCAGCAATTGAACGGACGATGCGGGATTTCCGGCAATTCTTCTCGCTGAAAGGCGGCCTTGTGCTGGAGATAGGCAGCCTACGCAATACCACAGCCGAATGGCTTCTCGATATGGGGGCAGAATCCGTCATCTGCTCAAACATTGCTAAGGACGCCCAAGTTGTACAGTCCGACAGAATTAGTTATGTAATGGTCGACGCCACAGACACGGGCTTCGGTTCTGCAACCTTCGACGTAGTCTTCGGGCGCGCGATACTAGAGCACATCAAGCCGATGTCCAACCTCCGTGACGAAATAATTCGGATTCTCAAACCCGGCGGCATTTTCTATCTCGACGGCGGACCTATGTGGTGCTCACCAAGAGGCCACCATCTTTGGCTACAGGCACCTTCCGGCCATCGCTACTACTTTCCCTATGAAGACTGCCCGATTCGCGATTGGGAGCATCTGCTGTTGTCGGAAGAGAACATAGTGCGTGCCTTACAGCGGAGGCAAGTTGACGAAAGAGACGTGCAGGCCATTGTACATTATATCTACCACGCCGAAGGGCAGAACCGATTGCCGACCAGCGCCATCTGCGAAGCCTTCCTGAAAAACACAATTTTAGATGTCGTCATCATCAGGAATGACTACCGCATTGCTCCCCCCATGCACCTGGTTAGCAAATACGGCATGCACGATTTGACTACGTCAAGGGTCATGATCGCGGGCCGAAAGAAGGTCTCGGCATGCGAGCCTGATATCCTGTCCACGATGATGACGAGGCCAGTGGAGAACCTATCTACGCCCCCACCGGAGTTTCAGCAGATTCGCCATAAAAGGCTTGTACACTATTTTAAGAGAAATTATCCGATGCTAATTACTCTCGGCCGCTTTGGCATGTGGAGCCTTTCGAAGGTCAAGAACAATATATTTGGCGTTGGTGGATTCTTCTTTCTGGTTATCATTGTGCTTTACGTTGTCGGAGCTTTAATCGAACCCGTGCGCTGGTACCTGGTGGGAATCGCTAGCGCCCTGTTACTTTTGTGTGGCGGACTGCTGGCGCTATCTTATGTCAGGTTCATACTAAATCGTTTTGTCAGCAACCAAAGAACGCAGATGTCGGATCTGAAGAAGAAAGTTGATCGCTAGTCTGACCGCTTACGCATTGAACGAGCTATGAGCATTGAGAAAGAGGTGCAGAGAGCCGAGCGACAACGAAGATAGTCCACATACAACCGAAAGTTGAACTTGAGCATTGCATCAACTATACTAGCGGTGCTGTGGAGGAAGAGTTTGTCAGATATCATTGACATATCAGTGCCCTTACTACCCGGAATGCCTGTCTGGCCTGGGGACGGTGATATTCGCATCGTGCCGGTAAAGCGTATGGCAACAGGTGATAAGAATAATTCGTCCCGGCTGGACTGCAATGTCCATACCGGCACTCATGTGGATGCCCCGTGGCACTTCCTGGAGGATGGAAGCACTGTGGAGCAGTTACCTCTGGATGCGATGATAGGCGAGGCTTTTGTGGCTTACCTACCAGAAGTTGATGTAATTACGGCTGAGACTCTTGCTCAGTTGACACTCCCCAAGGGTACGAAGCGCCTGCTGTTGCGGACACGTAACTCGGAGCTATGGGAAACAGGAGTCACAGAGTTCAGGAAGGACTTTGTAGCGCTAACAAGTGATGCCGCTCAATGGTTGGTGGACCAGGGCATTCGACTGATAGGCGTGGACTACCTGTCGGTGCATCGCTACGGCGATGGTCCACTGACACATCAAATCTTGCTAGGAGCAGGTCTAGTTATCGTTGAAGGGCTGAACCTGGCTGGCGTGGCAGCCGGGAAATATGAGCTTATCTGTTTGCCGTTGCGACTGGATGGTGCCGACGGAGCGCCCGCCAGAGCTGTTCTGAGAAGACTACCAGCACGAGACTAGAAAACGAGGCTATTTTAATATGTCGTCTTTATCCTCAAGCCCCAAGCCTGTAATCGTCGCTCTGGTTCCCATGCGCCATCATAGCGAGCGCGTGCCGGGAAAGAACTATCGCCGCTTTGCCGGGCAGCCTCTATACCGTCACATTATCAGAAGCCTGCAAGCCTGCCCGCTTATTTCGCAGGTTGTGGTCAATACCGATAGCCCTACCATTATGGAGGACTTAGCCACATATTTCCCGAACGTTCGAGTGATTGAAAGACCGGCGCACTTGAAGGCTGACACCATACCTATGAATGATATCTTGCTCTACGATGTCAGTAAGGTGAAAGCCGATTTCTATTTGCAGACGCATAGCACGAACCCCCTGCTCCGTGTGGATACAATCTCACGGGCTGTGCAGATATTTCTCGACAATTATCCCACTCACGATTCATTATTCTCAGTGACCAGAATACAGAGCCGCCTGTGGGACAGCCGGGCACGTGCCATAAACCATGACCCGGCAGTCCTGCTGCGCACCCAGGACTTACCGCCAGTCTATGAAGAGAACTCATGTCTTTACATCTTCACCAAAGAGGTCCTGGAAAAACGGCACAACCGCATTGGCGAGAGGCCATTGATGTTTGAGATTGATCGTATAGAATCCTGGGACATTGATGAAGAGCAGGACTTTCGCATTGCTGAAGTTCTTTATGCTGAGCGTGAGAAGTCAGAATGAAGCGACGCGTAATCATCACCCACACTCATTTTCGCAGATGATTTCTTGCTGACGGAATCGTTGTGCGAGGCAAAGCTAAACAAATTGTGGAGAAAACTGCTATGATTATGGCGGAGGGGAGAGCGAACTTATTTAGGGAGAAAAATGAATAAGACTAACAGTCTGAAATCAAAACTGCGAAATAGACAGCTAACGATAGGCTCATGGATAACCCTCGGTCATTCTTCCGTTGCTGAAATCATGGCCAAGGCCGGGTTCGACTGGTTAACGGTGGACATGGAACACAGCGCCATTACCCTTCACGAGGCACAGCAGTTAATCCAGGTGATTGAACTCAGCGGATGTGTCCCACTGGTGCGGGTGGGGTCTAATGATGCCAATCTGATTAAAAGAGCTATGGATGCTGGCGCCCATGGAGTAATCGTTCCCATGATTAACACCAAAGAGGATGCCGAACAGGCAGTTGGTGCTGTCAAATACCCGCCACAAGGATTTCGAGGGGTCGGGTTGGCTCGCGCTCAGTCTTATGGCGCCAACTTCGAGGGATATCTAAAGTGGAATGAAACTGAGAGCATTGTCATCGTCCAGATAGAGCATATTAAGGCGGTGGAGAACATGGAGGCGATTTTGTCTGTTAAAGGCGTGGATGCCTTTATCGTTGGACCCTACGATATTTCTTCATCCCTCGGCATAGCCGGGCAATTCGACCACCCCGAGATGACATCGGTCTTGAGTAAGGTATTAGACACCGCCAGGCGGCTCGAGGCGATTGCTGGCTATCACGTTGTCCCTTCTGATGCAAGACAAGTCGTGGAAAAAATGAAACAGGGTTACCTCTTTCTGGCATATAGCACTGACTTTCTGTTCCTGGGCGACTCATGTCGCAGCGGCCTTAAGACTATTCGTGACAATTTGAAGAGAGGGTATGAGTAGGATACTGATTACCACTTCCTCTTTTGGGAAAGACGATGTTTCGCCTCTCAATTTACTCAAAGAAGCAGGTTACGAGACCATAATCAACCCTTATGGAAGAAAATTAACCGAAGATGAGGTACTTGACCTTCTTTTAGAAGTCAAGCC